>Ga0207641_10000390_pt1 | contig 51757 bp, 51 predicted proteins | sample KBSSwiS62_FD_184306 | JGI IMG/M metagenome (GOLD analysis project Ga0207641, IMG submission 184306) | Switchgrass rhizosphere microbial communities from Kellogg Biological Station, Michigan, USA - KBS Switchgrass S6-2 (SPAdes) (version 2) | ecosystem: Host-associated > Plants > Roots >...
ACCGCCCGGTCAATCTTCGCCGAATCTCTCGTGGCGCCTAGGGGGTGTCGGCCTGGTGCTCGCTGTTGTTATGCTCGTGTCGAGGCCCCGATTTCCAACTTTCTCTGCCTCGCTCGGGGTCATCTATCTCACGTTGGCCGGATTACTCGGAACGATCCTGCTCGCGCTTTGGACACTCACAACGCACTATGCCGCATGGAACAATGCAAACTTGCTGATCTTTAATCCTTTCGCATTCCTACTACTGGCTTCGGTATGGAGGAACCGCACAGGTGCGGCGGCCAGCCGACTCGCCCGAATGCTGGTTGCTTTTCAGATCGGGGCTGCGTTAATTGCCGTAATACTCCATTTCCTGCCCGGTGTAGCCCAGCAAAATCTGCCGTGGTTACTCTTCGCAATTCCTGTGTGGTTGGCTATCGCTGTCGGGATCCTCCGTGCTCCGGAAGCGGCGTCGCCCGCATCGTAAGAAGAGGCGAGGTCCCTTCCTGTCGCTACGGGCCGGCGGGTGCCGTTGCTCGAGCCTTGGTCGGCGCCGTTTCCGGGCTACTATCCGGCGCAGCGGCAGATGGCTCCTCCGCTGCGGGCATTCATCGATTCGGTTGGTATGTAATGCCGATATCGCGAAGTGGCGCCAGATATGCGAATCTTCCTCATTCGAGTCGCGATGATATGAATGTTGCTCGGCTACCGATGCTTACCAGGAGAGGTATCATGCAAAAACTCGCAGTCGCTCTGATGCTGGCTTTTTCGATGAGTGCCGCCACAACGGCGTTAGCGGAGTCGTCCCAGCCCGCCGCACCGGCGGTCGATCCTGCCTGGAAAGCACCGGAAGTCATCGCATTCATCGGCGTGAAAAAGGGTGACAAAATCGCTGATGTCATCGCCGGGCGACTTACAGCATCATTAGCTGAGGCCGTTGGCCCCTCGGGGCGGGTTTATGCCGTTGAGACGGCCGAAATCGCCAAGGCCCATCCAGAAGGATTGAGCATGCTGAAGGCGTTGGCAGCTAAGTCACCGAACGTCATCGTCAGCTCCGACCCGATCGCATCTCCCTTACCAACTGGCCTCGATGCGGTTTTCATTCGTCAGAACTACCATGACCTCTACGACAAGTTCATGGGCCCGGCAGACGTCCCTGCATTCAACAAGGCGGTCTTCACCGCTCTGAAGCCGGGCGGAGTGTATGTCGTGCTCGATCACGTGGCGGCTGCAGGCTCAGGAATCGGTGCCACCGAAACACTGCACCGAATCGATCCGGCACGAGTCAAGGCCGATGCGCTCGCCGCGGGGTTCAAGCTGGACGCCGAGAGCTCGATTCTCGCCAACAAGAGCGATGACCACACCAATAACGTATTCGATCCGTCAGTACGCGGTCACACCGATCAATTTCTGTTTCGGTTCAAAAAGCCGAAGTGATGACACCTTAGCCAACATCGGCTTACTTTCATCCAGGCGCCGTGGACCACCTGACGCGCACTCGTATTCGGCTGCAGAAACAGGGCAAATCGCGGACTACCGTTGGGGGCGGCGTTATCATGAGCGCAGCCGTTGCCTGAGGCAGGGCCGGGATTTGCTACAGCCCTTGGCGTGCCAGAAGGTCCCTCACTCGTCATCCTGCGTGAGCTCACGCAGTCGTTCGCCGGCAAGCGCATACGGAGCGCGGAAGGCAATTCGAAGATCGATAAGGCGCGACTGGTCGGGCGCCGCGTTGTCGCGCTGCGAACCTGGGGCAAACACTTCCTGATTGAGCTGGACGGCTTTGCCGTCCGGATTCACTTCCTCATGTTCGGCAGTTACTGCGTCAACGCGCGAAAGGATCGGCCGCCACGACTTGCCCTGTCGTTCGCGCGCGGGCGGGAGCTGAACTTCTACAGCTGCGCTGTTCGCTACATCGAGGGTAGCCTCGATAACGAATATGACTGGCGGGTGGATGTCATGTCGGATGCGTGGGATCCGGCTTTGGCCCGTCGCAAGCTCAAAGCCATGCCGGAAACGCTCGTCTGCGATTCTCTACTGGACCAAAACGTGTTTGCCGGAGTCGGCAACATCATCAAGAACGAAGTGCTGTTCCGGATTCGGGTGCACCCGCTATCGCGGATCGGAAAGATTCCGCCGCGAAAGCTGGACGAGCTCATCGAGCAGGCGCGCCGGTACAGCTTCGAATTCCTGGAATGGAAGAAGGCGTTCGTGCTCAGGAAGCATTGGCTCGCGCACAACAAAAAGACATGCCCCCGATGCCAGGTGCCATTCTCGACGCAATACCTGGGAACAACGGATCGACGCAGCTTCTTCTGCGAACGGTGTCAGGTGAGGTATGGCGCGGTACGGACTCGCACTACCGCGCGGCCAGTCCGAGCCAAAGCGAAGAGTACCGGCCGCAGGCCCGTGCGAGGCGGTATTGCTCCTTCAGCAAGCCGCCGTCCAAAGAAAACCATTGCCTCTGTTCGCGGATGAATCGACGGTAGACGGTCCCATCTGGACGTCTACTGGAAATCTACCGAGCGGCTACTCGCGGGGAAGTGCCAAAGCTTCGGGCAGTCTTACCTAACCGAGTGTTTCGATTGCATACCGCCAGCGAAAATCGGTGACTCCGTCTTGCACGCATCGTTGCAACGATGCGATGAGAAGTCGAACAGCAAAAATCACCGCGGCTGAGAAGTCCGTCATTCCTTTTTCATTCTCCTCCCATACATCGTCGTAATTGTTCCAGTATTCGAGGTGCGCCGACCCGTGAACGAACTTGGAGCGCAGGTCGTACAGGTGACCCACAATGTTCTTCTTTTTCTTCCAGGGTCCTAACCAAAGCTCAACCTTTTCTGCAAGTTGCTTTCTAAGATCGCCTGTCCCCTCGCAGTAAAACGCCTCCAGCCCTTGCATCGCACGGAAGAGTACCTCCCCTTCGCGTTGAGACGTCAAGCCGATTACATGCGTGTACGCCGCAAGCACTCGCTGAATACGCGTGATGGCAAGACCTCCGGATAAGAAGCCGGTTCTGCCGAGCCAGTCGACCACAGCCGAAAGCCCAATGTGTGACACTGGAGGCCAGCACGAATCCTCTGGCTCCGGGTAGTGCAATGTGCGAAAGGCTCCTTTCTCCTTTATGGGTTGCGCAATTCGATCGTTAACGATGGTCGTTCCGGCAAGCGCATCCACGCCGCCCGGGTAGGCTATCTCGGAAATCAACAGGAGCTTCTCAATGGCTCCCGCCAAGAAAAGTGCAGCAATGGACATCACTGTGTCTGCGTCGAATTCCATGCCATTGTTGTCAGCCCTTAGCGTTTCGACGTCTACACTCACAAGTGCAGTGATGGAGATGCACTTGTGGAGTTTCCAAGCTCTCGATCGATTTCTCTCTTTGAGAAAGTCAGCTAGCTTATCTGGCGGGTCTTCAAATCCTGCAGCGATACGTGATAAGTGCGAATCCAGTTTCGGCAAGACCTCCGGCAGGCACGCCAACAGGCTCTCAATGGCTGATGTATCCAAGACATACCTGCACGCATCATCAAACCAAAACGTCTGTAGGGGTATCCGAGCTGTAACAACGTATTCACGTACATCCATAACTGTGCGCGCCGCAACGGACCGGTGATGCTCCAATATTATTCCAAAATCGTGGGGACACGAAGGCGGCGTACTATGGGGAGCCAAATACTCCCAAAGTTCTTAGAAGAACTAACTATCGGTTGTGGCGCGCTTCAGCAGGACGGAGCAGGTTTTTTTTAAATATCCGTCCAACGTCCGAGCGTTGTTGGTGTTATCTATCGAGCGAGGTTCCGACCGACAGATAAGTGTTACCAGCAATACCTCGTGACCTTCGTCCCAGAAATGTTGGGCAGACTGTAATTAGACTAAACTCGCTTCTGACGTCCTCCACCTGGGGGAGATGCGGACCGATGAAGAAGTCGAGATTTACCGAACAACAGATCTACTCGAAAAGAAAGTTGGTTTGATGACCTTTGGCATGATGCGTCAGTCGCACAAAAGTACGCCTCACAATCGAAAATCTCAGTCTCGACGGCCTGGCTGACGTCACAGGTCAGGTCCCGCTAATGAAGAGGGAGGTGACGGTGGGCCCGTCACCACGTGACCCTCGAGGAAAAGGCGACAAGACGCTGCTGGTCATGCACGCTGTCTTGATTGTGAACGGTTCCTATACAATGTCGTCCCACGAGCCTCGCACGCAAAGCTGCCGATAGCAGTGGCTCTGATCCTGTCTCAAACGGGGGAAGTCATGTCGGATCCAACATATGCGCTGGGCCGATCGGATGATGAACATGCACGGCTCACGGAACAGGCCAGTTTCCTTCGACCCCTGACGGAGCGGTTCTTCAAGAAGGCCGGGATAGCGCCTGGAATGAAGGTTTTGGATGTCGGTAGTGGCGTTGGCGACGTAGCCTTCCTAGTGGCCGATCTCGTCGGCCAAGACGGAAAGGTCGTCGGCGTTGACATGGACGGCGGCGCCTTGGAGAAGGCGAGAAAACGTGCGCAGCAGATGAAACTTCGAAACGTTGAGTTTATTCAAGGAGACATCCGTAGCATTGTATTGCCCGGACCCTTCGATGCCGCGGTGGGTCGCCTCATACTCCTGTACTTTGCGGATCCAGTTACAGCGCTTGCGCAAATCGCTGCGCGGGTGCGCCCCAAAGGGATCGTGGCGTTTCAGGAAATGGAAATGAATGTTGCAGCGGCGCGAGCAACATATGGCGATTCATTGCTTGGCAAAGTTGCCGTGACCATCTATCGTACTTTTGCAGCGTCTGAAGTGCGCGTCAACATGGGCGGCGAGCTACTGCACACGTATGTGAAGGCGGGGCTGGGTGTGCCTGAATTGATGGGTGAGTTTGTTGTTGGTGGCGGTCCTGACTTCGCCGGATATTCCTGGCTCGCGAATACCCTACGCAGCCTCGCTCCAGCGGCCGGGAAACTCGGAATCTCGCTGGAGCCGTTGGGCGATCTCGACACGCTGACGCAACGACTTCGTTCTGAAGCCGCCACCGAAAATAGAGACTTCTGGTCGCCGCCGTATGTCGGAGCATTTGTGCGAGTCGCGTGGTGACTCTCTCAACGTCCCGACGTGGTATCTGACACATTTTGTTGCAGATTAACGCGCCGCACTCGAGGGCCAGTCACGCGGGGGGCAAAAAAGCCTGAAATATCGCCTTGAAAGCCTCCAGTGCCTCGCATCGGTGCGCGTGCGCAGCCAGTGCCGGCCAGCCGCCCTGAGATACCAGCCCAGGGTGGGCTTCGCCGAGGTAGCGCATTGCGCAGGCGACCGCAATGTCGGCGTGGCCAATGGCATCGCCGAACCAGTAGGGAGTGGTCCGAGCACGCCGGTCGGCGTCCAACACATTCAAAACACCGAGTATCTGGGTTTCACAGCGCTGGATCCAGGCAGGCGATGTCTTTTCGTGCAGAGCGCGCTCGTAGAACAAGCTCACCGCCTTGTCATTGAGCCCCGTCGCCAACGCACAGATCTTCAATGCCTGCCGACGCGCCGGACCCGATTCGGCGATGAGCGCCTTTCCAGGGCCGGCCAACTCGTCGAGGTAATCGAGGATGGCGGCGCTTTCAATCAGCGACTCCGTCTCGCTCAACACCAGGATGGGAACTCGCCGCAGAGGATTGTACGGCGCGATCAGTTCCGCATCACCGAACGTCGACCAGGGACGGTGCTCATACTTCAGGTCATAGAGCTGCAAGGCGATGGCCACCCGGCGCACGAACGGAGAGTCAAATTGGCCGATCAAGATCATCTGCAGCCCTCTTGAAACCGCGCTGCACGCAGCCTCAACCATTTGTACACGGAACGGCAAGCAGTATATTGGCGTTGCCGACCCCCGAAGGCAAAAGCCTGCTTGGCGCGTTTTAGGCAGATACCGCTCGCCCTCTAGCACGCAATGGGCGGTGGAATTTCCGACTTTCGTCTCGCACACGTTGCCCACGCGTCCGCGTTTTACGTAATGTGATTTCATCCGAGTGCGAAGGTCGTCGATGCCGCTTTAAACGCGTTTCGGCTCTCCTACAAGGGACGCACACCCTATCGGGGTATCGAATTCGACAGCTATTATGTGTTCTTGAGCGACACCGTGGCTCAAACACGAGCGTAGGCGAGGGATGAAGTTTGAAAACATCGAAAGTGGCGACTCTGGCGGGATACGCGCTTCTCTGGGCGGTGTTGATCCTCGACTCGATAAGTGCGTCCGCAACGGAGGGCACGGTTAGCCACAATAGGCTCCTTGCTCACGATAAGGCTCCGAACGGTGCGATAGCGGAGGGTGACATTGCTGTATCAACACGAGAGTACGCCAGAGCGATGCGGCAGTACCAGAATGCTTCGAACGACAAGGATCCCAGGGTAAAGTCCTCAGCCTTCAATCGAATTGGCGAGTTGTATGCGTCCGGTCTGGGCGTCGGTCAGAACGACGCGGAATCGTTCAAGTGGTTTCGGAACGCTGCTGTTCTCGGAAATCCTTTTGCGGAAGCAAACCTCGGCAACAGCTACTTTTTCGGAATCGGAGTTGAGAGGAATATTGAGGAGGCAAAACGTTGGCTCGAAAGAGGGGCGGAACACGGCGTACCCTTGGCCATGAACCAGCTTGCATGGCTCTATCTCAATGGTCTAGGAACTACTCTGGATGCCGAACGAGCCAGGTATTGGTACGCAAAAAGCGCGGCCACGGGGGACTCCACGGGTCAAGGTCAACTGGGCTGGCTGTTTGTCCACGTTCAGCCGGTGGACTACGCGCAAGGCATGCAGTGGTACAAGAAAGCCGCCGACCAGAATGACGAGACCGCGCAAAATAACATCGGATACTTGTACGAGAACGGCCTTGGCGTGCGGCAGGATTTCGGCGAAGCCGCCCGTTGGTACCAGATGTCTGCTGACTCAGGATATTCGCGCGCCGAATTCCATCTGGGACATCTCTATGAGGCGGGCTTGGGTGTAAAAGCGGACCAGGCTCTGGCCCGCAAGCTGATGCAGATGTCGGCGGCTCACGGGGACGCGGAAGCGACCCGCTGGCTGTCAGCGCACTAGTCGCCCGGGGACCGATGGTTGAACGTTCGCCGTCAATCAAAGCGGTCTTTGTCAACAACCGCCACGAACGTCACCCCATCGCAAATAAACTCCTCACAGCGGATTATCAATCCGCCATCCTTCCAAAATCTGACAGGTCGCTGGAACCGCAGCCAATTCAACAAGAAAAGCTCGCGATGCGCGCTCAATCTGCCGATATCCTCTTTTCAGATATCTAACCGGTGCGAGTTAAAAGCGCTACCGGTTTTCAACTCGACCAAGCAGACTACCCGCTACTCCCTCGGTTCCAACTACTGTTGGATTCACCTCGAGAACATAGCGTTCGATTCGCCCGACCAGCAGCCAGTAGGCAGCAACGGCCGCCAGGACATGTAGGCCAACATAGAGCAGGGCCCCATCATAGGATCCGGTACGAGTGATGATCGCGCCGATCGCTATCGGGGTGATGATGCCCCCCACGCTGCCTGCTGCGTTGAAAAGGGCCCCGGTGACGCCGATGGCCTCCTTCGGCGCGGTGTCGGCAATCACAGTCCAGCCCAGCGCACCAAAGCCTTTGCCGAAAAATGCGGCGCACATGACGACGACGACGAGCGCGTTTACTGCGGTGTAATTGCAAAGGACGATGGTGGCGCTCAGGCCGAGGCCGATTGTGACAGGCAACTTGCGGGCAATCGTTAGCGATCCGGTGCGCCGCAGAAGCCAATCGGAGAAGAAGCCAGTCGATATGCCGCCGAGGCATCCGCAAATCGCAGGAAGTGCCGCGACAAACCCCGCCTGCAGCATCGTGAAGTGACGTGCCTCGACCAGATAGCTCGGAAACCAGGAGATGAAGAAGGTCGACAAGGATGCGACGCAGTATTGTGCAAAGAAGATCCCGATCAGCATCCGGTTCGAAAGCAGGCGGCGGATCGTCGTTCCAGCAGGAGCCGTCGCTTCGCCGCCAACGGCAGACGCTGTGCTAGCCAGTTCCGTGAGCGCGCCGCGAGCCGTGATGTCGTCGAACTCTTCGCGAGACAGGCGCGGGTCTCGATCCGGCGACTGATACTCCAGCTTCCACAACAGAGCCAGAGCGATGCCAAACCCACCCATGACCGTGAAAATGTGCTGCCAGCCCGCACAGTGGAACAGAAACCCCATTAACGGCGTGAACACGGCCAGCGACAGATACTGCGCAGAGTTGAATGATCGCGGCAGTCGCACAAAAGTACGCCTCATGGTCTAGGATCGACCGGATGAGCTGTGGTTCGACGAAGGGCGGCTGGCCAGCGCCGGTGCGGATATCACCTTTCAGGGCAGCAACGATCTGGTGGTCGCTCTGAACGAGCGGCCTGTCTCGAGGTCCGTGGCTCGTAGACGTTACGGCAGAGCCAGTGTGACGGTGAAGCGGCTTCTACCATCGTCGGCAATTACGCAGCTTGCATCGCCTCCATGGCGTTGCGCGATTTGTCGCACCAATGCCAGGCCCAATCCGGTTCCAAAGCCAGTGCGGCTGCTACTGCTCCGATAGAAAGGTTTGAACACCTTTTCGAATTCGGATTGCGAGGGACCTGGACCGTTGTCCCACACAGTAACAACGGCGGTGCCTTCCCCACGAGTCACCCGCACTTGCGTCGGGGGAATACCGTGGCGCTTGGCGTTTTCCAACAGATTACGCAGCAGGCGGCGTAGCAAGCGAGGATCGCCGCGGATACTGATTTGGGTACCCTCGAGGTGTACGTTGTCGTAGCGGCTGCATTCCTCGGCAGCGAGTGCCAAAAGATCGATTTCCTCTGTGATCTCGATCTCATTTACCGCGGTGAGCCTGCTGGCGAGCAGGATTTCATCGACCAGCCAGTCCAGCTCGGCGATGTCCTGTTCCAGGCCCGCGTTGCTCTTTGCGTCGGCTGAGCCTTTCAACAGTTCCACTGCCAGCCTTATTCGGGCCAGTGGAGTGCGCAATTCGTGCGACGCGTTCGCGAGGAGTGCTTGGTGTGCCCGGACCAGCTGTTCAATCTGGCTTGCGGCGCGATTGAAGCTCTCGGCCAGGCGTGCCACTTCGTCCCGGCCTTCCACGGCGACGCGCGCTGACAGATCTCCCGCGCCGAGGGATTCAACACCGCGTTGCAGGCGTTCGAGTCGGCGGGTGAGTTGCCGGGCTATCGGATAGGCAGCCACGCCGATCGCCGCGACCAGCAATACCAACATGAGGTGGAAAAACAGCCGTGTGCTCCCGTTTCCCAGCGGTACCCGGGCCACGAGAGAGCGGCCGTCCTGGAGGTGGATGACCGAGACGGCGATACCGTCCCAATGCTTGGCAATCGTTCCGAATCGCTTCGCGCCGGGAGGCTGAAGCGGGTGGCCTATCGCGGCAATGATGCTCCCGTCCTGGGCAAAGAGAGTCACATCGCTCTCCAGCCCGGCAGCAATTCTTTGAAGCGCGTCTTGCTGGACGGCGGCTGGCGACTGGGCCGGTGGCAGGACATTTTGGACTAACCGCCCAACCGTGGTGCCCGCTTGCTCCATTGAGCTTCCGGTGAGACGCCACATCACCGCGGTCGCGACACCAAAGAGGACGAGGCTGGCGAGCAGGGCTAGATAGAAGCGCAGGTAAAGGCGCAACACTATTCTTGCGCCTTGGCGAACACGTAACCCGATCCACGCACGGTGATCACGCGCCGTGGCTTCTTCGGGTTGTCTTCGATGGCTGCCCGGATCCGTGACACATGCACGTCAATCGAGCGGTCAAATGATTCCAACTGCTCGCCCTTTACAGCGTCGAGGAGAACCTCGCGCGACAATACGCGGCCAGCGTTCTTTGCCAGCGTCACGAGCAAATCGAACTGATAACCAGTCAACTCGCACTGTACGCCGTCGAGCCGCACGATATGAGCAGCGATGTCGATTTCCAGGCGGCCGAACGTCAGCGGCTTTTCACCCGGCGTCGTTCTGTGGGAACGCCGCCGCAGAATGGCACGCAATCGTGCCAGCAATTCCCGCGGCTCAAACGGCTTCGGCAGATAATCGTCGGCGCCGAGCTCCAGACCGACGATGCGGTCGACTGGTTCACCCCGTGCAGTGAGCATCAAAACCGGTGTGTCAGCTTTGGTGCGCAGTTGCCGGCAGACGTCCAGACCGTCCATATCAGGCAACATCAGATCTAGCACGACGGCGTCATAGTCACCGCCGCTCAACCGCTCTAGCGCCGTGGTGCCCAGGGGCGCGACAGTCACGATAAAACCCGCCTGACCGAGGTACTCACAGAGCATTTCGGCGAGGCGGGGGTCGTCTTCGACTAGGAGAATGCGTTCAATCATCTGACCTGTGACAGTAGGGGCCGCGAGCCAGTTTTGCCAGCTGTCTTATTGATTGGGCATTCCGTGCAGTTTCTCCAGGTGAGTGGCCAGTGCGTTGCGCTGCGCCGGCGTGAGCACGTCGCTGACGTCGCCAAGGAGTTGAACGATGCGTTTGGACGCCTGATCTGCCAGCTGAAGATGAGACTCGCGCGCGCCTTCCAGAGCGCCCCTATCGACGATGGGCTGTGTCAGTCCCTGGATGACTTGAACGTGTGCAGCTTGAAGTTGCGCGTGCAATGGGTGGAGGTCGCTGACGGCCTGCTGCACCAAGGGACCGATTTTAGCCTTTTGCGCTTCCGTGGCGTCGATCTCGACGTAGAAGTGCTTCAGGAAATGATCGACGTGACTGGCCACGTCTGCAGGGCTTGCGGTACCGTTCAACATCATCATGCCGTGATGCCAGCCATTCGCTGCCACTGCCGCCGCCGCGGCGCCGATGCTGCCCACCAGAGAGGCGCCCGCCAGGAATGCGAACACGGTCTGTCGGTTCACTAGCGTACGCAGGCGAAAGCGAGCAGAGGGCGTGGGGTCGGATGAGGTATTCATAGACAGTCCTTTCAGGGGTTGTGGAACTCTATGAAGACTGTGCGCCCCAATCGTTGGCCGTCTTTGTGTGGCGTGTAAAGTTTTATGAAGCAGAGGGTGAGCGCCCGGTAGCAACGCACGCGGCGGAGCACGATGGCGCATCAGTTGTGGCCCTTGCCGACCGGATGTAGCGTCTGACGCGAGAGGCGATCGACGATGCAAAATTCGGCATGCCGATCAGGATCGCTTCCGTGAATTCGACGAAATCGTCGTAGAGTACTACTCAACCATTGCCAACAGTATGAAGCCCAGAATCAACATAATACGGCAAGGTTCTGAGTTTGCCGGAGGAGTGAGAGTGTCGCAATCGAAGCGTCTCGTGCAGGGTGGCCTGAGCGTCCGTGCTTATCCCAGGGCCGCGAATTCGATCCAAACAGAGCAACCGCGCAGCGAATTTCGCGAACGGCGGGCTGGTTGGCGAGTGCGCACTGGAGTTTCTGCGCTACGATATCGGTGCATCGCCTCGATTGTTCCAGCAAATCTGTCTGAGTTAGGATCTCGAGCGTTGCAAGTGCACCGATCAACATGCGCTTCGGGGAAAGCAAGCTCACAGAACTCTGTTGCCAAGAGTCCGGACGCGAGCCGAAAACCAACGAGCTTTTCTCTTTTACAACACGCAGCGAGACACACTTGAGTTGTTTTGGCACGGCGGAAACGGCAGTCAGAAGGTTGTCAAAACGTTACCCCGGGGAGGCTTCATGCTGCCTACTCCGTATGTGTGCCGTCGCGGAGGGGACGGCTAGCCAGTTGACTCAGACCACATGAGCATATCCATCATCAGCGCTTCTTCGGAAATCATGGGTGGAACTCCGGTGTTCTCCGGCACGCACGTGTAAATGTTCCGGCCGCAGGAAACCCGCAAATTTGGAATCGAAAGTCCGATGCGGATATTCCGCGGACACACGCAAACGCTGGCTAGCGCAGAAAAGCCGAGATTTAGTGGTGCCCGAGGTTGTGTTCACATCTGCAATGCCCGGAACCATGCGCCATGCACCGGCTGGTAACGCGCGGCAGCGGATCCAAGCGTCTTGAGTTGAGCCCGAGTGAGCGGATGTCCGAATCGGGCCGTCTTTCGTCCTTTGATGCGCTTACGAGGACGATCAACCGCAGCCATGATGTGTTCAAAAAAGAAGCGATGCGGCGGAACCGACCAAATTTTTGGCGTACGAAAACGCCCCAGTCCTAACGGGAGTTGAGCCATGTACAAAGGGTTTCTGGTACTAGGGGTATTGTGTGTCGGTGCGTCGAATGGGGCTGTTGCTGCCTCTTCCGCTGCGACACTTGCCCGCCCCAATTGTGCGGCAGCGGCTCAATACCATCAGCTGGACTTTTGGATCGGCGATTGGGATACCTTCGATACGGATGCACCGAACGGAGCATCCGGCGCGCGTGCCCATGTCGACCCCATCGCCGAGGGCTGCGCCATTCACGAGCTCTACGAGCAGACCGACGGGCTCGTCGGCGACAGCATCCTCAGCTATGACCCTGTGCGCAAACAGTGGCAACAGACATGGGTTACCAATCGTGGTTCCATCATGGTCATCGTCGGCCAGTTCAAGAACGGTGCACTGGTGTTGGAAGGTGAGGTGCATCTCAAGGATGGTAGTTCTGTCTTGCAACGCATCACGTGGGAGACTCAGCACAAGGCCGTGCGTGAGTATGCTGTGCTATCCAAAGACAACGGGAAGACTTGGACGCCCTCGTTCGACGTGCTGTTTCGAAAGCATCACCAATAACGCTTAGCCAGGTGTAGCAAACCCAACTGATTCAACGCCCCACGGCTTCTCGAGCCTCTAGCATGGAGCAACTGAACACCTCTCCAAACGGCGCGGTCCTATCTAGTTGCTCCACGATGAATTCGTCGGAGGCCAACCACCTGCTCGGCGCACTCCGTGTAGTAGACGGTACCGATTTTCCACGCGCCGACAGCGCGACTGTGTTGGCGACGCCGCCTAATGCGCTCTTCAAGGCTATTGACCTGTCGAATCAATGACTCCTTCCCGCCGCCCGACACCTCGCCCACCTGGAGCATCAGATTCTTCAAGTGTTCTTGGGCAAGTGAAATGTCCCCTTCTAGGGGGCAGCGCATTTCCGCCGGGAAAATTGAATCCGCTGACAACATGCTCAGGTACCATTCTAGGTGCGAATCCATTCAACGTCGCTGGGCGGCGGCCTCCGAGACACTCAGGTTTGATTAAAAATTGGGTCGCGTGTTTCCGGAAGCCGATCCTGATTGTCAGCCTCCGAAGTTGGGCGCAACGGCGCAAGCAAGAGCGGCCTTCGACGTGAAGAGAAATTTCCCTGCGGAAATTTCGGAAGAAGGGTAGAGCGCCAGCGCGCCGGCGGCGCTCGAGAATTGTTTAGAGATGGTGCCCGAGGTCGGAGTCGAACCGACACGCTTTTAAGGGCGGCGGATTTTGAGTCCGCATGGATTCAGTCCAGCCGGCGCTTGAAAGGAGTGCCGTTAGGCAGGAGCGGCAATTCGCCGAGTCTGCCCGATGTCCTGAAAGCAGACGTTTAACGACATGCTTCAGCCGCCGTGAAGCGGTATCGGTTTGAATGAATGTTAGCCTGCATCGTCACCGCGAATGTCCATTGCGATACGTGCCAAGTCGTTGCCGAACTGGTGTCCGCCGTGGCTGATCGCGCGAGTGATGGCCTGGGGGATTTGTGCGGCGTGAAGCGCCAGGTGAGCGAACGGGACGATTTCGTCATCGCGGCAATGGTAGAAGTAGATCCGCGGAATCAGCGCAAGCTTCTCGGCAATATTGCGCGGTAGCTTGAGGTCATCGAAGTTCCATTGATTATCGTCCCATATCGGGGCGGCAAGCACGAACAGGCCACCGATGGAATCCCCAAACTTCTCATCTGACAGATACTGCAACAGAATGGACCCGCCCACTGAGTGCGCCACCAGGATCACTTTCCCCGAGATCTTCGATAGTTCCGAAGAGATCTCCTGCCCCCAAAGTTCTACGCCAGGATTGGATTCATCCGGCATTCGCGGGTAGCGCAGGTCGTAGTCTGGGCCGAGCGCGCGCTTCAACGAGTCTGCAAGAAACTTGTCTTCGGTGTGCGCGCCTTTGCCCCCGCCCTGAATGAAAAGCACGCAGGTGCTCATTTCCGTCCAACCGTACAGATGGTTACATTGTGAACGCGAAAGCTCCCATCGGCCGCCGCATAACGCCGAAACTCCTGGGCCAGCTGGTACTGATATTCCTTCTGCCGCATGGGTGGCTGATCGGAGAGTAAAGCGGCGACAAACGGAGAAACATCCCCGAGATATTGAGTGAAGGCTTCGGCGGACGCCAACTCCAGGGTGACGGTCAACTTTTCAGCGCGTACATCGGCAAACCCGGCGCGGATCATCACGCTTTCCAACGTGTCGTCCGGTATTTCGGTGGGCGGTTCCGGTCGGGGTGGCGGTAACTGAAACATCTCCTGTGCGATGGTGCTGGCGATGCTGATGAAGGGAAGTCGTGAGGCTTCATCCCAGACCGAAGTGGCAAACAAACCATTGGGTGTCAGCATTCGCTTTATCCTGAGCAGCAGATTCGAATAACCCGGCAGCGACGTTATTCCCCAGCGACAAAGAATGGCATCGAAGCTGTGGGCAGGGAAATCCAACCGTTCCGCATCGGCTTCGAGAAACTCGACATTCGTCACTCCCGCTGTACTGGCTCTGATCCGGGCGATAGCGAGCATCTGCTTTGAGATGTCGGTAGCGATAACCCGGCCCGCAGAACCGACACGGCTTGCAGCTGACAACGCGGGTTCGCCGATGCCCGTCGCGATGTCCAACACGCGCTTGCCAGGTGCGACTCCCGCGAGGTCGACCAAGCGATCGTTGACGTGTTGCGCGCCGTCTTCGATGGTGCGCCACCACTTTTCCCAACCCGCGGCGACGCGATCCCACTCCTGGCGTTGTCGGTCCTTATGATGCTCTGCGTCTGTAGGCCCAGTGTTCATAGTTCGGATCGCATATGCAGGCTAACGACTAAGTTCACGGCAACGGCGAGCGCGCCGGTCGCCACATCTCTCCACCCGAAAGTATGCCCACATCGTACCCAGCTTGGTCCGCGAGATTGGTCTCGACGCGAGCGCCTACGGGACTCACACGCTGAAACGCATGATCTGCCGACGAGCCAAGAACCTGAGCTGCAGATCAGGAGCGAGTTGTACCTCGTCAATGATCGCGCGGTCCAAGTCGCGGATCATTCCGGTGGGATCGGTTTGGGCGGCTAGACGAGTAGTCTGATTGTCCAGGGTGAGATACGGGCGCTCGCCATGTATCAGTTCGCGAGCCAAAGTCGTTTTACCGCATTGGCGCGGGCCGATTACCATAACCGCAGGAGTGTCCTTCAGGGCGGAGGTGACACTTGCCGCGGAAAATCGCTTAATTATTCCTTCTGCGCGATCGTCCATTCCGGATTTGACCTTCGTCCAATCCGGATTATAGGCTCGTCTATTCCGGAATAAAGTCACGTCCAATTCGGATTAAACTTCGAACGGAGGCCAAGTGCTGGCACATCCGCAGCGGACTTTATGTGTAAGGACTGTGTAAGTGCATCGGCCGCGGGAATCTGCAAAATTACGCATTGAAAGTCCGATGCGTCTATCCCGCTAACGCACAACAACGGCGAGCGCAGATAAGCCCCGATGATTTCAGTGGTGCCCGAGGTCGGAGTCGAACCGACACGCTTTTAAGGGCGGCGGATTTTGAGTCCGCATGGGGGATGCCCTAAGTGGTTGATTCGACCGATATTTTAGGCCACCCGAAGCTTATGTGTAAAAAAATGTGCAAGTTTTTGTTGGATGCTTCACTGCGGACCGCTCAACTTCGGTGATGAAAGTACGACATAGGCCCTGGGTTATTTTCATCGACCTTGGTGCGAATTGATCGGATTGCGGTGTTCTGAGGATCGATGAATTCTTCATTGAATCTTCTCGGTGACTCGCGAGCTGTTGTAGCCTCAGCATCCGATCGTGCATGGCCCATGCCCCTAGGCGCCACTAGGAGGGCTGGGCGCGTGCCTGCTGAGTTGCTCCGCATAGCCCTCTACAACGTCGTCGAATCCCTCGCTTCCACACGAAGTCGCCACTCGCCTTCCTTACAAATGATTTTGATATCTCCGACGAGCCGCAGGTCATGGCGAAACAGACTTCGCTTGCGGGCCAACATTTGCTCCACCATGGCCTCGAGCGGCGGATGACCCGCCATCTGATTTCGAACCTTCGTCACCCATTCATTGTTGCCACGGACCGTGTCCAGAACCATTGCATTCCAAATCGTCGAAGCGAGTTGCAGGACTTTCTCGACCTCCTGCGCTGTGGGCTGATCTCCCTCCTTTTCCAAAAGCGGTTCGGCGAAGGCGAGAAAGGCTTCTGAGATCTTTGTATCAGGAGGCGGCCGGCTGGTTGATTTCCCGGTGGAAGGAGTATCTTGAATGAGAAGCGGCCGATAGCTCGGAGAATGAGGTCGGCTCTCTGCCACATCGGGAAGTCCATGGAGGAAAATGGCTCCGAACTCGCAACGGGAATAGGCCTCGAATACGAACTCCATCCAATACCGTGGATTAGTTCCCCACTTGAAATGCTGTTCGAGTGCTTCTACACGGGTAGTCGCCGGTGTCTTTAACGCCACGCGATCCAGATAGGCTGTCCAGCCGGTCAAATCGGGGGCGATAACCACGTAGGGTGACGTGAAAACCACGTGATCGGTGTCACCAGGTATAGGCGGTGGCAGAACGCGAGCGTACCAGAGTTCACCAGTCCGGCCGGAGTAGCCGGAAGTGCAAATGGCAGTGGATGCGCGACCGGTTGCAAGATCCTCTAGCTGGACCCGCGTTCCGTCGGGTTCCTCGACGCGATAGATTCCCATCCTCGAACCCTGGAGAGACCGCATGAGAGCCAACATGTTGGCATGGGTGCCACATTCCGCGGCGACGGCGATGATGACGTCGCCAAGTGTCTCGCGGCGGGCGCCGATTCCCAGATCGAACATCGACCAGCACGTGAAGTAGGAGGTCGACACGGGGCTCATCGGCGGCCAAGATGGCGCGTACTCGTCCTCCGCCGGGCTGATTTGCTTCACGAATGACTTCATTTCGGGCATCTGAAGAAGTTGCTCGCCCATAACTGACATCTGGTTCTGCGCGTAAACGTAGGCCGCATGTGCGGGATGCGTTTTAGCGAGCTGTTCCTTGGGAGTGATCGAGTTCTGCAAGTCCTGGGCCTGTTCCTGGCCTGCGCGGAAGGCCGCGAAATCAACCACCTTCGTTCGCAGGTGCCGTCGCACCGCTTCGATGACTCGGCGAGTAATTGGGCCGTGCCGCAATTGACTACTCATGACAGGCCCAGTTCGCGCCCCAGAATCTGACGAACAAACCCGTCGGAGCGCTCACCTTGTACCAGTTCGCGGATGTTCGCTATTGTTTTGTCGACATGACCGAGTATTTCAGCTGCTCTGATTGTCGCGTGGTATGCGCCCCAGACGTCGAGGCTGGTGATCTCGTAGCCGAAGTCGAGCACGAGCCAGCGCAGGGCCGCGAGGCCTGCTCCCTCCGCGAATTTGGGCTCCCGATCAAAATGAGCTTGGGCGGCTCGGGTCAGTGTCTTCGGATCGCAAGGCGAGCTTTCTGCCAGCTTCAATGCGAGATCGAACAACTTCAGTTCCTTGGCCGCCGTAAACCACTTTCCCTCGTCACCTGGCGACAGTTCAATCAGATCGCTGAGAATCCGTTCACGGGGGATGCTTGGGTAAACCTTCGCCACGGCACGAAACGTCGCGAGATAGGTACTCTGCGTGTGAGATATGAGGCCGAATCGCTGGTAGGCTTCCCCGACTCGGCCGGCCTCCAACAGAATACGTTCGCACAAGCGATTGACAGCGCCCTCGGGAGTCCAGTGGCCGCGAAGCGAGTCGGCCAGCGCAATGGCGTCGTCGTGCCGGAGTTGCGCCGCCAGAGCCTTCACTGCGTAGCATTTGTAATGCCAGAAGTCTGTATGCGCCAGTACCGATTCGATCTCTTCATAGCGACCCGCTCGCAGCAGGGCGCTCAGACAGGCGGACGTGCCGTGATAATGTCCACGCAAAGTTTTATCCGGGCTCAGCGCCATGCGAGTGATGCCGATCATTCGATCGGCCCAGGCGCTCGCAATCTCTCGAGTCGCACACAACTCTCCCCAAAAGTCTGCCAGAGTTTCTATATAAGGTATCCGGTCGGCGGCATGCGCCTCGTAGAGCCGTTCCAACCATTTCTCGCGATCCGAAATCGAAACACTCGCCGAGCTGATAACCGGAACCAGGCTCTCGATGGCGCGGTTGACTGCGCTACCCAGAGCGCCAGACGAACTGTCAACATGTTCGAGTGCAGGCGAGAGTCGCTCGATGAGGCGGACTGCGCCTTCTGCGGCGGTTACCGGGTCGGTTCGCGCAACTCTCTGAATTTCGGCGACTGCTTCCTTGATCCGAGTCGCCGCGGCGGATGACGACCTCCACGAAAAGGCATTGGGGCGGATTCGGCTCGTGAACACCCATTTGTGCGCTGTGGCGATTGTTTTCCTGGGCGTCACGATCTTTGAGCTCATTCCTTTCCCATGGGTCAGCCTGAGAAGGCAGTTCCAAGATCGAGTTTTGCGGCGAAGAATTCATCCTCGAGCAGTCCTCTGGATAGTTCTCCTGAATAGATCAGCACGGGACGATAGCTCATGCTGCGTGGAATCTGCAGGCGGCTGATCTTTTCGGTCACCTCATGGACAACACTGGGGGCAAGCGGATTTCGTGAAAACTTGATTTCGCAGACATATAGAGTGTTGTATTTTGTCTGGATGAGGTAGTCGATCTGACATCCGCGCTGTCGCTGGGTTTTGCGCTGAAAGAAAGGGTTGTCGTAGATGACATCATTTGAATCAATCGAAAGAAGCTGAAAAAGAGTGAGTCGATTTTTGAGAACGAGGTTCTCGAATTGCAACCCTGAAACTGAATCAAGATTTGGCAGTCTGGAGAGAGTGCCGCGCTCGATGCGTCGGCGATTAGGCTGAATGTATTTTAGATAGAAACGCACATAGTTGTCGCTGAGGCGAAGCCTGCTGAGTTTGCTCTCGTGCCCGTTTTTTAAGCTCCATGTGAAATCTCTGGCAAGTAATCCCGTCTGAATGAGATCTTCTGCGTAGTCGCTGATTTTCCCGGTTTTGCTGACGCCCAGAGCTTTGTAGAGGCTGTCCAGGTCAAGAGGCCCGTCGACGAGCGCGCCGACGATGCGGCGGTATGTTTCGTTTCTCGTACTGAAGAGATCCGCGAAAATGTGGTCAAACTCGTTGAAGAGCAGCCCTTCGCGAGTGAAGCATAGCCGTTGTATGTTTGCCTCGCTGGATAGGGAAGGGTTTATCTCTTCGAGGTATCGCGGTATTCCACCAGTGACGCAGAGGAGGCGGAATTTTTCCTGAGGCCTGATGCGATTCCGCTGCTCGCGCCAGAATAGATCGCAGGTTGAGAGCGGGAGTTCTCCCAAGGTCAAGTCTAGCGAGACTCGACCCAGGAATCCTGTGTGATGCAGGATGTTTCGCTCTATCCAACTGCTCAGGGAGCCGGACAGGATCAAGATGAGGCTTGGATTTCGTGCGAAATGCAGGTCCCAGGCATTCTTCAGTTTGCCTAAGAAGCTGGGATCTTGCATTCCCATCCAATTGATCTCATCGAGGATAATCAATTGCCGACCTCGGCGAGCACGGTCCGCTAGCGCCCACAGAAGGGTATTCCAATCGTCAGCTCGGGGTGGTGGGACGTTGAGCTGCCGCGCGAACTGTTGAGCGAAGTCCTCACGTTCTTGCTCAGCTGTCAGTTTGGCTGTTGGCGGTAATCCTTGAAAATGCAGCGACTTGTAGCGAGGCAGTTGCCTTGCAAATTCGTCAGTTAATCTGCTTTTACCGATCCGTCTCCTGCCTTTGATAACTACCAGACTCGCCGAGCGCTTCTGTGCGAGTTCCTTCAGTCGGGCCAGCTCGGCCTGCCTGCCGAAGAAGGGGGTTGCGGATGTCATTTTGGTGCACTGTTTAAGTATGTGTCTTGAGTGCACTATAATAGCAGATGTCGATTTGGTGCACCCGACAAAAACCGGTGTGCTGAACGCTCCCGAGCGCCCTCTCGAGCGACGCTTGGCCACGTTATCGATCGGGGACCTCTGGTAACATTTGACAATGAGTTCGAAGCTCTCCTACGTGAATCCTCACCTTCGCGACCCCGGTGCACGGAAAAGAATGATCATTCGCTCTGTAGTCACGTCCTCTGCTATCGATGGGATCCGTGTCGTGTTCAAGAGGCGTCATAATAGCGCCGACGAGATACGCGTCCGTGGGATACGTTCCAAGGTACCGATAGATGCCGCCCCGGTTCGCTTCGTGCTGTTCGATTGCTCGTGGTCAATTTGCCGCTGAGTACGAGGCGGATTGGAGTGGGCGGCCAGTAATCCCGCTGTAGCGGGCAGGGGCCTGACTGTTAAAGATATCGGACGCCTGCATACTCTGTGCTTAGATGCCGGCCCTAATGGACACTGTTGTACTCGGCCTGCGAGACCGGCTCGAGCCAGATCGTCTTACCTTTCTGGGTGGGCGTCACGGCGAGGTAGGCAAACTCTGATCGCAGCGTGGCACCGTGCCAATGCTCCACGCCGGGTGCAGACCGGATGACGTCGCCTTTTTGTACTAGGCGCGCCGGCTTGCCTTTCTCCTGGTAATAGCCGCTGCCCTGAGTGATGAGGAGCACCTGTCCGCCTGGATGAATGTGCCAGTCGAGTTTGGCGCCGGGTGCATACGTTGCAAAGGTAATGCTCGGATCGAATGTGCTGTCTCCAGCGCTCAATTCGTTGAGCCAAATGTCGCCCGTATGCGTCTTGGTTGTGGCAAGTTGACCCTTCGGAAAAATTTCTTCCTGAGTAGCAGAGGACGCTGCCAGAGCCGAGAAGCTCATCAGCGAGAGCGTCGTCCATTGCAGTATTGCTCGCATTGTTCACCTATCTCATCCAAGTGGTCTCGAGGACCGTTTCAACTGTTGACTTCGGATTTGTGTTCAGCCTGGAGCTTGCGCGTACCGAGCCACTTCACTATCGCCGGGTCCCGGTGGTCGAAGAAGCTGCTCGCCTTCTGATCGAGTGCTGTCATCGCGGCAGTGTCATTTCGATCCAGCTCGAAATCGAAGATCGCCAAATTCTCGGCAATGCGCTCCTTGCGGACGGACTTGGGGATGGCGACGATGCCGCGCTGGATGAGCCATCTGAGCACTACCTGCGCGATGCTCTTGCCATGCTTCCGGCCAATCGACTGCAGTACCTCATTGCTGAAAAGGCCGTTCTTGCCTTCGGCGAACGGACCCCATGCCTCGGGCTGGACCGCGTATTCCTGCAGCAGCTTTTGCGCGGCCTCCTGTTGATGGAAGGGATGAATTTCGATCTGGTTGACAGACGGTTTGATTTTGTTGTGAAGCACGAAATCAACGAAGCGATCGGGATAAAAGTTGCTGACACCGATGGCGCGGATGCGACCTGCCTCGTATAGCTCCTCCATTGCCCGCCACGCCCCATACACATCACCGAACGGCTGGTGGATGAGCCAAAGATCGAGATAGTCGACCTGCAGCTCGTTGAGCGAACGTTCGAATGCGAGCTTGGCGCCCTCGTAGGTGGCGTCCTCGATCCAGAGTTTGGTCGTTACAAACAGCTCGCTGCGATCAATTCCATGATGGCGGATCGCGGCGCCGACGGCCGCCTCGTTGCCATAAGACGTTGCGGTATCGAGGAGCCGGTAGCCCACATCGATGGCATCTCGAACGCTGCGCTCGCATTGGGCGGGATCGGGCACCTGAAAGACGCCGAAGCCGATACTCGGCATCGCGACGCCATTGTTGAGTGTGACAGTGGGGATATCGTGGGTCATGCTCTAATTCGATCGGTCAGCGATTGATGAATCGTTGGTGCGAGGCGGCGTAACGGTCGCCCTGCACCTGGACAGTGGCGAGCGCTTGGCGAATGCGCTCCAGTTCCTCAGGCTCCAGCACGACATCGGCGCCACCCAGGTTCTCTTCGAGCCGATGAAGTTTGGTGGTGCCGGGAATCGGCACGATCCAGGTTTTCTGCGCCAGCAACCAGCCGAGCGCGATCTGCGCGGGCGTCACCCCGTTTTCCTCGGCAAGCGCGCGTACGAGCTCGGCCAATGCCTGATTGGCCTTCAATGCCGCGGGGGAGAAGCGCGGCACAGTGTTGCGGAAATCGTTCTCGGCGAAGGTCGTATCCGATCCGATGCGGCCGGTTAGGAAGCCTTTGCCGAGTGGACTGAACGGCACGAAGCCGATGCCCAGCTCTTCCAGCACGGGCAGAATCTCCGCCTCGGGCTCACGCCACCACATCGAATATTCGCTCTGAAGTGCTGTGACCGGTTGCACAGCGTGTGCACGGCGGATTGTCTGCACACCGGCCTCAGATAGCCCGAAATGCCGAACCTTGCCTGCTTTGATCAACTCTTTGACCGTGCCGGCCACGTCCTCGATCGGCACGTTGGGGTCGACGCGATGCTGATAAAACAGGTCGATGTGATCGGTGCGCAAGCGCCCCAATGCAGCGTCAGCAACCTGACGGATTCGCTCCGGGCGGCTGTCCAACCCCTCGGCGGTCACTCCGTTCCTGAAGCCGAACTTGGTTGCGATCACCACCTGATCACGCATCGGCGCCAATGCCTCGCCGACCACCTGTTCATTGATCCCGGAGCCGTAGGCTTCGGCGGTGTCGAAAAACGTTACGCCGCGCTCGTAGGCGGCGTGAATCATGGCAATTGCGTCTCTGCGATCGGTGGGCGGCCCGTAGCCGTAGCTCAAGCCCATACACCCCAGGCCTAGGGCGGATACTTCCAGTTGGCTGTTGCCGAGTACGCGAGTTTTCATGAAGCCATTCTGGGCGCGAACCTGCCCGTACAGTAGATGGCATAATCGAATATGGTTAATAACCGGGGTGCATAAATGTCGAAAGAGAGTTTCGACCAACTGGCCATTTTTTCCGTGGTAGCCCGTGAACGAAGTTTCACGCGCGCTGCGGCAAAGCTCAGTGTGTCGCAGCCTGCCTTGAGCCGAAGCATGCGCCAGCTCGAAGAGCGCTTGGGTGTTAGGTTGTTGGCCCGTACCACCCGCAGCGTTGCGCCTACCAAAGCGGGGGAGCGCCTGCTCGAGGTGGTGGCTCCCAGGTTTGAGGAAATCAACCACGAATTGACATTACTGAGCGAATTCCGTGCCAGGCCTGCGGGGAGCCTGCGCATTACGGCGGGCGAGCACGCGGCAGTCACCGTGGTTCAGCCCGCTCTGGCGAAGCTCCTGCCAGACCACCCTGACATCAACATCGAGGTCATCGTGGATTACGGGCTGACGGACATCGTGGCACAAAATTTCGACGCAGGTGTACGGCTGGGCGAGCAAGTCGCCAAGGATATGATCGCGGTGCGTGTTGGTCCTGACATCCGGATGGCGGTCGTGGGCTCCCCCGATTACTTCTCGAGACATCCACGCCCCAAAACCCCGCGCGATCTAACTCAACAGAACTGCATCTCCACCCGCCTGCCGACTCACGGTCTCTTCGCGTGGGAGTTCGAGAAAAGGAAGAAGGAGTTGAAGGTGCGAGTCGAAGGCCAATTGGTATTCAACAACATTGGCATGCGTCTGGATGCGGCGCTGAACGGGCTCGGGCTCGCCTATATGCCGGAAGATCTCGTGCAAACTCATATCGCAAAGGGGCAATTGATTCGCGTGCTTTCAGATTGGTGCGAACCTTTTTCGGGATACCATCTGTACTATCCGAGCCGACGACAGACCTCACCGGCTTTCACGTTGTTCCGTGATGCTTTGAGATACTCGGTCTGACGATCAACGGTACTGTTATTCAGCGGCCATCGGAAGAACTGCTCGAGTCGTTGCGTTCGCGGGTCCAATCCGGATTCCTCCTACATTTTCGAGAGAGACTGAGCCCCATGCGATGGTGCAAAGAGGTTATGGTCGGCCTGCGGTCATTATTAAGCTAAAGCCCAAGCTATGAAGCTTGCAAAACGGCGATCAAGTCGCCATTCTGCGCCCCAGAACGGCGAGATAACCGCCATTATGTGGGGTAGTGATGGAATTCGTTCAACGGATGCTCAATGCGGGGAAGGATCATTTCTTCCTCCTGGGTCCCAGGGGGACGGGAAAAACGCTTTGGTGCACACACGAATTTCCGGATGCCCTGAGGGTCGATCTACTGAACCCTGTCATTCTCCGGCGTTACATGGCGGCTCCGGAATACCTCATCGAGTTCCTCGAAGCGAACGCGAAAGCGAAGCACGTCCTCATCGACGAAATTCAAAAGCTTCCCGAGCTGCTCGAAGTGGTGCATCTGCTGATTGACCGCAAAACAGGGGCGCAATTCATTCTCACTGGATCCAGCGCCAGAAAGCTTCGGCGACAAGGGGTCAACTTGTTGGGCGGCCGGGCCGCGCAGCGATTCATGCATCCATACATGGCGGCCGAGCTCGGCTCACAGTTCAATCTCGACAAAGCGCTGCGCCAGGGGATGTTGCCGGTCGTGTGGGCGGCCGACAATCCGCAAGCAATCCTCGAGTCCTATAACGCGCTGTATCTGCACGAAGAGGTGCAGATGGAGGGTTTGGTGCGCAACATCGGCGGCTTTACCCGATTCCTCCAAGCTATGAGCTTCAGTCAGGCCTCGGTGTTGAACCTGGCCAATGTATCGCGCGAAGTCCAGGTAAGTCGGAAAACGGTCGAGGGATATCTCGATGTACTAGAAGACCTGCTGTTGGGTTTCCGCCTGGACGTGTTTGCTAAACGTGCGAAGCGTGAGCTGGCGACGCACCCTAAGTTCTACTTCTTTGATGCAGGGGTGTTTCGTGCCAATCGGCCGGTAGGTCCGCTCGATTCAACGAGTGAGATTGATGGGGCGGCTCTCGAAGGGCTCATTGCTCAACACTTGCGTACCTGGTGTGACTATTCGCAAAAGAAGCACGAGTTGTTCTATTGGCAAACACGATCTCGAAGCGAGGTCGATTTTGTTGTCTATGGAGAGAGTGGTCTGTTTGCCGTGGAGGTCAAAAACGCCAAACGAATTGATGGCACCGAATTGCGAGCTCTTAACAATTTCGCTGAAGACTACCCTGAGGCCAAGCGTTTCATGCTCTATCGGGGTGACGAACGATTCAGTCGCGATGGAGTATTGTGTATGCCGGTCGAAGAATTCCTTCTTGGGTTGAAACCTGGAAATTTTCCAAGTTGAGAAACGCCGCGGCTTCAGTGCGATCGTCCAATCCGGATTATGGGTTCGTCTATTCCGGAATCGGGCGACGTCTAATTCGGATTAAACTTCGAACGAGGGCCAGTGCCGATGCATCCGCAGCGGACTTTATGTGTAAGGACTGTGTAAGTGGCGTCTGCTGCAAAAAACTGCAAGTTGCACATTGAAAGTCCGATGCGTCTATTCCGTCGACATACATAAATGCCGGCGAATGCAGAAATTCTAGGAATTTGAGTGGTGCCCGAGGTCGGAGTCGAACCGACACGCTTTTAAGGGCGGCGGATTTTGAGTCCGCATGGGGATACCCTAAGTGTTTGGTTCGGCAGGTATTTTAACCTAGTCCGCGAAGGCTATGTGTAAAGAAATGTGTAAGCGAAAGTTGGTTTCGTGGCCTTTTGCGTGATGCGAAAGTCGCACAAATGTACTTCTCGCAATCGAAGATCGGGGACGTGGCCGCATGCTTGTTTGGGGGCCGGCCAAGAAACGGTAAGTTGCGTAGATGTGCCGTCGCGAAGGGCGGCTAACCAGTAAACTCAGAGCATATGAGCATATCCGCCGTCAGCACTTCTTCGGACATCATGGGTGGAACTCCAGTGTTTTCCGGCACGCGCGTGCCCGTGCAAACACTACTTGAGTGCATCAAAGCTGGTGACTCCATCGATGATTTCCTCCTCGGTTATCCCACGGTGAAGCGCGAACAAGTTGTAGCGGTCCTTGAGCACGCTGCGCTGCCCTATGGCGCGCCAACCTGGCCCAAGAGGTAAATGCTGACACTTCGATGCCTGCGAATTCTTGGCCACATCGTCCGTCGGGCGCCTCCGGTAACATCTGCCAATGAGCTCGAAGCTCTCCTACGTGAATTCCTACCTTCGCGACCCCATTGCGCGGAAAAGAATGGTATTCGCTCCGCAGTCACGTCCTCTGCTGTTGACGGCATTTGTGTGGTGTTCGATTGGCGCCGTAATAGCGCCGACGAGATACGTGTCCGTCGGATGCGTTCCAAGATAGAGAAGATCTAGCAGCGCGCACTCAGGCGTCGGAGTGAAACGCTGCGGAGATCTGCTCGTGGCGCGCGTATTGCGGATGTCCCCCCGCAGGGAACCCGGTCTGCTCCTTGAGCCAACGGCCGTCCAGTCGGATACAGGGGTATGCTTGAGAAACACTTGCTTGAAAGAGTCAGGATCAACGCCCAGAAAGGGAGCTTGATTGGCTCTTCTCGAATGATATTAAAGTTGGGAACCGCGTTCTTCAGCACACCGTTCTTGCAAGATTCTCTTGTGAGAATTCGACGAAATCGCCGTGGAATACTACTCAATCCGTGACTAGAGTCTGCAGCCAGAGTCATTGTCAAACAGAAGATAGTTCTTGAGTTTGCTGGAGGACTGAGAGTGTCGCAAACGAAACCTCCCGTGCAGGGTGGAATGACTGTCCGCGCTTATTCCGTATTGTGGCGTGCCGTCGAGGAGGGTGTCCAATATGGCTGGCGGCGTGCGCACAAACATACCAACACGCCTGACGAAAATTATATCGAGCAGCAGATTGTCGACGCAGTACTCCAGGAAATTTGCGAGTACTTCTACTTCAGCGACAACGGGGTGGAGCAATAGCTGCGGATGAGTTCATCCCTGAGATGAGGTAGCCCTGAAGGTGGGCGGATGTGTTGGAGCTATCGACGGGCGATCGGTTACAAAGAACACCACTCGCGGCAAGTGGTGGCGCGCATTCATCGTTCAGGGTGAGAGATTTTAAACTATTGAAATGAAAGGCAATTTAGGCATGCGGAGCCGCTTCGATCCCTGCATTGGGGCTAATTGTCGGTATTTGCATATAAGTACCGACGTTTTGTACCATCTAAGAATGGCTGTATCTAGAACATCCGCACTGCGCTTCGTCGGGAAAGCAGGTGTTTTTCGCCCTGCGGATTTCCAAGCGCACGGGCTATCCAAGGCTGAACTCTACCGTCTCGTTCGGGAAGGAGCCGTAATACGCACGGCGCGCGGTCTCTATACCGCAGCACAGCACCAACCTACTGAACGACATTCCCTAGCTCAGGTCGCAAAGCGTGTTCCGGCCGGTGTCTTCTGTTTGCTGACTGCGCTGCGATTTCATGAGTTGACCACTCAGTCTCCCGCTGATGTATGGCTCGCGCTACCAACGAAAGCCAGGAAGCCTCACTTGGATTATCCACGCCTTCGTGTTGCCCGATTCTCGGGCGGTGCGCTTACCGAAGGTATCGAAATGCACCGAGTGGAAGGGGTTGATGTACGGGTGTATTCCGCGGCAAAGACCGTCGCGGATTGTTTCAAATATAGAAACAAAATTGGAATTGATGTTGCCGTGGAGGCTCTTCGTGATTTCACCCGTCGCCATCGTGGCGGCGCGACTGAACTCGCTCGATTTGCGCGGATCTGTCGGGTAACACGAGTGATGCAACCTTACCTCGATGCAATTGTATGACAGGGAAAGGTGTCAATCTCGAGGCGTCGGTAACAGCTCGGTTGCTCAATCGAGCCAAAAGCTCGGGGGATGACTATCAGACGTTGCTGACGAACTTCTGCTTTGAGCGTTTCCTCTGTCGCCTGGGGGTTTCTCAACTCAGTGACCGGTTCATTCTGAAAGGCGCCATGCTCCTGCGCGTCTGGTCAGATCAACCTTATCGCGCGACGCGAGATCTGGATCTGCTGCGACGAGGTGACGGTTCATTCGACGCGATCCGCGACGATATTCGGGCAGTCTGCGCTTCGCCGGTTGTGCCAGACGCCGTCCAATACGATGTTGGCTCCCTGGAAATCGAAGCAATTCGAGCCGACGATGAATATGCAGGTGCGCGAGCAACTTTACCTGCGAGATGCGGCAGCGCTCGCCTCATGCTTCAAATTGATATGGGCTTGGGAGATGCGGTGTGGCCCGCAGCTAAGCGCTGCGTCTATCCGACGCTTCTTGACTTCGCGGCGCCAGAGGTCCTCGCATATCCGCGAGAGGCGGTAGTAGCCGAAAAGTTCGAAGCGATGGTGGTCCTCGGCGATCGAAATAGTCGCATTAAAGACTTCTTTGATCTGTACTACCTTGCCAACGAATCGCAGTTCGATCGAGTGATCCTATCGGAGTCCGTGCGCAGAACTTTTGAACGCCGGCAAACGCCAATACCACAAGGTGCGCCGATCGCGCTGACTCCAGAATATTGGAAGAATCCATCTCGGCCAGCGCAAATGCGTGCATTTGCACGTCGGGCAGGGTTGCGGTTATCTGACGTGTCCGAGAAAAATCTTCTCAACCTGCTGACATTGTTCCTCAATCCCATCCTGAGTGATTTGCAACTCGAACAGCAGAAACAAGGAGTTTGGAAACCGGGCGGCCCCTGGTCTCAATAGAGGAGCATCTCAGGAAAGTTATAAGATTTCGATAATATGGGCTAACATGGCTATAAATCGAAGCCAGTGTTTTTGTCAGCTCGATGGCCCCGTGGCTGAGCTCAACGATTTCCTCCTCGGTATTCCACGGTGAACCGTATCGACGGGCGGGGCGCCGCTGGCGATCCTCTTGAAGAATTTCCGGAGGGAAATTCTCTGTGGCGCCTCGAGGGCGCCTTCCCGGGTCCGCGCGTTGCGCACGTTCCTGACACTATCTACGAACAGGTGCGCTGCTCTTTTTGAAGCTACAGACGCAGTTGCCACGGCGATCACTGAACCGAGATATCTGCTTCGAGCCAACGTCCCGACTATTCGCTAATGGGACGCGCAATGCCGCCCTTTTAGTGCGATCGGCAGCGGCAGAATTATGTGTTAGAAATGCGTAAGTGTTTGCGCTTTTGAAATCAGTATTTTGCGCAGTGGAAAGTCCGATGCGTCTGGGAAGTGGCGTCGGTCACCGGCTCGGCACATGTAACCCGCTGATCCAATTGGTGCCCGAGGTCGGAGTCGAACCGACACGCTTTTAAGGGCGGCGGATTTTGAGTCCGCATGGGGATGCCCTAAGTGTTTGGTTCGCGCGGTATTTTAGCCCACCCAGAAGCTTGTGTGTAAGCGTCAGCCGGTGGCCCATGCTTGAGGATTGGAGCTAGTGTGATTATGTGCCCACGTATTTTTACGTGGGCACGATCGGTCGTGTCTACCTGGAGCGCAAGTGGGCACTACGGCGAAGCCAAGTGTGAGCGAGGACGATGTTGATGGGGTGTGCCGTCGACGGCGCTGGTCGGCGCAGGAGAAGCTCCAGATCGTCTTGGAGACGCTCGATGGCAGTGTCTCGGTGCCTGTGATCGCAAGGCGCCACAACCTCAACGCGAACCAGCTATTCAGCTGGCGCGGCCAGTACCGCCGCGGAGAGTTGACCGCAGAGTCCCAGAGGTCCGAGACCGTCAAACTCTTACCGGTTCACATTGAGCCGGTGCTAACCGAACCGGCCGTAAGCCAGCGCCAAGAGGATCCATCGTCATCGGGTGAGTGTCTGGAGATCCAGTTCTGTGGAACGAGACACGTGAAGATCCGGGGAACACTGGATGCGCGAGCTCTGCGGGTTGTGATTCGTGAGTTGCTGCGAACATGTTGAGCCTACCCAGCGGCGTGCGGATCTGGTTGGTCGCTGGTGTCACGGACATGAGGAAGGGTTATGACGGGCTCAGCGCGCTGGTGCAGACCGCGCTGAACGCGAACCCGTTTTCCGGCCAAATTTTCGTCTTCAGAGGTCGCCGCGGAGACCGGATCAAGCTTCTCTGGGACAGCCAGGACGGACTGTGCTTACTGCAGAAGCGACTTCGCCAAGGCAAGTTCGTCTGGCCGCTGGCGCAAAACGGCGCAATCGTTCTGAGTGCCGCCCAGTTGTCGATGTTGCTCGAAGGGATCGACTGGCGGCAGCCCAAGCGAACCGCGCTGTCTCCGGAGGATCCCGATCGACCGCATCCGAGCAGTTCGATTTGATCTGCGCGTGAGATCGGTGGAGACCATCGATCCTCGGGTGATCTAACATCAAAATAACAACCTCGCGTGCGTACCCTCGGTACTGCGCGTATAATTCGCTCGTGCTCGACATCAACGCACTCCCCGATGACGCACAGAGCTTGAAGCGCCTGCTCCTTGAGCAGCACGCTGCGAGCCTGGCCAAGGATGTGCGGCTGCGCGAGAAGGATCAGCAGATCGAGCACCTTGAGTTCCTGATCGCCAAACTGCGCCGCGCTCGCTTTGGCCAGTCCTCGGAAGTCATGGAAGGCGCCGGTCAGTTGCCGCTCCTTTTCGAGCAGCTGAAGGCAGCCCTCGCCGAAGCCCAGCACCAGCTCCCCACGAGCGCCGAGTCAGCCGCAGAGCAGCCGAAGAAGGCCGCGCGGCGCAAGCCGCTGCCGGAGCACTTCGAGCGTGTGGACAATGTGATTGCGCCGAAGGAGTGTGCCTGCCCCGACTGCGGCGGCCCGTTGAAAGGGCTCGGCGATGACCGGGCGGAAGTGTTGGAAGTAAAGACTGTCACTTTCAAAGTCACACGCCATATTCGACCCAAACAGCGCTGCACGCGCTGTGCAACCATCGTGCAGGCGCCGGCACCCTCTCGGCCGATTCCGAAGAGCTACGCCGGGGCATCACTGCTGGCGTTGGTATTGACCTGGAAGTATGGATTTCACATTCCGATGTACAGGCAGTGTCAGATTTTTGCACATGCGGGTCTGACCGTGAGCCGCGCAACGCTCGTGGACTGGGTGGCTGCGATGAGCGATCTGCTGGGACCGCTGGTGGCGGCCTTGGGGCGCTACGTGCTGTCTGCTTCCGCTGTCAACGCCGATGACACACCGTTCCGGGTGTTGGCTCCAGGGAGTGGTAAAACCCGCCGAGGGCACATGTGGACGTATGTTCGTGATGGAACGCGTTGGGGATCCACCGATCCGCCGGCGGTGTGGTACCAGTATTCACCGAGCTGGCACGGAAAATATCCGCAGGCACACCTGGCAAACTTCCGTGGGAAGCTGCAGGTCGACGCCTACGCTGGATTCGAGCCGCTTTTCGTGCCATCCGATCCCCACTCGCCTGCGCGTGTCCAGGAGATTTCGTGCATGGCGCACGCCCGCCGACATTTCTTCGAGGTCTTCAAAGCAGTGAAGTCGCCGCTCGCCAAGGAGGCGATTGACCGGATCGACGTGTTGTATGACATTGAACGAGACATTCGTGGGCAATCGGCCGATGCGCGCAAAGCAGCGCGACAGGCACTCGCCGTGCCGCTGCTCGGTGACATTCGTACATGGATGATACAGACCGTCACGCAGATCGATGGCAAGTCGGCCTTGGCAGGCGCATTCAATTATTCCCTCAATCGCTGGGACTCACTGTGTCGTTACACAGAAGATGGGCGTTTGGAGATCGATAATCTGATCGCCGAGAGATCGATTCGAGGCATGGGAATCGGTCGGCGCAATTTTCTGTTCTTTGGATCTGACAGTGGCGGCGAACGCGCCGCGATTATTTATGCGCTGATCGAGACATGTAAGCTCAACAATATAGATCCGCACAGCTACCTTCAATATGTCATCGAACGCATCGCTGACCATCCAATCAACAAGATCGATCAACTGCTGCCTTGGAACGTAGCTCACCAGATCAAACAGAATAACCCCGCACCGCAAGCAAAGGCGGCCTGATGCGCTTCATGAATGACAAATCAAACAGCCTATCGTTGGACAACCTTCAGTCGTTTCTCGACAACACACGTGGCCAAATAACCCTCGGCGAGATTCCTCCCATTCGACGAGCAGCGCTCGCGGCGCAGGGAAAGAAGGTGAGAGTCGCTCTGGTCTGTGCCGAGGGAGAGTCCATCGCTCAACTGTTGCAGCGATTGGATGCCGGCCTGGCCAAGGTCATGGCAGATGGTTCGGTCATCGACGAGGTACTGCCGGAAATCAAGCGCCGGCAATCCTCGTAGTGAGCTTGGCGTTGCCTAGCAAGGAGCGCTGATCTCATACAACTGAGCTTTCCCGGCCGCCCACAATTTATATCCTCGCGAAACATGAAGGTGGTAACGACCTTTCTCAGTGTTACCCTCGCAGTAGCCCCAACAAGTTCGAGATAGTTTCCGCAACACAGATGTCATGTTTTCCTGCATTGCGAGGAAAGTCCGCTTCTGTATGATCGTCACTGAGCTATTGCGATCCGGCATCCCAACAGTCACAGCGTAGCGGAGACCTGCGCCACCTCATCGAAGAGCCGAGTAAAGTGGAGCGCGTGCCGGGTTTGCGACAATCGTAGTAGCGCATCGGCAGAATCAAACTGCCGCCTCGTATGAAATTAGCGTCACCTAACCAGCCGCGGCCCTCCGGGGGTCGCGGCCTCAGTCAGTCGCATATTGCGGCCACACGATGACCGGAGCGGGGACAGCATGCTTACGGTTGTCAAGAGGCTCAGATCGGACGCTTACGCTTGTGTGTAAAAAAATGTGTAAGTTGCTGTTGGGTGAGTCCTCTGATACGTGTCCATTCCGGTAATCCCGTCTATTCCCATGTGATCTGAGTCCGCAAGCTGCCTCTCATCGGCGATACGCCGCGATGATGGAGGCGAGCGATGACGACGACAGAACCCTTGACCGAACGCGAGCAGCAGGCGCTGGAGCAGATGCGCGAAGCCCAGGATCAGGGATCGACGCTGAAGCAGTACGCTGCGAAGATCGGGCTGGACGTACGGCAGCTGTACGAACTCAGAAGACGCTTGGTGCGCAAGGGCGCCTTCGGGCCACTCCCGCGCCGCAATCCCAGGAAGTCCCGCAAGAAGAGCGCATTTGTGCCGGTACGCGTGGTGGCTGCGGCATCGGTACCGAGCGCAGCGTCTGTGACGTGCCGGCTGGTGCATCCGGGTGGCTGGGTGCTCGAGTGCGATGGACTGCCACCGGCCTCGTGGATCGCAGCGGTGTTGACCGGAGGTACTCATGCTGCGCCCTAGTGCACCGGACCTGAAGGTCTACCTGCATCGTGCACCGATTGATATGCGTGCGGGGCGTAACAGACTCGCCGCCATCGCTCGGGAAGTGATGCAGAAGGATCCTTTCAGCAATACCTGTTTCTTGTATACCAACAAAAGTTATACCGCGTTGAAGATCCTCGCCTGGGATATCAATGGGTTTTCTGTTTGGCACAAGCTCATCGAGAGCCGGGAGAAGTTTCACTGGCCTCGTCTGTTTCAGGAGGACGTGGTCGAGCTCACCAGCGAACAACTGCATTGGCTGATGGACGGGTATGACGTTTGGGCACGCCCTCACAAGGCGGTGACCTTCACTCATGTCAGTTGAGTGTTGATTTAAATCTGACGGCGGGCACGGTATACTTAGGTCCGTGCCACGCCGCCAGAACTCCGCACAAGAGATCCTCAGCCAGAACGCCGAGCTGCTTGCTCGAGTGAAGCTGGCCGAGCGCCTCGCCGCCGAACGCGAGGCCGAGCTTCAAGCGCTCCAGAAGGAAAACGAGCAGTTAAAGTCAGAACGGACTCACTACTGCGAGCGAGTGGTTCTGCTGGAGGAGGAACTGCGCTGGATGAAGGCGCAGTACTTCGGCACCTCCTCCCAGAAGACAGACGCCGCCGCGGTCAACCCGGATCAGGCGATGTTGTTTAACGAGGCCGAGGTCCTGGCCGCGATCGAAGCCGCCGAGCAAGCCCAGCGTCGGCGCACCACGAAAGTCGACGCGCACGAGCGCCAACACACCGGTGGACGTAAAGCGATCCCGAAGCATTTTCCGCGCATCGAGATCCCTCACGATCTGCCCGACGCGCAGAAGGTCTGCACGAAGTGCCCGGTGCCGCATCCACTCAAACGCATCGGCGAAGAGACCCGTGAGTGCTATCGCTTCCAGCCGCCGAAGATCAGCGTCGAGTTGCATATCCGTTATACGTATGTGTGCGACCAGCGCCATGAAGATGTGGTCACGGCACCGAACCCTCCGACACTGCTGCCCAAGACGATGGCGAGTCCGTCGTTATTGGCTCACCTGGTGACCGCCAAGTTCGACGATGGGATCCCTCTTTACCGGGTGAGCCGCCAGCTCGAGCGCTCCGGCATGGATCTGAGCCCGGGCACTGCGGGCACCTGGGTCAACAAAATCGGCGGGGACAAAGTGATTCCGCTGATCGAGTTGCTTCGCGAGGGGATCTTCATCCCAGAGTTCATGCACATGGATGAGAGCTACCTTCAGGTTCTCAAAAGTGAGAAGGCACCCACATCGACCCACTATATGGTGGGTCGCGCGGCCGGGCCGCCGGGAAAGCGCATCATTCTCTACGACTACATCCCTTCGCGTACTCGGGAGGCGCTGAAGCAGCTGTTGGTCAGGCCCGAGGGGCCGTACACCGGCAAGCTGATCACCGACGGCTTGGAGCACTACGACGACATCTGCCAGGAGCTAAAGCTGCTTCACTTCGGATGCTGGCAGCACCTGAGGCAGTATTTCTTCAAAGCGCGCAAGGTCAGTCAGCTCCCGGGCATCCGGACGCTGGCGAATACAGCCATCACAGACTATATCCGACAGGTGTTTGCCGTAGAAACCGAGATCGAAACACTGCGTGCCGAACACGCGCAGAGAGGTGACACGCTGCCGATCTCAATGGCCCTTTCGCTACGACAAAGTAAGTCTGCTCCCGTCGTGCAGAAGTTCAAGGAGTGGGTAGATACGTTGCTACCTGGAACACCGCCAAACAGTGCTCTGGGTAAGGCATTCGGATACTGCACTCGACAGTGGCCTAAGTTGGTTCGATTCCTAGAGCACGGTGACGTTCCCATCCATAATAACTTCGTCGAGCGGCAGATCAAACAATATGCGCTTGGTCGAAGGCTGTGGATGTTCTGTTATGACAAGGTCGGCGCCCAGGCCAGTGCCAACCTGTTCTCCCTGGTGATGACAGCGCGGGCCAACGGGGTCGAGCCCTTCGAGTACCTGAACTACCTGTTCGAGTACCTGCCGAGCGCGGCGACAGTGGAAGCGATCGAGGCGCTGCTGCCGTGGAACTTCAAAACAGTCGCAGATGCGCGGCGCAATGGTTAAAAGCCTTTGGCTGGCCTGACATGAACCCGTGTCTGCTGACCACCTTTGGGCGGGTCAAAAGTTGGAAGACCGACGTGATCGACGCGCCAGACCTCGAAGTGCGACGGTGGTGCTGAAATCAAAAGCACGATGCGCTCACCGATTCTGGGCAAGGTCTCAAACCACCACATGCCCTCATGCGTGCCCTCACTGCAGATGACATGTGCGTGGATCACTTCGCCTCCCAACCTCTTTCACCGACTCTCCAAGACCCGCACCGCAAGCTAACTCCGGTCCGACAGACGACCTACAAGCTGGAGTCTAGCCGACTGATATCAAAAAGGTGAAGCGCAACGTGTGACCGTGATCGCGCGGCAGAATGCCGCACGAGGACCCGCCACCATCTAATCCCGCCCCCGTCTTGGCACAACTGCGCTGGTCTCAAAAGACGTGGTTAACGGAGTGCTCACTCTGATACCACGGATCCTCGGTAACAAACGTACGAGATTGCCAGTATCGCTTGCAGCGATTTGTTCTGACCTAAATCAGGCAAAGCTGGATGATCTACGGTTAGTTAGGGTCCGAATAGACGCGGATCCAGGGTGAAGGCGGTGACGCCCACAATCTTGATCTCAACCGATCGTGCGTGGCGATGGTTGATCAGGACATTGCGCTCCGGAGCCCGGGACACCGGCACGATTGCCGATGGCACGGTCAGTAGGGTTTGGGACGCCGAGTCCAGCCATTGGTCACCGATCTGCTGAGTATCGACTTCCCGCGAAATCCAGTCTTCGGGGAGATCAGCAATATTCACAGCGGCCAGGGGAATATCGTCGGGTGCTTCGTATTCAACCAACATGAGTGGCGGCAGCAATGAAGCGTCGGTTACGTGGACCCGCTTTTCGAGCGCCGTCAGCGAAGGCACCGTGGAGCAATAGGTGATCGGCCTACCTCGGGTATTCCAACGACCTGAGTGAAGTATGCCGTACCCACCGCTGAAATCTCGCGCGTGCCGTTTGGTCGACAACCGCCACAGTTGCATCAGGCTGCAGCGCCCCAGTCGATCTTGGCCAGGATCTGCTCGACGACGCGGGCACCAGCCTCGGTTTGAGCGATCTCCAACGGCTTCTCGTTATTCAGCTCGCCCAATGGAGCTCGCAGCCAGGTATTGGCTTTTCCGACATCTTGGAATACGTCTTCAGCGAGTGCCTGAATGCGAGTCAGTCTGACCAGACGGTCGGATTCCTCCACCGACAGGCGCTCATGCTTCTGCTTGCGATGCCTGTGAGTTCGCGCTGGGATCACCATGTCTGAAATTTCCTGATCCGAGAAGGATCCGCTGCGCGTGAGGTGTTCTAGCGACTTCAATGGAATCCGCAAGAACACCATTCGAGCCAAGTCGGCTGCGGAGGCAATATCCCGGCCCAATGCGCTGCGCCCCCCCAGCTTGTGAAAGACTGCGAGGACGACGGACTCCCGTTCCTTCCCGGATTGCATCTTTGGCTCCTGATGACGTCGCGGCAAGATGCCCCAATTATAGAGGCATATTGCCGTCGGTCAACCATAGGTAAGCCAATGAATTTGTTCTAGATAATCGACTTGGTTGTAGAGCTGGCTTGAAAAAGATTGCACGCGCACTGGCACGAACTGCGATAAAACACTTCTGGAACGATAGACGGTCGAATGCGTGGAACTCATACCCCGGCCTGCTTCAAGGTTTACTCGAAGGCTTACATAGCTACCAATGAAAGTCTGCCGCCTCGGCTTGTCGACGCTTCGGACTCCTTTCGCGGAATCTTTCTGATGGACCGAAAGCAAGGGCCGAAATGAGGAGGAGTACAACGCCCATGCGCGCCGGAGTTCAGTCTGAACGGGCTGCCATCCCCGTCAGCTAGTGGGCGTCAATCAAAGCGCCGATCTCGATGACCGTTGTTCCAGAAGCGCAGCGTCGGATATTCGAATCCGGGCATGTTGTTGGATGGAATAGTCGGAGGCGGAGAGCTGCCGGTGGGTAGGTTACGATAAGGCATCCGCCACAGGGGCATGTGCTCGGTGGTGTCGTCCTGGCCATGCTCCACGGCTTACCGCGCTCCAGCATCAGCACTTTCAGTCCCTTTTCCGTCAGCTCCTTCGCGGCCCAGCCGCCGGTAATCCCTCAGCCCACCACGATGGCATCAAAGTCAGTTGCCTGGCTCATTGGCACCATCCCCAGGTCAAAATGACCATTGACGCCCCACCTGGTCGAAATCGAGGTTCTTTGTAGCGCCCCGGCGCCGGGTTATAACTCAACTCCTGCTGTGCGCGGTGCGCGGCTTCCCGAGGACAGCGTGGTGTTGGTCTCAACCAGCTCTCTGCAGAGATCCCGAAAACGGGCCTCTGTCGCGGCAGAGGAAGCGCCGCCCACACCGGCCGTGCAGGGCACGGGGCAGCCCGACAGGCCGACGAAGGCCGTGGCAACGATGCCAACAACAGCAAGGCACTGATTCATTCTCTGGACGCAATGTGACTCGAGCACTGACGGAATCGCATTCATTCCACAGCTCTGATTGCACATCAGGGTCACTCGCATGCAACCAGCGCGGGTTCTATAGATCTATAGGGTGGCGGCGCGCGAAAAATGGACACCCTGAGTGTTCCCTGGTCGACGAGTGCACCGGCATCGAGTCTCTATCGACTGGATACGCGGCCGTGAATCACAAGCTCGCCCTGGCGCTCCTCGACCTCGAGCCCGCGCTCTTCGGAGAGCAGCAGGGCCCACGATTTCGGATCGTCAGCGTCAAAATTCCCGGTGTAGTGATACGCGCCGGCCGGCACATCAACCAACCGCAGGCGCAGATTTCGGCTATAGCGGTTGAACTCCGGGACGATCTCCTCGAGAGGTGTGCGATCGAAAACCAGCCGTCGCTGGCGCCAGGCCACTACACTTCCGATATCGACCTTCTCGTCGCGCCGAATTGCGCCCGAGCGGTCCACGCTCGCCACTTCGCCGGTCGCGAGTTGCTGTGTCGCCGCCATCTCGTGGGGCTCTGGCGCAGAACGTGCAGCGCCTGGATGGCCTAGTCTCTCTGCTCCAGCGGACACTTCCACTTTACCCTCGAGCACGGCAATCGTCGTGCTTCCATCCGGGTGTCCATAAACGTTGAACTGTGTGCCGACGGCGCGGACAGTGGCGTATTCCGTATGGACTAGGAACGGTCGCGTCGTCTCGTGAGCAACTTTGAAGATCGCTTCGCCGTGCAGAACGATTTCCCGCTGTTGCTGGTCCATGCGCACGTCGATTCGCGAGTCCGTGTTGAGCTCTACCAGCGAGCCGTCCGACAGTGGCACGTTGCGCTGCTCGCCGACTTGCGTGGCGTACTGTTGGCGCGTTGAAAACGGTCTAACGCCTTTCCATACCCCGAACGTGATAGCCACAGCAAGGCCCGCAGCGGCAATCCCGGCCACCCACCGCCGGCGGACGCTTCGCGTCATGCGGGGTTGTGATTCCGGAGTGCTCGCTGAATTTTCGCGCAGCGCGCGCGCGCCCGGCCGCGGCTTATTCAGAAGGCTCTCGATATCGAAGGGGTCGCTCTGCAAAAGCTGACGGGTCGCGCTGTAGCGCCTCGCGATCTCCAGAAACTCCGCCATGTGACGCGGCGATTCGATGAGCCACGCCATCGCTGCCGCATACTTTTCGACATCGCCGGTGCGATAGATCTCAAACCACTCGGCGGCACGCTGAGCGATGAGCCGGTCGATTTCCTTTTGCACGCTCATCGAAACGCCCCTGTCCAATAATCCGGCAACTTCAATCGCAGGGCCGCGCGCGCGCGCATCACGTAGGTTGCAATCGTCGCCTTCGTGAAGCCACTCGCCGCAGATGCCTCCTCGTAGCTCATGCCCTTGCCATCAACCAGCATGATCGCGATGAGGTAATTCTCCGGCAGGTCAGCCAGTGCATTGAACAGCATTTGGCGCTCGCGCTCGCCCATCGGCTCGCCCGAGGAGGCGTCCTCGATCTCGCTGCCGACCAGGTCGGCCAGGTCTGAGTTGTACACCACGGGATTGTGCTGCTCATCCCGCAAGCTCTCGAGCAGCACATTTTTGGCAAAGGCGAGGAGGTATCCGAAAGGGTTATGGATCACCTCCGGCCGGTCCTTCTTGCGCAGGAACCGCGCGAACACCTCTTGAACCATGTCGGCCGCGTCCTGGGTAGGGGGAGCTCGCCGCGATAAGTAGCGCTGCAATGCCGACGCATAGCGCTCCAGAGTCGCTTCTGCAAGCGTTTCCGGAGAATTCAATGTCTTCGCTTTGGCGTCAGCCATCAGTCGCTTTATCTCCTCTCAGTAAGAGTGTCGATTTGGCGCAAAGCATAGATTCGGTAGGTGGAAATCTATGAATTTCCCGTGCGCGCCACTATGACAGCACGGTGATATCGAATGGTCTCGCCGAAGACCGTCACCGAGTTGGGGGAGAAATGAGCGCCATCCGAAAGACTGCCATTGCCGCCGCCGTGGCCCTTCTGTGCCAGGCTGCGTACGCCGTGGATGCCCTGCCGCCTCGTGTGGCGCTCGCGATCGAGAAACAGCCACTTCGCACCGCGCTCAAGAGCCTGGCGGAGCAGACTGGGTTGCAGATCATGCGGCGCGAGGAGGATGCGCCCGCGGACGGATTGATGGCGCCGCGGCTGGTGGGAGAGATGTCTCCGAAAGAGGCTCTGGACACGCTGCTCGCGAACTCAGGTCTCACATATCGATTTCTGAACGATCGGACTGTGCGGATACTGAAGGCGGGTAAGCGGACCGAGCAGTCCAGCGAGCCTGCGCCCCCGAGCGCAAGGGCGTCAAAGGCAGTGAGCGCGGACGCGGACGCTTTACAGGAAGTCGTGGTCTCGGCGAGGCGCAAAGAAGAGGCGCTGACGGAAGTCCCGGCATCGGTGACGGCTTACTCGGCCGACTTTATCCAGAAGCAGAACATCCAAAGTTTCGCCGACTATGCGACCAAGATTCCCAACCTGACTTTCCAATACGGGCAGGGTTCCGATTTTTCAGCGACCGGCTTCAGTGGTGGCCGCGTCACCACCATCCGTGGCGTCGCGGGGGCGAACACGGCAGCTTACTACGTCAATGACACACCGGTTCCCGCGTCCGTGAGCCCGGCGACCCTGGATCTCGATCGCATCGAGGTGTTGAAAGGACCGCAGGGGACTTTGTTCGGCGCCAGCTCGATGGGCGGCAATCTGCGTTTCATAACCCGCAAACCGTCATTAACCGAAAATGGTTACACCGCTGAGGTACAAGGAGGACAGACCCGCTCGGCCGGAGCGGACTATGGGCTCGATGCCCTCGCCGGCATCGTGCTCATTCCCGACACGATGGCTTTGGATGTCGCATTCGGCTACACGCACGAATCCGGTTTCATCACTCGGCGTTTTCCGGATCCCTATCCAGCCGGCAACCTCGTCAGCAAGCACGATCAGGGTCGCAACGATCTGTTCACCGGGTCGGTCTCGTTGCGCACCAAACTCACCGACCAACTGGAAGTGACGCTCAGCGCGCTCGGACAAGACTCCACGCTGATGGGCTATCCGGCAGCTTATGTACCGTTGCCCGGCTACACGCCGGTTTCCTACACGGTCAATCGCGACCGCGACGTTCAGGAGTTCTCGAAGGATCGTTGGGCTCTCGGATCCATCACGCTCAACTATGCCGGAACGGGTTTTTCGTTGGTCTCCTCGACGAGTTACTTCACCCGCCGGGTCGAGGAGCAGGAGGACGACACTGAGGGCACCAACCAGTTCATCGGGACGTTTTTTGATGGGCTGGATTTCGGCAATCCAGCCTTCCCGACACGCAACATTGTCACCGATCGGCGCTTCACCCACGAGAGCCGTGTTTCCTTCGACGAGAATCCGGCGATTCCGCACCTGTCCGCAATCGCGGGCGTCTTCTACCAGCGGGACACCTTGACTTTTTTCCAGCCTGGAATCGTCATTCCAGCGCTGGCGGATGCCGGATACGATCCCGCCTACCTGTCGGATTTCCGCTTCCCCGCTCACGAGGTCAACACTGCCGTATTCGGGGAGCTTTATTATGAGGTTGTACCGAAGCTGACTGCGACGCTCGGTCTGCGGCAATACTGGATCCAACAGAAGGACGACGCGATCGTCGGCACGGGCTTCCTCAGCCCACCCGGCGGCGATTTCACCCCCGCAAGGCGCAACAGTCAATCGGGTCGCGTGCCCAAGATCGTTGTTTCGTACAAGATCGGCGACGAGGGCAATGTCTACGCGTCGGCCGCCCAGGGTTTTCGTGTGGGCGGTTCTCAACCAAGCCTGACAGACGACTTCTGCGTGCCGGAGCTCGCGGCCCTCGGGCTCACAAAGAAAGACGTTGAGCTCTACAAATCCGACACGTTGTGGAGCTACGAGATCGGGGCCAAGAGCAAACTCGCCGACGGCCGGATCACGCTGTCCTCGGCGCTATTCCAGATCGACTGGTCCAACATGCAGCAGACGGTTCTGTTGCCCAAGTGCAGCTTGGGTTTCATCTCCAATGCCGGCAAGGCGCGGATTCGCGGTGGTGAGCTCGAGGTATCCGGTAAGCCCGTCGCCACCGTCCCGCTCAGCGTTCAATTCGGATTGGGTTTCAGCCATGGGGTGCTGCTCGACCCGGGTCTGCTTCCCCAGGCGGCGAACACACAGCTCGCGCAGGTGCCAGAGCTCACCGGCTCAATCGCTGGCTATTATATAACACCGATCAACAGGACACTCGATCTGTTCGTCGCCGCAGACTACGCCTACACAGGTTCGGTGAAGGTGGCGAACAGTGATGGCGGTTTTGTGACTCGGCGCCCATTCAACATCCTCAACGGCAACGTCGGCCTGCGCCTCGGTAACTCGGAATTCCTCATTTACGGAAAGAACCTGCTGGACAAACACCTGAATTATGGCGACATCTACGCCAATGGATTCGAGCGCCAGGAGGAGCTTCCGGATGGATCTTTTCAGCGCTTGCCCCGCGGTGCCGTCAGCCGGCCCCGCCAGATTGGTGCTCAGTACCGTGTGAATTTCTGATGAGAACATTTCCGATGATCCATCGCAATAACAGAGCGATCCTGCTTCTCTTTGCCGCGATCATTGGCTCCGTGACGGTACCAACCGCCGCTCATCACTCCTTCGCCATGTTCGACAAGGGAAGGACGACGAGTATCGAAGGTGTTGTCACACAGCTCGCATGGACGAATCCTCATGTACTCATCGACGTTGACGTGTCCGATAAGGAAGGCGGGAACGCGCGGTACAGGATCGAGAGTGCAAGCATCAATATCCTGATGCACCAAGGCTGGAAGGTAGGTTCCATCAAGGCCGGCGATCGGGTCACGATCCTATTCAATCCGCTGAAGAGTGGCCTGCCGGGCGGACTGCTCATCGAAGTGACGCTTCCCAACGGATCTGTACTCAAAGGATGAAACCAATCGCTGGAGGAGTTCCGATGGCGCTCAGGCATCTTGGTGCGATACCTGTTGTTGGCGCGATGCTGGCGCTGATGTACGGCTGCTGTAACGTCAAATCGCCCAGCGTGGTGCCGTTACCACCTGACATTACCGGAACATGGGAGCGGTACCCCGACGACTGGGCCGGCGCGGATCCCGACAATCCGCGGCCGCCCGGCGGAGCGTTCGATCTGCATGAACCGTATGCCGGCGCCTACGCGAAACTGCAAAAACGCAAAGCGGCGGCAGATGCGGCCGGAGCGCCGCTCGTGAATGCAAGTACGCGATGTCTTCCCGAGGGCATGCCGACCATCATGGAGGCCATCTACCCGATCCAGATTGTTCAGACGTCCGGCCAGGTGATCGTACTCGCCGAGTTCCTGACGCAGACACGGCGCATCTGGCTCGACGAAAAGATGCCGGCGTCCGAGGACATTTCGCCGTCTTACAACGGCCAGTCGGTCGGACATTGGGAAGGCGACACATTGGTCGTAGAAACCGCAGGTGTCCGCACGGATGTGTCCTTCCATGACGTACCGCATACCGCAGGCATGAGGATCACTGAGCGAATCAGGAAAGCGGCGCCCGATATGCTCGAAGACCGGGTCACCATCGATGATCCACCGGTTTTCCGCAAGCCTTATGCCTTCACCTTTCAGTACAAGAAGTCGGACTACAGGATCAGTGAGTACATCTGCGACAACAACCAGATTGGGGTCGACGCCGAAGGCAGGGGGCATCTCAACCTCAGATTGAAAGACAACTGACATGAGTACACAGAGAGCGTCAATGCATTGTCTGATGATCGCTGGGATACTGCTCGCGCTGATGACCGTGGGGGTGGCGCAAAGCGAGGTTCCCTCGCTGCCGAATCTTGTTCCCATACCTCCTTCCACCCAACTTCCACTGTCCTCGGCGTTACGCGCCGGGACTGAATACAGTGACCTGGTGAAGGCGGGGTATGTCGAGGAAGAGTACTACCTCTCGGGCGTTGCGCCCGCGATCACCGCTGCAGGTGAGACGCACTTTCAGGCTCCGTATATCACCCGCATCCTCGTGCGTAAGCCCAAGGATCCGGCGCGTTTCAACGGAACCGTCGTCATCGAGCCCTTCACCTGGTTCGGTGAAAGAGGTGCCGGATGGATTCTGACTCGGAACTATCTGCTTCGCGAAGGATACGCCTACGTTGGCTACACGCTGAACACCAACAAGCCCGAGCATGATCCAAAATTCTTACCGAGTGACAAACCGGAAGACATCGAGCGCTACGAAGGAATCGTGAATTTCGAGTTCATGCGCCGTTTCGATTACGCACGTTATGCGCCTCTCGGCTTCTACTACGATCCGGCACGGTTCAGGCGCGGCACTGTTCCCGATCCATTCGTCCCACAATCACAAGGTGTGGGGGCACAACTCGCGCGGCTGCTCAAGTCGAACGCTCCTGACGGCGCACTGGCAGGGCTCGACGTTGAGCGTGTATACGTCGACAGCTGGGCAGTCACGGCGCAGGTTTGGATGGACTACCTCGATCAGGGTCGCCACGAGCAATGGCGTATGCCCGATGGGCGACCTTTGATCGACGCTTATATGACCGGGAGAATGTCGTACGGTGAAGTTGGTGGGGAAGTCATCCGGGTGCCAAGAAAGATGCCCGATGATGCACCTTTTGTCACTGTCTTCACCGAATCCGAGCTGAGGTACAACGCCGTCAACGGGATTGCATTACCCGCCGATACGGATCGTCCTCCGCTTCGTTATTACGAGGTGCTCGGCGTACCCCATCTGCGGCCGGCTGATCTCGGTACCGGCGAGATTGAACCAGTGGCCGCCGACGTGGGTAAGGAAAATGATCCGCGGTGCCAGGTTCTATATGACGAGCCCGCTGAGTTCGTTGTCTCTGCGCTGTTGGATGGGATGGACCGATGGGTTCGCGAGGGCAAGCCCATGCCGAAGGCATCCCGCGTCAAACGCAAGGGAAGGGGAGTCGCGCGAGAGCCCGCCACTGGAAACCTGATCGGAGGTGTCCGGCCACCTTGGATCGTGGTTCCCGCAGCCACCTACACGATCGCGGAGGAAACGGATTGCGGACTGGCCTACGATACGAAGATCCCGTATTCGGCAAAGCGGTTGCGCAGCATGTACGGTAGCTACGAGAACTATCAGCGGAAGTTCCAGGCCGCGAAGGTCACCGCAATCGCGCAGGGGTATCTGCTCCCCGAGGATTCCAAGCAGCTCGAGCCGGTTGCGAGGCCCGAAGATTTCCGGGGCAGTCATTGATTTAGCGGCTGATATAGCTGCGCTCTATGGGGCGTGCTGAGGTGGCGAGATCTGCGACCGCCGTCTATTCCGGAATCAACTCACGTCCAATTCGGATTAAACTTCGAACGGAGGCCAAATGCTGGCACATCCGCAGCGGACTTTATGTGTAAGGACTGTGTAAGTGCATCGGCCGCGGGAATCTGCAAAATTACGCATTGAAAGTCCGATGCGTCTACTCCGTTGACGCGCAACAACGGCGAGCGCAGATAAGCCAATGATTTCAGTGGTGCCCGAGGTCGGAGTCGAACCGACACGCTTTTAAGGGCGGCGGATTTTGAGTCCGCATGGCGGTAGCCTAAGTGTTTGGTTCAGCTGCTATTTTAGCCCACCCCGCAGTCTATGTGAAAAAAACTGTGTAAAGGAATGTTGGTTTGGTGGCTTTGGTATGATTGCGACAGTCGCACAAGAATACGCCTCCCGATCGCGGAATGCCAAGGGGGTAAATCTCCCCAAACCAAACGCGATGCATGCGCCGGAGGTAGTTGAGAGTGAAGCATTGATCAATGTGTGTTTCATCGTTCATCTGTTCCGTCGCAGACAACAATGCTTCGGACTCCATCCGCTCAATTTCTCGCCCCGACTTGATACCGAGCCGATTTCGCAGCACTCGGCCAAGCGAACCTGGTTCGAATTCTGCTTCTGGACCTTCAGGCTCGTAGCGTCCCGCCATAACATGCTTCCAGTTGCGCCCTGGTCGGGAGTGGAACTGGCGGATGGGGCCGAGTGAACAGCGTAACATCACGGGCGAGCTGAGCGTGATGTGGAGGGTAGCCGCGCTGGAATTCGACATGAGCGAGGGAGCTGGGAGTGAAGAGTCCTCGAAGGTCGTTGCCGTGCTCGGAGCACAGTGAATGGATCGATTTGTTTTGGCGTCGCGTCCAGGTTGACGAACCTGACTTTCGACTAGCTGCTAGTCAAACGGGGCAGATCGGACGGCAAGTAGGTTTCCAGGTAGGCCGTCATGGCGCGTGCCGCTTCGGCACACATCTCGTTCGTAACCGAGCCGCTGTCCAGGACTGACAAGGTGAACATGACATCGGCGAGCTCGACCGCCCGGAAGAAAACGTCAACGCGGTTGGGAATCGCGGGCAGTGCGAACCGCGTCGCGATGTGCTGCTCGACGAGATGGCCGATGGTCTCATCGCTCTGGCGGTCGCGGAGTTTGAGCTCGGGCGGTGTTTTGGGGCCGATCTGTAGCTGGAGTGAGGCGGGGTTGGCGTTGTAATGCTCCATGGCGCGTCGGGTCAGAACCGTGATGACGTCCTGCCAACGGCGGATCCGCGAGCGAATCGGCCGCTTCTGATCGTCGATCAGCTCTGTTTGCAGGTTCACCAGGAGGCTCGCGTACAGGTCACCGATGTCTTCGTAGAAGTGATACGCGGATCCCTTGGGTACGCCGGCCCGTCCAGCGACATCGCCCAGGCTGATGTCGTCGAGCTCGCGCTCCGAGAGCAGTGCGCGAGCCGCATCCAGGAGCCGCTTGCGCCTTTCTATGCCGCGCGCGTGCGGTGAGCCACGTCTAGTCTCGAGCATGCTCAACCATTCTTTGGTGTCTCCCCGCACGCTTGCGGGGTGGGATGATTTGAGTATACTCGACTGGAGTCAAGAATAAGATCGAGATTAGGCCCCGGGGCCGGGGGTTCAAAACTACTCGAAGTGGTGGGCTGATGCGCAGTTCAGGGCGAAGCGTCGGCGACTATGAAGCATCTAACGATGCGCTGAGCCGCATCTGCGGGGCCTATCGGCTCACATCGGAGCGCTGGTGGGAGTTTCGCGGTCATGTCGGAACCGGGAAGGTGGGTTCGCTGGATTTCGCGGACGTGAAGTTCTCGGACGGCGCAGTGATCCGGGATCGTTGCGATGCCCGGTATCTGGGTGACCACTATTTCCTCATCTTCCAGACGAGCGGTTCGGCGCGAATGCGGCAGCGGGGCAATGAGGCGGTGCTCGAAGCCGGCGACTGTACGATTATCGACTCCCGATTTCCGTCAGTGTTCGATGTGGGACCTGACTTCCATCAATACTCGTTCCACTTCAGCGCCGAGTTGATTCACGAAAGATTCGGTCGGCGCCCGTTGCCGCTGGCGAGGGTCATAAGCGGCAGATGCGGCATGAGTGCCGTGTTATCGGATCTCCTCAGCTCCTTCGTGCGTAATGCCACTGCCTTGGAAGGCGTCAATCTCACCGGCATGACATTGCACGCTTTGTCAGCGGCGATAGGTGAAGATGAAGGCTCTGTACTCGGTGTTGAGCTGCATGGCGCGCCGGGATTGAGTGAAATGATTCACTATATAGACGCGCGCGTGCACGACCCGGATCTGACGCCGGCCTGCATCGCGAGTTATTTCAACACCTCGCTGAGAGGACTTTACCGGCTGGTGGCCGCGGCGGGATCTTCACCGGCGGCATTGATTTGGCAACGGCGCCTGGAACAGGCGCGCAAGATGTTGGGAAACAGCAACGCGCGGGTGCCTATCCTAGAAGTCGCACTGAGCTGCGGATTTAAAGACGGTGCGCATTTCTCGCGCGCCTATCGCAAGGCCTACGGTCATCCGCCCAAGCTGGCGCGCAGCGGTGCGGGATCAGCTCCCGTGGTTTGAGTGATCGCCTGTTGCTCGAGAACGCGCTCGACGGCGATCGGCTCGAACAATGGCAAGCGTCGCACGAATCTCGTCCACACGAATGCATAGGCGGCGGTTCCAGCCAGCATCACGCCGAAGGGAATGTAGACCGATTTCGCGTTCGTGCCCGCGGGCGCGATGTACACCAGCGCGATGAGAATTCCGCCAATGGAGAGCAGTTGCGGCACCGGGAACCAGGGCGCTCTGTAGGGGCGCGGCAGGTCGGGCCGCCGCACTCGCAATGCGATAACTGACAGTGTTACCAGGATGTACGCCACACCCCAAGCGCACACGGCGGCGAGCACCAGATTGGCCAGTCGGTCGACATCACCGTGAATGATCCAGGCGTGTACGCACGGAATCGCTGCAGAGAAAGCGATTCCAACCACTGGAGTTTTAAATTTAGGGTGCAGGTACGCGAAGGCCCTCGGTAGGGCGCCATCGAGAGCCATGCCGTACAGGATGCGAGGCAGGCCGGCCATCAGCGTGTTGATGGTCGCAGCGCCTGCAAACAGCAGGCCGATGCCGAGCCAGATGCGGCCTGCCGGCCCCAGGACGGTTTGGGCGAACTGGGGAATGGCCATGGGGGTGTCGAGCAGGTGCAGGCTGCCGGAGGGATCCACCGGGATGTTGGGCACCTGCCGGCGCATCGCGGCACCGTAGATCAGCATGCACACCGCGACTGCCCATAGGCCGAGTTTCATGGCGCGTGGAATCTGCGTGGCCGGCTTGCGAAACTCGCTCGCCAGCGGAGTGACAAACTCGAATCCGACAAACATGAACATGGCCATTCCCACCAGCGAGAGAATCGCCGGCACTGAGTATCCAACTTCGGAGGAGCCGAAAAGCCCGCTCGCAGGCACGACCGGGACATGCAGGAGGCCGGCGATTCCGAAGATCGTCAGCGTGGTCCACATTCCCAGGGTGAGGACGATCTCGATTTTCCCGTAGACACGGATACCGAGGGCGTTGGTAACGGCGAACAACATGACAAGGCCCACACCGACCAGCCACGAGGTCCCGCTTCGCTCGAGCAGGGTGTTCAATGACTCGAAGTTCACAAGAGCCATGACGCCACTCAGGATCGTCTCCGCGGTTCCTGCGAAGACGTGCACGAGCAGATAGGCCGAGATCGTTCCTGTGATGGCGCAGAATCGTCCCAAGCCGCACGAAATATAGTCGTACACGGATCCCGTAGTCGGCAGAATCGCGGCGGCCTCGGCAAACGAAGTTGCCTGTGCCTGCATCACAACGAACGCAATAATCATGGCGATCACAAAGGCACCGCCGCCCATTCCAAACCCGCTCGTCACGGTCAGGATGACGGGGCTGGCCATGATGAGGCCGACGGCTGTTGCCAGCGCGGTCGGGAAGCCGAGGACGCCTCGCTCAGTCTGACGCGATTCGGGAGGTGGGGTTGGCACGTCCGGGCCTGAGCACTTACACCGTATCCAGGACTTCGAGAATGATCTCGAGTGCTCGGGTCATATAGACACGCGGGATCGTGAGTGAGGGCATCAGCCGCAATACGTTGCCGTTACGGCCGCAGGGAACCATGATGATTCCGCGCTTCAGACTTTCTACGACGATGTGCCCCATTTTCTGCGCCGCGAGCGGTGCCTTGGAAGCTCGATCCTCCACGAGTTCGATGCCGATCATGAGGCCGCGGCCCCGGGATTCGCCAATCAAGCGATGATCCCGCGAACGCAGATACTCCAGGGTCTCCTGACCGAGCTCTCGAGCACGATCGATGAGAGCGAGCTTCGGATCCCGCAGCAGCCCGATGTTGGTCAGGCAAACCGCCGCCGAGAGTGCATTCGCGGCGAAGGTTCCGGGCACCGATCCGGGAGGAATCTGTCGGGCCAAGTCTGATCGCAGGGCCACTCCCGCCATGGGAAGGTCACCGCCCATTCCTTTGCCGAAGGTCAACATGTCGGGCTCGACCCCGGAGTGCTCCACGGACCACATCTTCCCGGTACGGCCTGCACCCGCCTGGACCTCGTCTACGACGAGCAAAGCACCGGACTCGTTGCAAGCCTTGCGCAGCAGCTGTAGGAACTCAGCGGCCGGGGCTACATATCCACCCTCTCCTTGTACCGGCTCGACAACGACCGCGGCAACATCCTCTGCTCCTGTGTAGCGGGTGTTGAGCAAGTAGTCGACATACTCCCCGGCGATCTGTTCTGCGCTCTTGCCAGTTGTATCGAATGGAAATCGATAGGCGTACGGGTAGGGCGCGTGAATGACTCCGCCCATGAAGGGCCCGTACCCCGAACGGTACTGGTTGCCTGTGGTGAGGGCATTGGAAGCATTCCATACGCCGTGGTAGGCGCCGTGGAATGCGAGGATCTGTTGGCGTCCGGTCACTCGTTTGGCGAACTTAATGGCCGCCTCGAGTGCATCACTGCCGCTTTGAGTGAAGTAACTGATGCAGTTGCCTCGCAACCCGAGGGGCATGATTTCCGATAGGGCTCCCGCCAGCTCAACCCGCCTGGAGTTGCTGATATCGGAGGCGTGCATCAAACGCTGCGATTGCGCACGGATTGCCTCAACGACCGCCGGATGACACCGGCCCACACTGTTGACACCGACCCCCGCGGAGACATCGATGTAAAGGTTACCGTCGGGATCAGCCACCGTAACGCCGAAGCCCTGCTCGAACACGAGCGGAAAATCACCTCCGCCTCGAGCCATCGACTCGAATTCCAGCGAGCGAGCCAGCGACTGCCTCGCCACGGGACCGGGGACACTGGTCGTCACCATTTTGGGCGCGCCAGGATGCGAGAGAGCCAGTAGTTCAGATTCAGTGATCATGGTTTCACTCGGGTGCTCGGTAGACGATCTCGCCGTTGATCAGAGTCATTTTTACCCGCACGGAGTGCACCTGGGTAATATCGATCTTGAATGGATTGCGGTCCAACACAACCAGATCCGCCAGCATGCCCAGCTCCAGGGTACCCAGCCGGTTGCGATTCCCCATTTGGCGGCTCGAATTGACGGTGAACAGGTCCACCGCTCGAGCGAGAGAGATTATCTCGGCGCTGCCCAATTCAGGCCCTGCGCCGCCCGGAGCCTTCCGGGTGACGAGAGTTTCGATGGCCAACCATGGATTCACCGAGGGTACGACACTCCAGTCCGATCCGGGCACTACGAGGGTGCCAGCGTCGATGGCATCCTTTACGGGAATCCAGCGCTTCATCCGCTCTTCGCCCACGGCCTCGACGATGTCGGGAATAATCGGATTCGGAAACCAGATGTAGGGTGAGAACTCGAAAGTGGCTTCGATCGCCCGGGCACGGCGGATATCGCTCATCTGGACGAAACTATTGTGAGCGACGTTGTGGAGTTGAGGGCCGAAGCCGTTCGCTTTGCGGGCAGCCTCGATTGCATCGAGTGCGGAGCGTACCGCGGCGTCACCGGCCGCGTGGAACTTGACGGTGAAGCCCTGAGCATCGAAGCGAATGACGTCGGCTTTGAGCTGCTCCGGCGGCACCATGAGAAGGCCTTTGGCGCGAGGACCGTGCGTATCGGTTACGTGTTCGTAGGGCTCAACCATTGCCGCTGTATGACTGTCGGTTGGTACGCCATCCAGGAACATCTTGATACAGGCAGGGGAGAAGCGTTCGCGTGCGTAGAGATTGCGTCGCTGAATGAAGTCGAGTTGATTCTCGGATCCGCTGATCACTGAGCGTCCCCACAGCAGGCAACCCAGAACACGCTGTTTGAGCACGCCCTGGTCCGACAGGGTTGCGTACGCGCGCATGCCACTCTCATCCACTGCCGCATCGGTGAATGAGGTGATGCCATGAGACAGCATCAGGTTGAGGGACCACTGCAGAGCCTTGGTGTTCTGTTCGGGCGTGAAGGGCGGAATGATCTTTCGTACGAGACCGCCCGCGGATTCGCGCAGGATTCCGGTTACGTCCCCGGCGGCGCTGCGCTCGATGATTCCACCCGGCGGGTTGGGGGTCTTCGTGGAGATCTCCGCGAGCTCGAGCGCCTTTGAATTGACCCACAAGCTGTGCAGGCTGATATCCGTGAGAGCGACGGGATTGTCGGGTGACACCCGGTCTAATTGTCGGCGATCCGGGGGCTCTGAGCCGTAG
>Ga0207641_10000391_pt1 | contig 51728 bp, 38 predicted proteins | sample KBSSwiS62_FD_184306 | JGI IMG/M metagenome (GOLD analysis project Ga0207641, IMG submission 184306) | Switchgrass rhizosphere microbial communities from Kellogg Biological Station, Michigan, USA - KBS Switchgrass S6-2 (SPAdes) (version 2) | ecosystem: Host-associated > Plants > Roots >...
AAAATCAGTTTTCCATGTGATGATGGTGATGATGTGCCTGGCGTTGTTTTGTGATGAATTCGGAGCTATAAATTTTTAATAGCAATAAGAAAAGTGAGATAAGCAATGGGCCGAATATCAAACCAATAAAACCAAATACACTCAGGCCGATGATGACACCAAATACGGTAACAAGCGGATGGACATTTCCTATCTTTCTTGCAAGTGTGAAACGAAATACATTATCAACTGTGCCGATAACACCAAAGCCATATATCAGCATAAAGATCCCTTTGCCGGTATCGCCATTAGCAAAAAAAATGATCGCAAGCGGTACATAAGCCAGCGCCGCACCAACTACGGGAAGCATGGCTGTAATGCAGGTGACTACAAACCAGAACCAGGGTTCATTAACGCCAATGATCAAATAACCAATTAAAGCAACTACACCTTGTAAAACAGCAATAACAGGAATGACAACGGAATTGCTGATCACCATATTCTTTACTTCTGTGCCCAGCATCATAGCATTCTCATCTTTTAATGGTATATGCTCATAAATGTTCGATTCCATTTTTCTTCCATTCACCAGCATAAAATAAAGAATGAAATACATAAAGAAAATTGTTCCCAATGTATTGAAGGTAGCGCCGAGTAATTTTGGGATACTACTTCTGATAAAATCACCAAGCTTGTTTATGTTTTCATCGCTGGCAATTTTAATATTGAATTTTAGTTCAATATCTGAGACGATTTTTTTCAGTGATCCCACTAGTTCATCAGAATGTTGAATAGCAAAAGTGATCTTTGAGGAAAGCATATTAATAAGAAGAGCAATAGGGAGTAATATAACGATCATCGAAAGGAGCATCAATAAGGCAGCAGTCCAGCCTTTTCGCCATTTCTTCATTATCGTAAGATGAAACATCCACCGTCTCATGACAATATATAATGTAACGGCACCAAGCAATGCAGGAAGAAAAGTATATAGTTCACTAAATAATAATAATCCAAGCAATACGATAATTACCAGGAAAAATACTTGTCTTATCCTGTTTTGGTGTATTAAATGATCATTCATTGCAGCAAGTTATTGATTAAAGATAAAAAGAAAGGCTGCTTATTAAGAACAGCCTTTACAATTTAAATTTTTACTTCTTTCCATTTCCCTTTTTTGAAATAATACCATGCAAGGAGTGCTAAGACTGATTCTGCTACGGGTATTGCGATAAAAGCGCCAATAGGTCCCATGTCAAATCCTTTTGCAAGTACCCATGCCAACGGGATCTGGAAAAACCAGAAGCCAACTAAGTTTATAAGTGTTGGTGTCTTTGAATCGCCGGCTCCATTCAATGCCTGTATCATTACCATACCGATCCCATAAAAAATATAACCTGATCCGATGATCTGCAATGCAGATACACCGTAGGCGTGCACTTTGACCTCATTTGTAAAAATGCTGATGATAGGTGATGAAAAGAATAAGAAGAGAAGCATAACTGCTCCCATAAAAATTGCATTGTATTTGGTTGTTAGTAATACACTTTTTTCTGCTCGACCCGGTTCTTTTGCTCCAAGATTTTGTCCTACCAGCGTTGCAGCCGCATTACTTAGTCCCCAGGCTGGTAAAATAAAGAATACAACATTCCTGATCGCAACCTGGTAACCTGCACTGGCATCTGTACTTCCTGTTTTTGAAACGAGATAGGAAAGAATGATCCAGCTTCCGCTTTGTATAAAAAATTGTGAGGTTGCAGGCCATGCGACTTCAACCAAAGTTTTTATAACCGGTGCATCCCATTTAAAATGATGTCGCACTAAATGAATTATTCTTTTGCCACCAAACAAATGATAACATTGGTAAATAACTCCTGTTGTTCTGCCTATAACAGTTGCAATAGCGGCGCCTTTTAATCCCATCTCCGGGAATGGTCCATACCCATAGATCAGTAAAGGGCAAAGAATGATATTGATACCACTGGCGATCCACAAACTTCGCATTGCCATAGATGCATCGCCGGCACCACGATAAATACCATTGATCAAAAAAAGCATAATGATCGGCAGGCTACTGCCAAACATGATTCGGGCAAAAGAAGTTCCTTCATTTATTACATCTGGTGCAGCTCCCATCAATTTTAATACAGATGGAGCAAAAATGACACCTGCAATACTTAATACTACTGATATAGCAACTCCTATCAGCATAGATTGTGCACCAGCATGAGCAGCGCCTTCATTGTCTTTTTCACCAATTCTTCTTGATACTACTGCGGTGGCAGCCATACTGACTCCAAATCCAAGCGTATAAACAATTGAGATCACTGATTCAGTTAAGCCAACAGTCGCCATTGCTTGCTTGGCGCCTTGTTCCAGGTGGCTCACGAAATACATATCTACAACAGCAAATACGCTTTCAAGCATTAGTTCAAGGATCATAGGTACAGCTAATAATACAATTGCCACCCGAATGCTTCCTTGTGTATAATCATAATCTCCTCCTTTGATCGATTGCCAGACTAAAGAAGTAAAATGGGAAAATTTGTTTTTATGTACAGTTTGATTCTGCATGATTAAAAATCTTTTTTATAATAAATGAAATGAAAGCAACAGGACGTTGCTTACGTGAATTCCGGAAATTTCGGTTCTTATAATTGGGGGCGAACCATGCAGATCTTCATATTCAAAAATTAACGAAGAGCAAAACTAAGGGAAACTATTTACCGGGCAAATCGCAGGGCCGACAAATATTGATGAATATATTGATCCTTCTGTTTACGGCGGTATTGCAGGATAAAGCGGGGATGTGGTAAAGGAACGATCTCTTTGAACCACTTATATTCGTTATTCAGGCCTGATAAAAATCTAAAATTCTTTTCTCCACCAATGCAAAGACATTTATCTGTACTGAAGCCAATAGCCACCTGTTTATTTATACAATCAATTATAAAAGGAGTGACAGCCCCCTTCAATTTTTTATCATCATAGTAATTAATGTTCTTTCCTGTCCCCCTTTGGAGGGGGTTGGGGGAGGAAATAAAACCCAGCGGGCAAACTGACCCGATAAACCAATTAGTATAAAATTTTTTTACTCCTCCGTATTCAGCGATCATTTCATAAATAAACTCAGCAGATAATTCTGATGTCAGCCCAAGATGATGATCAATCCGGCAATTTTCTTTTAATTGACGCGGTGCAGTAAAATTTACACCAGTAATTCCCGCGCCGTACCGACCGGGATTAATACCCAACATTAAACGACGAGGCCTGGTATCATTGAAATATTTTTCAAAAAACTTTTTTACTAGTTCAATTACCTGGGGATCTTTTTGAGGAAATAAGATCTCAATGTCCTTCGGTAAGTTTTTTGGAGGTTGGAGAGATTGATAGAAATGGATGAGACTATCGGAAAGCATACTTATTAAATTGAAAAATTAATTTCATTGCAATATCCGAAGTTTCGTTTTTACAATTTTAGTCATTAAAAAATGTTGGATCAGTGTTGGACAACTATGGTTCCCAGTTCTTCAAGGGTTTTTCCTTTTGTAGCTGCCCGTTTAGGTTACCAGAGACCTTTTTCAGATACCTTTTTGGTGGTCAGAAGATTTGTAGAATTAATTGATCTTGCCAATCTTTTGGTCAAACGTTTTTGCTGTTTCGTACAATTTCCTCACTGAAACTTAAGCCTTCTGATAGTTTTGTTAAAGAGTTAATGTAGGATTGGAGAAGTAGGATAATCTATTTTAACAATTGCTTAATCCATTTCCCTCCGTAAAGACCCAGACTATTTTTGGATGCTTATAAAATTGATTTAATCACCATTGAAATTTAAAAAATGAAGGCCTCACTTTTGCTTGCCTCGGTTGCATTATTCTTTTCGACTTTAGTTTTCGGCCAGGAAACTGGGAAAGTGGAAATTAAAGGTGTCGTTAAAGACAGTAAAGGAATAGTGATACAGGACATAACAATCACTGAAAAAAATACTACTAATGTTGCTGCAACTAATGCAACAGGCGAATTCACTATCAGAGTAAGGTCCGCATCGGCTACTCTTGTTTTCAGCGGGGTTGGTTTCCAAACAAAAGAGACCAAAGTAGAAGAAGGAAAAACTTTTTCAATTGTGATGGCCGAAGACGTAAAAGAATTATCTGATGTTGTGGTAGTGGGTTATGGTACTCAGAACAAAGCAAAAATAACTGGCGCCGTATCATCAGTAAAAATGGATGACATTTTAGGTGATCGTCCTGTTACCACTACACAAAGTCTATTGCAAGGCGCAGTTCCGGGTTTACAAGTGACCATAAACTCAGGTCAACCTGGAGCATCATCAAATTTGAATGTGAGAGGTGGAACAAGCTTTGGATCATCACTTACATCAGGTTTTAATACGGCTAGTCCGCTCATCCTTGTTGATAATATTCCCTTAAATGGTCCTTTAAATCTTATTGACCCTAACGATATCGAAACGGTCACAGTTTTGAAGGATGCAGGATCAGCAGCGATCTATGGTGCCCGTTCTGCATTTGGTGTTGTACTTATTACAACCAAGAAAGGAACAAAGAATCAAAAGGCACAATTTAATTACAGCAACAATTTTGTTTTTTCTACGCCAACTAATTTACCGAAGAAAGCAAGTCCGCTACAGATGGTTCAATCATTGATTGATGGTGGAAGAACTGGCTATTATGCAGGGCAGGATCTTGCTACCTGGAAGCAGTTATTACAGGAATATGAAGCCAATCCCGGTAAATATCCTTTGGGTTCCACTGCTGCTAATAATGTTTTTTACCAATTAGCGCCTACTGATGCAGTAGAGGATCTGTTGGGCAATAATGCATTCCAGCAAATGCATAATTTGTCTATCACTGGTGGTTCCGATAAAACAACCTATCGCATTTCATTAGGAGCTACCGATGAAAATGGGATCATCGTACCTTCTGTAAAACACGATAACTATACAAGATATAATTTGAAGTCGTTCATCTCTACCGATGTTACATCATGGTTCAATGCCCAGGTAGACGCTTCTTATTATAATTCCATGAACACCTCGCCTTATTATAGCAATGCCTTTGGTGATGCTACTAATTTTCCATCGTTCCTTTCGTTGGATTCTATTCCCGGTATCACCGGGGTGATCGCTTCTCCAAAAAATACGGTTGCTATGACGGCGGCATCCACTTCCCGTTATGATGATATACGTCTTACAGGTCGTGTTATACTGAAACCATACAAAGATTTGTCAATTACAGGAGAATACAGTTTTGATAACCTGCGTAACCTGGCCACTGATTATGATCAGAAAGTAGATGGATTACTCAATCCTTATACGCTTACTGCGGGTTCATTGGGCTCTTCTTTGTTTCAAAAGACAAATACGCTAACGGATTACAGGACGCTGAACATTTTTGGAACTTATTTGAAAAAATTGAATGGCCACAACTTTACCTTAATGGGTGGTTTTAACCAGGAATCAAAATATTATGAGCAGGAAGTACTTTCAAAAACAATGATGATCAACAGTGGTATTCCATCGATCTCAACTGGTAGTGGCATTGTGAACGGAACAGATAATTATTCTGAATTTGCAACAAGAGGATTTTTTGGAAGATTGGGTTACGATTATAATGGAAAATATTTAGTGGAGTTAAATGGACGTTATGATGGCTCATCACGTTTTCCAGACGGACATCGTTGGGGTTTCTTTCCATCAGGATCTGTTGGATGGAGACTTAGTGAAGAGAATTTCATGAAATCATTGAAACCTGTTTTGAGTGAATTTAAATTAAGAGCTTCCTATGGTACTGTTGGCAATCAAAATATAGCTGAATACCAGTTCTTCGGAGGCATGAACCCAACACAACCATTTTGGTATAACGGGGGATCTTCTGTTATTACACTTAACCCCCCCGGTTTGATAAGTCCTGACTTTACATGGGAAACAGTATCGACTCTTGACTTCGGTGCAAACTTTGGTCTATTCAAAAATAAATTGACAGGTGCTTTCGACTGGTACCAGCGTGATACAAAAGATATTCTTAGTTCTAATGATACACCTGTGCCTGCCACTTTAGGAACAAGTGCACCATTGATCAATGCAGCTTCATTAAGAACTAAAGGATGGGAAGCTGAGTTGAACTATAAAGATAAAATTGGTAAGGTCTCTTATTTTATTGGCTTTAATATTTTTGATTATAACTCAGTTGTTACTTCGGTTAATAATCCGAATAAACTGCTTTCTCAGTTATATGTTGGTAAGAACATGGGAGAGATCTGGGGCTATGTGACAGACAGGTTTTATACTGTTGATGATTTTGTAGCAGGTACATTGGATGGCAACCTTAAAAACGGAACGCTTAAAACAGGTGTACCAAAAATTGGCGGTCAATCTCCAAATCCGGGCGACATCATGTATAAAGATCTGAATGGTGATGGAGTAATAAGCCAGGCAGGAAATACATTGAGTGATGCAGGTGACCGTAAGATCATTGGAAACAATACTATGCACTACCAGTACGGCATTCGCGGTGGTGTTTCTTACATGAATTTTGATTTTTCATTTGTTGTTAGTGGGGTTGGCCAGCAGGATCAATGGCGTGCTGACCAGTTGATCTTCCCTAACTACTGGCAGACATATGGTTCTTTGTATGCGCATCAAACAAACTACTGGACCGCAGATAAAGCTAATAGCAATCCTTATTACGGAAGAATTTATACGGACGCTGCAGGTGGCACAGCACAAACTTTTAACCAGAATGTGCAAACCAAATTTTTACAGAATGGTTCATACCTGAGAGTGAGAAACCTGACGCTGAGATATAATTTCCAGGTTGCAATGTTGAAAAAGATTGGAATTAAAAGGCTTTCTGTTAACTATAGTGTTGAGAATCCTTTCACATTCCATAACCTGCCAGATGGTTTGTATCCGGATGTAACCTCAATAGGAAGCACAGCCGGCGGCGGATTAGGATATCCATTTATGATGAAATCATCTTTTGGATTAAATCTTTCATTCTAAAAAATAGTAGTTCTCTTCCTAAAACAACGAGTATGAAAAAAAATATTTTAACTATCGCATTGCTGATCCTGGTTTTTACAGCTTGTAAAAAAGAATACCTCGATAAGAAGCCTATTGACCAGCTGACAGATGCAACGGCATTTATTACCTACGATAATTTCAAGACCTATACATGGGGATTGTATGATTATATGTCAGGTTATGGCAACTCTGCGAATCAATATCCCGGCACTTTTACAAGCCAGGAATTTAATTCGGATAATTTTTCACAAACACTCACAGGTGGACAATCAGCGTATGCTACAGGAAGCAAAACAGTTCCTGCAACAGCGGGTGGCGCCACTTCCTCTCAACAGGTGTCCGGTTGGAACTTCAGTTATTTACGCCGGGTAAACATCATGTTAGATCATGTTGATGGCTCTGAAATGTCACAAACAGATAAAGATCATTGGCGCAGCGTTGGATATTTTTTCAGGGATTTGCGTTATTACGATTTGATCGCTGCATTTGGTGATGTTCCCTGGATCGATCATGCCTTGAATATAAATGATACAACAGCTTTATATGCTGAACGTACTCCACGTGATGTTGTTGCCAAAAAAGTGCTTGATGAATTGATATGGGCCGAAAGTCATATTAAGACAACAGGCGATGGTCCCAACACGATCAACGTCCATGTTGTACGAGCACTTATTTCACGTTTTGGTTTGTTTGAAGGTACATGGAGAAAATATCACAACCTGCCGGATGCAAATATATACTTACAGGCTTGCGCTGATTATTCTCAGAAACTGCTCACTAGTTTCCCTGCCATCATGAGTAGCTATGATGATGTATATAACTCAGAAGATCTGACAGGTAAAGCGGGAATTATTTTATTCAAACAATACATTGCGAATGCTACGATCAATAATTCTTCTACTAACATCAATCCTGCTGTCGTAAGATATACGGGTAGCACTAACTGGTACGCGGATGTTCCGAAAGATGTTATTGAAAGTTATTTGTGTACTGATGGCAAGCCGATCTCTACAAGCGCAGTTTATGCAGGTGATGATTCAATGTTTGCTGTTTTCAGGAACAGGGACAGGAGATTATATTTTACAATCATTCCTCCTTACCGGGTTAAGATCTCATTACCACAGGCTTCACCTTATGTGAACTTTACGGCTGATGCTAATCCTAACTATGCAGAATTCATTAACCTGTTGAATGCGTTGCCGGGCAATACAAACAAAAAATTGCCTTTGCAGGCGCAAAGTCCTTCAATGCAGTTGGGAAATACGATTCCTGATATTCCACACTTCGCCGCATATACAAATTCATTGAGTAATATGCCCACAGTTGTTGCCGTTCCACAAGTAGTGACCCGTCTTGGTTATTACTTTTGGAAATATTACAACAGGCTTCCCCAGGATAATGGAACTAACAACACAGCAGACTGTGCATTATTCCGGATTGAAGAGGTAATGTTGAATTATGCTGAAGCAAGCTTTGAGTTAGGTTCATTTACTCAAACGATCGCCGATCAAACTATCAACAAATTAAGGGCCCGTGCTAATGTGGCTGCAATGAATGTTGCTGCTATTAATGCAGGATTTGATTTGAAACGTGATCCAACAGTTGACCCTGTGTTATGGGAGATCAGGAGAGAACGTCGCATTGAATTGTTTGGTGATGGTTTCCGTTTCAACGATCTGAAGAGATGGAAGAAAGGAACTTACCTGAATCAAAATCCTTTAGGCGTGAAGATCAAAAAAGCAGACTATGGTAACAAAGTAACAATTGATGGAACTGGTACTTCGGGTTATGTAAAGTTCTTTAATGCAGTAAACGGCTGGGATGATAAATTTTATCTCGAACCGATCCCAACTCAGGAAAGGGTGATCAATCCAAAATTGACACAGAATCCGGGTTGGTAAAAATTCGTTTATATACAAGCAGTATATAATTACTACGGGAGGCGGTTTTTACCGTCTCCCTGTTTTTTTATAAGATAATTATATCAGAGTTAATGAACCAGCCAAAGAGAGGCGAATCATCCTGGATTTGAAAACAATACTTTCAATATTAGTTTTCTCTTAAAGTAAATTAAACGGTGGTATTCTTATACTGCTCGGGTGATTTACCAGTGACCTTTTTAAATATCCTTGAGAAATAATAAGGATCATCGTAGCCGATCTTATCAGCGATCTCTTTGATGATGAGTTCACGTTGAGATAATAACTGGCATGCATAATGAATTTTCATTCGTATAAAGTACTCAATAGGCGATAATCCCATTTTCTTTTTGAATAAGGCGGTATAATGAGAGGGTGAATAATGGAATTGCCGGGCAATTTCTTCAACCGAAAGCTGTTTGTGAATATTGGCCTTCATAAAGCTGATGGATCTGTCGAGTGGGTCTTCTTTTTGCATTTGTTGCAATAACTTCTGTGTATTGCTGGGAAAAATGAAATAAGAAATAAAATGGTACAAACAAAGATTGGCATAATCCATCGATTCTTTTGTGTATCCCTGTGCAAGTGAAACATACATTTCATTCCATGTATCAAGTATTTTCTGATTAAATAAAATATCAGTTGGCGTTACAAATTTTTCAAGATCATACTCTGTACCAAGTTCTTTTAATTTATTGCTGCTGAAATGCACCCAGTAAATGCTCCAGGGATCGTTCAGGTCAGCCTGGTAATTATGAAACTGGTGCGGAGGCAGAATAAAGAACTGGTTCGCGGTTAATTCATAGTTACCTATCGCCGTTGAATAATAACCTTTTCCTTCCAGGCAATAGATCAGAATGAAATCATCATTACCCTGTTCCCTTTCGCGAAAATGAAACTGGGCTTTTGGAAAAAAACCAATATGTGTTATGAATAATGATCCACGAAAAGACATATCCTTAATATACTGCTGTAGCACATCCTCAGGCATATTGATCTGCTTTTCGCCCACAAAACCATCTTTTCGTCGAATTGTCGCCATGACTGATATCAATTAAAGGAAAATGGAGCTTTTTTCACACAATAAATATATTCAAAAAATGCCCCGATATAGCTCGTAATTCCAGGGTTATTGAATAATTGAAAAAACCATTAAAACCGTTGAATTGTCTATTGAAGACAGTGGCCTGTCAAATTACTTTTATCCTCTGAAAAAAGGAGTTTGTCAATTATCATTAATCAATCTAACCTATTACACGACTTTTGATGAAACAATTAACCAATAAAGTTATTTTTCTAACGGGGGGTTCTGAAGGCATCGGTTATGAATGTGCGAAAGCTTATGCGAAGGAAGGCGCAAAAGTGGTGATTGCATGCAATAATCCCGTCAGTATGAAACCTGTAATTGATGAACTGGGACATGAGCATCTTGGAATTTATTGTGATGTTGCAAACGGGAACGATGTTAAAGTGGCGATTGAAAAAACGCTGAAACGCTATGAACGATTGGATGCTATTCACAATAATGCAGGTATTGCTAATCCTGCTGCGGTGTTGCATGAAACTTCAAGCGAAGAATGGGATGCCTTGATGAATGTGAATTTGAAAGGGATTTATCATACAGTGAAATATGGTATCCAGGCATTGAAAGAGACAGAGGGTTGTATACTTAATACCAGCAGTCTTGTAGGCGAAATAGGACAGGAAATGCATGCGGTATATGCAGCTACAAAAGGCGGCGTAAATGCATTGACAAAATCAATGGCGCTTGATTATGCAAAGTTTCACGTAAGGGTAAATGCAGTAAGTCCTGCAGGTGTGTGGACGCCCATGTTGAAAAGCTGGAGCCAGCAACAACCTGATGGAAGCAATCTTCCAGCTTATCTTGATGCGATCCATCCTTTGGGCTATTGTCCCAATGGTGATGTGGTCGCTGATGCTTGTGTGTTTTTATTGTCTGATAAAGCACGGTTCATTACTGGATGTATTCTTCCGGTAAGTGGTGGCGCCGAATTGGGTTACAGAAGATTGAATGTGATGCAGTATGTTGAAAAAAATATTTGATAGTAAAAGCTCTTTCATGAAATTTTTATTCTTTCTCTATACAATTTTATTGACGCAAACTGCGGTGTATCGGCACAGCAAACCGGACTCCCTGTAATTAATAATTCAAGTAATCAATGATACGTGCTGTTCTGATAAAAGATAAAAGATTTCATTTGGAAGCTGGGGCCGGGAGCGATGCAATTCATCGTGATCCTGTATATTCTTATGCGGTTACCGACCTGGTTGATGATAGTGGAATGACCGGAACTGGTTTTGCATTTACATTAGGTGAAGGAAATGATCTTGTTTGTAAAGTGGCTTCTTTTTATGCTGAACAGTTGAAAGGAAAAGATATTGAAGAAGTGATGACTGATTTTGGAACTTTCTCCAACCAGCTTTCCAACGAACAACAGTTTCGGTGGCTGGGACCACATAAAGGAATTGTACAACTGGCGCTGGCTACAGTCACGAATGCCTGTTATGATCTCTGGGCTAAGAAAAGAGGACTACCACTTTGGAAATTATTGATCGATCTTTCGCCGGAACAAATAATCAATACACTTGACCTCTCTTATCTCGAAGATGAATTGACAAGAGAGGATGCCCTGCATTTGATGCAAAGCGAAATGAAAGATAAAATATCAAGGCTGGCCATTTTACAAAATGGTTATCCGGGTTATGATACTTCCATCGGCTGGTTCAATTATGATGATGAGCAAGTAAGAACCAATTGTAAAAAGGCGATGGCGGCAGGTTTCACTGCAATGAAATTAAAAGTTGGATCATCAGATCCGAAAAGAGATATACGAAGAGCACATATTGTGAGAGAAGAAGCTGGTGATAATTGTAAAGTAATGCTTGATGCAAACCAGCAATGGAATTTACCACAGGCATTAAGTATTTGCAAAGAGTTGCAATCAATGCAGCCTTATTGGATCGAAGAGCCGACTCATCCGGATGATGTGTTGGCACATAAAACACTTGCGGATGCCATTGCACCAACGAAACTTGCATTAGGAGAACATGTGCCGAACAGGATCATCTTCAAAAATTATTTGCAAACAAGATGCGCTGGTTTTATGCAGGCAGATGCTGTGCGATTGGGAGGAGTGAGTGAGTTTATAACGGTGAGTTTATTGTGTAAAAAATTTGGAGTGCCTGTTGTGCCGCATGTTGGAGATATGGGCCAGCTTCATCAGCATCTTGTGTTGTTCAATCATATTTCGCTCGGACACGATGCATTATTTTTGGAACATATTCCGCATCTGCAAAAACATTTTGTTCATCCCGCGAAGATCGTTAATGGTTTTTATCAAATACCACAAATGCCAGGAAGCAGCTGTGATCTCAAATCATAACAAAGCACATGATCGGAACCACAGATATTGTTATTAGTGTTTTTTACATTGTGGCCATTGTAACTGTAGGTTTATGGACAGGCTTGAAAAAGAAAAAAATTGCTGTCAGTGGTTCTAATGAATATTTTCTTGCAGGCAGATCGTTAAAGTGGCCAATGATCGGGCTCGCATTGTTTGCAACTAATATTTCCTGTCTTCACTTAGTTAGCCTTGCACAATCGGGTTTCGATACAGGATTGCTGAATGGGAACTTCGAATGGATGGCAGCATTCACGCTGATCATTCTTGCTTTATTTTTTGTTCCATTTTATTTACGATCGAAGGTTGCTACTCTTCCCGATTTTCTTGAAAAAAGATACAACCGTGCTTGTCGTGATTGGCTTGCTATTGTTTCTGTGATCTCTGCTGTTATTATTCATATTGCATTTTCATTTTTAGCCGGCGGCATTGTTTTAAAAACGCTTTTCGGTGTTGACATGTATATAAGTGTGATTGTGATTGCCGTGCTTACGGGAGTTTATACTATCATTGGAGGTTTACGGGCCGTAGTGATAACTGAATCCATTCAAACTATTGTATTGCTTACGGGTGCGATCATCATTACGATATTATGTTTTAATAAAATAGGTGGTTGGTCTTCCATGACCGGTATGTTACACGCATCAGGTAATTCGAATAAATTATCGATGTTACGTCCGCTTGGTGATGAAAGCGGCATGCCGTGGTATGCTGTCTTTCTGGGTTATCCTGTTTTAGGTATTTGGTATTGGTGCGCTGATCAAACTATTGTTCAGCGTGTACTCGGTGCAAAAGATGAGAATCATGCAAGGGTTGGCTCTTTGTTTTGCGGATTTATAAAAGTATTACCAGTATTCATTTTTGTTTTACCCGGTTTAATGGCATTTGTGCTTGCACAAAAAGGAGTCTTTGATATCAGCAGCATTCAAACAATTGATGCAAACGGAAAAACAATTACAGATTCAAAAGCCATTTATACATTAATGATAACCCAACTTGTTCCTACGGGTTTGGTTGGCGTATTGGTTGCAGCTTTATTATCTGGTTTAATGAGCCAGATATCCGGTGCATTGAATTCCATTGCTACCCTTGTGAGTTTTGATTTGTATAAAAGATACAAACCGGAAACCAGCGATAAACAATTAGTGAAGGCAGGTAGAATATCTGCAGGCATTGCCTTGATCGTTTCATTAACGTTGTTGCCATTACTCAATCGGTACGAAAGTTTATTCAATGGCATCAATGATGTGATCGCACATATTGCACCACCTATTACTACCGTTTTCCTGCTGGGTGTGTTTTGGAAAAAAGCTTCGGCAAGATCAGCTCAATATACTCTATGGCTTGGTTCGCTGATCGGGGCTGCTGTGTTTGTTATCAATAAAATATTTCCGGATACATTATTGGGAAAAATTCCTTTTATGATGATGGCATTTTATCTCTGTTGTGTATGTATCGTATTGCAGGTCGTATTTTCTTATGTATATCCTGTTGTTCATACAGAAGAAAGCAAACTACTTTACTGGAAATCGCCGCTGGAGCCATTAAAAGGAAAAGGCTGGAGCGGAATAGGAAATTATAAATTCCTTTCAGCAATGCTGATTGCAATTATGGCTGTGCTGTATTGGCTATTTCGGTAAAATAAAAAACAAAATATTTTTAAACCTATGGCAAAATATCTTTTCTTTTTTTTGATCGTCGTGGCGGGTTGCAAGCAACAAACTGCGGATAGGAAAGAAAACAATTCCCAAGTTGCTATACATGAAAAACAGCGGATACGTTATGGAATGGTGACAGGATTGAAACCCGAAAAATTAAGTTACTATAAAGAATTGCATGCGAAACCATGGCCCGCTGTATTAGCAAAGATCAAAGAATGCAACATTGAGAATTATTCCATCTATATGCAAAAGATTGACGATAAATACTACCTGTTTTCTTATTTCGAATATACCGGCAATGATTTTGATGCTGACATGAAAAAAATGGCATCCGATACGACAACACAACGATGGTGGAAAGAAACAGATCCTTGCCAGTTGCCTTTACCGGAAGCTTTAAGCAAACACCAGGTCTGGACAAAAATGGATGAGTTGTTTTACACAAATTAAAAAAGTGATGATGAAGTTTTATAATTGGATAATGGCAATTGTACTATGGAGCCTGCAAACCAATGCACAGAATAATATTCCAAAACCAACTCCGTTACAGGTAGAATGGCAAAAAACAGAAACCAATGCTTTTATTCATTTTTCTGTGAATACATTCACAGGTAAGGAATGGGGAGAAGGCACAGAGAGTCCGCAGATATTCAATCCTGAAAAGCTTGATGCAAGACAATGGATAAAAGCATTGAAAGATGCAGGGTTTAAGATTGCTATTATCACTGCCAAGCATCACGACGGATTTTGCTTGTGGCCAACAAACACAACAGAACATTCTGTAAAGAACAGTCCATGGAAAAATGGTAAGGGAGATGTGGTAAAGGAAGTAGCTGATGCGTGCAAAGAATTCGGAATTGCTTTTGGTTTTTATTTATCACCATGGGACCGGCATGAAAAATCTTACGGAACTCCTGCATACAATGATTTTTATAAAAGTCAATTGAAAGAATTGCTGACGAATTATGGAGAAGTGGCTGAAGTGTGGTTTGATGGAGCAAAAGGCAAGAATGAAAAAGACATGGTGTATGATTTTGATGGTTATTGGAAATTGGTTAAGGAACTTCAACCCAAAGCAATTATTTATTCAGGTGTAGGACCCGGTGCAAGATGGGTGGGAAATGAAAAAGGAATTGCCGGTGATACTTGCTGGTCAACTATCAATACAGAAGGAATGATGCCTGGCAAAGTGGTGCCTGCTTATTTGAATAAGGGTGATGAGAACGGGAAACAATGGATACCTGCAGAAAGCGACGTGAGCATAAGACCCGGATGGTTTTGGAATGAAAAAGAAAATAGCAAAGTGAGAACAGCAAAAAATCTTGTTAACCTTTATTACCAGTCAGTAGGAAGAAATAGTTTGTTGTTGTTAAATATACCTCCAAACAAAGATGGATTGTTTGAAGAAACTGATATTCGTGCCATTGATAGTTTCCGTACTATTCTGAATGAAACTTTTGAACATAATTTAGCTTCAGGAAAAATTGAAAAAGGACTTACCGATGAAAAATTAAATACTTTCATTTCGATGAAAGAAAATGATCCGTTGGTAATTGATCTCGGGAAAATTCAAACCTTTGACCGTTTAATGTTGCAGGAAAATATTCAGAACGGGCAACATATCAGGCAAGGATCGTGGGAATATTGGGACGGAAATAAGTGGCGGTTGATTCAAACATTCTCTACTATTGGTCATAAGCGATTACTCCGGTTTAATGCTATTCAATCTTCAAAATTGCGATTAACAATAACCGGGATCATAAACAGTAACAAGATCCAGTTATCAGAACTCGGGATTTATAAAGCCTCACAGGGAGAATTTTAAAGCAAATGAAAACTAGCGATTGAAATATGAGATGATAAAAAAAATAAAAATGAAACGTATCTTTTCCTTTTTACCTGTATTGATATTCATAGTCTGTTTGCTCTTTTCACAAAACGTGAATTGCCAACAGAAACCCAAAAGTTCACCCAATGTGATCCTGATATTAACGGATGATATGGGCTATGGTGATCTTGAATGTTATAGTGGATTTCCATATCATACTCCAAATATTAATAAGCTGGCAAACGAAGGAATGCGGTTCACAAACTTTTACGTATCGCAGGCAGTTTGCAGCGCTTCACGTTCAAGCTTTCTTACTGGTTGTTATCCCAATCGCATTGGTATCAGCGGAGCTTTAAGCCCAAATGCTGAGATTGCTTTGAATCCCGAAGAAGAAACCATTGCAAAACTTTTGAAAGCAAATGGATATAAAACAAGCATGGTTGGCAAATGGCACCTGGGGCAAAAAGAACCTTACCTGCCACTGAATTATGGTTTCGATGAATACTTAGGTCTTCCTTATTCTCATGATTACTGGCCGGTAAATTATGATGGCAAACCTGCGGACACAGCAACACAAAGAGGTAAGTGGCCCGTGCTAAAACTGATCGATGGAAATGAAAGAACAAAAGCATTAACAACATTGGAGGATGCTGCTCAGCTCACGACTATGTATACTGAAAGAGCTGTTAGTTTCATTAAGAAAAATAAAAACAATCCTTTCTTCTTATACCTGGCGCATAATTTACCACATGTTCCTTTAGCTGTTTCAGATAAATTCAAAAATAAAAGTGGCGCCGGTTTGTATGGCGATGTAATGGAAGAACTCGATTGGTCCGTGGGTGAGATCATGAAAACATTGGAAGCAAACGGGCTTACAAAAAATACAATTGTAATTTTTACAAGTGATAATGGTCCATGGCTTACTTATGGTAATCATGCTGGCAACAGTGGAGGATTTCGTGAAGGAAAAGGCAGTGCATGGGAAGGTGGCGTTAGAGTGCCTTTTATCATTAGCTGGCCCGGACAGATCGCTGCCGGTTCTATTTGTAATAATATGGCGGCAAACATTGATATTCTTCCAACTATTGCTAATATATGCAAGGCAAAACAACCTGCTAAGAAAATAGATGGCGTTGATATCATGCCCCTATTAAAACAAGTAAAGGATGCTAACCCAAGAGATGAACTTGTTTATTACTACGATAGGAATAATTTGAAGTGTATAAGAAAAGGTCAATGGAAATTAACTTTCCCATGCGTTTCTCAAACGTATAAAAAAGTAACTGCAATTGCCAATGATGGTTGGCCCGGTAAATATGCAAGCGATAGTGTAAGGCTGGCATTGTATGATCTGCGAACAGATCCGGGTGAAACATTGGATGTTAAAGAACAGCATCCGGAAATTGTTCAGCAATTGATGGCTATTGCTGATAAATATCGGAAAGAACTGGGCGATGATCTTACTAAACAAACTGGAACAGAGGTAAGACCAGCAGCAAAAGTCAAATTGTAATGATTAAATAATATTTTAAACGAGAAGTATGAATAGAATTTTGTTTTTGAGCAGGGTACTCGTAATGATTACGATCAGCGTGATCGCAACTGTTCAAAGTTTTGGACAGAGCAGTCGCCCCAATATCATTTATATAATGAGTGATGATCATGCTTACCAGGCCATCAGTGCTTATGGATATGGCTTAAACAAAACTCCAAATATTGATAAGCTTGCAGCAACCGGAATGTTATTCAACAGGTCCTTTGTTACCAATTCCATTTGCGGACCAAGCAGGGCGGTAATGTTAACGGGAAAGTTCAGCCATATCAATGGTTTTAAAGATAACCATAGCACATTTGATGGAAGCCAGCAAACAGTTGCCAAACTTTTACATGATAATGGTTATACAACAGCTGTCATTGGCAAATGGCATCTCATATCTGATCCGCAGGGTTTTGATTATTGGAATATTGTTCCCGGCCAGGGAGAATATTATAATCCCGACTTTATTGAAATGGGGGTTCGCAAAAGAGTGAATGGTTATGTAACCAACATTACAACTGATTTTGCCATCAATTGGTTGGATAAAAGAGATAAGAATAAACCATTTTTTCTTGTATATCAGCAGAAAGCTCCACACAGGAATTGGATGCCGGAAGAAAAATATTATCACTTATTTGACAACACAAACTTTCCTGTTCCATCAAATTATTTTGATGATTATAAAACAAGAACTAAAGCGGCACGGGAACAGGAAATGGAAATTGCTACCGACATGCATTTTGGATACGACTTGAAAATGACAGTGGATTCAGTTCTTGAAAAACAAACAGGACCGGGTCCGTCATTACAAGGTCCACTCGGCCGCCTTACACCCGAACAACGGAAAAAATGGGATGATGCCTATGGTCCGATCAATGAACAATTTAATAAAGCACACCTGGGTGGAAAGGATCTTGCTATCTGGAAATATCAACAATACATGAAAGACTATTTGCGCTGTGTGCAAAGTGTTGACGATAATGTTGGCCGGTTGATGGAATATTTAAAAGCAAACGGCCTTGATAAGAATACGATCATTATTTATACTTCAGACCAGGGGTTTTATTTAGGTGAACATGGATGGTTTGATAAAAGATGGATGTATGAAGAATCATTCCGGACACCACTGATCATCAGCTGGCCGGGTGTAACAAAGAAGTCGGTAACAAACAGTATGGTGCAGAATCTAGATTTCGCAGAAACCATTCTTGATATGGCGGGCTTGCCAATTCCTTCTGATATGCAGGGGAAAAGTATCGTTCCGGTTCTTAAGGGAAAACAAAAAGGAGATCTGCATGATGCATTGTATTATCATTTTTATGAGAACCAGGAACACAAAGTGGCCAAACATATTGGTGTAAGAACAGACAGGTATAAGCTCATTTATTTTTATGAGAATAATGATTGGGAGTTGTATGATCTTGAAAAAGACAAAAAAGAAATGAACAATGTTTATGGTCAGCCTGCTTATAAGAAAGTACAGGATATGATGATAAAAAGATTAAAGGAGTTGAAAGAACAGTATAAAGATCCTGTTGATATTCAATTATGAAAACATGCAAGGAAATAACACTCAAACACGATCCGATTTGGAAAGCACAGCATGAACCTGTATTTTATTTGATAAAGTATTTTTTGCTGACGATGTTTCTATGCTATAATTTTTGCGCAGTAGCAAACGATGCAGACAGTTCAAAGCCGGGGTTGCGAAAGGAATTTCATGTATCAGTAAAAGGAGATGACCATAATGACGGTTCATTAGCCAGGCCATTAAAAACGATCATGGCTGCCGCAAATGCTGCCATGCCCGGTGATGTCATTACCGTTCACGCAGGTGTATATCGGGAGCAGGTAACACCGCCGAGAGGTGGTAATTCCGATAAAGAACGCATCGTATACCAGGCTGCTAAAGGAGAGAAAGTTTTCATTAAGGGCTCGGAAGTAATTAAGGGCTGGAAAAAGCTGAACAATGATACCTGGATAGTTAGAATACCAAACAGTTTATTTGGAAAATTCAATCCCTATAAGGAATTTATCCAGGGTGATTGGTTCACTCCGAAACCAAAGGAGAGAAAATACTTAAGAGGAGCTGTATACCTCAACGGTGATTGGCTGATGGAAGCCGCCAAAAAGGACGAAGTGTTTTTGCCGGCTGATGAAAAGAACCAGCTATGGTCAGCTGAATCTGATGCAGACAGTACCACTATATGGGCGCAGTTTAAAAATGCAGATCCGAACAAAGTCCAGGTAGAGATCAACGTTCGGGAAACGGTCTTTTACCCGGACAAACCTTTCATGAACTTTATTACTGTTCGCGGTTTTATCATGGAACAAGCCGCTACCAACTGGGCACCACCTACAGCGGAACAAATCGGACTGATAGGTACGCATTGGGGCAGGGGTTGGATCATTGAAAACAATACGATTCAATATTCAAAATGCGTGGGTATTTCATTAGGCAAATACGGCGATCAATGGGATAATAATCAAACCGAATCGGCAGAAGGTTATGTGGGCACGATCAATCGTGCATTGGCTTTCGGTTGGAACAAAGGCACGATCGGTAGTCATTTAATCCGCAACAATACGATCGCTTATTGCGAGCAAGCTGGTATTGTAGGCAGCATGGGATGCGCTTTTAGCGTTGTGCAGGGAAATACCATTCATGATATTCATATACGTCGTTTGTTTGGTGGCGCCGAGATGGCGGGTATCAAATTCCATGGGGCAATAGATGTGGAGATCAGGAACAACCATATTTATCGCACTGATAGGGGTATATGGCTGGACTGGATGGCACAAGGCGTACATGTTGCAAATAACCTGATGCATGATAATTCTCAACATGATTTGTTCCTCGAAGTGAATCATGGTCCAATGCTCGTGTATAATAATATAATGCTTTCAAACGTGTCGTTGTTTATGAACTCAAGCGGGTCTGTGTTTGCACATAATATTTTTGGTGGGAAGATTAATGTCGTCAGGTACGATTCACGAATGACACCTTATCATCTTCCACATGCCACTGATGTGAAAGCGCTGCACGACAATCCCGGGGGAGACATACAATTTATCAATAACCTTTTTGTTGGCAACGGCGATGCAGGCAAATACAACAGAGCTTTGTTGCCCGTGCATTTTGACGGAAATGTGTATACAAAAGGTACAGTACTTGCGGTCAATAAAAACAGTGGGACAAAATCTAACGAGTTGAGTGAGGTTGCTAATAAAAGAACGAAGAATTATAATGAACAGGAAGCAACCGAACACAATGCTCTTGTTAAACAAGAGTTCGATGCGATGGCCCGGCTATCATTTGACAACAATGTCGTTTACCTGGAGATCAACATGGATAAGAATTGGTTGGTGGAACAAAAAAGAACACTTGTGACAACTCAACGGCTTCAACCTGCTATTGTTTCCAACCTGCCTTTTGAAAATACGGATGGTTCTCCTGTAATAATTAATACAGATTATTTTGGCAATAAACGCAACTCATCTAATCCTTCGCCTGGTGCTTTGGAAATAAAGAAAACCGGGGTACAGAAAATAAAAGTTTGGTAAAGGGAAGTATTGGCATGAAAAAAACACTATCACTCATAATACTATTCTTCCTGTGTTTATTTTTTGCACGGGCACAAAAGACCGTCCGTTATTATGTTTCATTAAAGGGTAATGATTCGTTTGCCGGAACAATAGAAAAACCTTTTGCCACAGCTGACGGAGCAAGGCTTGCAGTTCGGAAACATAAAAAGGATCATCCGTTGGATACAGTAACTGTCTTTTTTCGCAAAGGTGTTTACTCATTCAAACAAAGTTTCAGGCTTGATAGTTTGGATTCAGGTAATGAAACTACTCCTGTAACTTATTGTGCTTATCCCAATGAAGAAGTAAAATTTAGTGGTGGAATTTCTATTCCTGTTTCGAAAGCAATTAACATAACTGATAGAAAAATATTAGACAGGTTGGTTCCCGAAGCAAGAAAAAATATTCTGCAGGTAAACTTAAGAACACTCGGATTAAATGACTTTGGTATATTAAAACCAAAAGGGTTTGGAAGACCTTCTTCTGCGGCAGCAATGGAACTTTTTTGTAATGAGCAGGCCATGAAACTTTCCCGTTGGCCAAATGATAGCCTTGTGCCGATCGGAAAAGTTTTGGATCCAGGCTCGATCCCAAGGAATGGAGACTCTTCTCAACGAGGCGGCAAATTTACTTATGCTGTTACACGCCCTGCAAGATGGAAAGAAGCTAATGAAATATGGATCTCCGGTTTTTTTAGATATGGCTTTGCAGATGATGCTGTCAGGATCGCAAAATTGGACACCATAAACAAAACGATCACCACTGCACGGGAAACTATTTATGGTTTTGAAGGCGGAAAAGAATTTCAACGCTGGTTTGCATTTAACCTTTTGGAAGAGATCGATCAGCCGGGAGAATATTTTATCGATAGGGATAATGGCATGCTCTATTTTTATCCACCCGCCGGGAAGTTAAGCTCAATAAGCTTATCAATATTAGAGACTCCGCTGGTGAGTTTGTTAAACGCTTCACACATTGTTTTCCAAAATATCATCTTTGAGAACTCCCGCGGCATAGGAATTTATATTGAAAAAGGAAAAGACATTCTTATTGAAAACTGTACCATCAGGAATATGGGGATGATGGGAATAAGTTTTGGCAGGGAAATAAAACCATTTGAAAGCCGGGAAGCTGGAGCAGGTCATGTTGTTAAGGATTGTGATATTTATAATACCGGTTCGGGTGGCATCATTCTGAGTGGTGGTGACAGGTTAACACTCAAAAAGGGTAACAACCAGATATTGAATTGTCGTATTCATGATTTTAATCGGCTTGAACGTTCTTATAAAGCAGGCGTCAATATTGAAGGCGTTGGTAACATTATCCGTAATAATGAAATATTCAATTGTCCCGGAAGCGCCATTTACCTGCATGGCAATGATCACCTGATCGAGTTGAATAATATTCATCATGCCGTCACAGATGGAAATGATATGGGTGCTGTTTATTATGGCCGTGATCCAACTGAGCAGGGAAATAAAATAAGGAATAATTTTTTTCATCATATCGGCAACGATCATGGAATGATCATGGCGGTTTATCATGACGATGGTGCCTGTGGTATGGAAGTGACCGGCAATGTTTTTTATAAAGCTGGTTCAAGAACGGTTATGATCGGGGGCGGTAACGACAATATATACCGCAATAATATTTTTATTGACTGCCCGTTGGCTTTTCATCTCGATAGTCGCTTAACTGGCTGGGCCAAAGGGTTTGTTGCAGACAGTGGTTTATTTAAACAAAGAATGGAAGCAGTGAATTATAAACGATCACCTTATTCCACGGCCTATCCTGAACTTGTTAATTATTTTAAAGACTCGTTAGGACTCCCTAAACGTAATTTTATTGAGAACAATGTTTTTGTCAATGTAAAAACACTTCATAATGGCAAAAAAGAGTGGGCTCGTATTGGATTAAATTTTTATACGGATAACGATCCGGGATTTGTTGATTCCACTACACTTAATTTTGGATTGAAAACCAATTCTGCTGTTTACAAAGAGTTGCCGGATTTCAAACCTATCCCATTTGAAAAGATCGGGGTTCAATCGAATAAGTAAAACAATTACACAAAATGTATTCATTCAAAAGATTTTTGATCTTCAAACTGGTAATTTTATTTTCCTGTATCACCCAGGCACAAGTTTCCTTTCAGACCAAACAATTCAAATTGAGTTTTGACCAAAGCGGCAAGCTGACTGAAATGCTTGACAAGTCAACCAATAAAAATTATTTACCAACTGATCAAAAAGCATTTTTATTAAGCGTAAGAAGAAAAGGAAATATCATTAACCCCGGCAGCATGCACTGGAAAAGTCAGTCTTCGGAGATCATACTTTCTTTTACTGATAAAACCGCGGCAACAATTAAAGTCGATCAGCAACCCGACTATATCAGCTTTGAATTAATGCAACTGACAAATGCAGCAGATGCGGAGTTGATCTTATGGGGACCTTATCCCACAATCATTGGCGATACGATTGGCGAAGTGGTGGGTGTTGTTCGCAATAAAGAATTTGCCATTGGCATCCAGGCATTGAATATAAAAACACTGGGTGGTTATCCTTCTGCTGAAAGCGATATACAACCTTCTTATGATGTATTTGCAGGAGGAAATAAAGTGGATGTGCAGAAAGATGATCTGAATAAGCAATTATACAGGGGCGATGTCGCCAGGCACATGCCATATGGAAGTTCATTGCAAGCCTATTGCCGTAACCGAAATAAAGATCGTGTAATAGAAAACTGGAGTCATGCCCGATACATGGCGCCTGCATATAAACAAGATGGTGGAGTTATTGGAAGTAAGCTGGCAATCTTTGGTGTAGCCACCCCGCAGGTGCTGCCTGTTATTTCAACGATAGAGTTAAAAGAAAATTTGCCGCATCCAATGCTTGATGGCGTATGGGGCAAACAAAACAGGAAGTCCACCGAATCATATTTGATCATGAGTTTCGGTGAAAGCAATTTGCCCGAAGCAATAGCATTCACACAACAAGCAGGTTTGAATTATTTATATCATGAAGGTCCATTTGAAACATGGGGACATTTTAAACTCAACGCTAAAGAATTTCCAAACAACTGGTCAAGTTTGAAAGCCTGTGTTGAAAAAGCAAAAGCGCAGCATATTAAACTGGGGGTTCATACACTTTCCAATTTTATTACGACCAACGATCCTTATGTAACACCTGTGCCCGATAAACGACTGGCGAAGGTGGGGGTTTCACAACTAACAGAAAATATTGATGAAGCAACAAAAGAAATTGCCATCAAAGATCCCGGGTTCTTTGATCAATTTGAAAACAATACATTGAAGGCCGCTGTAGTAGGCAATGAGATCATTCGCTATGGAAGTATTTCAGCAGTTGCTCCATGGAAATTATTGAATTGCCAGCGTGGTGTTTTTGGTACAAAGGCAATGAATCATAAAGTCAATGATAGCATCGGCAAACTGATGGATCATGGGTACCAGGTTTTTTTAGGTAATCATGAACTGGACCAGGAGATCGCCAAAACAATTGCCCGCTTGTTCAATGAAACCGGGCTGCTACAAATTTCTTTTGATGGGTTGGAAGGTTGCTGGAGTGAAGGCATGGGTGATTATGGCAAACAACTTTTTACCAAAACATGGTTTGATAATTTGAAACCCGAGTTAAAAGGAAAAGTGATCAATGATGCCAGCAATCCCGGGCATTATTTCTGGCATATTTATACACGCATGAACTGGGGCGAGCCATGGTATGCAGGCTTTCGGGAAAGTCAACTGCAACTGCGTTTGAAAAATCAACAGTTCTATCGCCGCAACTTAATGCCTTCGATGTTGGGTTGGTTTAGTTTGAAAGCAGAAACATCTATTGAAGACATTGAATGGATGCTGGCCCGTGGCGCCGGTTTCGATGCAGGCTTTGGTTTGTCCACCAGCATTGAAACAATAAAGAAGCATGGACGCAAAGACGAAATACTGAATGCGATAAAACTTTGGGAAAATGTGCGGCAGCACGGCCTTTTTACGGAAGCACAGAAATTGAAATTACAGGATACAAAAAATGAATTTCATTTACAGGTGAATGCCAGTGGCGGATATGAACTGGTACCGGTGTATAATTCTTATTACCTGCACGAACAAAAAATAAAACAACCCGGCGAACCAACTTATTCATCATTTCAATTTGAAAATCCGGCACCTTCACAGCCATTTGCATTTATTATTACAATGATGAATGATAAAGAAAGCGATCCAAATACATCTTTTGATGAGCTGAGCATTTCTATAAACCAGCAGGATCCTTTGTTGCTGCCGATAAGTTTAAAGCAAAAACAAATCTTATACTGCGATGGTAAAACGATAAAGCTTTATAATAGTCAATGGCAGTTATTGCAAACTATTGATAAGCTATTACCGATACTTGCACAGAGAAAGAACGAAATAAAATTTGATGGCAAATATTCCGGTGAAAACGGCGGCAAGATAAAAATTGAAATACGTGCAAAAGGAACGGCTGAAACTCTGCAACAATAAATTCAAGTGGTGATGTTGTCAGGATTGTGAGTCATGGATGAAGTGGACAGACTTTGCAATGACGCAAGGTACATAAGCTGACCAAGCATTTCTTAAGTTATGTCGTTGATCAGATTTTATTCCTATTATAGGGAGATCTCTCTATTGTATTTTCGGTAATTCTATACAACTTTCTTATTTTGTATTCATTTAAACCAATTATGGGAGAAATAGAAGAAATAATTCAAAGGCTGATTGAATTTCGTGATGAGAGAAACTGGGAACAGTTTCATAATTCTAAAGACTTGGCATTAGCAATTAATGTTGAAGCGGGTGAATTATTGGAATTATTCCTTTGGAAAAATGCTGATGATGCAAACAAAGAAAAGATAAAAGAAGAGTTAGCTGATATATTTGCTTTTGCTTTTCTTCTTGCAAATAAATATGGATTTGATGTTAAACAAATTGTTTTGGATAAAATAAAACAGAACGGAGAAAAATACCCGGTTGAAAAATCCAAGGGAACGGCCAAAAAATATAACGAGCTATGATTGTTTATCAAGCTACCAAATCTGATTTTACTGACGACGTTTTTGGAGATAAAATCGAAATAAAAATCCTGGATTTTTTTAAAAAACATTTAAATCGATCAACTGCATCAAATGAAATCAGTTCCTGGAGAGATTCCATGCAATATATGGAACGAGTATTAAGAGATGATGCAATTCCAGATGACTGTGGAGTCGCTATAGAATATCAATTACCACAAACTGCCAAACGAATAGATTTTATATTGACGGGTACGGGAGACAATAATATTGAATATTGTATTATAGTTGAACTTAAGCGCTGGTCCGAAGCTACTCTTTCATCTAAAGATGCTATTATCAATACCCGTGTTGGTAAACATTATGGTGAATTTCCCCATCCATCTTATCAGGCGTGGTCATATGCAAGTTTGCTGTATAACTTCAATCAAACTGTTTCTGACGATAAGATAAACTTACAGCCTTGTGCATACTTGCATAATTATGTTTTTGATGATGTGATTAGAAATAATCATTACAAAGAACATCTTGAAAAAGCGCCAGTGTTTTTAAAAGGTGAAGCCGGTAAACTGAGAGATTTTATCAAACAGTACGTTAAGTACGGAGATAAAACGAAAATTTTATACAGAATTGAACAGGGAAAGATCAAGCCGAGTAAAATGCTTGCAGACAGTATGGTCGCGATGTTGAAAGGGAATAAAGAGTTTATCATGATCGATGATCAGAAAGTAGTTTATGAAGCGGCACTAGCGTTATCCGCTAAGGCAACGGCAAATAAAAAACAAGTCTTGATTGTTTCTGGAGGCCCGGGCACAGGCAAATCTGTTGTTGCTATAAATTTATTGGTGGAAATAACTAATAGGGGATTATTGACACAATATGTTTCAAAAAACGCAGCGCCAAGAAGCGTTTATAGCAGCAAATTAACTGGTACATTAAAAAGAGGATTGATAACAAATTTATTCAGAGGTTCTGGAGGGTTTGTGGATGCAAAGCCGAACGTGTTTGATACATTAATTGTAGATGAAGCACACAGATTAAATGAGCGATCAGGATTGTACGGGAATCTAGGTGATAATCAAATAAAAGAAATTATCAACGCTTCACGTTCTTCGGTTTTTTTTATTGATGAAGACCAAAGGGTAACTTTAAATGATATTGGGACAATTGATGAGATTAAAAAATGGGCATCAAAAGCCAGTGCAGAAGTTCGTGAAATGGAACTGAGTTCACAATTTCGTTGCAATGGTTCAGATGGTTATTTAGCATGGTTAGATAATACCCTTCAGATCCGTGAAACTGCAAATTCAACTTTATCTGAAACTGATTATGAATTTAAAATATTTTCTTCACCAAGTGAGCTGAAAAAAGCGATCATTGAGAAGAACGAGATCAGTAACAAAGCTAGGATGGTAGCAGGATATTGTTGGGAGTGGTATAGTAAAAAGAAGTCAAATGCTTTTGATGTAGTGATACCTGAATTTGATTTCAAGATGAAATGGAATCTTACAACCGATGGAAGCCTTTGGATCATTAATCCAACATCTATCAATGAGATTGGTTGTATCCATACATGTCAGGGTCTGGAAGTCGATTATGTCGGCGTTATTGTGGGTCCTGATTTAATTGTAAAAGAGGAAAAAGTATTAACAAATCCTGCTGCAAGAGCAAAAATGGATCGCTCCATATCGGGGTATAAAAAATTAATTGACAAAAACCCTGAGGAAGGTAAACAGTTTGTTCGGTCAATAATTAAGAATACATATAGGACACTTATGACTAGAGGGATGAAAGGTTGCTATGTTTATTTTATGGATAAGGAAACTGAAAGTTTTTTTAAATCCAGAATTGAATATTAGGCTTTGGTAAATTTCTGTTTTCAACGTATGAAAATTTGAACCAATATGCAGATTAACACAAGATTTAACTTGGAGAAATCTCAGGCAGAATTGGATTTTGTAAATATTGATACGAATAGAGATACTCCATTATTCTTAGATCCTTTCTTTTTAAGTAAACGAATAGATAATTGGTCTTCATCCGCAACTTTAACATTAAGAAGTTTTTTTCAGACTCTTATCGATCATATTCGGGCTGGCGAAGAAGAAAATGCAAGATCACTTTTTGAATTTTTACATGAACCAAACTCTACTTGTTTAGGAATGTCTACAGGGGAACCGGAAGGAAATGGAGTCGGAAATGAAGATGCTATAAAAATCTATGATAATCTACTTGAAAGCAGAGCTGTACAAACGGGACTTATACAAGATATAGAGGATAATATCCTATTCGTTGACAATTTTGGAAAGGATAAGCTTTCTGACATGACAACTAATATTATAAAAAAACACCTTATTAAGTACACACAAGAGCAATGTAACCTACATAATATTCCGCTTAATAATAATGTGCCGTCAGGATTCTATTGGTCAAGAGAAGAAATGGCTTGGACTTCTGAACATACTCAAATGCTTGTAATTAATGACAGACCCATCTTATTAGTTCCCAAAGGAATTGTATCATTTAGCAAGGCATACACACCAACAAAATATTACAATCATTTTGTACTTAATTTTCTTCAAAATGAACATCTTCAAATAAATTCAGCTTTAGTTCAAGAAAATAGACATGGTCAGAGATTTGTAACAAAAAAAGACATAAAAGAAGATACACCACAATCAAAAGAATTTCTTCGTGATTTTACATTAAGGCATCCTGAAGTTCTAGAACAATTTAAAGCCCAAACAGAAACCGCCCCATTAAAAAATGCTGAGATTACAGACATAAGTGTCAAACAAATATGTAAGCTACTGGGTGAAAGGTTAGTAAATATCAAAAGCGGTAACGAGCATGCCTCAACATATCATAAATTATTAATTGGTGTTTTGGAATTGTTGTTTTACCCTAAGTTAATTAATCCTGTTAAAGAGAGAGAAATTCATCAGGGAAGGAAAAGAATTGATATAACTTTTGACAATGCAGCAACTGACGGCATTTTTTATAGGCTGTCAGAAAACATGGGGTTACCCTGTTTATATTTATTTGTTGAATGCAAAAATTATTCATCTGATCCTGCTAATCCAGAGCTAGATCAATTGGCAGGTAGATTTTCAGTAAACCGTGGAAGAGTTGGTTTTTTGCTTTGTAGAAATTTTGTTGATCGAGGTTTATTTATTCAAAGATGTAGAGATACCTATAGCGATGGAAGAGGGTTAATAATCCCACTGGTGGATCAAGACATAATAAATTTACTCGATAATCATAATGAATTTGACTACGCTTTTATAGAAAAATATCTTTCAGACATTATTCGAGATATTATCCTTGATTAATAGTTAGTGAATTATCAATTATTTAATGGCTTATCAATCGAAATCAAAGACGTGAAATTGAAAATATAAATTCTATAACAATTAATAAAAGAATTTTATGGCAGAGCTACCATCAGTTAAATTAGAGGCCGAAAGGTTTTGGGCTATTCCTCTTTTTGATTCCGAACATCGTGAATGGAAGGACAAAGACAATTTCAATGAACTACTTTTTAAATGGCCCGATATTGATGTTTCATCTTTTTCATTAATTAATATATCTATTGCCATAGCAAAAAAATATCCTAGTTATACGTCCCAAAAAATACAAAATATTGCCTCAGGGATTTCAAACTTTAACAAAATAAAGAAGGGTGACGGACTTTTAGGAATCAGCCTTGAACGTGAAGTGACCAAGGTGGGAAAAGTAAATGATCATTTTATAAGTAGAGAAGATCATTTTACTTCTGTTAATATAGCCTGGGCTGATCTTAAAGAAAAAAGTGACACAAAAAGATCATTTTTTAGACCTGAATTTGAAATTCAAAAGGTCACCGCCAATATGCTACAATCTCTGAATTTGTCTGGAGTAATTAGCTCTAGAGAAATTTATGAAAATATAGCTTATGAAGGTCGATTTATGAGGGACGATAAGCTAGCTTTAGAGCTGACAGTCGAAGAGGAGTATCCAAAGGAAGATAAAGGAGGGCAGATCAAAATATTTTATGGTACTAACAGAAATCAAACTGGGTCAAAAAATCCAAGTGAGTTCTATGGTGATAAATTGGATAAGCTGAAGTATGGCGTGTGTGAAGTCAATATACCAAGGGGGCACGTTCAAGGTGAACTTGAACGTCCAAGAAGTTATTGGCTTTTAGAATTTCCGGAGAAGAAATCAAAACATATTATTCTAAAAAGTATAGAAGAAGCGACAGAAAAAGAATTATTAACAATTCTAAAAGAGGCAACTGCAGATAGGCGTGAAAAAAGTGCCATGATATTTATTCATGGCTATAATACTTCCTTTGAAGAATCAGCTTTAAGGACGGCTCAAATTGCATGGGATATACCTTTTGATGGACTATCTGGTTTTTTTAGTTGGCCTTCCTCAGGAAGAATCGCTTCCTATCTTGCCGACATAGAAAAAGCAGATAGTAGCATACCGGTGTTAGAGGAATTTATTAAAACCATTGTTAAGAATACGGGTATAGAGAAGTTGCATTTATTGGCTCATAGCATGGGAAACAGAATCTTGGCAGTAACATTAAATAATTTAGCTAGGGACCAAGGGTTTATTCAACAACTAAAGATTATCAAACAAATTGTTTTGGGTGCACCAGATATAGATCAAGATGTATTTAATAACACTATACTGCCTGAATTTAAAAATATTGGCGATCGTAGAACATTATATTCGTCAGATAAAGACAAAGCATTGAATACGTCCGAGTTTTTAAGAGGTCAACGACCTCGGATTGGTGACGCTGGGCCATCCATCTTTGTTGCAAACGGGCTGGACACAGTTGATGCTTCAAATGTTCCGTCAAAGGGAAATAATCATAGCTATATTTTTGAAACTAAAGAGTTGCTGTCAGATTTATATTATTTGTTAGGTAAAGGGTTTAGTCCAGCGGAGAGAAGACTTAGAGCGAAACCGAAAGGTGGCTTGCAATATTGGTTATTCCCCAAATAAAACTACATCCCCATGTTGTTATTAGTCGCATGAGCAACAAATCAAGGTCTTAATTATTATGAGCTAACTCCTTTCTCGAAGTAACATTCATCTTCTGTACTGGTTTTGTTTTCCATACTTCAGCCACGACGATCGCTGTGACTTTAACTGTGACTTCAATTGCGTCTCTTATATTGTCATTATACAATCCAAGATATACTTTCCCATTTTGTGGTGCCTGCATTTGATACGCATCATTAATAACATCACCTTGTTTATACTGTCGGAAAGGGCGGTTGTTTCTGAAAAGAAGAACATTATCCCAATCGGTAATGAACCAGTACTTCACATTATCTCGGCCTTGAGTTGCCAAAAAATAATTTATACCATTTAAAGCAAGTGCGGCTAACACGCCATAACCGGGAATTTTCGAAACAGTTTGTGCTCCCGCGGAAAGAAATGAATTTGATGCTTTATCGTATGCTTGTTTTCCTTCGTTTCCTACTCCGATATAATAACTCCAACTGATTGTCCCTTTTGGCAAACTAAAATCGACGATTGTTTTATTGTCATTACCATTGAGTGCATTTCTGGAGGATACCTTTGGAACTTGGTCGACTAAATTAACTACTGAAGTATCGCTACTTTCAAGGTATATGTCGCTTTCAGTAGTATATGTCGTATCATAAACTGTTTTCCAGGAAACAGATGTATTGAAATTCATTGTAACATCACTGGCTGGAATTCGCTGTATCTTAAATCTGCAAACTCTTCCAGAAATCGCAGAATTGGAAAACCGGAACTTATAAATTCCTGTCCGGTTAATTGTGATAGTTTTATTTTGGATCCTATTCGTTTTGTAATCCATAAACTTGGATGATGAAGGAAGTTCAACGATTTCTATTTCCTTCAATTCTTTTCCATTCGCTTCTTCAAAGCTGAAGATCATTTTATCACCTTCTGCAAACCCATAATAGAAAACTTCTTCGCCGAAACGGCCGATCTTTAAAGTATTTTCTGCTACATCAATGGGTTTTAACTGGGCGATTGATAAATGGTAAAATAAAAGACACAGAAGAATAGAGGTAAACTTCTTTTGCATAGATATTGGATTGGTGGTGCTTTTTAACGAAAGAAAATTACATATAGTATGTCATTAAGTAATGACTAGTGAAGGCTATTGATTAAGGTCAAAGAGTTCAATGATTTAATTGTTAGAACAATCTTTTTATCTTTTACTCGTTACTACGATTCAATAAAGGTTGAATTACTATGACATTACTTGCTATCATCATGCCATGGTTGTCATTTATGCTTCGTGGTAAAATCCTAACTGGAATTCTTTGTTTGATTCTCCAAATAACAATAGTTGGATGGATACCAGCAGCGATATGGGCTGTTGTTTCCCTGCAAAACCACAGAGCAAACAAGCGAACAGATAGAATAGTAAACGCAATGAATTCAAAAGCTGCCTAGAATAACTATCGAAAGGCCCCACCTGTCAGCCCACAAGTAAAAATTTTCAATAGCGGGTATTTACCATCAACTTAACCTGTATCAACTAATCTCAATAACCTGTTATGTTTGAATCTTTGTCTATTATATTCGCCATGAATTTTCATAGAATAAGGTTTAATGGTTAAATGAGTAATCATTTAGAAGGCCCACCAGTTTCCACTGGCGGGCTTCTTTTTTTTTGAACAGTCCCAACTAGTTCATCAAAACTCCATAAATACTCCATTGTCCCTCCCGATAGCTATCGGGACGGGGGAAGTACTTGTAACCTAAACAATTTTCAAACTGGGGTGGACCTCTTCAAAAGCTTTTATTGAAGTAACTTTAAGCTACGATCATGGCGCAAGGATCAAAATATCCATTACCAAAATTTCATTTTGTAGTAGAATGGACCGGAACAACTCTTGGCTTTACTGAAGTAACCGGGTTGGATATAAAAACCCCGGCTGCAGAACACCGGGCAATCAAAAAGAAAATAAAAATGCCCGGCCTGCAAAAACCCGGCAACATCACACTTAAAAGAGGCATATTAATATCCGGAGCCGCGGCAAATATTCCCTCCGTAAACAAATCTGATCTTATCATCCGGATGATCAATGAATGGGGCACTGCCGTCTCCGAATGGAAATTACTCAATGCTTTCCCGGTAAAAATACAAGCTCCCGATATGAAAGCATCCGGTAATGAAGTAGCAATTGAATCTATTGAACTGACCCATGAAGGACTTTGCTTACTTAACTGTTAACACAAAATCTTTGGAATATGAATGCTGAATTTCTTACACCGCTAAAGAAAACTATTTCCAGTGTTCACGATGAACGGCGGCAAACGTTTAATCATCATGCATCAACTATCGCTGCAGAAATGCAAAAATCGCTGACTGTAAAAAACAAGAGAATATTATTTATTGGTGCACCCGGCACAGGAAAGAAAACATTGGCTTCTCTTATCGGTCAGCAAGCGGGTGCAGCCGTGTACAGAATTGATCTTTCGATGGTAGTTTCTAAATACATCGGTGAAACGGAAAAAAATCTTAAAAAAATATTTGATGCAGCAGAGAATAAGAATTGGATCTTGTTTTTTGACGAAGCAGATGCTTTGTTTGGAAAAAGGACCAATGTTCGGGATTCGCATGACAAATATGCCAACCAGGAAGTTGCTTACCTGCTGCAAAGAATGGAAAACTACAATGGTCTTGTGATCTTAGCGACGAATATGAAGAACAATATAGACGAAGCATTTAAAAGAAGATTTCAGACTATAATCAGTTTTCCCCTTAAATAAGCCTCATATAAAACTCCCGATGTAAATAAGAGAATAATCTCATCATCGGTAATTAACCGGCAGTTTACAGTCAGTTAACTGTGGTGTTGGAATTTTGTTTTATCAAATCAAGATCAAAAACTCTTGCGTCCGCCAGGAGTTTTCATTATAAGAAATTTCGAATTCAAAAAAAGATGATGCAAGACTCCGTATGTAAAGACAAACTTCTTCAAACAGATAACCCTTCCTGATACGATCATGGATTTGCGATTTCGATTTTTTGTATTCAACAGCAATGAATAACAGTTGAGCGCCGTCAACTCCGCAAAAAATAATGTTACCACCTTTGAAAGGTTTAATATATTTGGGCGCTGCGAGTTGCTTGCCAACGACTCCTATTTATTGTTTATTAAAATACCGTTTATGAAGAATCAATTATTTGCATTCAAATGTGCAATGTTCTGCATATTTGTATTTTCTGCACTTTATAGTAATTCACAGGTAACTACCGCTACATTGAGTGGCATTGTAAAAGATAGCAAGGGAGCTGGTCTTGCTTCTGCAACTGTTATTGTTGAATATCCTGATGCGGGTATTAAACAAACTCTCGTAACAAAAGCGGATGGAAGATATACAGTACCCAACCTGCGGGTAGGTGGTCCTTACCGGATAACCGTAAATCACGTCAGTTATAAAGAAGAGGTAACAGAAAATATTATGCTCGAGCTCGGTTTGAATAACACGGTGGATTTTTCATTGCAGGAAAAGACAACGGAACTTGGGAATGTGACAGTAACTGCTACCTCAAGAGTATTTGATAGTAAAAGAACAGGGGCCTCTACTAATATTAGTAACCGGCTTATTAAAGCATTGCCTACTATCAATCGCTCTGCTGATGATTACCTTCGGTTAACTCCATCGGCTTCGGCAAACTATAATGGAATGTCTTTTGCCGGCCGCAATGGGCAGTACAATAATTATTCATTGGATGGTGCGGTTTTTAATAACCCATTTGGTTTGGATGCACCGACACCGGGCGGGCAAACAAATGCACAACCAATATCACTCGATGCAATTGACCAGATCCAGGTGAATCTTGCACCTTATGATGTAACACAGGCTGGTTTTACCGGCGCCGGTGTGAATACAGTTACCAAATCAGGCAACAATAACTTTACAGGAACAGCTTATATTTTTTACAGAACCGAGGCGTTGACCGGTAAAGAAATAGAAAAGACGAAACTGGTAGTTCCTGACCTTAGGCAGTTGCAAACAGGTTTTACTGTAGGCGGTGCACTCAAAAAAAATAAACTATTTTATTTTTTAAGCTTTGAAACAGAGCAGCGAACTGATGAAGCAAGCAGCTATGTTGCTTTGAACAATTCAACGACCGGTGAAACAAATGCATCAAGAGTATTAGAATCGGACTTGAAGGATGTAAGCAGTATTTTAAAAACCCGCTTTGGTTATGAAACAGGACCCTACCAGGGATTTACTCATGACCAGACAAATTATAAATGGCTGGCGAAATTAGACTGGAACATAAGTGATGTCCATAAATTGTCTTTTACTTATAATGGTTTGGATGCAACAAAAGACAAACCGGCTCACCCAAGTGCAATTGGTCGTCGCGGTCCTGATTATTATACTTTGCAATTTGAAAACTCCGGCTATGAAATTGAAAACAAACTGCAGTCATTTGGAGCAGAGTTACGATCAAATTTTAAAAGCGGTAATGCCAACAAACTCAGAGTTGTGTTCACATCATTCAGAGATAAAAGAAATCCATTCTCCACCCCTTTCCCTGTAATAAATATTGCAAAGAATGGAGTGCGGTATATTGTTGCCGGTCACGAACCGTTTTCAATTCATAACCGTTTGAACCAGGATGCCTTCCAGGCTACCAATGATTTTCATTTATATAAAAAGAATCACGACCTTACTTTCGGCGCCTCTTTTGAATCTTTCAAATTCGGGAATTCTTTTAACCTGACAGGTTATGGCCCAACTTTATTCTTTGACGGAGACATTGCTGATTTTAAAGCTAAGGTACCAGCTGGTTTACCATATGTTTTTGGCGCATACCCGTTGGATGTAGATGTGAATGCAGCTAAAGCCGCCGCCGCTGCGGATCAGTGGACGTGGTACTACCTGACAGTAGGACAATTGGCCGTTTATGCACAAGATGAATGGCAGGCTAGTTCGAAATTCAAATTGACTTATGGTGTGCGCATCGATAAGCCTGTTTATTTTGAAGATCAATTCAAATATGTTGCTCCGGACGGTAAAGAGAGTTCACCAACCGTTCCTAATAATGATCCTCTTACATTATATGACAAAGACGGAAATAAAATTACAAATGGACAAGGCAAGGATCTCGACAATACTCAATTACCAACAGGGTCACCATTATTTTCTCCGCGGGTTGGTTTCAACTGGGATGTAAAAGGTGATAAAACATTCCAGGTGCGTGGTGGTTCTGGTTTATTTACAGGTCGTTTTCCATTTGTCTGGTTAGGCAATCATATAGGAAATCCTTACAGCTTTTTCTATAATGCAACCGATAAAGATTTCAGGTGGCCGCAGGTATGGAGAACGAATGTAGGAACTGACTTTAAACTTAAAAAGGGTACGATATTCACCGTTGATGTGGCTTATACAAAAGATGTAAAAGCCATGATGGTTCGCAATTATAAATTGGGAACACCAACCGGCGTTTTGAATTCCGGCACAGGCGACAAACGCAGTATATACCTGCCGGCTAACCAGGGAGCAGCTAATACGTATGTGTTTACCAATACAAATGAGGGCTACCAGTTTAATGTGTCATTACAGGCACAAAAAACTTTCCCTAAAGGTTTATATGTGATGGGAGCGTATAATTATAATATTGCGAAAGATGCAAGTTCTATTTCTGCAGAAATATCAAGTGATGCTTTTGATCGCAATCCTATTTTGAATAATGCAAATAAAGCTATCAATTCAAATTCACTTTATGGCAACAGGCATCGGTTCATCGTTGCAGCATCAAAGAAATTTGATTATGGTGAAGATAAAAAGTGGGGAACCACTATTTCTCTTTTCGGTTCATGGACATCAGGCAACCGGTTTGCTTATGTATATGCAGGTGATATTAATAATGATGGCACCAGTTCCAATGACCTGTTGTATGTTCCTACAAATACAGAAATTGATGCGATGAATTTTGCACCGCTTACAGATATCAATGGAAATGTTCAAAACGCCGCGATCCAGCGGCAGACGCTGAAAAACTTTATTCAACAGGATGATTATTTAAGGAGAAACCAGGGACATTACACGGAGAAGTATGCCGGTGAGTCACCCTGGTTTAGCCAACTGGATCTGCGTATTCTCCAGGATCTGAATTTCAAAGCAGGCAAGCAAAAAAATACGTTGCAGTTAAGTATTGATATTCTAAACTTTGGAAATTTATTAAACAGTGAATGGGGTGTTCGTAAATATGCAACCACTTCAGGCTATTACCAGCCACTGGGTGTAAGCTACAATAATAACAGTCCTGTTTATACATTTGATCCAACACAGTATACGACTTTTGTGAGCAGCCCTGATTTGCTTTCACGCTGGCAGATGCAGTTGGGAGTAAGATATATTTTCTAAGCAGGTCGCATAATATTACTTTAAAACGGTGCTTTTACAATAGCACCGTTTTTTTATTATCATTTTCTCTTTATAAGTTCGGATCCAGCGATCTGTTACGAAAATCACATCTAATCAGATTTCATAATAAGAGAATAATCTCATCATCGGTAATTAACCGTCAGTTTACAGTCAGTTAACTGTGGTGTTGGAATTTTGTTTTATTAAATCAAAATCAAAAACCTTTATTATGAAATCAATCAAATTCGTGTTCTTAAAAGCAATCATTATTGTGTTTTTCACTTTCTGTACTGGTCAGTCTTATTCACAAAACCCATCTGAAAATTATGTGAAAACAGATGCAGCCAACAAAGTTCAGTTTATGGGAGCGGAAAATGAATTCCTGGTATTTGATCTTCTTTTCACTGAAGTTCCCGCTAAAGGATGCACATTGAAGATCCTGGATCATGATGGAAATATCATGTTTGAAGAATCTATTTCAGGAAATTCTTTTACCAGGAGATACAAAGTACCGAAAGAAGAGACTTCAAGGATCAGCTTTAAAGCAGTGGGTAAAGGATTTATGTTTAACCAGTCTTTTACAATTAAGAGAGAAGAGACACTTGTGGTAACCTCAGAATAAAAATCACAATTCCGAATGTAAAGCGCTTAATGCAGGTTATCCCTTTATCAAAAGATAGATTCAGACCTGCATATACTGAACCGACGCCGAGCCGCTTTCATGAGTTTTGCTTCATCTATTAAATGAATGCTTCATTGTCCCCCCTGGCGGGGGAAGTACTTCGACCATAAACAGGTTTCATTTGGGGTGGATATTGTATGTCTTTGACTTGAAACATATTTCTATTGCATTTCTTTCTTTTGCTTGCCCAAAAGAAAGAAACAAAGAAAAAGGCAGCCAAAAACAAATGCTCCGCTGTTTTTGGCAGGCCAACGCACATGAACACTCTGATAATTTGTAATTGGATTTAGTTAATGAGGTGATCGGTCGCAGTTCTTGCTGCGTGTAATTTGGAATTCCGAAAGGCGCTGTCTTTTTCGTTGCATACATTACAAATGGAATTGAACTATAAAGACGAAAAAGAAGGCGCTGGAAAATCATCAATGCAGATATAAGACAGAAACAAATTGAGGAAATAATCAATTAAAAAGACAAATTTCAATTATCGTCGATGCAGATGATAAGAATTGTTTAGTTCAGTTAACAGTAGCATTGAAGCCAAATCAAGGCGTCCGGCAATGGCGTAAATCATTGCCGGTGTGCTTTTCTTTGGTTCATTCTTTTGCACAAGCAAAAGAAAGAACATTAAGAAACAAGAAAAACTTGTGTTTACCTCAGAATAAATGGTAATGTTCTTTTTGCCTTGATGCAAAAAGAACGAAAAAAATCAAGCCCGGCCCGAAGCTCCGCCGGCCGGGCAGGCCAACGCACATGAAGCCTCCGGCATTTTGTAAATGATTTTTGTTATTGAGGTGATAGTACGCAGTTCTTGCTACGTGTTATTTGTAAAACCGAAAGGCGCTGTCTTTTTCGTTTACATTCTTTAAAGATGCTCGTATACTATTAACGACGAAAAAGAAGGCGCTGGAAAATTATTAATGCTGATATAAGACCGAAACAAGATGAGGATAGTGTCGATAGAAAAAGCAAACCACAATTATCGTCGATGCAGATGATAAGAATTGTTTAGCTCAGTTAACAGTAGCACAAAAGTTAAATCAAGGCGTCAGGCAATGGCCGTAAATCATTGCCGGTGTGCTTTTCTTTGGTTCTTTCTTTTGCACAAGCAAAAGAAAGAACATTAAGAAACAAGAAAAACTTGTGGTTACCTCAGAATAAATGGTAATGTTCTTTTTGCCTTGATGCAAAAAGAACGAAAAAAATCAAACCCGGCCAGATGCTCCGCCGGCCGGGCAGGCCAACGCACATGAACACTCAGGCATTTATTAAATGAATTTAATTATCGAAGTGATAGGACGAAGTTTATGCTGCGTGTTATTTGTATTTCCGAAAGGCGCCGTCTTTTTCGTTTATATTCTTTAGAGATGCTGTGAACTATTGATGACGAAAAAGAAGGCGCTGGAAAAATCATTACGAGTTGAAAGGAACATTAAGAAAGAAGAAAAACTTGTTGTGATTGTAGATTAAAAATTTAAAAGTAAAGCCGCTTAGTGCAGCTTTACTTTTTATAGAGACAGTTTTGGCTTAAAAAAACGCAGTTAGTTTTGGTGGCATGAAAGTAACTATTCGTTAACCACTAAGACCTAATATTGAAAGTATTTTTGGAAAAGTTGAAAAAGATCAAGAATCAAAATATTTTCTACATCCTATTCAAGTTGTTTGCATGATCAATATCAATTAATAAGTATGCAAATAAAAAAGCACTTAGTGATTTGATCATTCTAAGTGCTTGAGTTTTCTATCCATACTGAATCATATTTCTGCTAATTCTCTCTTTTTAGTGGTTGCTGACTTTGGCTTGTTCACGCCTTCAGCATCAATGATCACCTTCATTGCTTTTTCTTTTCCTGCATTGCCAAACACATCATAAGCTTCCAGTATATCCTGTAACATAAAATGGTGTGTGATCAGCTTTTTTGGCTCCAGTTTACCCGAACTCACATTCTTCAACAGCATTGGTGTAGTGTATGTGCTCACAAGACCTGTCGTTAATGTAATGTTCTGGATCCATAGTTTCTGCAATTGAAAATCTACACTGTGTCCGTGCACACCGATAACAGCAACGTTACCGCCAGGTCTTATTATGTTCTGGCAAATATCAAAGGTGGCAGGAAGACCAACGGCTTCGATGGCTACATCCACGCCATCTTTTGTTTCGGCAAAAATCCTTTTCACTGGATCTTCGCTACCTGAATTTATGAGGTCAGTGGCACCAAATTTTTTAGCGGTTGCCAGCCGGTTGTCATCAAGATCGATCATATAAATTCTTGCCGGAGAATAAAATTGTGCAGTCAGCAAAGCAGACATGCCGATAGGTCCTGAACCTACGATCGCAATTGTGTCGCCGGGTTTTACACGGCCATTCAATACACCTATCTCATATCCTGTGGGCAGGATATCGCTGAGCATTACCAATGATTCTTCGTCTGCTCCTGCAGGGATATGATGCAAACTGTTGTCGGCATGCGGTATACATGTGTATTCGGCTTGTGTACCATTGATGAGATGCCCGAGTATCCAACCGCCGTCTTCGCAATGCGCATACATGCCTTTCTTGCAGTACTCACAGCTGCCATCCGAAGTAATACAGGAAATGATGACGTGATCACCTTTTTTAAAATTCCTTACTGAAGTTCCCGTCTCTTCCACAACACCTACGCCTTCGTGACCCAATGTTGTGCCGGGCTTCACTGTAGGCACTTTACCTTTTATAATGCCAAGGTCGGTACCACAGATAGTGGTTTTTGTTATCCTGACCAGGGCGTCTGTTGACTTCTGGATCTTTGGCACTGGAACTTCTTTCAATTCTATTTTTCCGATACCGCCATATACCAGGGCTTTCATTGTTGATTTCATAAAAAAATATTTAGAAGTTATGAAATAGGTTAATGTTCTTTACGACGAACACAATAAATCGCAATCCTTTTTATAAGAACCACGATTCTATCAATCATCCTGGAAGGTAACTGTAAATACATGCACCGACACTGACCAATGTCACACGCAATGCTGATTTGTATTAATTGATGTTGGGGTAGCTGAAATTGCTTCTGTTGGGGTCTTCTATAGTTCTATTAAATTAGTTTTCCATTCAAGCGGAATATTATTTATGTCAAGGACCTTCACCTGACTGGTACTATTCTCTTTGAACACTTCATAGACTTCGTTTCTGTCAAGTCTGAACATTGCACCAGTTGCAGGGTCGACAATTAACATCCCGATCAAACCTCCAATGAGGAGATTACCGAAGTACCACCCGTTAACGGAACACTCAAGGTTGATCGTTCTTTTTTCAATGCCTTTATAGGTCATCACTACCGTATAGCTTTCTTTGCTAAAATAGCCGCTTCCCGATTTAAGTTTTGTGAGAACAGGTGTTTTTCCTGAAAATACTTCTATCCCTCTTTTATTTGTAATAGAAACATGAACGCCTTCGGGTTTGGAGTCTATTGAAACAGGCCAGTTGGTTTTACTTACAATCGACGCACAACTGGAAAGGGATGCACATATGATAATAATAACGGAGAATCGGAATAAACTGATGTTTACGCCAGGTCGGTGAAAGTGAAAAGGCAGCTTCATTTATTTTTTATTTTGATGGCCGCGAAAATAATTATGCAGTGAACTACTAAGACGTGAGATCAAAGGTATTTATTGAGAAGTTGAAGAAGGTCAAGAATCAAAATAATTGTGAATAGTTTTTCGAATCGATACACTACTCTTTTCTTACAGGGTATGTTCTTTTTTGCTTGCCCTTAAATCGAATAGCAACCAAGGTCATGATATTATTAATTAGATATTCCAGATTAGTTTTTCTGTTTTTCCCGAAACGATTTTTCTCTATATTTGCTGCCCCAAAAGGAATTCCCCTTTAGCTCAGTTGGTTAGAGCATCTGACTGTTAATCAGAGGGTCGTTGGTTCAAGTCCAACAGGGGGAGCAAAGCCACAGACATTGTGGCTTTTTCATTTATATGTCCTTAATTATCAGTTAATTCCTCGCCATTTTCCTCTACCTTTATTTTCCTAATTAACTCAATTGTTATGCGCAAATATTTCACCTTTCTGGCTGTTATTCTATTGAATATAGTTAGCGACGCTCAAACTCTTCAATCCCCCAACAAACAACTTCAACTTCGTTTCGAACTAAGAGATAGTATTCCTTATTATAGTATGGAGTATATGAATATTCCGGTTGTTAAAGAAAGTAAGTTGGGTCTAACACTTGTAAACACCGTTTCATTATTAGATGGATTTGTAAACAAAGAACAAAAAACAAGCTCGTTTAATGAAAGCTGGCACCCGGTGTTGGGTGAATTAAGAACAATTGTCAATAATTATAATGAGCTAACTGTAACACTTGCACAGCCAAAATCACAAAGGGAAATTCGAATTCGTTTTCGTTTGTTTAATGATGGGCTTGGATTCCGCTATGAATTTCCCGAGCAACGGAACCTGAACTATTTTGTTGTGAAAGAAGAAGAAACTCAATTTGCTCTTTCCGGCGATAATAAAACATGGTGGATAGCCGGTGACTATGATACAGAAGAATATAGTTATACAACTTCAAGTCTTTCACAAATTCCTGCATTGTTTGATAAAAGCTATGATGGCAATGCCTCACAAACTATTATTCCAATGGGATTGCAAACGCCCCTGATGATGAAAAGTAAGGAAGGTTTGTACATAAATATTTCTGAGGCTGCGCTTATTGGTTACCCGGGAATGAATGTGGATGCTGATGTAAAGAATTTTATTTTGAAAACTCATCTTACTCCGGATGCGCAGGGTAATAAAGGATACATTCAAACTCCTTTCAATACACCATGGCGCACAATAATTGTATCAGATAAAGCTGCTGATATTTTAGCTTCCAAATTAATTCTGAATCTCAATGAACCAACAAAGTATGCATCTACTGATTGGATAAAGCCAGTAAAGTATGTTGGTGTTTGGTGGCAAATGTTTTGTCCTGGCCAGGGCAGTTGGAGTTATGCTGATGTTGACAATGTTCATTTGGGAATCACCGATTATAAAAAACTAACGCCAAACAAAACACATGCTGCGAATAATGCCAATGTAAAAAAGTATATCGACTTTGCTGCTAAACATCATCTTGATGCGGTGTTAGTAGAAGGGTGGAACCAGGGATGGGAAGATTGGTTTGGTAAATCAAAAGAGTTTGTATTCGATTTTGTAACCCCTTATCCTGATTTTGATGTAAAGATGTTGAATGATTATGCACACAAAAAGGGAGTAAGAATTTTAATGCATCATGAAACATCTTCGTCTGCTACTAATTATGAACGATGGATGGATACTGCTTATAAATTTATGAAAAAATATGGTTACAATGCTGCCAAGACGGGCTATGTTGGAAACATAATTCCTCGTGGTGAGCATCACTACAGCCAGTGGATGATAGAACATTATTTAAGAGTGGTTCAAACAGCAGCGAAATACAAGATCATGATCAACTCCCATGAGTCTGTTAGACCAACCGGTTTGCAAAGAACATATCCCAACTGGATTGCAGCGGAAGCAGCAAGGGGCACAGAGTTTGAAACCTTCGGTGGCAATAATCCGGAACATCAAACTATTCTTCCATTTACAAGGTTGATGGGTGGTCCAATGGATTATACGCCGGGAATTTTTCAAACAAAACTCGATTATTATAAAAAAGGTGATACACGATTTGTAAAAACAACATTAGTAAAACAGCTTGCTTTATATGTTACTATGTACAGCCCTTTACAAATGGCAGCTGATATTGTTGACAACTATGAACGTTTCCCCGGCGCATTTAAATTTATTGAAGATGTAGCTGTGGATTGGGATGATACGAAAATATTGGAAGCAGAACCGGGAGATTATATCACTATTGCACGCAAAGCAAAGGGAAAAGAAGAATGGTTTGTCGGAAGTATTACAGATGAGAATCCAAGAACTTCAAATATTGATTTCAGTTTCCTCGATTCAAAAGACTATTATGTAGCTACTATTTATGAAGATGGTAAAGATGCTCATTATATAACTAACCCGCAGAGCTATCATATTTATAAAGTCATTGTAAATAATCACTCAAAACTTGTTCAACGATTGGCAGCAAGTGGTGGCGTTGCGATCAGTTTGAAAAAAGCAAGTGCGAATGATCTTAAGACATTGAAAAAAATGGAATAGACTCAATAATGTTTGGTTCACAGATTTCACGCCTGCCTGCCGGTAGGCAAGGATGAACACAGAAAAGCTATAATCTGTGAAAATCTGTGTTATCTGAGAGAACCTTATACAGGTTCTTTGAGATCTATGATCCACAGACTTTATCCGAAAACTGTATATCCGGGCACTTATAAAATAAACCCACTGCCCTTACCGAATTTATCCGCTCACGTAATTTATATTAACTTTTAATTGTCAGCGAACATGTGATTCCCGCAGAAAAGTTTCGTGGAAGTTTATCAACTCCAAAAATAGCCCGGCTATGTTTTCCTTTCTCCCCAAGTACGTTTACAAACAGGTCAGATGCTCCATCAACTATCGCGGGAGCGTCATCCCAGCCCTCGCTTGCCTGGTAATATGCATCCATATGATTAAACCCGATGATGTTTTCAGCTCCGATATATTTCTCAATATGTGCAAGCACGTTCAGGGCGCATAACTGCATCGCTTTATATCCATCTTCACTTGTCAATTCAGTGCCTAGTCGTCCTTTGTAAATCCAATTGTCACCAAGTTTAGGTAATTGAATGGCTATATAAGCTATATTGCCTCTTATGTTTACTGAAACATAATTACCTCCGGGCTTTGGAGCCTCGGGTAAGGTTAAGCCAAGTTTATCCAGTTTTTCTTGTGTTGTCATAATAGATTTTTTTTAAAGTTGAGCTGTTAGTTTAGCAGCGCCACAAGAGTCAAATGAAGTTTAAAGTCATTATAGATAAGGTTATCACCAAGATTTTTGAAAAAATTACCAGACCGGAATTTAATACCATACTTTGTCCGGTCAACAGTTATTTCCCCGACCGCAAGAATTGTATTTTCCTGTAATTCCACTGTTGATTCAAAACTGAGCGAATGAGTAATACCTTTAATGGTAAGCAAACCATCTATCCGGATGCAGTTTTCATCAATTGGTGTTACATTAATAATAGAGAATTTTGCAACAGGGAATTTTTCTACTGCAAAGAAATCGTCACTGAAAAGATGCCCTGCAAATTGGGCATTTGTTTCAGCGTCTTCAATATCTGTTACTACGATGGAACGGGTATCAATATCAAATTCACCGCCAACAATTTGACCATCTTCCACTTCCAGGTTTCCCGAAGACAGGTTAACAGTGCCCGCATGAACACCCGTAACTTTTTTTCCTGTCCACTTAATTAAACTTTTTTTTGTGTTTGCTTTAAATTTTTTTATCGCCATGATATTTTTTTTAAATGAAGATTATCTTACAAAATTTAAGATGTACGGATTCACCTGCAACGGACCAATAAATACCTGTCCTGTATGTGTACGCATCCCCATACGTTTATTTATTACCACTTTTGTGATATTACATTTTTAGCTTCCGGTGCTTACCGGAGTGCTTGTCGTTTTAACTGAATTTTTAAAGGGTCTGCCTGTTTTGACTTCAATTAGATTCCGCTTTTCCAAAACCCACTGTTTGTCTATAAACCTGTGGAGAAATATTTGCGTTCTTCTTAAAAAAACGACTGAAATAATATTCATCATCATAACCTAATTCATAGGCTACCTCTTTTATTGATTTATTCGTAAGGTATAGTTCTCTTTTGGCCTCAATGATAATGCGCTCAGTAATTAAATTTGTTAGTGTTTTATTGAAATAATTTTTTGCGATCCGTGCCAACGCGTTTGGCGAGATGTTGAGCATAACCGCATAATCTCCCGGTGTATGTTTTGATTTAAAATCCTTCTCAATCGCCTGCTTTAAATTCTGTAGGACAACAGGTTCTTTATTTCCTTTTTGAGTTGAACCGGCCTGTGGCTGTTGCTGCATTTTAGAACGTGACGCAGCGATCAGGAATATTTTCATATACGAAATCAATAATTCATACTGTGCCAGTCCGGGATTTTGCATTTCCTTTATAATCTCGTCCACTGCTTTTTGTAATGTGTTCTGCAATATTTCATCGACGCCAATAAATGGCCTTTGATAGATATTATTAAAGAGAACGCCATTACAAGTGATTTCAGTTTGATGTTTATGAATGCAAAAAAAATCGGAGTGAAAATAAATTGCAATTCCTTTTATCAGGTTTGACGAAAACATAAACGGCTGATACGGCGAAAAAGAAAACAGGGAATTCTCTTCAAAACTATATTCGGAAAAGTTGGTTTTTAGTTGCCCGGAGCCTTCCATCACCCAAATAAGTGAATAATAGTTGTTTCGTTGCAAATGGTCGAAATAACTATTGTCTTCAAATGATAATAGCTTGAACGCCAGGTTTCCATTTTGTTGATTGACCAACGTGAATACAGTTTGATTTGTCATTGTACAAGATGATTATTATATTCTGAAATTGACTTTCCTTGACACATCGTTAGCGGGAATACCGGTTTTTTGAAGCCATCCTCCCCACCCACTGCTTGTTATTACAGGCCATAAATTTATATAGTTCTTTAAAAATGTCAGACGCTGCTGTTTTTAACAAGAAAAGATTTGATCGCTTCAGCTGCTTCAGCATGTTTTTCTTCCAATAAAAAATGACCGCCATTTAGTAGACTTATCTGTGCATCTTTTATATCTCTTTTGAACGCTTCGGCACCCGCTGCTAAAAAGAGTTTATCGTTTTTGCCGGATATAACCAGGGTGGCCGGCTGGTATTTTCTAAAATAGGATTGCCATTTGTCATATAATGGAAGATTGGTCCCATAGTTTCTGAATAAAGCAAGTTGTATTTCATCATTACCAGGACGGTCCAAATAATATTGGTCGATTGTATAACCATCCGGGCCGATCTTTGATGCATCTTCTGCGCCTTCTGTGTATAGCCATTTAGTAGCTGCGTGTGATAGAAAAAACCTTGCCGCTTTCTCCGTTTCCTGATTTTGATTTTGGATATAACCAATCAAAGGAGTCAATGCATCGCCAAGTCCTTCGTTATATGCATTGGCATTTTGCACAATCAACGCCTCAATTAATTCGGGTCTTTGAGCAGCGATACGAAAACCTATCGGGCCACCGTAATCATGTAAATACAAACTGAGTTTCTTCAAACCCAACGCATCGATAAAACGGCTAATGGTTAATGCCAGGTTATCGAAACTGTACTCATATTCAGACACCGACGGTTTACTGCTTTGTCCGAACCCCGGATAATCTGGAGCCACCAAATGATAATCTGCCGACAGATCATTTATCAAATCCCTGAACATGTGTGAGGAAGAAGGAAATCCATGAAGCAGGAGAATACTTGGTTTGTTTTTATTCCCGGCTTCTCTATAAAAAATATCCAATCCATCAAGCTTTACCGTTTTAAATTTCAGCATATTCTTTTTTTGTTATGTGCTTTGTCAATATTGACAATGCAAAAATGAGATAACCTGGAAGATGCTAAAATGGATAATCTATGCTTTTCAATGGACAGATTTTTATTTCAACCAGCCAAATAATCCACTGGTTTCTTCTACTCCAACAAATATTCCATCTTCTTTTATTTGTACCGGCCAGTGTTTCAGGTAATAACCTTCACCACTAACATTGCGGCCGTTTTCCATATTGTATTTATATCTATGCAGCGGGCAAACAATATTTCCCAGTGCATCAATAAACCCTTCTGCAAGCATACCTCCTGCATGTGGACATTTATAAGCAAAAGCAAATAAGGCATCTTTAAACTTTCCCAAACAAATATTCTTTCCATCCAGATCAACAATGGCGATATTATTGGCAGCAAATTCAACTTCATTCAAACTATCAGCAATCTTATGCCATTTATATTTCTTTTCTGCCATGCTGAAATGTAAGAATTAGTGGTGAAGATGCTGTCTAAGTCATTCCGCCGGAGGCTGAGGATAGGGTTTTAATAAAGGAATCCAGTTTTATATGGATACCGCAGCTTATACACTTCCCTTACTTTATCAAGAAGTGTTTTTCTTAATAACTCAAGATTTCTTTTTTCAATTGCGGATATAAAGACCACTTTACCCTCTGTTTCTCTTTCCCATCTTTCATGAAGGTCTTCAAGGATCTCTTTTTTTACATTTTCATCCAGCCATTCGTCAAACACATTCTTTTCATACAGGTCCATTTTATTAAAGACCACGATAATGGGTTTATCAAAAGCTTTTATATCCTGGAGGGTTTTATTTACCACACCCATTTGCTCTTCATAAGACGGGTGTGAGATATCAACAACATGCAATAAAATATCTGCTTCTCTTACTTCATCCAGTGTGCTTTTAAAACTTTCAACCAGGTGATGTGGCAATTTGCGAATAAATCCAACAGTATCACTCAAAAGAAATGGAGTGGTTTCAAAAACAACTTTTCTTGTCGTCGTATCAAGTGTGGCAAATAATTTATTTTCTGCAAAAACATCACTTTTGCTCAACAAAGTCATCAGTGTTGACTTGCCAACATTTGTATACCCAACCAAAGCAACACGGATAAACTCTCCTCTATCCTTTCGTTGTGTAAAAGCCTGCTTATCTATTTCCGCTAATCTCTTTCTCAGCAAAGAAATTTTATCACGAACAATACGACGGTCAGTTTCAATTTCAGATTCACCGGGTCCCCTTGTACCGATACCGCCACCCAAACGTTCAAGGTGTTTCCACATACCACGTAGTCTTGGCAAAATATATTGGTATTGCGCCAGCTCAACCTGTGCTTTTGCCTGTGCAGTTTTTGCTCTACTTGCAAATATGTCAAGGATCAGATCACTACGATCAATTGTTTTTACATCAGTAGCTTTTTCAATATTGTTGATCTGCGCACCGCTTAGTTCATCATCAAAAATGAGGACACGAACATTTTTTTGCTCACAGTAATTCTTTATTTCTTCCAGCTTGCCTTTGCCAACAAAAGTTTTGCTATCGGGATGCAGTAATTTTTGTGTAAATCTTTTCACGGTTACAGCCCCTGCTGTTTCAGCAAGAAAAGCAAGCTCATCGAGATATTCCTGTACCTGGGTTTCTGTCTGGTCTTTGTGAATTAATCCCACTAATACCGCTTTCTCCTCTTTTAGTATACTATTTTTTTTGTCGAGCATTATTTTTTTTAAGCAATTGGTGCAAAAATAAAAGCAATCCGTGAAGACAGATTGCTTTTAAAATTATTATTTAATTTCTTTTTTTAAAGACCACTTATTGTTATGCCTATAGACCATGGTTTTACCTGCGGACCGAGACCTTCTTTTATTAAACTACCGAATTGATAGGTGCCAAATGCGGAAATAAATCCATAACCAACGCGGAACGTACCCTGGAGTCGATTGCCATTAAAAAAATACTTGTCTTTATTTTTCTGAATGAATTTGTCATCAAACCCGGTAACCACGTGACCATTTTTGTCTTTCCACTCTTTTCCTTTTGTACTAGCTGCCATTTGTATACCCACTTTTGCACCGATCGCTACTTTAAAACTTTTGTTAGTATTCTCCGGATTCAAAACGAAGCGAAGCTCTAATGGTAATTCTGCAAATGCATTTACCAGTTTGTATTTATTAAAATGATTGGTATCTGCAAGATTTTTAAATTCTAATGGCTTTAAGTGATTGGTTATCGTAACAGTTGTTTTTTCGAAAAACATATTATCAACCCCGATGCCTGGCCCAAAAGCTATACTGAAACGTGGGTCCGTTTTAAAAGGCATATCGATCATGAAATAAGCATTAAAGGTGTTGGAGAAACCCCTCTTAGCAATGCTGTCCGGAATGCTTGCCCAGTTGAGCCATCCGTATTGAATCATAAAATGATCATTGGCACGGTTGGTCAGTTTTACCTGGCTCCAATCTTTTTTCTTCTTTTTAGTAGTAGTAGTAGAGGGTTTATCCTGAGAAAAAAGAAATAAAGAGATAGAAATCGCTACAGCTACAGATAAAAATTTTTTCATATTCAGTTATGTAATGGACAAAAGTATTTTTGTCGTGGTTAACAAAAGGTTAAAGAACCTCTTTAAATAAAAAATGAGAAATAAGAAGTAAAAGAATGAGAAAGTGAATGAGCCTGCAATACTTCCTCATTTCTTATTTTTCTGTTTCTTATTTCTCATTTAATCTGTGGACCCTGTTGGGATCGAACCAACGACCCCTTGATTATGAGTCAAGTGCTCTAACCGTCTGAGCTAAGGGTCCTGAGCTTTTTGGCTCCGGGCGGCAAAAATAAAAAAATAAAGTGTAGTTGAGCAATTATTTCAATTCTTCAAAATCTATGTAATCTCCTGCCTGCTGTTTTTTGTTTTCAGTTGCCGGAGTTGCAGATTGTTGATAAGGCGGTTGCTGTCCCAAATTATCTTCCATGCGGCTATGCATTTCACGAAATTGTTTCTTTACCTGTCTTGTAGTTTTATAGATAGGAATGATGAAATGAAACAGGAGCCTGTAGGCAAAATAGATCAGGAATGCATAAAATAAATAGCGTAACATGGCACAAAGTTAATTTGCGCAATAACAGAATGGCTGTTAAAATTGCCATTATTAATATTTGGCTGATAACCGGTATTTCCTTTACATTTGCATCGGCAATGATTGATAGAAGGGAACGAATCCGTTCCCTTCTTCATTTTCCATACCGGCCGGAAGGGCAAAAGAAGAAGGGTTATGAATTCTGAAAATCAGGTAATAGCGGTAGAAAAGAAATTAAGTGAATTGTTGACGGAGTTGCCGGGTTACTTCCTGGTTGAAATAAGTGTAAAACCAACCAATAATATCAAAGTGTTTGTGGATGCTGACCAGGGTGCTGCCATTGATCAGCTTTCAAGAATAAACCGGGCTCTTTATAAATGGGTAGAAGAAAATCTTTTCCGGAACGGCGATTTTTCAATTGAAGTATCCTCGCCGGGATTGGAAGAACCCCTGAAACTTAACAGGCAGTACTTAAAGAATATTGGCCGGATGGTGGAAATAGTATTAAAGAATGGGTTGAAAAAAGAGGGCAAATTGATAAGCGTTTCAGAAAATGAGGTAGTGATCGAAGAAGAGAAGGGAAAGGGAAAAAAGAAAGAAGTAATTCAACATATAATTTTAAAAGAAGAAATTAAAACAACAAAGGTCCAGGTGAAATTCTGATAATGAGATCAGGAGAGAGCCACGACCACCATTAAAAATCGAAAATCGCTTGTGTTATGTCAAGTATTAACCTGATAGATGCGTTCCAGGAATTTAAGGATGCAGAAAATATTGACCGCCCCACGATGATGAAAGTGGTAGAGGATGTTTTCAAAACTTTGCTGCGTAAAAAATTCGGCAGCGATGAAAACTTTGATGTAATTGTAAATGCGGAAAAAGGCGACCTTGAAATTATGCGCCGCCGCACTATTGTGGAAGACGGGCAGGTAAATGATCCGCTGGCAGAAGTTGCCTACAGCGACGCTGTGAAAATAGAACCCGATTTTGAAGTGGGTGAAGAATTGTTTGAGCCAATCGATCTTTATGATTTCGGCCGTCGTGCAATTCT
>Ga0207641_10000393_pt1 | contig 51636 bp, 45 predicted proteins | sample KBSSwiS62_FD_184306 | JGI IMG/M metagenome (GOLD analysis project Ga0207641, IMG submission 184306) | Switchgrass rhizosphere microbial communities from Kellogg Biological Station, Michigan, USA - KBS Switchgrass S6-2 (SPAdes) (version 2) | ecosystem: Host-associated > Plants > Roots >...
GCCCCGCTGGAACCTAAATCCAGTGCGTCTACCAGTTCCGCCACTTTCGCCCGAGCAGCACGCGACGAACGCGCGCAGGCAGACCTGCCATTATAGCTGATGGCAAAGCACGGGATTGCAGACGACGCTAAAGGCGTTTGGGTATGCTCCTGGCGGCAAGGATGAAAACCCTCCTGAGTGCATTTCTTGTTCTGCTCCTGACCGTTTTGTCCGGCGTGATGGACGCACGCGGGTTCGTCTACGCCGGCCGGGCGTGGCCAGGCGGGACGCTCGACTGGACAGCGGTAGGTCAATCGCTGCTGGCCTTCGTTGCCGGCATTTCCCTATATATAGGCGCCGTACGTTTCATGCAGTCGATGGGTCTGAATGCCGTCGCGCTGCAAAGCGGCATCTGGTTCGTCGCTACGGCCATTGGAATCGCTGCACTCGATGGGTCCGTAGTCCAATGGACCCGCCTGCAGCAGGCTGTCGCCCTGGTCGTCATGCTGGGGCTTGCCTGGTTGATTGCCACGGCCCACGAAGCACATTAGTACGGTTACCGCACGAATGTGATGGAATTTGGTGAAGCTGCGCCACGGCGCTAGATTTGTGTACGGGGGCTGCGCGACCAAAAGGGATTCATCGATGACCGATCGGCGCGAGAGGCAAGTAACGGGCGGGTTCGCCTTGCGCCTGCGCCAGGTTATCGATGCTTACGGCAGCGCGAATTCCATCGCCAAGTCCATCGAGCGCTCTGAGGGGGCCGTGCGCAAATGGCTGCGCGGTGAGTCGGAGCCCAACGTCACAGATCTGCGGACGTTGTGCGATCACACACAGACGAGCATTGAATGGTTGGTTACGGGGCGCGGCCGGCGGGAGGTTGTCCATACTCCCTCGACCCCGGCATCCGTCAGCGCCCCATTGAGCGTTGCACTGTTGGAATCAATCATCGACGCTGTCGAGAATGAAGTCAGCAGGGACGAGCTGCATCTGTCTTCGGCGAAACGCTCCATGTTGATATCGACCTTGTATGGGATGTTCCAGGAAGGGCAGAAGGTCGATGGCGAGGCGGTGAGCCGCCTGGTCAGGTTGGCGCGCTAGAGTCGCGGGCGTTGGAGTCGCGGCCAGTCCACCGTTCGGGGATAGTGCCACGCATTACACAATGGCGCTACCGGCGATCGCCAGCAGCACCACTACTGCAACCCCTACGATGCTGAACGCCATTTGAGCGACGGTGCGGCCGCGGGCCCACAGGATGATTCCGCTGATTCCCAGCAGGACCATTGCAACAGCGAAACTGTCGGTCAACAGAATCCAGGGAATGCCTCCGCCAACGCCTTTGTGAAGGCGGCTGAGGATGGCCAGTGGGCTGTTTTCTGATTTGCGGACGGTGGCGGTTGGGGCGCCCTCGACGTATTCGACCTGAGTGAGGATGCGGGCGTTGCCGCCGTTGAACATCCAGCGTTTGGGGCCGCCGCCACCGCTTGGTCCACCAACTGGCGCGCCGCCGCGTCCGCGTTGGATCTCAACATCAATGTGCTGCACATCGTGCAACCACGCCCGCATCTCCTCCCGCGTCTGGCGAGCGGACTCAGGCACCTCCAACTCCACGCTGGAGACTTCAGTGGTATCACCCTGTGGCAGCTTCATGATCCCACGGTGATTCTGCATGAACCCGCTGATACCAAACAAAATCGCCGCGATTGCACCCCACGCGCCAATCCACAGATGCAACTGGCGCACGAGCCGATGAGTCTTCAGGTTCAAAGTTCAGCCCATTTCCGCAACAGATTGTGATAGACCCCAACCAACTCCACGGACGAGGGGTGTTCCGGGTGGTCCTGGTTGAGCTTTTGAATCGCCACATCGAGGTTGAACAACAAGGCGCGCTCTCCCTCGTCACGCACCATGCTTTGTATCCAGAAGAATGACGCCAGCCGCTCGCCGCGCGTAATCGCCTCCACTTTGTGGATAGTGGTCGCCGGATACAACACCATGTCCCCGGCGGGCAGCTTGACGCGGTGTGTTCCGGAAGACGCGCCGACCACCAACTCACCGCCGTCATATTCGCCCGGGTCCGAAAGAAACAATGTCGCTGACAGGTCGGTCCGCACGGGCTGTCCGTTCTGCTCGAAGCGCACAGCATTGTCTATGTGATCCCCGAAGCCATTTCCCTCTTTATAAAGATTGAACAGCGGTGGGAACACGCGCCTCGGCAGCGCGGCTGCAAAGAACAGGGGACTGCGGTCCAGCGCCGCCCGGACACCGGCACTCAGCTCGCGCGCGGCCGGATCATCCTGCGGCAACTGCAGATTGTTCTTCGCGCGCGCGGACTGATATCCCGCGGTGATGCGACCATCCGTCCAACCGGCGCTCGCCAGCCGTTTACGGAAATCGGCCACCTGGGTGGCGTCCAACACCTTGGGAATGTGCAACATCACTTCTTCGGAAACGCCACGTTGGCCGCCAACGTCGCCGTTCGTCCGGCGCCGGGGTTAACCCAGCCGCTGGTAGTAGACACGGTGCGCAACTGCGTAAAGTATTCCTTGTCAAACAAGTTGCTTACATTCAGTTGCAAGTTGAAATGCTCGTTCAAACTGTAGGAAGCCATCAAATTATGCAGGACAAACCCCGGGAGCGTCACGCGATTATAGATGGCAGTGTCGGTTCTGGCGTTGGCAGTCGCCGAAACCGACGAGGTGTAGTTCAATCCGTAACCCACCAGGAAGCCGTGGTGGAGATTGTAGGTCGTCCACAGATTCGCTGAATTCTCAGGAGTATTCGCCAGCGCGTTGCCGGCCTGCGCGTCGAACCCGCCGTTAGCGAGCGTCCGGTCCGACACACTTTGCAACACCTTGCTTCTCAAATAGGCGTAGTTCGTGAAGACGGCCCAGTCGCGCGTGATATTCCCCGCCAATCCAATCTGCACGCCATCGACACGCGCTTTGCCATCCAGTTGCTGCGTCGGCACCGCGGGATCGCCCGAGGCAACCAGATAGTTCTTGCGATCCGTCCGGAATATCGCCCCCGTGAATGCGGCCGAACCTGCGAACAAATCCCACTTCACGCCCAGCTCGTAGGTCACCGCGGTTTGAGGATCGACATTACAGTTGGTCGTGCAGCTGCCATTCACCGTCGAAGTAGATGGCAGCTTCGAGTTGCCATAGGAGAAATAGAGGCTGCCCGGCTCGACAGGCTTGTAAACGACGGCCCCTCTATAGGAAAGGAGATTGTCGTCGTTGACCAGCGGATTGGTTGCTGCCGGAACGAGCGGTCCGATTGGAACAGTCAGGCTGGCGGCCGGCGTTGCAGTCCAGCTTTCAAAGCCGGCTCTGTTGTGTTCGTAGCGAGCACCCAGTCCCACGCTCCACTGCTCGTTGAACTTCAGGGTGTCAAATGCATACGCCGCCTGGTTCTGTACGACGGAATTGGCGTGACCGTTGATTTTCTCGTTGATCGGCTGGGTGAATGTATGCTGCGGATCGTACAGGCTCTCCGGAGTGAGCAGGTAGGTGGTGCCGTTGGCATTGTTATACTTTCTGCCGGTGTTCTGCGAGTAGGCCTCGCGCGACAATGCGACGCCAACCACGACCGCATGTGACACAAACCCGGTATTGAATCGGATCGTCAGGTCTGTCTGATTCGCAATGATCCGATTGTTGGTATCCCGAAGGTTGCCTATCGGCCCACCGGGCGTGTACGTCGGCCCGCCGATTCCTTCCAACGGGCTGGCACCCGCGGCGCCACATCTCAGGGTCGTTCCCGGCGCCTGGAGATTCGTGCCCAGTGGATAGTCTCCCGGTGTCAGGCAGATTCGTCCCTCGGGCGCATCCGTGATGCTGTACCGATCGTAGTCTTCCCACCGCGTCAGATTGCGCAGGACTGCTGTTGCTCCGAAATCATGACTGATGATGGCGGTGACGGCATCACTGTCGATCCGCTCGACATCCACGTTGCTGAAGCCGTAGTAATTGCTGCGATTGACGCCGGGTACAGGCTGGAAATTGCGCAGCGGATTGCCGTATTCCGGCAGGTTGCGGTCGTGCTCGTGAATATACGCGAGTGTCAGGCGGGTTGGAGTATTGAGTCCCCACGTGAACGACGGCGCGACACCCCAGCGGTTATAGCTGGTGACATCCCGATCAGCCACCATGTTCCGATGACCCACTACATTCAGGCGGGCAGCCATCCCCTGATCCGGATCGCCAATCATGCGATTGATATCCGCGGTTCCTCGCATGTAGTCGGCGGTTCCGCCACCCACACTGAGGGCCGCAAAGTCACTCGCTGTGGGCAGCTTCGACACCACGTTGATTGTGCCGCCCAGCGCACCCACCCCGGAGTACACGGAACTCGTGCCCTGAACCACTTCGATTGATTGAGTATTGAACGGATCGGTATGAGTGGTGTTGGCACTCTGACGTACACCGTCGACCGCGATGTCATTGGTGGCCGTAAAACCGCGGATGTTGATGCTGTCACCGTAACTGCCGCCCTCTCCAGCTCCAAACGTGATCCCGGGAACGTTCTGACGGAGAACGTCGCGCAACAACAGGCCGCCCTGCTGCTGGATCAGATCCGAGGGAATGACCGTGATCGTCTGCGCGGTGTCACGCAGCAGCTCCGTGTACTTGGGGGAAGACGGGACTTCGGCCTTATAGGCGCCGGCCTGCGCATCCACTGAGATTTTTCCCAGCTCCGTAACCTTCTCATCCTCCGCCGCAACGGCGGTAGCACTGAGCGCGACATTGACAGCAATGCCCAAGACGATACGCGACTGGTTGTCCATTGAACTGCTCGAGACCTCGTGTTGTTTTCTCCCCAACGGTCTCAAGCTAATACGAATCATTCTCATTTGCAATATCATTGCAGGGAATGTTAGAGTCCCGACCATATGATGGGCAGCGAAATAATGAGGGACACCGTCGCCAGCCGCGGCGCTGTGGGCGCCGGCATTCTTCTGGCCCACCTGGGGTTTGTTGCCGTGCTGATGGGTGCCGGCGTGATCAAAGCGCCGACGATCGTCCCGGCGGTGTCCATCTCCTTCCTTCAACAGGAAGAGAACCTGACCGAACGTCCTGCCATCGACGAGCCGGTACTGACACCGGTACATCAGGTGTTGGTGCCACCTCCCGAAGTGGACGTCGCCATTGAACCGACGACCGCGGCGATCTCAGCAACTGCCGCAGACGTGCCGGCGCCCTCACCTCCTCCTTCAGCGCCAGCCTCCTCGGGAACCGCAGTTATCCCTGAGATGTCCGACGTTGCCTACCTGGTGCAACCAGCGCCGCATTATCCTCCGGAGTCACGGCGCACTCGTGAGCAGGGGCTGGTGATGCTTCGAGTGCTCATAGACGAGAATGGCCACGCAAAAGCCGTAGAGATTTACAGATCCAGCGGCCATCCCCGCCTGGATGAAGCCGCGCGAGCCGCCGTAGCACGTGCAATCTTCAAACCTTATGTGGATGGCGGAATCGCGCGCTCCGCCGCTGCAATTGTCCCGGTAGAGTTTTCTTTGCGGGCATCTTCATAAATCGGCCCTTCTTAATAAATGTGTAATCTAGGCACTGTGGACTATGGGTAGTCCCCACAGGAGCCCGCAGTGACTGATTCCACCCCACCCGTCGACCACGAAGAATTGATGCGGCGTCTCAGCCGCGACCTCATTGACGGATACGATGAGGAGCTCGAGCTGGAAATCGAGGACAGGGACGGTCCTGCATCCATCCGCACCGACGACGAGCGCGCAGCCCGGCACTCCTATTTCCAGGAGCTGTTCCGGCTGCAAAGCGAGCTGGTCAAGCTGCAGGACTGGGTGGTCGCCGCTCGGCAGAAAGTCGTAATTCTTTTTGAGGGACGGGACGCCGCCGGCAAGGGCGGCGCCATCAAGCGACTTACCCAGCGCCTGAACCCCCGCGTCTGCCGCGTCGTGGCGCTCCCTGCTCCGAACGATCGCGAGCGGACCCAATGGTATTTCCAACGCTACGCCTCCCACCTTCCAGCCGCCGGCGAAATCGTCCTGTTCGACCGGAGTTGGTACAACCGGGCCGGCGTGGAACGGGTCATGGGCTTCTGCACGGAGGAAGAAGTTGAAGAGTTCTTCCGCTCGGTACCCGAGTTTGAACGGATGCTCGGACGCTCCGGCATCAAACTGCTCAAGTACTGGTTCTCCATCACCGACGAAGAGCAACATGTCCGGTTCCTGGGACGCATCAACGACCCGCTCAAACAGTGGAAGTTGAGCCCGATGGATCTGGAATCGCGGCGCCGCTGGGAAGACTACACGCGCGCCAAGGAAATCATGTTGGAGCGGACGCACATTCCCGAGGCCCGCTGGTGGGTGGTTCACGCGGTAGATAAGAAGCGTGCGCGACTCAACATGATCCATCACCTCCTTCAGCAGTTTCCCTACACGGAGACTCCGAAGTCGCCGATCGTGCTGCCGGAACGGGAGCGGCACGAGCACTACTCGCGGCAGGCAGTGCCGGCGGAAATGGTGGTGCCGGAGATCTTTTGAGGGTTTTTCTGGCGTCGCAACATCCAGTTGCTTTGACACTGCAAAAACGAGGATTTTCCAAGCATTGTCACTTTTGTGCAATGCGTAATTCTGTATATTCAACGAGTTACGCATTGCGCAGACTCCTGTAGAAACGCTCGATCCGAAAGCGTACGGTCGGCGTCCCTGATTGACAGGCATACCAGTGACGGTCTGCATCTGAGTCGAATAACCGCTGCAGGGAGGCGCGTCTCATGGACTGGAGTACGTTGCGGGTGGGGGCGTTGTTGGCCGGATTGGCTGCGTCGGCGCCCGGCTGGGCTCTGAGCTTCGGCACCGACAATACGGTGCGGGCTGCCACGTTCGAATTCTACGCACCGGGCGCAGTGAACGGCGCCAAGGGGCTGGTGGGCACCGCCTTCGCGATCGGCCCCAATCGGTTTGTGACCACGGCGCACCTGCTCGACACGGCTGTTGGCAGCCGGTTCGGGCATCCTGTGCTGGTGGATTTGCGTCGGGTTGAATACCCGATAGCCGAGGTGTTGCAGTATTCGGAAGCCCGCGACTATGTGATCTTCTCTTTGAAGCATCCGCCGCGCGTTACGCCACTGCAGGTTTCGAGTGAGGCATCCGCTCCGAGCCGGATCTACTTCACCGGTTGGCGGGTAAATGGAGCAATCACTACCGAGCGCGGCGCGTACTCCGGACTGACTTCCGACTGGTTGCGCTTTTCGGGGCCTGTATGGGGCGCCGCCGGCGGTGGACCGGTCATTGATGAGTCCGGCCGTGTCATTGGAATCATCCAGGGTGTGTCGTTGAACGGTGAACCCAACTACGCCGTCCCGATCGATGCTTTGTCCAACGAGTCAGCTAATACCGCGCAACTGCACGGCATGGAGTTGCTGCGGCACCTGATGCCCACGGTCTCGGCCGTCGAGCCTTTGGAAGCGGCCATCCCGTTACCGCTGTCCTGGGATGATTTCTCGCGCACGGTTTCGCAACTGCGCCACGACTACTATGACCGGATGGTGGGGCCGCTTTTGGCGTCAACACAAAAACGCTTCGTGCTGACCGGGGAAACTGCCGCGGACACCTGCAGCTTTCTCAATGGCGGCAACTGCCAATGCAAACCCCGCGCTGACGCAACGGGCGAGTTGGTCATGAGTGAGCCTCCGCGCTCTGGCGACTCCCAGATAATCGCGGGAGTTGGAGTAGTTCGCGTCGGAGATCCCGTTTCGAACGCTTCGCAACATCTCGAGGCCGCGTTGCGCGCCCCGACTCGCCCGGGTACTGCTTCAGTCAGCTCTTCGGAAGTTATCCACCAGCAGGATGGTGAATACGTTGACTTCCACGGTCGCCAGTGGCACACACGCAAGTGGACGTTATTGAATCAGGACCTGGAAGTGCTCTCGATGGAGCGCGAGTTGGATGACGGCCACATCGTACTGACCCGGATGGTGCCCACGGCGCTCGACTATGCGGCGGAGCTGCAACTCGAGTTCATCTCGAATCTGGTTTACTACCAGTGCGAGGAGCTTTCCGGTTCCGGCGAAGGCGTGGCACGCCTGGCGGCGCTCAATTGATGGTCGTGTGCCTTTCGGGACGCGCCAGTACGAAGTACACCTCACGCAGGGAAGTAGTGCGCGTGAGTTGGAGGAGGCGTCGTTTGAGCTCCGGCGGGAAGCTGTGTGGAGAAATCGCATCCAATATCGTGGTCCCCTCGATCGGGACCAGGTGCGCGAACATGATTTCGCCGTCACACAGCGACGTGGACGCGAGATGCTCACTCACCTCCCACTCGCAGCCGGTTACCACGTCCCGCGCCTGGAAACCTACATACGGCTTGCAGTTGAATACCTCGTAGAAGCTCGGAGAGGTCGCAAGACAGGTTTCCAGATAGCGGCGCAGCAGGGGGTTCATGCGCGCGGCGCTTCGGTTCAGATACGCACGTGTCGGTGGCACGCCGTAGAGCGAGCAGTCGTCCAGGGTGTTGCCCTTTTCGCGGCTGGGTGACCACTTATGGAACAACCAGGAGAAAAACAACTCGGTATGCGGATCATCCCCGTTGAAAACCTTCCCCGCACCTGCGGTAAACTCCACCCACGCCTGTTGGACCGTCTCCGCGCTGTAGGACTCCCCTATCAGCCTGACGATGCCGATCGCGTATCCATCCACAGCGCCGCGAATGCGGTGCCAGAGTTTGTTTCTGTGCTTCATGATGACCATTTTCGCATGGCACTGCGACAGTGAGATTGCAGGAAAACCAACACGGAGGTTTTATTTTCACATTCTCGAATATTTTTGCTGTCCAGCCTTTGGGTCCCCGCCCCTACTCGAGGTGGCAAGGATCGACAGTCAGGACAGACTCCGACAGTGGGTGCGCCCGGGACGAGCGCACGGAAGACCGGGTTATGGAGAACGTCAATGAGTACAATAATGCTTTCCGATGTTGTCGGTTCTTCTCAGGCGAGCCCGCGGCCGCGACGGCCGCAGGCGGAGGCCGGAATCGTATTCGGCTCCGCCGCCTCCGCGCCGGCCAGGAAACCTGACAGCGTGCGGGCCACCTGTGAGGCGATCGGGCTGGCGCGATCGACTTACTACTATCAGTCGCACCGCTCGTCGGCGGCGATTGAGCTGGAACAGAAGATTGTTTTGCGGTTGCATGAGTTGCGGGAGCTGCATCCTGACGATGGTTATCGGCGGATGACTTTGCACTTGCAAGCCGAAGGTCTACACGTCAATAGGAAGCGAATCGCGCGGCTGATGCAACTACATGGACTGAGCAAGCGGCCTTCGCGGCCTGAAGCTGTTGGTTTCAGAAGCTTTCAACCGCGTGCTCCCATTGCGAATTTGCGGGATGGCGCACGGCTCACGGGTCCGTACCAGATGTGGGTGACCGACCTGGCTTATGCCCGTATTCGATCCAGCCTCGTGTACGCGTCGGCTGTCGTTGATGCCTGGTCGCGGGAAGTGGTGGGGTATGCGGCTTCATTGCAGGTGACTAACAGGCTGACGCGCATTGCTTTGCATTCCGCTGTGCGGTCACATCGGCCGGCGCCGGGGTGTATTCATCACTCTACCTGCGGGACTCAGTATCTGACCCACAGTTACTGTGAATTGCTCAGGCAGTATGGGTTGATACCGTCGGTTGGGGAGCCGGCAGGAAGATCCTCCACGACCTCCTGCAGCCCGCGACAGATCGTCGACGTGGCTGACTATCAGAGCTGGACGGATGTGCTCGAGCAGCCAAAGGAATTTATCCGGGCGCTGTATTCGCCGGAGCGGGTGGATTATCTGCTCGGGCGAAGGGCCGTGACCGAAGGATCGGCCATTCCGGTTGTCAACTGAGCGACGCAGGAGATCTCACTCTCGGGAAGCCGCCGCGGCGCTCAGCCAGTTGGCAAAATATCGGGAACGGCTGCGCTCCACCGCAATGAGCCAGCCGTTCTCTCGTTCACGAACCACGATAGCGGCGACTTGTGCAACGAGAGTTCGTTTGGCGCCCCCGACAGGCAAGCCGTTGCGCTCGAGTGAAATCGGGGAACCTTCAGTCAACAGCTCGAGTGAGCCGGGGCCGGACAATTCGAACCAGCACAAAGCGTCGGTGAAAACCGTCGCGTGGCAAAGGTGATCGGGAAACGCGTTGCGAATGCGCCCAACCAGACCACGTTCCTCTTCGACATCACATCGAATGAGCCACGATTTGGGAGACAGCCACATCGCCGTGCGCCCATCCGCTCTCGTGATCAGTCCGGCAACCGAGGGTAGATCGACTCCCGCCGCCGCGCTGCCTGTGACGATCACTGCGGCACCATCTACAGCGGCTGTGAGCAGCACACAGCCGATGTCAGCTCTCTCCAGTAGAACAGCGCGTGCCGAATTGAATCCGGTCACGGGAAGCTTCCCGCGAAATGACGCCTGGAGAGCGGAATCCGGTTGCAGGTTCATGCGTGCAGCCTCGCGTTACCCGAGTCGTAGAATGCAGGGTTGGTGACACGGCACGCGATCGCCGATCCACCGCTATACGCCAACACGACTTCGCCGTGACGAGCAAAACCGCGCTCAATGAGTGCAAGCCCAATCCATGCTCCCACGGAGGGACTGAAGCAGGCGGAGGTCACATAACCGTCTGTTCGGCAAGGAGGCCTGGTCTGACCTGGAGCAAGAATCCGAGCTCCGGCATCCAACGCTCCCTCCAGTGCGAGCAGACCCACGAGCTGCTCTCGCTCGTCACTCCTGGCAAACGAGAGCGCGAGGGATCGTTTACCGATGAAATCGTCAATGCGTTTCGCAACCAGGTCACCCATACCCACATCGAGAGGCGTGGTCCGCCCATTGGTGTCGGAGCCCAGGTGCAGATAACCCTTTTCCAGGCGCAATCGCAGCCACGCTTCCAGTCCGACCGGACGGGGTTTGATTTCACCGTGCAGAAGGAGTGCCCTCATCAACGAGGCGCCATATCGGGCGGGAACCGAGATTTCGTATTGCAACTCACCGGTGAAACTGACCCGCGCAACGCGAGCCTCCACGCCGGCGATCACCCCTTCCCGGATTCGCATGTGGGGAAATGCCGCGTTCGAAATATCGAAATCGGGATCGAGGTGCGCCAACAGTGCCCGAGCTTTGGGGCCGGCGATGGCGATCGAAGCCCAGTGGGAAGTCACCGGTGAAACGGCGACCCGCATGGAAGGCCATTCAGTCTGTCGCCAACGCTCAAACCAGGCCGCAACGCTTTCCGCGTTTCCGGAGGTCGGGCTGGCAAGATAAACGTATTCACTCAGACGAGCGACCACGCCGTCATCGAAGATGACCCCGTCTTCCTTCGCCATGACCGAGTACCGGATCACTCCTGCCTTCAACGTCGACATGTTCGACACGTAGAAACGACTCAGAAACTCCGCGGCATCGGGCCCCGTCACCTCGATCTTGCCAAGTGAGGAGCTGTCGAAAACTCCTACGTGGTCGCGGACGGCACTCATCTCGGCAGCGACAGCGGCTTCCCGCGATTCACCGTTGCGTCGATACCAGTCCGGTCGCTCCCAACCAAAGTCTTCAAAAACCGCCGAGTGCTCCTCATGTACCGAATGGGCGGGCAACAGGCGTCTCGGCTTATACAAGTCACCACGGCGGCGATTGGCAATCGTCCCCATACGGACCGCAACGTAGGGCGGGCGGAAGGTCGTGGTCCCCATGGCCTCGGGAGCCACTCCCCGGCTCCCCGCCATGATCGCCAATCCGTTGACGTTTGAGGTACGTCCTTGATCAGTCCCCATGCCTAACGTCGTATAACGCTTCAGATGTTCCACGGAGACATAATTTTCTCGCGCGGCTATTTCTACATCGGACACTTTGACGTCATTTTGAAAATCAACCCACATCTCGGCGGATGAGCCGTGGTCAGGCCGCCACAGGGGCACGACCGTGCCGCAGGACAATCCTTCAACTGACTCATCCGGCGGCAGCCCGATCGAGATCCCAACCGTGTTGCCCAGTACTCGAGCTGCGCGAGCACCATCGGCCAGCGTCGTAGCAAGGTCAGCAGTGCCTGCAACTCCCCCGACCGCAGACCAGTCCGCCGGCAACTTTCCGGGGAGAAATGCACTGAGCCGCGAGTCATACACCGGTTTCGTGCCGCGGTGACTCGCCAGATGAATCAACGGTGTAAAGCCGCCAGACACGGCCAAAGAACTGCAGGGTATCCTCCGCCTGGCACCCTCTGTGCCGCAAACGGAAATGCTCGTGAGTCGCCGATAGCCGGATGTCGCAGTGATCTGCGCTTCGAAGAGACATTCGATCCCCGCGCCGCGCGCGGCAACACGGTGAACAGCGGCAGTCTCTTCGCGCGTATCCACCACAGCAACGACGTTGATCCCCGCCTGTTGAGCAGCCAGCGCCGTCAAATAGCCACTGTCATTGTTGGTATAGATGGCCAACGTGCTTGCCGGCGCAACTGCAAACTCCCTGATCAATCGACGTACCGAGGAAGACAGCATGATTCCCGGGCGATCATTGCCCGCGAAAACCATGGGCCGATCGATCATTCCGGTTGCCAGCACAACCTGTCGCGCATGCACCTTCCAAATATACTCAGCGCGCACACCGAATGGGTCACGCACAGACTGAAGCAACGTGAAGTGATTACCTTCATACGCTGCGGTCACTATCGTCGAGTTGAGCACAGTCATGTTCGTGTCCGCGGCAATCTCGACCGCAACCACACGCGCCCATTCGTCCCCTGCTCGACTGCCGATCCCAGTCTGCTCCCAGAGCAGCGAGCCCCCAACCTGCGGCTGATCGTCGGCGAGAATGACTTTCAGGCCGCTGCCGATGAGTGCGCGCGCGGTCGCCAGACCAGCGGGACCCCCACCGACGATGAATACATCGCAATTGACATGCCTGTGGTGAGCGACGCGCGTTTCAACAGTATCTCGTGGCCGTCCGAAGCCGGTCGAACGCTCTATCAGCGGCTCGAACAATGCCCAGTTGGGCCACTTGAAGGTCTTGTAGTAAAAACCAGCGCCCAGAATCCGGCTGAACAATTGCAGGCCCGCTGCCAGATCGAATCCGCTCGTCGGCCATCCGGTCACAGAGCGTGCTTCGAGTCCCTCGCACAGGTGTACCTGCCCGGCTCGCAACGCAGGCTCGTAGGCATATCGGTCGCGCACCGCCAGCATCGAGTTAGGGTCTTCGACCCCTGCGCCATAAAAGCCCCGTGGCCGGTGATACTTGAAACTGCGTCCGATGATATTCACGCCATTGGCGATCAACGCCGATGCCAGCGTGTCGCCGGGATGTCCCTTTAAAACCGATCCATTGAAAGTAAACGAGATCGTTCGGGTGCGGTCGATGCGACCGCCGACCGGTAGTCTATAACCGTGACTCATCCGAGCGCCTCATCAAAACGCACCACCGCCACCACCTCGTGAGTTACCGTGTGCCGCGTGACCTTGAACCATTGGCCACAGCCTGCGCTACAACACCACTGTTCGTTGTGCAGTCCCTTGGTATTTGTCCGCATGAACAGATAGTCGGTCCACTCGCCATCCGATGCCGTGTTTGGATCCGGCCGAGCAATGCCAGCCTCACCGCCGTAGGTCAACTCCTCTTCTGTCCGCTGCTCGTGGCAGTAGGGGCAACGTATGACGATCATGATAGGGAAGACTCAGTGCGCGATGCCGGATGCAGCGCCTTCGTCAACCAGACGGTTGCTGCGAAAGCGATCGAGGCCAAATTTCTCAGCGAGAGGGTGCTGCTTACCCACGGCCAGGGCATGAGCCAACAACATGCCGCCCGCGGGTATGGCCTTGAAGCCGCCCGTGCCCCAACCACAGTTGATAAATAGATTGTCGACAGGCGTGGGACCCAGGATCGGCGAACTATCGGGAACTACATCGACGATTCCTGCCCAATGACGCATCAGGCGCGTCTGCGCAAACACCGGAAACATTTCCACAACCGAGGTAATCGTCTTCTCGATCGTGCAGAACGTGCCGCGCTGTCCATAAGAATGATACAGATCCAGAATACTGCCCATCACGAGCTCGCCCTTCTGGGTTTGATTGATGTAAACACCGGTTGCCGGCGAAGACACCATCGTACCGAGGACCGGGCGGATGGGCTCGGAGACCATGGCCTGCAGACAGTGACTGGTCACCGGCAGGCGAAATCCAGCAATGTCGGCGATGACACTGGAATGTCCTGCCACCGCCATTCCCACTACATCGCACCCGATACTTCCATGGCTCGTCTGGATCGAGTTGATGCGGTTGCCAGCCTTTCCAAAGCCCAGCACTTCACAGTTTTGAATGATGTCGACACCGAGACTGCTGGCAGCGCGAGCAAAACCCCAGGCGACCGCATCATGGCGGATCGTGCCGCCACGGCGTTGAATGAATGCACCACGGATCGGGTAACGCGCGGTCTCACTCACATTGAGCAGCGGCACCAGGCGCTTCAACTCGGCCAGATCGATGATCTCGCCCTCCACGCCATTGCACGCCAGATAGTTGACCTTGTGCCGCGCCAGCTCGAGTTGATGCTGATTGTAGATCAGCGTCATGTACCCGCGCTGGGACAGCATGATGTTGAAGTTGAGCTCCCGAGCTGCGCGCTCGTAGAACCGCAACGCCCAGTCATAGACTGCGGCGCTTTCCGGAAACAGGTAATCCGAGCGAACGACAGTCGTATTGCGGCCCGTGTTACCACCGCCGAGCCAACCTTTCTCGAGAACGGCAACATTGCGGACGCCGTGCTCCTTGGCGAGGTAATAGGCGGTTGCCAGACCGTGGCCTCCTCCACCGATGATGACCGCGTCATAACTCGGTCGCGGAACGGGCTCACGCCAAGCGGGCTGCCATCCCACATTCTTCCGCAATCCCTGCAATACCAGATTCGCCAGCGAGTACCGTTGCATCGTGTCCGTAGATTGACCGATCACTGCGCGAACTGGACGCCTCAGACCACCCGAACTTCGGTGTGATTCTCGCCGCCTTGGTGACTGCCCGCAACTAACCTGCGTACAGGCTCCCGGCTCGTCCAGAAACGCACGTTCTCTCGGGCGCCTCGTCCGGTGTGTCGTTTGATCTGCCGCTCCGCCACCTCACTGACCGAATTCGCCGCCAGGAAATCGATGAACGACCGGACGGCCGGCAACATTCCTCGTCGAGAGGGAAACACGACCTGTATCTCGCACAGAGGTGCGAGGTAGTCGGGCACGACTACCTCCAGCAAACCTTGTCGAACTTCACTCTGGCAGGCGGTCAGCGGCAGCTGCGCGATTCCCAGCCCATTGACGGCGGCCTGACGGATCAAAAACAGATCGTCGGCAATCAGCGTGGGCTCATGTCGCACCTGGACTTCGTTCTCGTCCGGGTCCACCAGTTTCCAAACATGTGGCCCCGCGACGGATCCATATCCCAAGGTGGGAAGCTGCGCGGCCTCCGTGAGATTGCCAGGACGGCCGTGACGGTCCAAAAAGCCCTTGCTGGCCACGAGAACCGGTTGAATGATCCCCAGCGATCTCATGATCATGCCGGAGTCTTCGCTCGGCACCTGTCGCACGCGAACGCAAAGATCAAAATTTTCGTCCAGGTCCACTTTGCGATCGGCCACTTCCATTGCGATCCGGACCTGCGGATTTTTCTCCACAAATCGCGGGATCAGGGGTCCCACGACCAACTGGGCAATGATCGACGGGCAACTGATGCGGATCATCCCGGAGGGAGCTGCTTTGGCGCAGGCAATCCGCTCGTAGGCGCTCTGAGCCTCCGCGACCATTTTTACGCAGTGGGCGTGAAATTCCATTCCCAGGTCCGTGACCGCGAAATGTCGCGTGGTGCGCTGCACGAGGCGAACTCCAAGGCGGTCTTCCAGCTGGCTGATTCGGCGACAGATGCTCGAGCGAGCGACACCGAGAGCCTTGGCAGCTCCCGTGAAGCCGTTGTGCTCGACGACTTGAGAAAAGACGTAAAGATCGTTCAAGTCTTGCATTGCTTCGCCCAAGCACAGCGTCGCCTTCCGTCGGCTGGTGTGCTGCTGACTCCAGGAACCGCCAATTCGTCCAAAAACTCGAATACTTTTGCGACCTTCGCAGCCGCTCGCACACTTCAAACGGTCGAAATCCGGATTTCCGTTACTCACCCACGCCTGCCCGGAGGCTTGGCGCACTACTTTCAGGAACAACGGCGCCGGCCGCTTCGATAGGCTAGAGGACTCGAAACATCCGCCTGGTAATAACGGATTTCCTGCTTCGCAACCGTCCCCATGGTAATACCGACATTAGTCGGCAAATCCAGACCAAACACACTCTTTGATGGACTCCCGCCGATCCATCCATCGCTGGCTCGTACAGAGCGTGGCACTCACGCTCTGCACAGTCGCGCTGAGCTCATTGCGCAGTGCAGCAGACACCCAAGCCCCAATGTGCAGCACTCCGATGGTTCGCTACACATCGGATGTTGGTGAACGCTTCTACACCACCCTCCCCGACGGATCCCAAATTGCGCTCAATTCTGACACCGATGTCCTGGTGAGCTGCTCGCGAACCGGAAGACTGGTCCGGCTCCTGCGGGGCGAAGCGCAAATCAAAGTCAGACACGAGCGTGCATCCCGCCCATTTCTGGTTTGGACCGACCACGGAGTCGTAGAGGACGTGGGAACCGGATTCATCGTACGGGAAAAGCAGGATTCCATGGAAGTCGCCGTCACCGAGGGCACGGTTCGTGTCTACCCTGGAGCGAATAGCCTGCGTCAACCGAGTAGCAACGCCCCGTTGACAGTAGATGGGGTTGGCGCGGAGTTCCACAAAGGTGCACATGTCAGCGTCTCCGCCGATGGCAAGTTGTTCGTTCTGCCTGCGCTCAATAATGACGGCCTGAATCGCCTCCTGGCCTGGCGCACCGGGCACATTGACGTCGATCACATACCTCTCGCGGACGCAGTAGCCGAATTCAACAGATACAGTCACCGCCGGTACGAGCTGGGACGCATCCCGCCCCAATACGCGAAACACCCCCTGATCGGCTACTTCGACGAAGCCCGCATCGACGATCTCCTGGTAGCCGCGGAAAAGGAGTTGCACATTCGATTGCGCAAAACCGAAGATGCGGACGGCAACATCCTCCTGACTATCGTCGAAACCAGGCCGCCCCGCTCCCACTAAAACCGCTCAACCCGCTCAACTCGCCGGAAGTCTCGGCGCATTGATGCGCTGCAAGTTGCCCTTTAGTCTGCTACCCGCTGCGGCGCGACGCGAGCGATGCTGGTGTTGCCGATCCTGACGTCTGCACATCACATTGTTAGGGACATGGAGAGATGACAATGAAAATATCCACGCAAGGTATTGGACTGAACATGATCGATTGTGGATCGGTGACCAGGAGTACTCGGGGCCTGCCGTACGGGTTCTTTCATGAAAACGCGCCAGCGCCCTTCAACTGGATGGTCTTCACTTAAGCATTGATGGCAATGGCGGCCGCGGGATTCCCGCGGCCGCTAGCGCCGATATTCGATCGCAAGGCTGACACGCCGCCCCAGCAGATCCCCGTTCTCCGGGTCGTAGCCGATCGTCGACAGGCTGTTGTTCAGGAACGGAGGTTGTTGATTGAAAATATTGAGACCTCGCACAGACACACTCAGTCGTCCGGGATGCCGCAGCCGGATGTTGTGACCCACCACGAGATCCCAGGTTACCCATGGATTGACTGTTCGGTTCGGATCACTGCCCGTATCCACATAACCACTCTGGAAGTTGACCGCGGGAGATGTGAAAAAGCCCCGCCAGTCCCAACTGAATGCGCTGCGGAACCGCAGGTTTACCGGGTAATGGGGTGTGTTTCGATGGCTGATCAGTGGGCTGTCCGGCACGTCCGCAACCTTGAAATGTAGCGTGTACGTGGCCGAGATATCGCCGCCCACCGTTCCATACGGTGTGTCGTGCGAGTACTTGCCCTTGAAATCCAACCCGTCAGTCACGAGCGAGCCCACATCGTGAATCCTGAGGTCCACGAGCGCGTCAACCTGTGCATTGAGGCACTGATCTTGCGCACCCAGAAACTGGCCGTGCTCGCAAACATAGGCGCGCGTTGCGGCGGTCGGATTTCGGGTCACGAGATAGTTGTATTGGGGATCGCTGAACACATTGGCGGGGAGCTCTTGCGGTGGGGTAACCTGATTGGATGCGGAGATGTGAAAGTAATTGAGTCCCAGAGCGAGCTCCGGAACAGATGACGGTGAATAATCCGCGCCGAGGCTCCAACTGCGTGCAGTCTCTGCACGCAAGCTGGCGTTGTTGCCCGTCCATAACAGTGTCCGGCTGAGCTGTGTCGGAGAGTTCGGGTCCGGGAGCGCATGGATCTGGCTGAGATTCGGGGATTCATTCAGGTCAGGCAGATTTGGCGGTCGGAAAAAGCGCGCCCACGATGCCTTCAGGCGCAAGTCTGACACGGGCTGCAACTCGACTTCGACGCCAGGGGTCGCTACCTCGCCTGCGTCGCTGAAATGCTCGTAGCGAACGCCCCCCGAGATATCCAGCGCGACGGGGAGGTATGTAATGGTATCGGGCTTCAGTACCGGAATCGTGCTTTGCAGAAACAGCGCACTGATCGTTCTGTTGCTGTTGGTCGGGGGCGATTGTATGAGCGCGGTCGAGGACAGTGAGGGGCTGACTGTCGACTCAAAAGACTGCACCCGGTACTCATATCCGGCCGTCACCGCCACGGGGCCGGCACCCGGTAACGGGACCGGTATTGCACCGGAAGCGCTCAGGTTGAAATACGTAAAAGCGGAGTCGTACTTCAGCCACGCATCCGCACGGATTGCATCCAGCGTGGAGGAATTGTTGTTGGAACCGTCAGCGAACGGGTTGAACGCGACCGAGCGGTCGCGGCTCGCGAGGTATGTCTGCAGAGTTCCGAAATTGACCAGATTGTGTTGCACCAGGTGCTGATCTTCAAATGCATACCCGAAATAGCCATGCAGGCTCCACGCAGGGCTCAACCCGTGATCGAATCCCAGTGCCAGCTGCCCGCTGGCAATCTGGCTCCTCTGTTTGATGGGCCCGAGGTCCTTCCCAAAATCATACAGCACGGTGAGCGGGAAGTGATTTCCGCTCACGGGATTCAGGTAGAACGGGTTCGTGTCCGGTACGGACAGGACCGTGGTCAATGGCGCTTCCACAGCTTCGATACGGCGCCGATTGAGCAGCGAGTTGAAAAAAAGATTCCAGTCATCCCCGACCCGCCACGTCGCACTCGCAAGCAGATTCAATCGCTCCTGCTGCGGCAGCAGCCACGTGCCGGCCAATGTATCCGACAGATTCGGCCCCGGAAGCAACTGTGAGGGTGTGAGCGAGGTTCCGTCCTGCCCGGGCGGCACACCCCATAGCCCCCCCTGACTGTCAATCAGGGTCGCGGGATTGCTCGCCAGGCTGTCGAAATTGGTTCCGTGCCACGGTGACAGATCGCTGGTTCCCTGGCTTCGATCAAAGGCCGGCAATTCCTGGCGCGAATAGTATTCAAACGACAGAAGGCCTGCGAAGCGATCCCACTCCCTGGCGAACATCTGACTGAATGTCTTCTCTCCCAGCGGGCCGTTGGGCGAGCTGCTCAGGGAGCCGGTGGTGATCGATGGCGATGAAGGATCGCGCAGTATGATGTTGATTATTCCGCCGGCGGCATCAGATCCATACAGGGTAGCTGCGCTGTCTGTCAGGATGTCAATGTGATCTACGGCGGAAATCGGCAGGTTTGAGACATCGGTAAATGTGGCGCCGGTGCCACTTGGCGCCAATCTCCTGCCGTTGACCAGAATCAGTGTTGCGCGCTGTCCGATACCATACAGGTTGATTCCAGAACCCCGGCCCGTGTTGGTTCGAGCTTCGCGTTGAAAGAGAAACGTATCTTCCGTCGCGCCACTTCCCTGGTTCTGCGGGAGGGAGCGCGCCCAATCGGCGATCGTACTGAAGCCTTGCCGTGCCAGATCCACGTCCGATACACGCAGCCACCGGCTACCGGGAGGGCCCAATAGGTCGTAGCTCGGATCTCTTCGAGTCACAATCCGTACAGTTGGCAATTCCCGGACGGCGGGTGCCGGCCCCGGAGCCGCGGCCGGCGGGACCGGTTTGGGAGCCGGATCAATCGAGATCACCCGGGAATTGAGCATCGACGAGGTCAAGCCGCTGCCATCCAGCAACAGCTTCAAGGCCTCGAGTGGCTCGAAGTCGCCGCGCACGGCGCGGGTCTGAAAAGGGGTCAGTCGCCCCGACTCATATAAAACCGAGAGTCCCGCCTGCTCAACAAATTTGCGTACCGATTGCTCGGCCGACTCGGCGGGAATATCAAATGTCTTTTTCTCGGCGGCACAGGCGAGCGTCGGAAGGAACCCGCGACCCAGCACGTAAAGGCCGGCGAGAGCGATCAGAATGCCGCGTCTTATGACACATTCCCTGAAGATTGCGCGTTTAGCGGAAGTCTACCCGCGCGCTGATCGAGTCCTCAACCGCAATTCGCGCATTGTGTTGTTTCCCCACCTCCCTGCAGTCGCAACCTCCCCCGCGAATTGCGCCCCGGCGTGGGATCCTACCGGGTCGGATTCAATATGTCGTTTTGCACCGCCACAGCGGAATGATTTGCAATCCTGAATACACCGATTGGGACCTTTTCGACGCATTTGCACTAACGGACTTTGCGGTATTGGCCGTCTTCCGTTCGAGTGGTAAAGCTTCGTCCTCGACAATTGTCAGTAGACAATTTACGAAACAACACTAAACACACGCGGCTCAACCCGGGCCTCGGGGGAGATTCGCCTGTATGGCGGTGATCAGGTTCCGCTCACTCGTCTTTGCGCTTCCGCTGTTGGCCTCAGGAGCGGCGGACATTGCTCACTCCGTGCAGGGAGTCGATCAGGCCGGAACGGGCGTGTTTGCTTCCAACCGCGTCTATTCGGCGGGTCTCTACGAGCGCAGGTACGTTCAAACTGCCGATGGCTCGGTGATCTGGCTGAATGCCGGCGCGAGCATAATAGTCTGTTTCACCACGGAAGTGCGCTCAGTGGTGCTTCTCTCCGGCGAGGCACTTTTCATTGTCAAACACGACAGCCGACACCCGTTTCGGGTTTTCAGCGGGCGATCCGTCGCGGAAGACGTGGGCACTGTGTTCGAAGTTACGAAGAAACCCACGTCGACGACCTTCCTCGTTGCAGAAGGCGAAATTGCGGTTTTCGATTCCGCCCATCTGGGACTCGAGAGCAGCAGGAAGGCTGTTCCGAACTATGATGAGGTCCCCCAGTACCGCCGCGGCGATCAGGTTGAGATCTCCGATGAGTCGGGTGCGCAGCTCAGACATTCATATCTTGCGGACGACAATCTCTCGAACGCGCTCGCCTGGAAGGACGGCCGGGTGCGTTTTGCGCAGACGCCCCTGGATGAAGCGGTCGCCGAATTCAATCACTACAGTCAGATCAAGATAGAGCTGGCGCCGGATGTGCAGCAACTCGGATTGCGTGTCTCCGGAAGCTTTGTCTTTGATGATGCTGATGCGTTTGCGGCGGGCATGATGCACGAGTGGGCCCTGCATGCCCGCGAATCCGCCGGTTCCGAGGGAAACCGGGTCATCGTTCTGACATCGGAGCCGGGTGGCAGACACTCGAAGCGCAACTGAGGAACTGAGCTCACCTCGCGCTGACGATCCAATCCTCCCCCTCCAACTTCCCCTGCAGCCCCCACTCCGACTTCAGGAAGTCAACGAGACTCTGCGGATCGTCATTCTCGAAAGTAGCCGACACCCTCTTGCCTTCCCCCACCGCGCCCACCAGAACCACTTTTCCCCGGTTGTACCGATTCAGCTCTTTCACGACCGCGGGAAGCGGCATGTCTTCGAAAATCAACTTACGCTCGCGCCACGCGAGGGCGGCGGCGATATTCGCATGCCCCCGGATGGTAATCCGCCCGCCGTCTACCTGAGCCTGCTCGCCCGCATTCACCCGCGCGGACGTGCGCGCGCCGGCTGAGATCCGAACCGCGCCCTGGGCTACGGAGATATCTGTGATCAGATCGTGGCGATAGACGTTGAAGCGCGTCCCCAGCGCCGTTACGGCCACGTCTCCGGCCTTCACCACAAATGGCCGCCGGGCATCGGCCCCGACATCAAACAGCGCCTCACCCTGGAGCAACTGCAGGTCGCGTTGCGAGGACGTGTAGCGAACCTTGACCTTCGAGTCGGTGTTCAATATGACGAGCGAGCCGTCTTCGAGCTTGGATGAGTGTTGCTCGCCAACCACGGTGGTGTACAGAATGGACGATGGAGAGATCCACACGTAGGCGCCGCCAACCACGGCACAAGCGACCGTTGCAGCGATACCCCACGCAACCGCCCGTCGACGACGTATGGAATCTCCTGCATCGCAACACACTGCGGTTTGTTTCGTGCCCAGCTCATCGAACAGGTTCACAACCTCGGCTGCCGGCAACTGCGCGAGCGCCCGAACATCCACCAGATCTCGTATATCGACGTCGTTCAGCTCGCAGTACGCCTCATGCAGCTCCATGAACTCCTTCAGATGCAACGTTGATTGCCGTACCCACTGCGTAAAGCGACGCTCGAGCTCGATGCGATCCTCGTGTGATCCGGTGTCATCATTGTCCGCGTTCTCGAGGAGCATCACCCACTCGGCGGCTTCGTCCGCGATCCTCCTTCTCTCTCGTGCGCGCCTCTTGCGACGCAGCATCATTTAGGACTCCGCTTGTGCTTGTTGGATCGCTGGCGCGTGAGATGCTCACGGATTCCCTGAAGCGCCGTCGAAATGTACTTCTTCACGGCATGTTCCGTGACGTTCATTTTCCTGGCGATTTCCTTATAGGAGAGCCCGTCACGTTTGTGCGCCCACGCCTCCTGCGCGGTCCGCGGCAATCGCTTGAATGCACGGCCCAACTCGGTCGAATCATTTATCACGGTCGAGCTGTCAGGTGCGGAGAATTCCAGCCCCTGATCCTCCGCGTACCGTTCCAGGGCACGCGGATCGCACGAAATGACCCGTTCCCCATCCATCTGCGCCTTCTTGTTGGCGTCGCTCAACACGTTGACCGCGGCTTTGAAGATGTAGGCGTGAGTGTCACGCACGCTGCCATCCTTCGTATACTTCAGAATCCGCTCGTAGACGCTCTGTACCAGATCGTCGACAGCGTTCGGATCACGCGCGCGTTTGGCAAAATATCGCTGAAGTTCGACCCGGTACTGGTCGTATTCGGTGTTTTGCGGACATTGGAAATTGCGGGGGTTGGCCACAGTACCTTCCGACTCTAGTCGTTGACGAATAATAAGACCGGTCGCTGCCGGTTTTCGGGTAAGAAACTTGAAACACCGCACCAGCGCTGCATTTCGCTTACCCGATTGACCCTCATTTACGATCTTAGGAGGGATGGGACGCTCAATCTCCATCGGGCGCAGTCGCTCGAGTGAACGTAATGCCCACCTGACCGCTGGAGTGTATGTAACGATGTTCCGGCCCGAGCATTGTCTGCTGATGTTAACGGTTGCAGCCGATGCCACGCTGGCCGGTCAGACACTATCGAAACTCGACTCTCCCCCAGTTGAGATCCGGATACAAGCCGGCCCGCTCGACGAGGCGTTGAGGCAGTGGGCAGACCAGACGGGCTTGCGCTACTTCAAGAACGGCAATCTGGGCAGAGGAACCGGCTCTCCCGGCGCATCGGGTTCGTACGCTCCCGGCAAGGCGCTGGACACCCTGCTCGCCAACACCGGACTCACATACATAATCATCAATGACAGAACGATTCGTATCGTGCCGTTGCCGACAGCCGATAGTACAGCCAACGCCGGTCCGTCCCGGAACAGCAGTCCCGCGGCCCCTGTTGCCGATGCACCGAGTCTCGAAGAGATCCTGGTGACTGGTTCTCACATTCCCGGCACATCGCCAGCGCCCCTTCGTGTGTTTACGCGCGATGACATCGACCGTTCCGGCGCGGCGAACGCGGAGGAGTTCGTTGCCCTGCTGACGCAGAGCTACGGCACGGGACAATCCGAATTCGGCAGCTTGCGAACTCTGGGGACCGGCTTCGCGCGCGTGAATCCAGGCTTCGGAAGTGGGCCCAACCTGCGCGGCCTGGGCTCATTCTCGACTCTCGTTCTGGTCAATGGACATCGCCTGGCTCACAGCGGATACGATGATTTCGTCGATGTGTCGATGATTCCATCAAACGCCATAGAGCGTGTTGAAGTGCTCACCGACGGCGCGTCCGCCATTTACGGCTCCGATGCCGTAGGTGGAGTTGTCAATTTCATCCTACGGCATGACTACACCACAAAGGAGTCAGCACTCAGAGCGGGAATCAGCACACACGCAGATGCACATTCCTATGACGCATATCAGGCGGTTGGAACCCGATGGAGCTCGGGTGGTGCCATGGCAGGCGTGCAGTTTCAGGGACGCGGGGCCGTCAGCAACCAGGATCGCGATTTCTCGCGGAGGGACGCGGAGGATCTGTTGTACGGGCCTCGGGATCTCGTACCTCGGATGATCAAAGATGCATTCTATGGATCACTGGACCAGAACCTCTCGCGCGGAATCGACGTGTCCACCCAGGGCTTCTATACAAAGCGGCGCGAGATCTACCACGGATGTAACGCTCCGTGCGCGGATGAATCAGCCGAGCGGACCTACGATCAACACGCGTCAAATTCGGAGTACGAAGCGGCTCTCACGCTTACCCTGACAACCATTCCAGGTTGGAAGGTCGAGCTCACCGCGGACGCCAGCCAGAACTGGCTCATCTCGGAATCCACCTTTCAGCGGGCGATGTCAGCGCCAACCGACACGGGAGCGGACCTTTGGAGTCTCGCGGCCGGCTCAACCGGAACCCTCTACAAACTTCCCACGGGGGAAATCAAGATTTCGTTGGGGGCCTCACATCGATCCGAGTCGTTTCGCCTTGCCAATCCTCTGGGAAAACTGCGCAGCCAATCGCAGGTGGAAGCGGGTTATGTAGAGCTACAGATACCCGTTGTCAGCTCCAACCCGATGATTTCCGACGAACCGAGAATGGCGATAACGGTCGCGGGCCGCTATGAGCAATACAGCACTTTCGGGTCAACGTTCAATCCGAAAGTCGGCATCAGGGTGGCTGCGACATCGGAGCTGAGTCTGCGCGGCGGCTACAGTTCAGCCTTCAAGGCACCCACTGCCTACCAGTTGAGTGAGTTCAACGCAGGCCGATATCTGCAGCCGCTGCCGGATGGCAGTTCCGGAAACACGCTCACGTTGATCCGCCACGGAGGCAATCCCAACCTGCGCGATCAGACGGCTGATGTCTGGACATTCGGCCTGGACTGGGCATCGCCCTCTCCGGGCTTCCAAGCGACATTTACTTTCTTCAACGTCGATTACAAACACATCATATGGGACCCGTCCACGGTGCCGAGCGCCACCATATTGTCGAGCCCCGCATATTCCGGCTATGTCGTGCGACGCAGCCCCGCGGATGCGCCGGCATTCGACAGTCTCGCGCAGTCCTTGATCGGCGACTCACGACTCGTCGGCTGCTCTCCGCCCAGCATGGGAGCCTGCACGGAACCGGTCTCGGATATTGGTGCGATCATTGATCAGAGACAGGCAAACCTGGCTTCCACTCACACGAGCGGAATCGACTCGCGAGCCGTACAGAGCTTTTCGCTGCCCGCCGGCAAGTTGAATGCCGACGTCGAGTTGACGTACATACTCGACTACAGACTGAAAGTCACTCCCGCCTCGGATGCCGTCGAAATTGCCAACACGACGGGCAATCCACCCAGGGTCCACCTCCGCGCTACCGCTCGGTGGGATAGCGGAAACTGGTCCAGCAGCGCGACGGTAAATCATGCGAGTGGATATTCCACCCGGGGCAGTCTCGATGCCTTCGGCAGCCCGTTACCGTACGCAACCATCGCCGCCTGGACTACATTCGACCTCGGCCTCGGCTATTCCCCAACCGGGAACCCATTGAGTTGGATGAATGGATTACGTGCATTGCTCAATGTCACCAACCTGTTTGATAAACGACCTCCGCATGTGAACGATCTTGCCTACGGTTTCGGTTACGACCCCTCAAACGTCAATCCATTTGGCCGGATGGTGTCGCTGCAGATCAGGAAGGCCTGGTAGGTGTCCAGTTGCGCAACCACGCCTCGTAGCTCAGATGTTCACACAGGATCTCCCCGGCCACGGGGCTCAGCCGAATCTGTTCCCGCGTCAGCAGGGTTTCGAGCTTGCGGCGATCAATCAACCGTTGCGCCACCAGTTGCCCATCGAGAAGAAACTCCCTGACCCACGGCAGATTGCACTCCAACAGCTGCGCATTTTGAGAATCGATGTACCCTTTGCTCACACGAGACAGGGTCTGCGCGGGCAGGTCACCGGCAAATGCTGCCCGGGCTGCGGCGCGGCTCCACCCCTCGTGGGTGAGAATGTAGGTGGGAATCCGCAGGCACGCCTCGATCAGCGGTTGTGAATTCAACGGCATTACCCGTTCCGGGTAATCTTCGGACCCCAGCGGATCGTGCGCATCCTGCTGGCAGTCCATCATCATGACATGCAGGAGCTTGCCGTGCGGCACTCCCGCGGCAAATGGCATCCAGTAGTGCCGTATGTCAGCTCTACTGTCAGCCTCCTCATAGGCTCCCTGCGTAGTGAGTTGGCTCGGCGAGTCAATATCCCGGCCGGGATCATATCGAGGCGTCACAAATCTGTCCCGTACGGTTGCCGACAACACCGACCACAAAGACAACTTGTTGCGATGGGCAATGTTGAGCGCATAACGCCAGAATCCGGCCCCGAATCCGCGCTGACGCAGAAAGTCCGCGGCGGCCATCACAGCAGGGCCGTAGAAGAATATCTGATCGCCGGCAGCGCCCGAGAAAATGGCACGCGATCCAGTCTCAGCGGCAATCCGGCCCTCGCAGCCACTCCTGCGTACATACATCAGATAAGTCCAGGGTACGGGGTTTCTCGACAGCCGCAGGAGCAGGGACAAGTCTGTATCTGCCGCACGCTCCTCCAGCTCGCGAAGCGCAACCCCGGCTGATTTTGCAGATTGCCGCGCATACGCACGCTCATCGCCGGTAACACAGCTTTTCGAAAAATAGGTCAGACACTCGACACGCGGTTGCGCGGGAGCATTGCGCAGGCAATGGAGAACAATTGAAGAATCCAGACCGCCGGAGAGCAGCAGGACGATGCGCGGATAGCAGGCAGCCCAACTCCAGACGGCGCACCGAGCCGCCGAGCGCACTGTTGCTATTGCGCTGGAGAATTCTTCGATTGGCTCCGATATTGCGATCTGGAACGGGTTCCAGAGCAAACGGCGACGAATCGTGCCATCCGGGGCGCAATCGAGACATTCACCTGGTTGAATCTGCTCTATTGCGACAATTCCAGTTGCAGCGGCACCCAACGCGTGCCGTGGGTAAGCCAGCAAAGTGGCCATCCACGGCCAGTTGATGGAAGGAGCGCCGGATTTCAGCAACAGGTAGTCGCGGGCATCGGAGAAAAATACGCGCACCTTTTCCAGACTGGCACAAAAGCACGGCAACGCCCCCGCGGGCCCGCGAAAAACCTGCAGATGACCGGTTCCCGGGTCAGACTCAAAAGCGACATATCTTCCCCAGACACAGTCAACCAGTTCCTCCAACCGGGCATCCGGCCGCAAGGTGCGCTTCACAAAGACTCGTCCGAGGATCACGCCCCGGGCACCACCGAGCCTGCGCACCTCCGGAGACAGCAGATCGCCCCCGGAATGAAGCACCATCACGCCGTTCACCCGAAACGAACAGGTCCACCCCTCACTTTGAGCACAAATGATCTGCGACGAACGATCCGCTTCAGAAGCAGCGCTTTCGCATTCAGGATTCCAGACTAGCGCCAGAAATCGCAGCATTGCATTTGCGATCTACACGGACATGATCGGCGTATACGAGCGCACATTGTCCACTGTGTCATTGAGTACAACGTGCCCGCTCTGCAACCAACAATGGGCAGCGAACGGACCGGTCCGTACCGCGAAAATCCAGTGGGGATACACACCGAGTTGCCGTAGAAACAGCAGCAATGCCAGCGAATCGAAAAGGCAGGCATTGCGCGAGGAAAACAGGAACGGACGTGCTGCGTAAAACAACGCGACGTGTTTTCTCGCGGCCGATTCGTCAAGGGGCGGGCGAACCTCTGTGCGGGACAGGTTGTTGACTATCCACTCGATGCTTCGAAGTCGCAGCCACAGCCGCGCCTGCACGGCCGCGATGGCGATCCGAGCCAGACGAGAGGCTCGTGAAGAAGCCTGCTGGCCATGCGAATCCGCGAATAATTGTGCCGGGGGTATCAGAGTCCCGGTGGGCTGCGAGTACTCGATCGTGCCAGCCGGCTTGCCTCGCAGCGGATCCAGCGTGATCAGCCCCCTTGCAGCCAACTCTCCGACGGCGGCGTCAACCTCCTGTTGGGTCGAAACCGGCCCGGTTGGCACGATCGGCCAGTCAACGACCGCGTGACCGAGCAGCCGCGATGACTCATCGCTGAGAGCGAGATACTGATCCCGATGCAGATCCAGCAGGATTGCCTGCTCGCCGGACAAGCAGACAAACACATGACGCGCCAGAAGATATCGCCCCACGGCGGCGAAAGCTGGGCAGGGATGTGGTGCGCGGCCGCCCCAACATCCTGCCTTGCGATGATCAACAACTTTCGCTGGCGAGGTCCACTCTCGTGATGAGGCACGAGTTTCCAAACGCCTCACGAAATATGATCCCGCCACCGCGAGTCTGAAGTGTGACCTTTCCGAGCTCTATGATCATGGCAAACTCCTTTACGCCGTCGTTAGGCAGTCCTTTCCTGGACTGTAGCCCCAAGGTGCACGCAGCCTGCCGCCGTGTCAATCAAACACGCCGGCCCGATTGCTGCCGCGCAGCACATTGCTTTGACATCAAGGAGTTGTTGATTCCGATGACGGCGGTGCAGCAGCACTGAGCAACACTGAGTTCGCATCATTGCCACCGCGATCGGCCGGCTGGGCCCGTATTTCGAGCTTCTTTACGATTGAGGCAACGAAGCCGTCGACGTCGGTAGCGGAGTAGCTTCCATCGATGGGACGCCCGCCGATGCCGGGATCGCCGAGCACAATTTGCCGGCGGTTATATCGATTGAGCTCACGGACCGCCTCGGAAAGCGATTGTCCCTCAAAGTTGAGGCGCCCGTCCCGCCAGCCGCTGAGGTTATCCCGCTCGCGTCGAGTGAGGGGATGCGGCTGAATCCGGCTCAAGCCTATTGCACTGTCGATCTGTAATTGAAAGCCTGCGGGAAGCACTATTTCCTGAGGAGCACAGTCACACGACAACCGTACCCGTCCTTCCAGGACGGCAATCTGTGTTTCGCCCGCTTCGTGGCGAACATTCAACTGCCCCCCGGGAGAATCCAGACGCAGGCCGCCTACACTCAGGCTCAGCGGCCGTGAATTCGACGGAATCTGAAAAAAGACCTCACCGGAGGCGAGATGACCGGACAGAAAATGGCGATCGGATTGCAGCTCCATGTTTGTCGCGGTATTCAGATAGACCGCTGAACCGTCCTTGAACTGTGTGATGGAACGCTCTCCGACCTGGGTTGTCAGAACGCTCCGGGTTTCCGAACCGGTCGCGGAAAAACCGGCCGAAAGCCAGGTTCCGGCGCCAATGGCGAGGGCACCCAACGCACTCGCCACGACCCATTTGGAGCGGCGGCTGACGGGTTGACGACGACTCCTGACAGTTCCGACGGCCTGCAGCCAGCTGTCGTCCACTGGCTCGTCGTTGTGCTTGGGAATCCTCAGGTTTATGACGTTGGAGCGTTCGTCACCATCGGGTTCCGCCGGATGTTCAGCCTCCACCAGGTCCTGTGCATCGATGGCCGACAGGCTGTAGTGAGCATGGGAGATCTCCAGGAACACCCGGATGTGTTCCGGAGATCTATTGAGCCACTTCAGGAAGCCCTCTGGCTGCCCGGCCCCATCGCGGAGAGCCGCGCATTCCCTGTCCTCCAGAGACATGAGCCATTCCGTGGCCTCGTCCACGATCTGTCGGTCCTGACAGTTGTCCGAATCCTTCGGCTTGGTAAAAGTCATGGCTGTCGTCCCTGAAGCGCCTTCTTTGCAGTGCGTCGCCATCGTCATTTACGGACTTCTCGATCTTCCTGGCTAGTAAGACCTCCAGTGCACGCAAATCGGGTACACAAAATTTGACGACCCGCGCCAGGCCATGCTCAATCACCCGCCAGCCCCGGCTTCCCGCCGGGAATTAATCATATTATTCTGGTGCACTGCCCATCATGATTGAGGGGGATTGATGGAACATGTCACTGATTCACGCACCCGTGCGACTGACGCGGTTGCGAAACCGTCGATCATTCCGTTCGCCCTGATCGTTGCCCTGTTCTTCCTGTGGGGAATGGCGAACAACCTCAATGACATCCTGATCGCCCAGTTCAAGAAGGCTTTTACTCTCTCCGATTTCCGTGCCGGCCTGGTGCAAAGCGCGTTCTACCTGGGTTACTTCCTGCTGGCCATGCCTGCCGGCATGTTCACCCGGCGCTTCGGGTTCAAGGGTGCCGTGGTCGTCGGTCTGTTGTTGTATGCCTGCGGCGCGTTTCTGTTCTGGCCCGCCGCCGAGCTGCGCACCTACGGGTTCTTTCTGCTCGCGCTGTTCGTCCTCGCCAGTGGACTTGCGTTCCTGGAAACCTCAGCGAACCCGTTTGCCACCGTACTGGGTCCACCGGAAACGGCAGCCCAAAGACTGAACCTGGCCCAGGCCTTCAACCCACTCGGATCCATCACGGGCGTCATCATCGGCCAGCAGTTCATCTTCTCCGGCATAGAGCACACGCCCGCCGAAATCGCGGCAATGGACGCGGCTCACCGTTCGGCTTACTTTGCCTCGGAATCCACCGCGGTTCAGTTGCCCTATCTGATCATCGGCCTCGTCGTGCTCGGTTGGGCAACTCTCATTCTGATCACCCGTTTCCCCACCACCGACCAACACGCCGCCAGCGCAACCCGGGACAGTGGGGTCCATCTTCGATCACTGCTGCACAACAGCCGGTTTGTGCTCGCCGTGGTCGCCCAATTCTTCTATGTGGGCGCCCAGGTCGGGATCTGGAGCTATTTGATCCGCTACGTCCAGGCAACTCAGCCGGGGACGCCGCAAAAGCTGGCAGCCAATTTTCTCACCGCCTCACTCGTCGCATTCATGGTGGGACGCTTTGCCGGTACAGCGCTGATGCGGCGCATCTCCCCAACCCGTCTGTTGGCCTCGTTTGCGGGAATCAACGTGCTCCTGTGCGCGGCTGCCGTCATGAACGTGGGCCACGCCGGCATCTACATGCTCATTGCCAGCAGCTTCTTCATGTCGATCATGTTTCCAACCATCTTCGCCCTGGGAGTCGACGGCATGGCTGACGCGGAGCGCAAGCTGGGCTCCGCGCTGCTCGTCATGTCCATCATCGGCGGCGCGGTGTTGACCGCGATAATGGGCGCGGTCTCGGACGCAGGCGGCATTCAACTCGCGATCAGCGTTCCGCTCGTGTGTTTCGTGATCGTGTTTATTTTTGCCAGGCGGACCCGCCTGGGAACACATGGTCTTCAATCGATTGGCGATGCATCTGTGCACTGAAACCCGGAACATGGGGCGCGACGTAACGACCCGCACTGATTTTGACCGGCGCGAGAAAATGCTCGTGCAGGTGATCTACAAACTCGATCGCGCGGTCTTCCATTGCGCCGCTGATGGCTACATAGTCGGCCATCGCCAGGTGTTGGACGAGCTCGCATAAGCCCACGCCTCCCGCGTGCGGAAACACGCGCACCCCGAACTTGGCCGCCATGAGCAGGATGGCCAGATTCTCATTGACACCTCCCACGCGGGCAGCATCAATCTGGATGAGATCCACGGCCGCCGCCTGAAACAGCTGTTTGAATACGACCCTGTTCTGGGTGTGTTCCCCCGTGGATACCGGCATCGGCGCAACACCCCGGCGGATGGCTGCATGCCCCAGTACATCATCCGGGCTCGTGGGCTCCTCGATCCACGCGATGTTGAATTCGGCGAGCTTACGCAGCCACGGAATGGCGGTGCCTACGTCCCAGCGCTGATTTGCATCAATGGCCAATGCAACGGAATCGCCAATCGCACCCCGTGCAATTCGACACCGACGGACATCGTCATCGACATTGGCCCCGACTTTGATCTTGATGGTGCGGAAGCCCTCGCCCACTGCCTCGACAGCGAGGCGGGCGAGCTTCTCATCCGAATAACCCAGCCATCCGGGTGATGTTGTGTAGGCCGGATAACCCTTTTTGATCAAGGTCGCGACTCGTTCCGCACGACCAGGCTGTGCCGCGCGCAGAATGCCCAATGCTTCATCGCGGGTGAGTGCGTCGGTGATGTACCGGAAATCAATCAGATCGACAATCTGCTCCGGTGTCATGTCGGCGATCAAACGCCACACAGGCTTACCGGCCTTGCGACCCGCCATATCCCAGGCTGCATTGATCACGGCACCGATGGCCATGTGCATCACGCCCTTCTCGGGCCCCAGCCAGCGCAACTGGGAGTCATGAGTCAAACTCCGGGCAAAGCCACCCAGATCCCGCAGGACCTCATCAACCTCCCGCCCAACCACAAATGGCCGCACAGCCGCCAAGGCGGCAGTCTGAACATCATTGCCGCGACCAATAGTAAACACAAACCCGTGCCCACAGAGCCCGTCAGGATCATCGGTGCGTAGAACAACATACGCGGCCGAGTAGTCCGGATCCGGGTTCATTGCGTCGGAGCCATCGAGCTGGCGCGACGTGGGAAAGCGGATATCGTGAGTTTCGAGGTCGATTATCGAGGGCATGACTTCTTCCGTGGCTGTATGCAACGATCGTCACACGTGGGTGTGGGCTCGTCAACGGATGGCCGAATTGGTCGGATGCGCGACCTTCCGCTGCTGTAGCCTTCACATAACCTGCAGGCACCGGGGAACGAGATGAGCAAGGGTACAAAGCGCATCGGAGTGCTGGGGTTCAATGGAGTGAATGCGGTGGATGTAGTGGGGCCGATCGAAGTATTTGCCAGCGCCGGGCGCGCTGACTTTACCCGCGGGGATTCCAAGGGTCTTTACAGGACCCACCTGATTGGGCTCACTGATGACCCATTCACTGCTGAATCAGGCGTACGGTTTTTACCGGACTGCCGGTTGAGTGACGCACCGGCCCTCGACACCCTGATCGTGCCGGGCGGATGGGGGCTGCGCGTACCATCAACCAACGCCGCGGTTTCGACCTGGCTGCGCAGCCGTGCGCCGCGGATTCGGCGAGTTGCCTGCGTCTGTACCGGGGTTTACGGGCTTGCCCCCACCGGGTTGCTCAACCGCCGAAGGGTCACCACACATTGGAGGTTTGCCGAGGACCTCGGCAAACAATTCCCACAACTGACTGTTGATGCGAACGCGTTGTTTGTCAAGGACGGCCGGTTCTATACATCCGGTGGCATCACCGCCGGAATCGATCTGGCACTCGCGCTCGTGGAGGAGGATCTGGGGCCGCGTGTTGCTTTGACGGTTGCGCGGGAGCTGGTTGTTTTCCTGAAGCGGCCGGGTGGGCAGGAGCAGTTTTCCGAACCGCTACGTTTTCAGGTGCACTCGGCCGATCGCTTCGCGGACCTGATTGCGTGGATTTCGGCTCATCTCGGGCGCAACCTGTCCATACCGGTGCTCGCGGACAGGGCGCGACTGAGCCCGCGGCATTTCAGCCGCCGCTTTCACGAGACTTTTGGGTGTACGCCTGCGCAATTTGTGGACAACTTGCGCCTGACGGAAGCCCGCGAGCGGCTGACTACTCCGGGGCGTACGATCGACAGTGTTGCCGCATCCGTTGGTTTTGCCAGCGCCGACGTCTTTCGCCGGCGCTTCCGTAAACGCTTCGGCGTTGCGCCGAAGAATTATCGCGAGCGATTTCTGACATCGAGCTCGCCAGGAGTCTCTTCATGAACGTTCGCGTTGTCGCCTACCTTGCCACCGTGTTGTTGGCCACCGGCGCCGCCGCCTCGAGCGACGCCATTTTTGCCCCCGACGGCAAGCTCAACTTCCCCGCCAACTACCGGGAATGGGTGTTTCTGTCATCCGGCCTCGACATGAGTTACAACAAGCTGCTCGACATGCCGGGTCATTCCATGTTCGACAATGTATTTGCAGACCCGGTGTCTTATCACGAGTTTTTGCAGACCGGCACCTGGCCGGAAGGGACGATTCTCGTCATGGAAGCGCGTGGCGCGACCGGAAAAGGCTCCATCAATCACCGCGGCAAGTTTCAGTCGGGGGACCTGATGGGTGTTGAGGTCCACACCAAAGACACCAGGCGATTTCCGGGCGGGTGGGGATTTTTCGCCTTTGGAGGTGAGGACACCCAGCCCGCTCAACAGATCCCGACGGGCGCGGACTGCTACGCCTGCCATCAACAGCATGGCGCGGTGAATACGACCTTCGTGCAGTTCTACCCGACACTACTGAAGATCGCGACGGCCAAGAAAACCCTCAGCCCGAACTATCAGCCGTAGCCGACTAGAAAACGTATTCGACGCCAGCAGTGACGCCGTCGATATTGAAGTCCCGCTCCAGCGCCTTCTCCTTTATTTTCTGGATCCGCAGATAATCCATACGAAGCACGCAATGGGTCGTGACAGTGAATGCAGTGCCAATGCTCGCCAACACGCTGGTGGTGTTCTGAGAAAAGCTTCCCGAATCGGCGCTGTCACCGACAGTCGTGTGGAAGCTCGATTTCGTCTTCGCCTGGAAGGCGCCCACGCGGGCGGTGAGATCCCAGAAGTTGGTCATGGGCAGCACGCCCACCACCGCCAGCGCCGGCCCATGTGTCCTGACATCCAGATTCAAATGTATTTCCGAGGCCTTTCCATCCACTGACGAAGTAACGGTACCGTAGCCTGAATACCGGAACGGCCCGAAGTCCAGGAACGACAGCTCGACCCCGAAGTTGGGTGTCAACATGTAGCCGACATCGACGGTCCAGGACAGGTGAGATCTGTCTGTGGACGAAGGGCCCATCGCGTAACCGTTTTTCGCTCCGCCAAAAGCTGCAGTCATCCCGTCATCGAGGGTGGCACGGCGATAGGTGCTCAGCAGGTCGAGCGCGTTGGCACCGAAATAAAGTCCTGTCATCTCATCTGCCATCGCAGGCTCGGCGAGGATACTGAAGGATACAATTGCGAGGGCAATCCGTTTCTGGGTCACGTCGGGAGATCTCAAAAAGAGCTGACCGCCTAGGATTGCAGGCTCGTATTACAGTCCGTGGATCCTTACGCATGCAACGAAATTGTCACGCGATCAGTTCATGCTTGCCGACTCGCTTTTCGAGTGGCAGTTTCCCATGCAAACAGTCAGGTCGTGGGCCGCGGCGGTCATCACCGCTCTGGTATCGGTTACTTTGGTCTCATGTGCCAGCGGGCGCACGACTTATCTTGCCGACGGATCCCGGGGCTACTCGGTCTCCTGCCGGGGCCTGCTGAATACCTGGGATTCGTGCCTGGTCGAGGCCGGCCGCATCTGCGGGCCGCGTGGGTATAACACTATCAACGAAGATCAGTACGATCGGACGCTGCTGTTCGGGTGCAAGACTGCTGCCACGGGCAGCAAGTGATCCACGCCACCCCCTCGCGTGACCGCCACGCAGACACACGAAGGGCCCCTTATTCGCCCATTGAAATGATTCGCCAAGCAACAGCATCGTCAACAAAGAGACCACAACTCTTGACGCGGTCGACTGCGGCTTGAAGTGACGGCAGCAACCTGCTCTGCCGGGCTGCGAGGAGCAACCCCAGGGTTCCCACAACCGGAATATCGAGCGCCACCGCCCTGGGAATGACGGGCGACGCCACCAGCTTTGGAACGAGGTCGAGATAGCCTGCTCGCGCCAAGACAATAACAGGCGATGCATTCAGCACCGCGTGCTTCACGGCTTTCTCAGCAACTCCGCACCGGCCCGCGCCTCATCGGCACTTTCCTGCATTGGCGAAACTCTGAGCTCAGACAGAATTGCGACAAACTCGCTCCTGCTGACACCAGCTATCTGCGCGGCAACTTCCTGGCTAACACGTCCAAGCTCATACAACTTGGCGGCTGCGGCCGCGCGCAGATCAGCAGTCAGCTGATTCGAGTCGCGATCGAGGCTCGCGAAGGTTTCATCCGGCAGATTGAATTCCACTCGTTTCATTGGACTAGCCTAACCAAGCTGCATCAGGTGGGCAAGTTCCTGCATGGCCTCAGTTGCCAACGGCGATCCATCGACAACGCTTACGAAGGCGTTGGTTTTATCGTCGATTTGTCCACGGCATTTCGCTCGGACGACTATCGTCCGCCGTAGGACGCCGAGAGCACTACGCGGGGCGAGCGTATCCGTCCGAGAGATACGGCTGAGGCAATTGGTGGTACTCACGTACACTTGGCCTCAACTTTTCCGACGCCTCGGCCGACGCGGGCGGGAAGACGGCGCGCTAGCTGCGGGCCACGTAGCCAATGCCTGCTCTGCAACCGCTTCCAACATGGCACGGCTCAAACCGGCTTTGGCCTGCACTGCTATTCCCTGTGTCACTGTCATCACGAATGCAGCGAGGGCGTCCGGTTTCGCCGTCTCAGGTAAGTCGCCCTCGGCCCGCGCCCGTTCGAAGCGTTCGCGAAGCCGATCCTGACCAGCCACTCGGAACTCTACTAACGCTTGCCGCACGGGCTCAGCATCATCGGATCCTGCCAAGGCTCCATTGATTCCCAAACACCCCGTGTGGTCGGGATAACGCGTGTTCAGCTCTACCGCTTTGTGCACGAGGTGCGCTGCAACTTCGCGTGACGTGGGTTTTTGGAGCGCTTCTGGAAGGTATCCCAGGTATTGCTCGTCGTAACGAGCCAGCGCGCGGCGAAAGAGCGCTTCCTTGTTGCCAAAAGCAGCATATAGCGAGGGTCGCTCCAAACCGGTTGCCTCGGTCAGATCCGCGTAGGAAGTGCCCTCATAGCCTTTACGCCAGAACATGCGCAGCGCGGCATCGAGCGCCTCCTCCAATTGAAATTCGCGATGACGGCCCATCAGTTCGGCTCCGCGTTTTACATACCAATCATTACAGAATCGCTTGACAGTCCCCGGGTTAATTCTATACTAGTCGTTACTGTAACGGTCATTATTTAATCCCATGAAAAAGACACTCGAAGGCAAAGTCGCCCTCATTACTGGCGGCTCACGCGGGCTCGGTTCCAACCTTGCGGAGGCGTTTGCTGACCAGGGCGCCGACGTTGCGATCACCTACGTCGCGTCGGCCGAGAAAGCGGAGGCAGTTGTTGAAAAGCTGAGAGCAAAGGGCGTCCGGGCGATCGCGATCCAGAGCGACCAGGCAGATCCAGCCGCCGCCAAGCCACTGCTCGATACAGTGTCGGCGCATTTCGGCAGGCTCGACATTCTCATCAACAACGCGGCAATTGCCGTACAAGGCAAAACGGTCGACGATCCCGATCTCGATACGATCAACCTCGATCGACAGTGGCGGATCAACGTGCTGGGCGCGGTCGCCACCACGAGAGCAGCGGCGCCCGTGCTCTCAGACGGCGGTAGGATCATCTTCATTGGCTCGATTCTCGGCAGTCGTGTGCCTTTCGCCGGCGTAGCTGACTATTCCGGAACAAAAGCGGCCATCGCCGGATACGCGAGGGGTGTTGCCCGGGATCTGGGTACACGCAACATCACGGTCAATGTCATTCAGCCCGGTGTCATGCCAACTGACATGGCTGTACAGGCGTTGGGCCATGATGTTCCCGATTCGCTCATGAACCTTCACGTGATCCACCGCATTGCCACACTCGAGGAAGTGTCAGCCCTTGCGTGTTTCCTCGCAGGGCCGGCTGGAGGCTACATGACCGGCGGTGTGATCGACGTTTCCGGCGGTCTCGGTACCTGAAATGACACTGACAGGAAAAAGGGAAATCATGACTGAAAAATTCAATGCGCAGTCGACCGCTGACGAGGCGCTGTCCGGTGTCAGTCTCGCCGGGAAGCGAATTTTCATAACAGGGATTTCATCGGGCATCGGGCGCGAGACAGCTCGCTCATTGGCCCTCTCACGGCGCTGAGGTCGTCGGCGCGGTCAGAGATCTCGCGAAAGCCGGATCAGCCACGGCCTCTATCCGCGACGCCGCGAATGAGGGAGGCGGCGGTCTCGAACTGATCGAGCTGGACCTGGCGTCCTTGCAGAGCTCATCCGAATGGGAGTCGAAACGCGTTAGTCGCTTTAGAATCAGGCACTTACCGGCGGAATGAAGCTCGACCCGGAGACCCCTGAGTCGTCAGCCTCAAATCGCGCTATACTTCCGTGTAGTAACTTATCTACACGTGATGAAATGCCCCCTCTAAACATCCGCAATGAAGAGACCGAGCAGCTCGCCATAGCCTTGGCAAAACTGACCGGAGAGACGAAGACTGAGGCAGTGACCCAAGCGCTGCGCGAGCGGCTGCTGCGGGTGCGGCGAGCCCGCACGAAGCGGCGACTTGCAGACGATCTCGATGAGATCGCTCTGCACTGCTCGACCCTTCCGGTGCGCGATTCGCGTAGTGCTGACGAGATCATGGGCTACGACGAGCACGGGCTTCCGCGCTGATGGTGTTGGATACGTCCGCTGTTGTCGCAGTCCTTCAGAACGAGACGGAGCGACGTAAATTCAACGAAGCAATCGAAGCTTCCGAGTCACGCTCTTTGTCCACTGCGTCTTTTGTCGAGTGCTCCATGATCCTCGAGTCACGCTACGGTGCGGACGGCGTTCGCGATCTCGATCTATTCATCGCCAAGGCACAAATATCCCTGGTGCCCGTGGATGAAGAGCAGGCTAACCTCGCCCGTCGCGCGTTCCAGAAGTTCGGAAAAGGACGTCATCCTGCTGGACTCAATTTTGGCGACTGTTTTTCATATGCACTTTCGCGCGCGCTCGATTCGCCTCTGCTGTTCAAAGGAAACGACTTCAATCAAACCGACGTCCAGTGTCATCCAGCCAGCGGTTGATAGTCTATTGAGATGAACTGCGCTCGGGAGGTTTGGCATCCTTTTGGCCAGGAAAAAAAGCGCGCGCAAAAGCCAGGTGTCGTTGGCGTGCCGAGCTCATCAGCCGCATGAAATCAGGCTCTTTGCGCAGGCTGTCCAGGAGCGGATCGGTCGACAGGTAGGGATAGGGGAAAAATCCGCTGTCAATGCTGCGCCCGAGGACTCGCAGCGCCGACTCTCGGTCGCCCAACACAGCGTAGCCTTGAGCGATCTTGTAGGCAGCTTCGGGATCGCCAACGCCGCGCTGGTCGATCCTGGTTTCCACCTGATGCAGCATGAGCAATCCTTCAGACACGTGACCTCGAATGCCGAGGCTGAAGGCTTTGCCGATCTGGGCCTGAAACAGTGACGGATCGAGCTCCAGTGCGCGGTCGAAATGTTCAGCGGCCGCTGCCCGGTTATCCTGATAGTACTCGCCGAAACCCCGGTAAAAAGTGATCAGCGCCTGATCGTCGCTCTTCGGCAGACTATCCAGAAACCGCTCGTATTGTTGCAGGTAAAGATAACCGTTGAGAGTCGAGCTGTTGAGCTTTACGCCCGGATCGAGGCGCCTGGCCGTCTCTGCTTCCGAAACGGACTCCTGCAACATTCCCGCAAACCGGTAGGCATATCCGAGCTCCCAGTGAGTCTCGGCACGATTCGGGTTCATCGCCAGCGCCTGCCGCAACAGCGGCACGGCTCGCTCCACTCTGCCGGTGTCCGTGAACATGTTGGCCATGTAAATCCGCGCATCTATCTGATCCGACTGCAAGGCGAGAGCGCGTTCGAAAGATTGTTGAGCCTTTAGATACTGCTCGCCTCCTCCGAACTGAAAGGAAGCGTTGGCGGTGTACGACTTGCCGAGGTGGGCCCAGGTCAGCGCATAGTCAGGGGCGAGCTGTGTCGACTTCTCGAGCATCCGGATTGCCATGGGAAAATCACTCGTGGAGTAAAGATCAATTCCCCGCAGATAGTATTCGTAGGCGAGCGGAGCGATGGCCGTTTCCGTGTGCAGGCGCGCTGCCTCGGAAGGCGACAAGCTGACTTCCAGTCCCTTGATGATCCGGTTGGCAACACTGTCCTGAACAGTCAGCAACTTTTCGTATTTCAGATCAAAGCTGCCTTTCCAGAGAATATTTTTGGCCTGCGCGTCGATCAGTTGACAGGTGATTCTGAGATCGTCTCCGTCGCGCAGGAAGGTCCCGGTCAGAATTGTGTCTACGTTGAGATCGGTGGCGATCCGCCGCATGTCAACGGCCGGGCTCTTGTATTTCTGTACGGCATAGGAGGGACGCACGGAAAGCTCACTGACGTAACCCAGCTTGGTAATAACCGCATCGGCCAATGAGAAGCCCAGGAACTCACTGTCCTCGTCTGCCCGCAGGTTCTGAAATGGCAACACCGCGAGGCTTCGCGGCTGCCCGCTCCGAGAGGTGACAACAGCTGATTCGTGATGCCACGAGATGGCTGATATGGCGACGATCGCGAGAAGGATGAATCCGAATGCAATGGACCCGAGCCGATGCAGCGCAAGTTGCCTGGGCGGCTCCGCCGGCGGGGCGGGGACACTTGAAGAAGCGTCATCATTCCGCGTCGGCAGGGAAGTTGTCTCCTGAATGCCTGTCAGTTGCAGAATGCCATCCGGAACCCCCTCAGCCACTGAGCTGTCATCATCAATGGTTGTCTGCGCAACTTCCGCGACAGGCGCAACAAACCTGTATCCCTTCTTCGGAACGGTCTGGATGTAAGGACGGCCATCGGCGGTCTCACCGAGAATTCTGCGCAGCGTGGAGATATTAACTGTGAGGTTGGCATCTTCCACGCAACTGTTCGGCCACACTCGACGCATCAAGACTTCCTTCGTCGTCAGCCGGTCGCCGTTCTGAACCAGCACGAGAAGAATCTCCAACACCTTGGGCGTGAGCGACACCGGATCGCCATCACTCAGCAACAGGTGGTTGGCGGGGTCAAAGCGAAATTTGCCGAATTCGTACAAGAACTTACTCCCTGGCGCGGCAGCGTCTCCCCAGAGCTCTTTGGATAATTTTTGCAGATTTACTGGACGCATTTAAGGACTCAACAGGCTAACTCATCCGAGATTTGACGCCGCGCCGGAAGCGGCGGACCTGACAACCCTGAAGTGGCGAGTGCGGGACAGAAGCACGTTGAAAAAGACCCGCACGTTCCTGCCGCCCGGAATCAAAAGGAGTTCATCAAATTGTGCGGAATTGTTGGCATCTTCTCCCGCCGTGAGCCCATCCTCACGGCCACAGTCCAAAGGGCAGTCCAGCGACTTCATCATCGCGGACCTGATGCCCAACGACATTGGATCGCACCCGACCAACGAGTGGCTCTCGGGCACGCGCGGCTCAGTGTCATCGACCTGATGACTGGAGATCAGCCGCTCGTCAGCGAGGATAGTCGCACCCGGATCGTCGTCAACGGCGAATTCTACGGCTACGAGTCAATACGCGACGAGCTCGAACGGTCGGGTCACCGCCTGCGAACACGATCGGACAGCGAAATTGCCCTGCATCTCTATGAGGACCTGGGTGTCCACTGCTTGCACCGTTTGCGCGGCGAGTTCGCTTTCGTACTTTGGGACGAAAGAAACCGTACGATCTTCGCCGCTCGCGATCGATTCGGAATCAAGCCCTTATTCTACGCCTGTCATCAGGGCACGATCTATCTCGCCTCGGAAGTGAAAGCGCTGTTTGCCGCCGGAGTGCCGCGGCGATGGGATTCCGAATCCGTCTCGCATTCAGTCGAATTTGGCGGTCATCCCGCCCGGACGCTGTTTGACGGCGTCTTTCAGATCCCACCAGGACATTATTTGCTCGCAGGCGACAGCCACGTGCAACTGATTCGATATTGGGACTTCGACTATCCACGGGTGGACCGCGCTACAACGCAGCGCCGCTCGCCCGGTGAGTATGTCGAGGAATTCCGAAATGCTTTGGAGGAGTCAGTTCGGCTTCGATTGCGCGCTGACGTTCCCGTGGGATGTTACCTCAGCGGCGGTCTCGACTCCTGCGCCGTTCTGGGGCTCGCCGCAAAGCATCGTTCCGACCCGATACGCGCATTCACCCTGGCCTTTGACCGCCCCGAATACAACGAGGAGAAGGAAGCACGCGAGATGGCGGCCAAGGCAGGCGCGGAATTTTTCCCGATCAGTATCCGCCAGGACGATCTGGCCGATCACTTCGCAGATGCGATCGTGCAATCAGAGACCTTCTGCTACAACGCCCATGGTGTAGCGAAGTACCTGCTGAGCCGAGCGGTCCGCGATGCCGGCTTCAAAGTTGTGCTCACGGGGGAAGGCTCGGATGAGCTGTTGGGTGGATATCCGCATTTTCGTCGTGACATGCTTCTTTACAACAGGGAGGGTCAGGATCCAACGCAGGTGAGTGCCATGCTCCAGGACCTGGAAAGGCTGAATCCTGTGTCACGCGGTTTTCTCCTGCAGCACGGCGCCTCCAGACCGCTCGACAACGTCAAGCGACTTCTGGGTTTCGTTCCAACGTGGATAGAGACCTTCTCCGCCCGGTCGGTAAAAATGCAAGGCATATGGGCTGAAGATTATCTCGACAGGTTTTGCCAGCCGGATGGGTGCCATGCGCTCTTCAGCAGCCTCGATGTCAGAGGTCAGCTGACGGGCCGCGACCCGGTTCATCAATCACTCTATCTGTGGTCGAAGACCATGCTTCCGGGCTACATCCTGACCATGTTGGGTGACCGCATGGAAATGGCACATTCGGTCGAGGGCCGGGTGCCTTTCCTCGATCACCCTCTCGTGGAGCTCATACGTTCGCAGCCCGTGACCCAGAAGATCAACGGCATGACGGAGAAATATGTACTCCGGGAAGCAACACGCGATGTCATTACCGATACTGTTTATCGGAGGCAAAAGCACCCGTTCATGAGTCCACCGTCGACCCTGCATCCGCAGGAGAAGCTCAGCACCTTCGTGCAGGACACCCTGCGTGGTGCCACCCTGGCCTCGATCCCGTTTTTTGACCAGAAGAAGGTCATAGGACTTCTGGACGATTTGCACACGATGGATGAAGGCGCCCGCATTGCCAACGATCAGGTGTTGATGACTGTAGTCAGCGCATGCGTCCTTCAAGACAAATTCAGCCTGGCGGCGTGAAATAAGGAGTTATATATGCGTAATCGAATGTCACTGTTTGGTCTCTTCTGCGGGACGCTGTCAGTGTGCGGACTGGCCTCCGCGCAAGACTCGTTCCAGGGTCACCCACGCAACGATGTTGATGTGGAAAGCCGTTCGAGTCCCATCGCGATCACGGGCGATGACAAGTTTGTCTGGAGCGTCAATCCAGACAACAACTCGGTTTCGGTGTTTCGCGTTGCAAACGATGCGAACCGCAAATTGGCGGAAATTCCAGTTGGGAAGGAACCCTGGTGCGTCGCAATCCAGCCGGAGGCTGAGAACGGTGATCACTACGATCGAGACCGAAAGCACGAGCACGACGAGGCAGGAGCCGCGAAAGTCTATGTAACCAACATGGTCAGTGGCACCGTGTCTGTCATTGACCCGAGGAGACTGCGCGTCACCAGGACGATCGAGGTCGGCACCGAGCCGTTTGGCTGCGCGCTGAGTCCGGACGGGCGCAAGCTCTACGTGACCAATCAGTCGCAGAACACGATTTCCGTCATCAATACGCGCCTGGACCGGGTAGTCGATACGATCCGGAACGTCGGTCTGAAGCCACATGGCATTGCTGTCTCGCCCGACGGCGACAAGCTCTATGTAACACAGCTGTTATCCTCGCGCCCCGCACCGCAGGAAACCCGCCCTCGAACGCAAAGCGAGGGTGCGGACGACGGCCGCGTCGGACGCGTAACGGTAATCGATGCTCACTGGCACAAGGTCATCGGGACTGTCATCCTCAATCCGACTCTCATCGCCCCCTTCTTCCAGTCCGACGGCAACACACTGGGGCGCGAACCGTTGACGACCACGTTTGACAATCGCACCAGCGCTTTCCCGAACTTGCTGGAATCGATCGTGATCAGGGGAAAGTTTGCCTATGTCACGGGCACCTGCTCATCACCCAACGGCCCCTTCCGCTTCAACGTAAACGTACAGAGTTGCTTGTCCGTGATCGATACCCAAAAGGACAAGGAAGCGTTCCCGTCGTTGAATATGAATGATGGCGTCAATTTCGAGCCGGCGGGCGTCAAGCTCTTCAATACAAACCCGTTTGCCACGGCATTCAAACGCAGATCCAGGGAGGGCTTCGTGGCAGTGGGCGCGACCAACCGGCTGTTGCGCCTCGAGGTCGATTCGCAAGGTGTGCCCTCCATCAACCCACCGATCAACGCACAGGACCCCGGGCATATCATACGGATCGAGCTGAAGGACAGGTTGGAGCTGTCTCAATCGGACCCACAGGACGTAGTCGGCGGCAAAAACCCCCGTGGCATCGTCCTGAATTCCAGAGACAGTCGCGCTTATGTCATGGACTACGTATCCCGTGACATAGCGGTAGTCGACATCTCCGCGAGCGACCCTGCCAAGTATGCAACATTGACTCGAATACAATCCTCACAACTGCCAGCTGCCGGGACCGTTGACGCGACTGTTCAAAGAGGAAAACAACTCTTTAATACTGCAATCGGTCCGGTGGGTGCCGCTGCCAACTCCATGCGGCCAGCGGGCCGCATGTCGGACACTGGCTGGGGCACGTGCTACAGCTGTCACGTCAATGGGCTGGTCGACAGCGTCACCTGGATGTTCCCCGATGGACCCCGGCAATCGATCTCAATGGAGAGTACCTTCACGTTCGGCGACGCGGTCATACAGCACGGTGCACCCGTTCTCCCGGAATCGCATCAGCGCGCACTCAACTGGTCGGCAGTTCGCGATGAGGTGCAGGACTTCGAACGGAATATTCGCGCCGTGTCGGGTGGCGGGGGGCTGATCGAAGACATTCCCGAAGGCGCCGCAGGCCTGGCGCAGGTGCCCGATCTACTCGTCACCGCCAACACCGGCCGAGACGAAGACCTGGATGCGATCGCAACATACATTTCACTGGGCATCCGGGCACCAATCTCGCCACGTCGCGGCCAGAACGTAGCCAGGGGGCGTCAACTCTTCGCCGCCGCGGGATGCCAAAGTTGTCACGGTGGAGACGACTGGACCAATAGCATCATCGACACCACACCGCCTCAAGTGGCCGCACAGGTTGTGGATGCCCAACTCGTCAAGTTCTTGTGCCGGGTAGGCACGTTCGATGCGGGACTCTTTGCGGACGGCGTCAGCAACGAAATTCGTGCGAACAACGTTGCCAACGTGCAGGCAAGAGGTGCTGACGGCTTCAACGTTCCCTCCCTGATCTCGGTTTTTGCGAGTGCGCCTTATCTGCATAGCGGTGCCGCCCCGACGCTCGATGCAGTTCTCGAAAACGTGACGCACCGAAGCGCCGGCAGTGGCGGCGTTGATACCTTGACCAACTTCGACGATCGACGTCAGTTAGTACGGTTCCTCGAATCGATCGATCGAACAACAAAGCCCTTCGCGGCTGGAAGTTTGCCGACGGGGGTCTGTGGTCCAAAGTAAATGACTACTGCAGAGAGCTCGTTGCGTCAAAAGCGCTTGGTAATGTTCGCGCCCCAAAGCCGGGGCTCGTTAGTAATACCCTGCGCGTAGAGCCCGGTGATCGTATCGTAGAGGAAGATATTTACGATCGGCTGCCTGTCGAAGGCGTTCTTGACGAAGAGCTGGACCTGCAAACCGTACGGATCGTTACGGAACGTCAACGACGCATTGACGTTGGTCCAGCTCTCCAGCCGGTCGATCGCGGTATTGTAGATTCGGGCGTAGGAGCGTCCCTGAGCGTAGAAGTCGCCACGCAACGTCGCCTGCCAGTCGTTCTTTACTTTGGCGGTATACTCGGCTCCGGCCGACATCGTGTAGCGCGGCGCATTGGGCATCCAATTGCCCTCAATGTGGGTTTCCTGACCGACCGTCGGAGTGACACCGAGGGCCCCGAACGCACCGGTGCACGCAGCAAGCAGCGCTGCGGAGTTGCCGGAGACGCCCGGAATGGTCGGCGCGCCGGGCGACTGCTGGATGATCGGGAGCAGATCTGCGAGCGCGGTGGTCGGCACCGCGCAGTTGCCACCTCCCGAATTCTTGACAAGCGTCAGATCGGGGTTGCCGGCAGTGATGTTGAGGGGGTCGATCGCAGACGTGTCGCCGATCCGCGTGTGGAGATAGCCAGCGCTGATGTCGAACTGCAGCGGAGGAATCGGCCGCCAGGTTGATTCGAACTCAGCGCCAACGATCTTGGCGGCAACGTTCTGCACAACTTCCGTCTGTGAGACGATTTCCTCAACCTGATAGTTTCTATAGTCGTAGTGGAAGGCCGTGATGTTGGCAGTGAGCTTCCCGCCGAAGAACGTATTCTTCGTTCCGATCTCCACGGAATTGACGAACTCAGGCTCGAAGGTGCCTGCCACCAGCCCCGATGTCGCCGCTCTCGGCGTATTCGGTCCGCCCGCTTTGTATCCACGCGAGTAGAAGGCGTAGACCCTCGACCGGCCCCAGCCCGGATGCAGCGTGAGATCCAGTCCGATGCGCCCGGTGGGCTCGGTGAACTCCGAGCCGACGGAGGGAGGATCGCCGATCACCAGACCCGACCCGTGCTGAAGCAGCTGCAGCGGCAAGTTGACCTGCCGCTTCTCGTCGTGGGTCAAACGCGCACCCGCGGTCAGCTCGAGATCGGAGGTGATGTTGTAGTAGGCCTCACCGAATACCGCTTCCGAGTTCAATCGGAACGGCACGTGGTTATAGTAGTTGTTGTGTCCCTGATCACCAAAACCCGGGTTCGGATCTATGTAGACGCATGTAGTGCTGCCGAGAGGGCATGGCACTGCGCCATTGAGCGCTTGCGCGGCCAGGGTCAGGACGTTTGAGGCAATGTAGTTGGTCGTCGTCGACGTGTAGCGCAGATAGTTCGCGCCCAACGCGAAGTTGAACGGTCCGGAGAAGTTCGACTGCAACCTGAGCTCCTGCGCCAACTGGCTCGACGGCTGCGTGAAGCGGGTGATGCCAGCCAGCCGGTCGAACGATCCAATCTGGGGATCGACGAAGGTGCCGCCCGGCGTGAAGAGACTGTTGCCGAACGGCACGGAAGGAATGAATCCGAAGAAGTCGCCGATATTCTCGACCCGGTCGTAGGTATAGGAGCTGAGTGAGCTCAGCGTCAGCGACGATCCCAGATTCCAGTCGACGCTGAGCTGAACGATGTCGTTGCGGGCCTCGTAGCGCGGGTTGAAGATGGACGAAGTATCCTGAAGGTTGCTGCTGGTCCGCACCCCGGCATTGGTGTCGCCGTGAGTGATACCAAACACCTGTGGCAATATGCCGAACAGAGTGCCCAGGGAATTGGGCGCCTGGTGCGCATTGCCATAGAGGCTGGCATTCGCGCATCCCTGGCTCAGATAGCCGCGCACGATGGGATCCCTCACCGCGCTGCCGCCGACGTTGGCGGGACCCTCGTCCTTGGTGCAGAGTACGGCGCCGCTTCGCAGGCGGTCATCATCCTCGTTGAAGTGCTGCCACATGAGATTAGCGGTCAGCGACGGATCGGGCTTCCATCCTAGCGTCAGCCGTGTCGAGTAGGCATCGCGGCCATTGACCGACTTGCCGGTGTAGGTGTTCTCGCCGAATCCGGACCGACGCAGGTAGGAACCGGCCGTCCGCAGCGCCAACGTGTCCGAGAGCGGCACGTTGACCGCACCCTTCGCACGGAAGCTACCGTAATTGCCTCCCTCGAAAGTGGTGAAGCCTTCGAACGAGCCGGCGGGCCTGGCAGTGAGGATATTGACAACGCCGCCTGTGGCGTTGCGACCGTAGAGCGTGCCCTGCGGCCCGCGCAGCACCTCAACCTGCTCGACGTCGTAGAGGTCCGCCTCGAAGAAGCGGCTCGAGGTCAGCGGCTCATTGTTGAGATGGATAGCGACGCCGGAATCAGCCGCGGGCGTTCCGAGTTGAGTTCCAACGCCACGGATCTGAAAGTTGAACCCACTGAAATATCCCTTCGCTGCGGTGATGTTGGGCACCGCGAGCAGCAGCTCCGGCCCGGTATCGAGATGCTGCGCTGCGAGGCGGTCCTGGTCGAAAGCGGATACCGCGATCGGCACGTCTTGGAGATTTTCACGCTTGCGCTGCGCGGTGACAACGATCTGTGACGAGGAATCGAGGCTCGCGTCGCCAGGCATAGTCTGACCGAGCACCGGAACGGAAACGATCAAGGGCGCTATAGACCAGCCGAAGTCAACTAACTTTCGCATGTTGCCCCCATGCTTCTACTGCACCGCGTCAGCGCCAAAGCAGCACACCCGGCAACAGCAGCGAAAGGTTCGATGCCGACGAGACCCCCCTGCTGCCACACGGGCCGGTAAAGCGGCCCGCGTACAGCAGTCCAATGATGTGCAAGGCGCATGAAGAACCTGCGCATTCTTGCGGCAAATTCGGGGTCCATTCTCGGCGGTGGTAGTGCAGCGCTGATGCCTGACAAAAGAACCTGGTGTCGCCGCTCGTCGGCGGCGATCTGCGTCAAGGCAAAGCGCATCCTGGGCTCGTGGCAGGAATGCGCGAGGCTCTCAAAGGTCACAGTGGCGGACTCCTCGCCACAGCTCAACACCTGCAACAATTCCGACAGGCCAAGAGCACCTTGCGGATCGAGGTTGAGAGAGGTTGAAGTCGGCCTGCAGAAACCAACCCACGCCCGAGGGAAGCAAGTCGCGACCAACCGTGCCGGGCGGGATTCTGTGGTGCCGGTGGAATAATCGGTCCCGGGTTTGCACTCCCCCAATATTGCCGGATACATAGTTGATGAGACCGGACGCAGCGGCCGAATATTGCTGCTGTTTCTCGAGGCAAGCCTCAACGGCTCGAGTTTGACGTCGCTTGGGGTTGCCTTTCGAGCACCGCATGTAAGGCAACTGCCAACAGAATGACTGCTGCGATGAGGAACACCACCGGGGTAATCAAGAAGGCTCGTACCAGTATCCAAATCATGACCATTCCCCTTTTCACCCGGAACCTCGCCTGATGAGGCCCTCACTGTTGTCTTGCTATAAAGCAACACCCATGCCAGCGCTCAGTCTTTTGTAAGTGTTTGATTTCGTGCGCTTCGGCGGGCCGCCTGCTTCGTCGGTCAGGTCTGCGCGCCGCAGTCGGCCGCGTGGCGCCGCAGCCGGCTGTGGGCGGTCAGGACCTTTCCTGGTCGTGCTGGAAGAGAACGCAATGAGGGATTACAGCGCCGTCTAAGGCCACGCCATTAGATCCGCTTCGAGCCGGGCGAACCACCGCGCTCTGAAAATCCGCCGCGGGTGAGCTCATCCGCTGGTGCAATGCGAGATGCTTGACCGAGCAGCTCCGGTTCACAATCAGCACATTGTGTAGCCCGGCAGTACCGATATGCGCAGCGGGCTCTCCGGGAGGTCGCGGCTGTGTTCAACTCAAATGCGAGTGTCTTCTCGAGCAACGGGTTCATGCCGCACGGTATGTGCTACCTGTGGCGACCGGACGTACTGACTCTCCACGTCGTGTCCGACACGCTGATTACCCTCGCCTACTTTTCCATACCTTTCACGCTGGTGTATTTCGTCCGTAAGCGCAAAGATCTCGAATTCAACTGGATGTTTGTCTGCTTTGCGATCTTCATCGTTGCCTGTGGGACCACTCACCTGATGGAGATCTGGACAATATGGGAGCCCAGGTACTGGCTCTCGGGCGCCATCAAAGCCATCACGGCACTTGCCTCCGTCCCCACTGCGATTCTTCTCGCGAGACTCATTCCCGCGGCGCTGCGCCTGCCCAGTCCCGCAAGCCTTCGAGCAGCTAACGAGTGCCTCGAGCGCGAAGTTCATCAGCGCAAGCGTGCGGAGGATGAGGTTCGCCGGGCAAACGTTGAGCTCGAGGCGCGTGTTGCAGATCGCACCGCCGCGCTGGAGACCGTGAATCGAGCGCTCCAGCAGGAAGTGCAGCAGCGCGAGCAGGCCGAGCGAACATTACGCTCCAATCAACGGTTGATTCAGACTGTTCTCGACAACTCGGCCCCCGTGATTTATGTGAAGGATCTCGAGTTCCGATATCTGTTGATCAATCGTCGCTTCGAGGAAATCTTCAACATCTCGCGCGAAAATATCCTCGCCCACACAGACTACGACCTTTTCTCGAAGGAGGCTGCGGACGGGTTCCGCCGAATGGACGAACGTGCGTTGGCAGCCGATCATGCACTCACCGAGGAGGAAATCGCCCCACACGCCGACGGTCCGCATACCTATATCTCGGTCAAGGCACCCTTGCGCGATGACGCGGGGCAGATTATCGGTATCTTCGGCATCTCCACGGATATCACGGAACGCAAGCGCGTCGACACAGCCCTGCGAGAGAGCCAACAGCGGCTCCAAGGCATCGTCGAATCCACTGACGATGCCATCATTACGAAAACGCCCGACGGCATTATCACCTCGTGGAACCCGGCCGCTGAGAGGCTCTTTGGTTACACGGCGCAACAGGCCGTGGGACAATCGATACAGCTGATTATTCCACCCGAGAGATTCTCAGAGGAGTCGACTATTCTGTCGCAAATCGCGCGCGGCGAGCTCGTCGATCATGTCGAGACTACCCGGATCCGAGCAAACGGAACCCACATCGATATCTCCGCAACCATGTCACCCTTGAAGGACGGGGACGGGAGGATCATCGGCGCGTCCACGATTGCCCGTGACGTTACCGAGCGGAAAGCGCACGAGCGCAAGGTGCAAACACAGCTCGAGCGGTTGAATCTGCTGCAGCAGATCACCCGCGCGATCGGCGAGCGCCAGGATGTCCCCAGCATCTTCCAGGTGGTCATACGTAGCCTCGAGGAGCGTCTCCCGCTCGACTTCGGATGCATCGCCCTGTATGAGCCTGCGAATGAGATCCTGGTGATCAGCCGTGTAGGCACGAGGAGCCGCGAGCTCAGTCTGGAGACAGCCATATCCGAGCAGTCCCAGGTTGGCATCGATCAGAACGGGTTGGCGCGCTGTGTACGGGGCGAGCTCGTGTACGAACCCGATATCTCGGCATCGACTCACCCTTTCCCGATGAGACTTGCAGGGATCGGCCTGCGCGCTCTGGTCTTCGTGCCACTGAGTGTCGAGGATAAGGTGTTCGCTGTCATAATCGCGGCTCGTCGGCAGGTCGCAAGTTTCACCAGTAACGATTGCGAGTTTCTAGGGCAACTGAGCGAGCAGCTGGCGCTCGCCGCCCACCACGCGCAACTCTACGCAGCGCTGCAGCAAGCTTACGATGATCTTCGTCAGACACAACAAACAGTCATGCAACAGGAACGGTTGCGAGCGCTCGGGCAGATGGCGAGCGGAATAGCCCACGATATCAACAATGCACTATCGCCCGCCGCGCTATATGTCCAATCACTGCTCCAACGCGATAACACGCTCAGTAAAGAGGCACGGGATCAGTTGACCGTCGTTGAACGAGCAATCGATGATGTCGGCCGTACTGTCGGG
>Ga0207641_10000394_pt1 | contig 51467 bp, 44 predicted proteins | sample KBSSwiS62_FD_184306 | JGI IMG/M metagenome (GOLD analysis project Ga0207641, IMG submission 184306) | Switchgrass rhizosphere microbial communities from Kellogg Biological Station, Michigan, USA - KBS Switchgrass S6-2 (SPAdes) (version 2) | ecosystem: Host-associated > Plants > Roots >...
GATTTAAGAAAATAAGTTTTAAAAAAAATCGTTTATTTACTAACCAATATCCGATGGGATCGTACGATTTCATCAAAAATTTTTAAAACCAATCATTTCATGAAAAACCCAGAAACAACAAGCCATGTAATTAAGGTGGCTATTGCCGATGATCACACACTTTTCCGTTCCGGTGTGAAAGCATCTTTGACTGCGCATAAGGATATACACATGGTAGCTGAAGCTGAGAATGGCATGCAGATGCTTAATTTGTTAAAGCATATTCAGCCCGATGTTGTACTCCTTGATATTTCAATGCCCATCATGGATGGCCTTGCAACATTACCAGAAATAAAAAAATTATATCCTGGCGTGAAAGTGATCATGCTCAGCATGCACAATGATCATTCAATGATCAGTCGCATGATGGAGATAGGTGCTAACAGCTACCTGACAAAGGAAAGTGGCGCCGAGAAGATCTATGAAGCGATCAAACAGGTATATGAAAATGAATTTTTCTTTAATGATCTTACTAATAAGGCATTGTTAAGTGGCTTGCGAAACAAAACTTTCGCTGATGCCCACAAACCCGCAGAAGTTCATTTAAATGAAAAAGAAATTACTATTCTGCGCCTGATGTGTGAAGAAAAGAGCACAAAGGAAATTGCAGATATAGTTGACCTAAGCCCCCGCACCGTTGAAGCAATACGTGATAAATTAAAAACTAAGACGGGCACAAAGAGCATGGCCGGATTAGTAATGTATGCAGTAAAAGCAGGAATTGTAGAGCAATAAAAAATAACAATTATCATAATGGAATGGCATCAGGTAACGATGCCATTTTTTATTGCAAACATCACAAGTCCTGCAGTATTCCGTACACCGACTTTTTCTATTAATCGCTGACGAATTCCTTCTACAGAACGTGGACTGAGAAAAATTTCTTTGGCGATCTCGGCAGCTGTTTTTTCTTCACAAATCATTTTCAGCACCTCTTGTTCCCTTTCTGAAAATTCCACATTCTGATTAAAAGAGGGTTTGAAATTATTTTTGATAACAAGTTTTTTCAAGAGAGCCTTGTTTACAAGGTCGTTGAAATAATAACCATTTTCGTAGACGGCATAAATTGACTTTCTTATTTCATCAGGTTCGGTATTTTTAAGAAGATACCCGTTTGCCCCGATTTCCATAAGATGTATGATGAACTTGTCGTCCTCATACATAGTAACTACCAGCACTTTTACATCAGGGAATTTTTTGCGGATGATTTGGGTTGCTTCCATGCCATCCATGATCGGCATTTTCAGGTCCATGATTACAACATCCGGTAATTTCTTTTCAAACCCGGCAATCAGGTCATCTCCGTTATCGGCTTCAAGTATTACCTCAAGTGTTTTGTCACTGGCAATGCATTTTTTTAATCCTTCCCGGTATATTTTGTAATCATCTGCAATAGCTATCAGTATTTTTTTTTCTTTGCTCATATAATTACAGGTATTGTTAATTGAATGGTGAAATTACCCGTATCCAGACTGCTGAAAAGAATATTTCCTTTCAGTAAAATTATGCGGTTTTGAATATTTTTCAGACCCAATCCCGCAGGCTTAAATCTTAATTCTTCAAATTGTTCCTGGGTTAATCCTTCTCCATTATGCCAGATCTGTAACTGCAATTGATTTTCACTTAGTGAAGATGTAATGTTTATAAGACGAGGGTGTGCATGTTTTATCAGGTTATTTACCAATTCCTGGACAATACGATAAACTGCCAGGTCTGTTTCAGCATTTGAGATCTGGTATTCGTCATCGAGATCAACTGTGCTGTTTACAACCGTGCCGCCAGTAATCTTTTTCATAAAATGACGAATTGCTTCATTTAATCCGAATTCTTTCAGAATTGTAGAATGAAGGTTATGAGAGATTGTACGAACTTTCTGTATCGATTCGTCTATCATTTCTTTCACTTTTGCATGATCCTGCTTATCGTCTTCAGACAAGTTTTCTGTATTCATTTCAACAAGAAAAATCCGCGAAGATGATAACAAAGCTCCAACCTCATCATGAAGCATTTCAGCGATTCGATGTCTTTCGCCTTCTTCGCTTCTTACGGCTGATTCTATCAATTGATTTTGTTGGTGTTCCTTTAATTGACTCATTTGTTTTTGCAATTGCCATTTTTTTCGTTGGTTCACAACCATGATGAGAAGAAATCCCGCTGCCAACAGAAGCATGGAAGCGATTCCAAGTGTAATCAATAGGGTGATATCCTTAGTCATGTTTTTTTGTCTTGTAAAAAGATACAGCTATAAAAATATTCAGCAAGATGAATGAAATATTATGAACATTCCAGATTTCCACTGCATATTTTTTAAACTCAGGGAATCCCATAAGGTATTTATAAAAAAGAAAGATGAAAAAATTGATTGCAGTATAGAGTGTCAGGCCTGTAACTACCCAAAACTGTGGCAGCGATGAAGGCGATTCTATGCTCTCATCCAGTGTGGTCTTATAAAAGTAAAGCAGGCTATAGTATAAAAGAATTGCAGCTTCAATTGCATGTTCCCGGCTACTAAAATCTTTTATATCTTCAAACCAAATAAAATTTACGGTCATGAGTAGCAGAAAGATCCACGGTACAAATCTATCCAGCTTTTTATAAATAGGATAGAAGTGTTGGAAGAATAGTGAAAAGAATATAAGACGTGCAAAAGAATTCAGATTGTAAAAGATATTATTTTTAAATACATATTTCGCGGCTTTTGGGTCCCAATCCCGCCACCACCATAAATTTTTTTCAAACCACCAGTTTATTCCAAGATGTTTTCGATACCAAATAAGATCTATTGCAATACTAAACATGAGTGTAATAATGAGAAAATAGAAAATGGGTTTTGCCCATTTGGCTTTTTGCTTTAAAAAAATAAAACTGGTCAGAGGGATGAGAGGTGCCCATACCTCTGACCAGTTTAGAATATCCTGGATAGTCTTCATAATTTATTAATAGGGATCTGCAGGTGGGCTTGGATTAAGGGTCTCTGTGCTAGTGCCAAGTGTTGCATCAAGAGCTATGTGCGGATTAGCAGAGATTGTCGGCGTAAGGATAAGGGCTGCATTTGGGCGACCTCCGTCTCTTAGTACTGCCTTGATCATGTTTATCAACTCGTGTAGTTCTTTATTTGCAAAACCAATTGGTTCGGGATAGTTGGCCAGATCAAATTCGAATGTTTGTGTATAATCAGGCACACAGTCTACTTTTGCACCTGATGTCCAACTTCCCAGAAACGGTTTATGAGAAGGGTAAGCGATGAGTCCGAGATGCGCCTCGAGATGAACACCATTATTTCGTATCTCTCTTAATACGCATTGAAAAAAGATCTTTTTCATTTTGCCATTGGGCGCAGCATTTTGCAGGTCCGTGAGTAGGACTGTATGTGCTGGTATGATAATTTTTTGTGCCATGATTTATGTTTTAAGGTGGAATGGAGTCGGGTTCGATGACTCCATTAAAATAATAATTTTAGCTTCCTGGATCAGCGGGTGGGCTTGGATTAGAATCGCCCAATGGTGTTTCAGAGAGCACATTTTTTTTATCGTCCTCCTTTACAACTTTTATATGAAAAACTAAATGATTTGCATTTGTTCCTTCCCCATTTTTTGGTTCAAGAAGTAAATATGTAAAATCACGGTCAGAACCGTCAAGTTTTTTTACTATTGCCTTTAGATCAATGTAATTGTTACCGAGTATGAATGGTGAATTAATGGTAGTAGTCCCTTGTGTCGAAATATTTTGAATAGGCGTTTCACCTTTGCCGTGATGTGTTTGATTCTTTGCACCATAAGCTATCATTTCGATCGTCGATAAGTCTGCAAAATCATTTATCCCAATCTTTACAATCAATTTCTTAAAGGTTTTATTATTGTAGAGGTCCCTCAGATTAGCTGCCTCAATTCTAAATACTGGTACTGTGACTGAAGTAAAAGGAACTGCTTTCTTACCAACGGATGAATTACTAGCGGGTACTTGCGCTGACGAAGCATTTGTGGCGCTTGTTGTAGCATCAGAAGCATTCTTTTTCGGGTTGCACGATAGAATAATGAAGGAAACTGAGAATAATACTCCCAGATAGGTTAAATAATTAACCGACTCAAATTTTTTTTGGTAACTCATAATTTTAAAGTTTTGTGGTGATCAAATCCGGAAGGGAGTCTTCTATATAGTCGGGAAAGCATTATCAAGTTATTTATTTAATACCAAATATCAAACAGCAGTGCCCCTAAAACCAGCGTACAAGTACGCATTCTAAGGAAAAGGAGTTTCTACGCAGCCGTCTTTCAGCAATTACCATATTAGTACGTTGTCACGTTTATACGAGATGATACGCTTAGCGAATTGTTATCATAACGTACTAGTTCCTAATGTTTTTTTTGAGTAGATGCTACCTTGTTCCAGGGGCATCTGTGGGGCAAAATTGTGGTACAAAAATTACCGCAATGACACTTCAAAAAACCTTCCGCATCGGTCTCGCAGCCATCATGATCAACTGCTTTTTGCTGGCTCCAATTAGCTCAAGTGAAGCTATATACAAGTCAAAAAGAATATCCTTCAACACCCAACAACAGGTGGCTGATGAAGGGTCTTCTAAACAGACAAACAATATTGATCTTACAATTCCTTTGGGTAATAAAAAGGAAAAAGAAAAGAATAATAATCATAACGAGGATCAGCCAAAAGCAAAACATCATCCTGATGAAGAAAAACATAAGAACCATGTTTATCATTATCACAGGGTCAAAGCAAAGAAAAAGATCCACACAACTTTTTTGCAATTATGCCTGAAAATTTTTATTGCAATTAGTTTTATTTCAGTATTACTTTGCGGCTACCTGAGTATCGGTCATTGAAATGAAAAAATATTTTAACTATAATGGAAGGTTTTTTGCGGATGAGGAGAACGTTCTGTCCAAAGATGATAGAAGCTATCGATATGGTGATGGACTTTTTGAAACAATGAAATTGATAAATGGAAATATTTTACTGAAGGATTACCATTTTGAAAGACTGTTTTCGGGGTTAGATATTTTAAAATTTCATATCCCTGTTCTTTTTACAAAGCAGAAAATTGAAGAAACAATAAAAGAACTGAGTAAAAAGAATGAATGCGAGAAATCTGCGAGGATCCGTTTGTCAGTATCAAGAGGAAGTGGTGGCTTGTATGACTGTGATAATAAACTTTCTTACCTGATCGAATGTTGGCCATTGGAGCAAAAGGATCTTAATGAAAATGGATTGATCATTGATATTTTTCCTGATGCAAAAAAAAGCATTGATGTTTTTTCAAACCTTAAATCTGCGAATTATCTTCCTTATGTAATGGCTGCTATTTGGGCTAAAGAAAATAAGCTCAATGAAGCTTTAATTCTAAATCAGCATGACCGCATTTGCGATTCAACAATTGCCAATGTTTTTTGGGTAAAAGACAATAACATCTATACACCACTGTTAAGTGAAGGTTGTGTAGCAGGGGTGATGCGAAAAAAAATTTTGGAATTGGCAACACTAAATCCTGATTATATGTTGCATGAAACTGTTCTTAGCCAGGAAATATTGCTGCAGGCAGATGAAGTTTTCCTTACAAATGCTATTGCCGGCATTAGATGGGTAAAAGAATGCGGGAATAAGGGTTATAAGAACACGATCAGCAGCAAAATATTTACAGCACTGGCTTAAACAATTTCCAGGTTGGTTTGTTTGGAAATTTAGTTAAGGCTTTATGAGTTTACCCGTCAATATTTTTTGGTTTCGTCGTGACTTGAGACTGCACGATAACGCAGGCCTATATTATGCCCTAAAAGAAGGAAAACCCGTGGTTCCCGTTTTTATTTTTGACCGCAATATTCTCGACGAACTTGAAGACAGGCAAGACAAACGGGTAGAATTTATACACACATCACTTCTGGAAATCGAACGATTACTTGTAGCCATTGGCTCAACATTAGATGTGCGGTATGGATTTCCCAATGAGATTTGGAAACAATTAATTCATGATTACAAAATTGAAAATGTTTATACAAATGATGACTATGAGCCCTATGCGAGAATCCGGGATGAAGAAGTGGCAAAGTTTCTCAAAGCAAATGGAATATTGCTTCATTCATTTAAGGACCAGGTAGTTCTTGAAAAAGCAGAAGTAGTAAAAGATGATGAAAAACCTTATACCATTTTTACACCTTATTCAAGAAAGTGGAAAGCGACACTAAATAATTTTTATCTGTCTTCTTATCCAACAGAAAAGCTTTTTTTTAACTTCTTCAGGCAAAAGGAAAAGGTAATCCCATCGCTTGCAGAAATGAACTTCAAGTCATCTGGCCAGGTTTATCCAATAAAAAATTGGAAAACTGAGATGATCAAACAGTATAAAGAAAAAAGGGATTATCCTTCTGTTGATGGCACATCCAGGTTGAGTGTGCATCTTCGTTTTGGAACAATAAGTATTCGTGAATTAGCGAGGGAAGCTGATAAACTAAATGAAACTTTCCTTAACGAACTTATCTGGCGGGATTTTTATCAGATGATCCTCTGGCATTTTCCTCATGTGGTTGGGGGCTCATTCAAACCTGAATATGATAATATCAAATGGAGAAATAATGAAAAGGAATTTGATGCATGGTGCGAAGGACAAACTGGCTATCCGATCGTTGATGCGGGGATGAGAGAATTAAATGAAACTGGTTTTATGCATAACCGTGTTCGAATGATCGTTGCCTCTTTTCTTACAAAACATTTATTGATTGACTGGCGTTGGGGCGAAGCATACTTTGCAAAAAAATTATTAGACTTTGACCTGGCAGCAAACAACGGTGGTTGGCAATGGGCAGCAGGTTCAGGTTGTGATGCTGCTCCCTACTTCAGGATTTTTAATCCTTATTTACAGACAAAACGATTCGACCCGGAATTTAAATATATACGCAAATGGGTCCCCGAATTTGAAGAACTTACATATACTAACCCCATCGTTGATCATGAATTTGCAAGAAAAAGATGCCTCGAGGTTTACGGAAAAGCGCTTAAAAAATAATTTAATCAAACCTCGGATTTACAAAATTATTGAGCTTTGACCCGAATCGATAATTAAGGCCAAAACTGGTATAGAAACTATAACCAGAAGCGATTTGTCTCCGGCGGGTAAGCACTTCCGTGACATCAGCTTCTTCTTTGGGTAAATAAATTTGATCCCGACTGAGTTCTGCATAAGAGTAAAAATTAAAAGATAACCCACCAGTTATGCGTATATCAACTTCTCCATTTACATTAAGATTGAAATATTTCCAATCATGAAAATAATTGTGATAATCTGCTCCAAATTCTATTGTGCCCCATTTTTGCCTGAAAGAGAGATTGGCTTTTATACTCTGTCCATAAAGCGTTTCCTTAAGCTTATCATACAGGGTGGTATCGAAATATGAATTTTGCCTTACATCAACTGTATAGGACAAAGTAAAAAATTTTGTATTCACTTCTTTATATGGATAAATGTCATATTCAAAACCTGTACGAAAAAGTAACCGGCCTTTATTATTTGAAAAGCTATTGCGGGATAATTCTACCTGGTATCCATATGACCAATGATCAGTAATGCTTTTTATCAGGTAATGTTGGAAATTATAACTCTCATTTTTGTTTACTATCTTTTCTTTCACTGTACTATCTTCCAGGTAATAACTATCCCTGTTTTTGTTACCAAATGCTTCAAAGGCTACTTTCAATTCTTCTGTTACACGATTTGCAGCAAAATTTGCTCCCACGCGGGAACTCTTATACACTTCGTCTGCACTTATATTTCCATTTGCTCCTGCACGAAACACCCAATAATTCCAGGGGTCTTTGGTAGTAGCTGAAGTGTCTTTCTTTTTTTCATCCGTTTTAGTTTTCATTTCAATTGCAATGTCATTTCCATTGCCGGCTTTAACAATATAGGGAGTAAGACCGAGCTTCAGATGTTTGATCAACAAATCTCTTTCTTCAAAATCAGTGGCATTAGCATCCGAATTAAATCGTAAGGTATCTGTCATTTGCCTGAACTTATTTTGTCCAAAGAAAATAAGTTGGAATTGACTTCCGCCACCACCTGTTTCCTGTTCTGTTATTAATATATGCAGATCTGCCGCCTGGTTATCAAGTAAAAAATCAACAATATTAATTTCCGTTTTTATGAAATTCTGGTCGCACCGTGTATTGCTGCAGTCAATAAATACTTTAAGCCTGTGAGTAGGTTGAGTATTCTGGGCTTTTATAAGAAAAGTAAAAAAAAGTAGCCCAATTAATAGGAAAGGCTTTCTCATGTTGGTGTGGTTTAGGTTTCTAATTACAAATAACGCATCAATACTTAACCTCTTGTGTTAACGAAACGACAAAAACGATGATTCAATAACAAAGAAAATCCATATCTAAATGACTAATAAACATACTTTATGAAAGGAACAACTCGCTTGATGATTGGATAGAATTAACTGGTAATTGTGTTGCTGCTATTTTATATAGAGTTTCTATTGCCTGTTTCCCATTATTACCAAGATCAACCGAAAAATTATTTACATAAAGTTCAATATGCTGCCGCATTACATCTTCACTCATTTCCTGGGAGTGCTGTTTTACATATTCAGTAATTAAGGGATAATTGCTGAATGCAAATTCAATACTTTTTCTTATTAACCCGTCAATTTTCAAACTTATTTCTTTGTCAATTGATCTTTTGACAGCAATGCCGCCTAACGGGATCGGTGCATGCATTTTTTCCTCCCAAAATTCACCAAGGTCAGTTACTTTATGCAATCCCTTTTGTTGATAGGTAAAACGATTTTCATGAATGATAACCCCAAGTTCTGTCTGTTCGTTTAATACTGATTCTTCGATCGCTGAAAATATCATGTGCTTTTTATTCTTTGCTGATGGATATGCAAAAGAAAATAAAAGATTAGCAGTAGTATTCTTTCCAGGCAAAGCAATTGTGGCTTGTTGAAAGTTGAAAGTTGAAAGTTGAATGCTATGTTTTGAAATTAGCAATGGTCCAACACCTTTACCCAATGCAGCTCCTGAATTAAGTAAAACATATTTATCAAGATTTTGAAAAAAAGCAGGGTAACTGAGTTTTGTTATATCAAGTTTCTTTTCAAATGACCATTTGTTTAGTGTCTCCACATCTTCAAGCACTACATCAAACTCTAATCCTTGTGTATCGATCTTTTTATTTACCAATGCATCAAAGATGAAGGTATCGTTAGGACAAGGTGAAAATCCAAGAGTTAGTTTCATTAGTAAGAAATTATTAATTCTTAATTAATAATTATAAATTGTTTTAATGAGTGTGTCATTTAAATTGGCAATCGAATCCATCATATCCCATTTTTTCTTATTTCTTTCGCCAATGTAATTTGAAATGCTCCTGATCTGTACAAACGGAACATTTTCCATTAAGCAAACATAATGCAGCGCTGCACCTTCCATTGATTCAGTTACCGGATCAAACACATCACGATAGAATTTTATCGTTTGTTTTGAAGTGGAGATCTGGTTAACTGAAATTCCTTTTACAATTTTTAGTTTGGTTTTTTTTAAGACCTCTTTATTTGGGTTTATCAACCATCCTTTTTTATAGGGATATTGGTCTTGAGGTACAAGATTTAAATCGAACAATGTTTTAAGTCTTTCCAGTTCCACCACGCTTTGATCTGCAATTACATCTTGTTTCACCGCTACAACAGCACCAAGTGGAATTCTTAGATCAAAGGAGCCGGCAACACCAGATTGAATTACCAACCCATATTTTTTTAAGGCAAGTTGTTTGGCTAAATGATAAGTGCTTGCAGTAAGCCCGATCCCGGAAATAAGGATGTCAATATTATTATTGAGACCACCTGTTCTTGTCAGTTCAATAAATGGAGTAATTTCTTTCGCTGTTGCTGCAACTACCAGTATATTTTTTCCCATTTTGGCAAATATCGTACATCATTGGTAAAGCTGACGGCCTTACCTTTGCCGCTCATTATTTCCTCCGCCCGATGCTGTGAGGAAAATAAAAAGTAAAGCATGGTTTACTTAACAAGAATCGAACATTTTAATGCTGCCCATAAGCTCTATAATCCCAACTGGAGTAAGGAAAAAAATGATGAGGTGTTTGGTAAATGCGCCAACGAAAACTGGCATGGTCACAATTTTGAATTGTTTGTAACCATAAAAGGAGATCCTGATCCCGAAACCGGTTTTATTTTTGATGCAAAAAAATTAGGAGGCTTGATAAATGAGAAGGTAATAGAGAAATTGGATCATCGTAACCTGAACATTGATGTCGATTTTATGAAAGGGAAACTTTGTTCTATTGAAAACCTTGTGATGGGAATTTGGCAGGAATTAGAACCACAGCTGCCGCCGCCTGTTCAATTACATTGTTTAAAACTTGTAGAGACAGCCAAGATATTTGTAGAATATTATGGTGGTAAATAATTCATTGAACAATATCCTCTGCGATCTGTTTAATTATTGAATAAATGGGAAAAAAAGTAGCAATATTCAGAAAAGAACATTTCAATTCAGCGCATCGTTTATTTAATGCTGATTGGGATGACGAAAAGAATATGGAAGTATTTGGGAAGTGTGCCTTACCCAATTATCATGGTCATAATTATGAGCTGATAGTAAAAATAATCGGTGAGCCTGATGAGAAAACTGGTTATGTAATGGATCTAAAGAAATTGAGTGACCTGGTAAAAGAAAAAATTATTGAAAGATTCGATCATAAGAACCTGAACCTGGATACTGTAGAATTCAAAAACCTGAATCCTACAGCAGAAAATATTGTGGTAGTTATTTATGAATTATTGCGTCCGCATATCTCTAAAGAAAAAGACTTGCAGATAAGATTGTATGAAACGCCAAGAAATTTTGTGGAGTACCCGGTTTGATCAATTTTAAATTTTAGGTTTCAAATTTTAAATTGGATATATGGCATATAAAAAAACAGAGGAATACGAAGACGAGATCACGAGTGGGCTTGTAAAAAGCTATAGCGAAGTTCTTGGATTGCTTGGTGAAGATCCGGAACGTGAAGGATTGAAAAAAACCCCGGAGCGTTTGGCGAAAGCGATGCAGTATCTTACACAAGGTTATCATCTCGATGCAAGAGCGATCATCAATTCAGCAAAATTTCATGAAGAAGTAAGTGAGATGATCGTGGTAAAGGATATTGAAATCTATAGTATGTGCGAACATCACATGCTGCCTTTTATTGGTAAAGCACATGTAGCTTATATTCCTAATGGATGGATAACGGGGTTGAGTAAAATAGCAAGAGTGGTAGATGTTTTTGCCCGGCGTCTGCAGGTGCAGGAAAGGCTGACACTGCAAATTAAAGATGCTATTAAGGAAACATTGAATCCTTTGGGTGTAGCTGTCGTAATTGAGGCTAAACACTTATGCATGATGATGCGTGGTGTTCAAAAACAAAATTCAACAACCACTACTTCTGCATTTGATGGCGAGTTTCATAAAAATTCTACCCGCAGCGAGTTCCTGAAACTTATATCAGCCGATTTAAGCTAATCCGGTATATTTGTAATTCATTAAAAGGTTTGATACCGTACAGTATTAAACCTTTTTTGTTTCCGGCTGATCACCAAATTTTGATTGGAAGGGTGAGGGGTAAATTATCGAACCATGAAACATGCATTTGTATTTCCGGGCCAGGGCTCACAATTTCCGGGCATGGGTAAAGATCACTACAACAATAGTGTCTTCGCAAAAAAATTATTTGAACAATCGAACGAAGTACTTGGTTTTCGTCTTTCAGATATTATGTTCAATGGTACTGAAGAAGATCTGAAACAAACAAACGTAACACAGCCCGCCGTTTTTCTTCATTCGATCGTTGCTTACAGGACTATTGAAAGCGCATCGCCTGATATGGTGGCAGGGCATTCATTAGGTGAATTTTCGGCATTGGTTGCAAATGGCACACTAAGTTTTGAAGATGCTTTACAACTTGTAGCAGTTCGTGCAAGAGCGATGCAAAAGGCTTGTGAAAAAAATCCATCTACAATGGCTGCTGTTTTAAATCTTGCTGATGATAAAGTAGAAGCCATTTGTAAGGAAGTACAAAAAGAGACTGGCGAAGTAGTAGTACCTGCGAACTACAATTGCCCGGGGCAATTAGTAATAAGCGGAACAATTAAAGGGATCGATATTGCCTGCGAAAGAATGAAAGCTGCTGGTGCAAAAAGAGCATTGGTTCTTCCGGTTGGGGGAGCGTTTCATTCTCCATTGATGGAACCTGCAAAAAAAGAATTGAAGGATGCTATTCAAGCAACAAAATTTCATAATCCCACTTGCGCTGTTTACCAAAACGTAGTTGCCAGGGCGGTGATGGATAAAGATGAAATAAAGCAAAACCTTATCGATCAACTTACTGGCGCCGTCCGCTGGACACAAAGTGTTCAATCAATGATCGCTGATGGGGCGTCGAAGTTTACAGAATCAGGTCCGGGTAAAGTACTTCAAGGTCTCATCTTAAAAATTGAAAAATCAATGGATGTAAGTGGAGTGAGTTAAAAAAAATTATATCTTTAAAATAGAAAGCCGAACCACCAAAAGGGTTCGGCTTTTTTTATACGCAAATTTACTATTTGCTGATGTTCCTGGTTAGGTTAAATTGTAAACACTAAAAACTAAGGTTATGAGAAAAATTCTACTTGCACTTGTTGCCTTCATTTTTTCTTTTATTGCCAATAGCCAAAATGCAGATCGATGCGGATCGAATGAGGCTATAAAGCAACAAATGGCTGCCGACCCCGCTTATGCAAAAAAAGTTGAAGCGCTATTAAAGAATAAAGGAAACTATTCCAGAAACGATAAGAAAGGAAAGCCACCTTCCCAGGCTGCCATTACAATTCCTGTAGCAGTTCACGTAGTATATAATACAGCTGAGCAGAATATTTCTGATGCACAAGTACAATCACAGATCGATGTATTGAATGCAGATTTTACCGCAAGCAATAGCGATTATAATAACTATGATGCGGGGTATGGATCAGTAAAAGGTGACCTGGATATAAACTTTTGCCTGGTCCAGGTAATTCATAAGCAGACAAAGACAAAATCATTTGGAACAAATGATAACATGAAGTATGATAAAAGAGGCGGTTCCGATGCAGTTGACCCAATGCATGTTTTTAATATTTGGGTTTGTAATCTTGGCAGTAAGCTTTTGGGGTATGCTTATTATCCCGGCATCAGCCCGGAAAAATTTGGAGTTGTGTGCCATGTAAATGCCTTTGGAAAAGGGTCGCAGTATAATTTATTTGCTGCTTATAATCTTGGCCGAACTGTAACACATGAGGCTGGTCATTGCTTTGGTCTTGTACATATCTGGGGAGATTCAAATTGCGGAAGTGATGAAGTTGATGACACACCTTTGCACAATGCTGCCAATTTTGGTTGTCCGGGTGAGGGACATCTAAGCACATGTACAGGAACTCCTTTGGAAATGTGGATGAATTATATGGATTATACCGATGACAAGTGTATGTATTTCTTTAGCGATGGCCAGGCATCAAGAGCTGATTTTTTTATTGATACCGACCCGCAATTAAACAGTATAATTCATTCCGCTTGCACGAGTGCACGGGGAAATAATAATGACATTACAGTTACATCAAATAATACATTCAATTCGGCAAGAATTATTGCGAGTAATATTTGGTTATATCCAACTATTACTTCAGGAGAGCTTACTATATCCGTTAATAATCCAACAGAAGGAAAGGTCGGTGTAAACGTTTATAACCAGGCCGGAGCATTGATGATGAAGCAACAACTATTTATTTCGAATGGAAAAAGGTATGATCAACTTGATGTAAGCAAACTTCCTAATGGAATTTATTTCATGGAATTTACACAGACCGCAAATAAGCAAACTAAAAAATTTATTGTTCACCATTGAGAGTAACAATAGAGAGGGTCCCCCGCTTCGGTGGGGGATTTTTATCTTCTTACTACTTCAAAAAACATTATGGTTTAAAGAAGCCTGTCCTGGATGGCATCAAGAAAGTCTCTTCTTTTTCTTTGCGATACTTCCAACTGCTTATTATTTTCCATTATTACATATCCTCCATCATGTCGCTGGAATTCTTTTATCCGGTTCAGGTTAATAAGATAAGAATGGTGAATCCGGTAAAACTTATAATTACTTAATTGCGATTCGAACTCTCCCAGTAGTTTTGAAGCCACCATTTTTTTTCCGTCATTCATATAAACGTATGTATAAGATCCTGTGGCTTCACAATAAAGAATATCTGGAATATTCACAAAAACGATCTTGTCAGACATGCCAATTCCTATCCTTGATTCGGAGATAATGGAATTTTGTAACAATAATCTTTCAAGCTGTCGTAATTGAGTATTGATCGGGTTCTCATTTTTGTTGATGTCATTTTTTATTTTTTGTACAGCCCTCATTACATCTTCGCCTTCCAGTGGTTTCAACAGGTAATCGATAACACTCAACCGAAATGCTTCTACTGCATAGGTGTCAAATGCAGTTACAAATATTACCCGGAACGACGGATTTGAAAATGAACGAAGCAGATCAACTCCGGTCATTCCCGGCATTTCAATGTCAAGAAAGACCAGGTCAGGTTTATGATGCTCAATCAACGCTTTTCCGTCCAAAGGTGAATTAGAAGTAGCGATCACATCAACATCTTCTCTGCACTTTTTTTTCAACAGCATAGCAAGCACATTCACAGCAGAAGGTTCGTCGTCAATAATAATGGTGCGTATCATTGCATTGATTTTCTGAATTCGTTTGAAAGCGAATCGGGAACTATAATCGATATCTTTGTTCCTGCCACATCTCCGTTGTGTCGAATATCTGTTATTTCAGTGTCTATGTCTGAACCATACTCTTCGCTCAATAATTTAAATCGTTTTGTCAATAACTCCATTCCCTTCGACTTATGCTCCTTCCGGTAAAGGCTTTTTAAGTCCTCTGCTTTTTTTCGCCCCACACCATTATCTTCAATATCATACTGCACAGCTCCATTAAACTTGCTTATGTTGACCAGTAAATTTTTATCACCTTCCTTGTGAGAAAGCCCATGCCAGATAGCGTTTTCAATATAAGGCTGCAGGATCATATTTGGAATAAGTGTTGCATCAGAATTAATTGATGGGTCAGTATGAATAGAAGATTTAAGATCGGGTATTCTGAGACTTTCAAGTGAAAGATAAAGTTGCAGGAAATCGATTTCCTTTTGCAGAGGAATAAAAGGCTTTTCTGCATTTTCCACCAGCATGCGAAGTAACTTGGCAAATCTTGCCAGGTAAGTATGAGAATTATCAAAGTCTTCTTTCAGTATTAATTCCTGTATCGCATTCAAAGAATTGAACATAAAGTGAGGATTGAGTTGCGCTCTTAAACTGTGGAGTTCTAGTTCAGCTTTTTCTTTTGCATGAGTAATATTCATTAAGCGATTTACTTTTCGCTGGTTTCGGAAATTAAGAAACACAAAGAGAGAAAGCAGCGCAAGTAATATTGCCCCGATCAAATAAAAAGATTTTTGTTTTTTTTGTGTTTGAAGTTTGATCTCCGTTAGCAATTGTTGATTCTTTAATTTATCAAATTCATTCTGCAACTGGACTTGTATGATCTTTTTTGTGTTTCCTTCATTAGTTAAGCTGTCGCGGTAATGAATAAATAATTTGTGATTTTGATAGGCCCCTTTCCAATTACCTTCCGCACTATCTAATTTTGCCAGTGTTTCATAGCTGGGCACTATAGCTTCCTTATTTCCGATCTCTTTAGCAAGAGATATAGCAGCATTTAAAAATTGCCTTGCTTTAGATCTCTCTTTCAATTTGACATATATTTTTCCGATGCTTGAATAAGAATCTGCAAGGTTTTTTCTATCCCCGATTTCTTGTGATATTTTAATCGAAAGAAAATGATTTTCTAATGCCTTGTTATAGTCGCCCTGTTTCACATAAATGTCCCCGATATTACAGGACACTCCAGCAACAAATCTTTTCTCTTTGATTTCACCTGCTAATTTACGGCTGGCAAAATAATTTTTTAAAGCATCGGGATAATTGTCCTGATCCATATAAACGACGCCGATATCATTATAGCAAATCGAGCTTCCAAATTTATCTTCGATTTCTTCATTTATTTTGAGGCTGGCAAAATCATTTTTCAATGCTTCTTCAAAAAATTCCTTTCTTAATGAAGAGCTGGGATGGGATCTCCCCTCTTCCTCATAAACTGCTCCGATACATGAATAGCAGTAGGCAATTAACTTTTTATCTTTTATTTCCTCTGCTATCTTAAGCGCCGCAAACAGATTTTTCAATGCTTCAGGATAATTACCCTGGTATTCATAATGCATTCCTATATTATTATAGGAATTTGCGATTCCAGATCTAAAATTTATTTTTTTCGCAAGCGATATTGCCTCCTCGGCATATTTCATTCCCTGGGGGGAATTACCTCTTCGCCTGTATTGCCTACTCAAACTATTTAAAACATTTACTTTAACCGTGTCTTCCTTGGAAGTTTTCAAAACTGAAAGGAGAGAATCAATTTCTTTATTTAGCTGACCAAAAAAAGTTTCATAGCAGCAACAAAGCAGCAACAAAAGAATAAACTTGTTTCTAATTCTTCTCATACCTGATATATAAGCACGGAATGATAAAGCAAAATATATTGTCTGTGCTATGAAATGCCAGTCTTTTTGTATTTGATGCCTTTTTATAAATAACTGCAAAGCGGCGCGGATAACTGAAAGGTTTAGAAGGCGGGATTATGCGACTGCAAATCTATGGCCAATCTCTTAATTGCAACCGTATCGAATAAGTTTTTTGAGACGTTGTAAGTCAAGTATTACCCTTATTATTTCTGGGATTGTTAAATCACTTGTTCATGAGTGACTTCACTTATAAAAAGAATCACAACACTTGCGGATATATTGTTCTTAAAAGAAAGAGAGTAAAATAGCTTAGTGCACTATTCTCTAAAATATAAAAGCAAACACAATGAAAATTATCTTATTAAAGAAGATTTATTCTTTCATTCTGCTTATATGCGGATTTTTTTTCCTAACACATTCCGATTTAATGGCACAATGTGGACCATGTTCGGGTAATAATAAAGTAAGGATAACTAAGATCACATATTCATGTCCTTATGGATGCGAAATCTGCCAGACCAAATGTATTCAGGAGGATTTACTACAGAAGTATTACGAACAAGGCTGGATACTGGGTAGCGGATGCCGGGGGCATGGTTGCGGGGGAAACCAGGTGATAAATCAGTTGCATGCTGAGGCATTACCATTAACTGTATCTATAGATCCTTCCTCTAACTCTTCAATTATTTCTTTTTCTCTTTCCCAATCAGGAAAAGTGTCGTTAAAGGTTTTTGATATAACAGAAAAACTAATTGCGACAATTGCTGATGCAACGTTTAAAGAAGGTGAACATGAAATCACCTGGAATACGAAAGGACTCACCGCAGGTATTTATTTCCTGCATGCTCAATCGAGTGAGTCAGTACAAACAGCAAAGATGGTAGTGTCAAACTAAGTTTCTTTATTATCGACTAAAACTTAACCTCTGAAACCAAAACAAAATGAAAAAGTTCATCATCTTCTTTGCAATTGTTTTATTGATGCAGGAAACCCGACTTGAGGCACAGGTAACTTCGCCTACGTTTGATCCTGTATGGGCCGCAAAGCTGCAGGATGCAATTAATACTGCGCTCCCAACTTCAGGTGCTCACGGCGTCTCTGTTGCCATTAGTTTCCCCGGCATGGGAACATTTATTGGGGTAGCCGGCGAATCGGCACCAGGCATCCCAATGACTTCCGACATGCAATTTGGCATTGGAAGCAATACCAAAACATTTACTGCAGTACTTGCATTAAAACTTCAGGAATTGGGCATCCTTTCTCTTGATGATCCCATATCAAAATTTTTTCCTCCGCATCCGTACATTGATGGGTCGGCCACCATCCGGCAGTGTCTCTTGCATCAAACCGGTTTTGAGGATTATGATAATTCCATTCGCGATTGGATCCCCGATACAATGGATACACATGAAAAGGTGCTGTCGATATTAAGTACGACGTATTTTCCAGTCGGAAAGGGCTTCAAATACAGCAACACGAATTATCATATTGTAGGTATGGTAATGGAAGCAGCCACCGGAAAAACGTATACTGAACTTTTGCACCAATATATTTTTGACCCGCTTCATTTAGACAGTACATTCCTGGCCTGGTATGAAGAGCCAAATGGAAACGTTGCTCATGGATATTTTCACGGTGAAGATGTTGGAAATATTCCTTTGAACTTGTTTAATGTATATTGGGCAGCAAGTGGGATCTTTTCAACTGCAAACGAAATGGTTCAGTGGTATGATAATCTCTTTGCAGGTAATGTTATCAATCAATCTTCCTTGGCGCAATTGCGATCTTTCGAGCCTTCATCATTTTTTGGTCTTGGTTTACAATATAGATATACACCTCTCTTACCAGATGAAGTTGTAAATGGTCATGGAGGTGAAGTTCCCGGCTATTCAAGTGACCCGGGATTTGATATCAAGCGACAGAGTAGTTCATGGATTTTGACAAACGTGGGTGGAGACAGAAGGGGCGAAATTGGAAATTTTATTTTACCTGTTGTTAATGCATTTTATTTAGGCTATACAAATAAACAAAATGACGCAGGCATCATTAAAGTGTTTTCCCCTGTTGGGGAAACGTGCAACACACAAATAACAGCGCAGGTTGAGTTAAAAAATTTTGGAACTGCAAATCTCACTTCTGCAATTATCAACTATCAGTTGGATGGAGGCTCTGTGCATAATTATAATTGGACAGGAAATTTGCAACCGGATCAAACAACGATGGTCTCACTCCCTGCTATTAACACAAGCCCTGGAAACCATTCATTCAGAAGTTTTACAAGCAACCCGAATGGGAATGTTGATGGATATCCATATTATGATGAAGCAAGATCATCTTTTAGTGTAAATGGGAGTGTGCTTCCGAATTCAATTAATGAAGGCTTTGAAGGGCGATTTCCTCCGCCAGGATGGGTTAATGGCAACGGCAATATCCTCAACTGGGGAAAGACCAGTCTTGTATCACTAAATGGATCAAGCTGTGCAGTTAAAGAGAATATGGACGATTTTACATTCAGATCTTACGATCTTGAATTGCCATTAATGAACATATCATTAATGAAAGATCCCGTACTTTCATTCAATTACGCGTATTCAGTCTTACATGGTCATGCTGATGGACTTTCTGTATTGGTCTCCAAAAATTGCGGAGCAACATATACCACACTTTTTGATAGAAGCGGGTCTGCATTGAAAACATGTAGCAGTACTGAAATATTTTTTCCGAAACAAGATGAGTGGGGTCGCAGAACAATTGATTTATCGTCTTATAAAGGAGAGGTTCTCATCAAATTCAGAGCTAAAAGCGATTTTGGAAACAATCTCTACATTGATAATGTGAATATTTCCGATGTAACAGATCTATGTGCCGCACCAACCGATCTGAATGAAGTGCAGATCACATCATCATCAGTAAAGCTGAGTTGGAAGTTCCAGGGCAATGCAGATCATTTTGATATTTATTATTATCCTAAAACTTTGTCCTCATGGATACACAAAACTGCTGCAGGCAATAAGCAATGGATAAATGTTTCGGGTTTGCTTTCATCCACGGATTATGAATGGTATATTACTGCGACATGCAGTTCAGGAAATTCATTGCCTTCAGCAAGATCTTATTTCACCACAGATCCGGAACAGGCAGGTATAACTTCTTTGTCAACTTTTTCACCTGAGGTTCCAGGGATTCAGGGTCAGCTAAAAATTTTCCCGAACCCAACAAAGGGTAGATCTGTAATTTCATTTACGAGTCCGAAAGCAGGAAGAGTTTCGCTTACAGTTTATGATATCACAGGAAGACTTGTAAAAACCATTACCAACGGAGAACTAAATGAAGGAGATCATACATTTAAACTTGATGTAAATAACTTCAAGGTTGGTATTTATCTTTTGAGAATGCAATCAGGAGGAATTTCCCAAACAAGAAAATTTATTGTTCAGCATTGATAAATAGAAATCCCGTACAAACCATACGGGATTTTTTATACATTAATACTGCAATTGATCCATTCGGCGTCAAAGTTGGTGTTGTAATATTTTTTATAAAAATTGATAGCCGGCTCATTCCATTCTAATACCTGCCACATCATACCGCTGAATTTTTTTTCTTTGGCTTCTTCGATCAAACGATCCATTAATAATTTACCAATTCCTTTTCCTCTTGCTTCTTGTGTTACAATAATATCTTCCAGATACATTCGTTGTCCTTTCCATGTTGAATAACGAATATAATAAAGAGCAAATCCAAGAATGATCCCATCTTCTTCTGCAACAAAAGACCACCACACTGGGTTTTTCCCAAAACCACTTTCTGTAAAATGCTTCAATGAAACTGTTACTTCATTGGGGGCTTTTTCATAAATAGCCAACTCGGTTATCAGTTCCAATAATCTTGGACAATCTTCTTTGACACCTCTTCGAATTTGAACCACTATTATTAATTTTTAATTATTAATTCTTAATTCCATACCCCGGTCCTTTTACAAACCTTCCCGGTTTTGCGCCAGTATGATCACCATCTTTCAATACTTGCACACCATTCACAAAAACATGGATCACTCCTTCAGAATATTGATGTGGTTTTTCAAATGTGGCATTGTCTTTCACTTTTGCGGGATCGAAAATGACAATGTCGGCATAATCACCAACTTTCAGTTCACCACGTTTTTGAAGTTTTAAATGTTTTGAAGGAAGATTCGCTAGTTTACGAATTGCTTCCTGCAAGCTCATTAATTTTTCATCTCTTGTATATACGCCAAGCACTCTTGCAAAATTCCCATAAGCTCTTGGATGGGCATTTGATTTTAGGAAAACTCCTTCAGGAGTATAAGAAGCTTCATCACTTCCAAAGCTTACCCATGGTAATGAAACTTGTTTTTTTACATTGTCTTCAGTCATCAAAAAATAAGCTACACCAACTCTTGTACTATCCTGTACGATCAGGTCCATCGCAGTTTCTTCAGGTGATGTGCCCCTGATCTTTGCAACTTCAGCTAACGTTTTACCAGTAAATTTTTTTAGTGAATCTTGTTTGAATCCCAATAATAAAACATGTTCGGCGCCACCTGCACCATAATATAAATTTTCCCAATCCTTCGCATCAGTATTCATTGCTTTGATCATGTCTTTACGGATCTTTGGATCCATCAATCTTTCCCTGAGTTTTCCAAAACCACCATCTTGTAAGGTTGGAGGTAAAGCAGATGTCATACCTGTTGCACCTGCAACATAAGTGTACATATCAGCTGTTATATCCAATCCTTCTTTTCTTGCTCTTTCCACTCTTTTGATCACACTATCCATTTTATACCAGTTATCTTTTCCTGCCGCTTTCAGGTGATGAATTTCCGCAGGTATATTAGCTTCTTTAGAAATTGTGATAAGCTCTTCAACCGCCTCCCACAATTTATTTCCTTCACTGCGCATATGGCTGCTGTAAGTGCCGCCATATTTCGATGCTTCCTTTGACAGTGCGATCAATTCATCTGTTTTTGCAAATGTTGCAGGAGGGTAGATCAACGCATCCGTAACACCTAAAGCACCTTCTTCCATTGCCTGTCTTACCAATAACTTCATGCTGTCTAATTGGACCGGTGAGGGAGCAATGTTGTCCTCTCCGAGTACATACACTCTTGCAACGTCGGTACCGATGAATGAAGCAATGTTGGGAGAAATACCTTTCTTTTCAAGGAAATTCATGTATTCACCGAGAGTGTTCCATTCTACTTTATATTTAATATCACCTTGTCCTTCCTGCATTTGTTTTTTTGTTTTTGCATTGAGGGGACCCATACTTGACTCGCAAAAAATTTCTGTTGTCACTCCCTGTCTGATATCGCTTTGACCTCTTCCATCCTGTATCAGGGACTCCTCAGAATGCCCCATCATATTTATAAAACCAGGAGCTACAGCATTTCCTTTTGCATCTACTTCATTTTTCGCAGAAGCATTTGAGAGATCACCGATGAAGGCGATCGTATCACCGTTTATTCCTACATCCCCTTTGTAAGGTTCGCCACCATTGCCATCATAGATCATTCCATTGCGAATGATGGTATCGTATTCATTTTGTTTTTGGTTACAGGAAAACAGGATCGCAACTAGTGCAATTAGTAGTGGTGTGCGGTGCATGGTGAGTAGTTTATTTTTTATTGACGCTTAATTATCTTACCCGGATAAAGTTCTGTGGTTTTTTTGTCTTGAAAAACAATTTTACCATTTACCCAAACCCTTTCAATGCCATCTGAAATTTTATGTGGCTCGGTAACAGTTGCCTCATCTTTTACAGTTGCAGGATCAAATAGTACAAGATCAGCAAAATATCCTGTCTTGATCAGTCCTCTTTTTTGAATGCCCAGGTTCTGCGCAGACAACCCTGTCATTTTATGAATGGCATCTGTAAGCGGTAATGCTTTTTCCTCTCTTACATATTTACCCAATACTCTTGTAAACGCTCCATAGCCTCTCGGATGTGTTCCAGATGATGAGCCGTCGGAACATATATTCGTGTGAGACCATTGCATTAATTTTTTTATATCCGTTTCATCCATTGAAGTAGCCATAATATTTTCCTGGCAATCACGCTTATTTTTCTTTTCCCAATCATCGATCCTTGCGATCAGTTCAACTAACATGCGGGCAGGAGTTTTATTTTCAAGCTTTGCTATCTCTGCTAAACTTTTTCCTGCATATTCCGGTTGAACTTCATAAGAGCCAAGGATAATATCTTGTGGTAATGTAATTTCTTTTAAGATCAACTCAGCTTCTTTTTCATTATTAAAATTTCTATCTGGAAATAAAACTTTAATGGTTGAATTCCAGAAAGCATACGGATAAATATCAGCAGTAATATTAATACCGTTTTTTCTTGCGGCATCAAATATGGCTAACAAACTATCTGCTTTGTCCCAAATATTATGCATCGCTAATTTTATATGACTTACCTGCACAGGGATTTTTGCCTCTTTACCAATTGTAATTATTTCATCAATGGCTTTCCAGAAATAGCGGTCCTCGCTACGAATATGACTTATGTAACGACCACCGAATGGCGCCACTTCTTTTGCCAATTGTAACACTTCATCATTCGAAGAATAGATACCCGGATCATATTCCAGTCCTGTTGATAAGCCAAATGCTCCTGCTTTCATATCCTGCTGCAGCAACGCTTTCATTTCATTAATTTCTTCTTGCGTTGCCAATCGTTTAAAATCTTTCCCCAATATTGAATCACGTAATGTGTTATGACCACTATATGAACCAATGTTTACGGCGACAGCGGTGTCATTTATTTTCCTATAAAAATCTGATAAGGGAAAATTAGAACCACCATCCTGGCCGATAATAATTGTGGTGATTCCCTGGCTGACTGCTGCAATGAAATCGCGATGCTGAAATAAATTACCAGCATGATGACTATGCGTATCAATAAAACCCGGGGAGACCGCATTTCCTTTTGCGTCCACTTCATTTTTTCCTGAAGCATTTGACAGATCACCAATAAATGCGATCGTATCAGCATTTATTCCTATATCAGCTTTGAAAGATTCACCGCCATTGCCGTCATAGATCATTCCATTGCGAATGATGGTGTCAAATTTCTCTTTTTGAGAGCAGGATATCAAGACGATCCCTGCAATAAGACAGTGAATTAATAAAAACTTTTTTCGCATAATCCTTTTTAATCTAACTAATCGGGGTTCTATTTTCTTTTTGCTTTAAACGTTCCATTTGGTTGAACAAAACTTACAGCTAAAATTTCTCCTTTCTCATTTTTTTCAAACTGCACACTATATCCTTTTATAACCTTCAGATCAAATTTATTTGTCTCTGTTGGCACTAATTCGTATTCGGGTTGTCCTTCTATAAAAGCATATAATGTTTTTTCTCCTTTAATATAGAATTTAGCGGTTTTCCCGGGAGCAGCCACAAATTCATAGTCACCAACATATTTTTCAAGATCAGTTTTGTTCACAGCATGAGCCTTTGTTTCTTTTACAAACTCGATGTCTTTTACGCCGTCTTCAAAAGGAACAGTGAGTTTACTGATATCGCCGCTGACATCGTTATGAAAACTGAAACGTATCGGCTCAATACCCTGCAGTGAAGGGTCAAGTATCACTGCATTGAACTGATCATAATGAAAATGATCAAGACGTATATCAATCATATTGAATTTTGAAACAAGACCACCATCTTTCATTGTTATTTCAATTGAGCCATAACCGGAGTTTTTATAAGTGCCTGCATAGTCTTTTAATTCATGCGACGGCTTTGTATTGAACTTATGCCCGATGCTGTCATTCTTTTGCATTGCTTTTGCAGCATCTCTTGCTTTTTTTGCAGCATCAAGCTGCATTTTATTCCAGTTGCGGTAAGAAAGTTTCAACATACGGTCAGCAATAAAATTCCTGATGCTTGTACTTACGCCACCCTGGTTTGATGAAACAAAAATTCCAATACTATCACTGGGAAAGAAACCGGTGGTTGTGATAAATCCATCAATGCCGCCACCATGCTCTACACGATAATGACCGCGATAACTGCTGATCATCCATCCAAAACCATAACCATTAATAAACACATCGGGATTATTTTCGGCATCAGGTGTGCCGCCGCCCATTGCCATTTGAATACTTATTGCTTCGTTACGATAAGATGAAGGGAAAATTTCTTTACCATCGTATTTACCATTGTTGATCCAGGTGATGAGCCATTTAGCCATATCTTTTGCACAGCTGTTTACAGAGCCAGCAGGTCCCATCGCATCAATATTTCTGTAATGAATAGTTTTGAGTGATGTATCAGTAGAAACAAAAGCAAGGGAATGATCGCCAGATTTTTCCAGGTCATTGGTTGAAAGATTTGTGTTATCCATACCAAGCGGCTTCAAAATTCTTTCCTCCATATTTTCTTCCCAGCTCTTGCCGGTAATTTTTTCAATTACTATTCCTTGTGCCATGAACATGAAATTATTGTATTGCCATTTTGCTCTAAGCTCAGCGGTAGGTTCCATGTATTGAATTCTTTCAAGCAATTCATTTCTTGAGGCCCATGATGCATACCATGACAGATCATGACGGGGCAAGCCGGTGCGATGACACATCATATCCCTGAGTGTACAATGATCGTTGGTGTATTCATTTTGAAATTTTAATTCGGGTAAATAATTCCGAACAGGTTTATCAAGATCCAGTTTGCCGTCTTTTACAAGCACGCCAAGCATGGATGCAGTAAAAGCTTTGGTGCAGGAACCAATGGCGAATTGCGTATTTTCAGTTACTGGTAATTTTTTATCAAGATCACGATAACCAAAGCCGCCTGAATAAACTACTTTTCCTTTTTCAACAACAGCAATTGTAACGCCTGCAGCATGCCAGTCTTTTAAAACTTTTAATGCAAATGTGTCAAGCCCTTTAAGCCGGGCATCCGCGGGTGGTTGAGCAAGAACAGCAACAAATAAAAATATAATGCTGAATGATAAAAGCAGTTTTCTCATAAAACAGTTTTTGTAGTGAAGTAAAAGCCTCCTAAGATATGAAATAGACCTTACCGAAGAGCCTGATCAAAATCATTCAGTATGTCCTGTATATTTTCGAGGCCTACACTCAGCCTGATCAATCCATCGGTAATACCATATTTTTCTTTTTCTTCTTTGGGAATTGCATAATGCGTCATTGATGCGGGGTGACAAAGGATAGTTTCGGCGGTACCCAATGAAACTGTGCGAACACACATTTTTAATTTATTCATAAAATCAACACCAGCTTGTTTACCTTTTTTTAATTCAAAACTCATCATGGCACCTGGGTGCTTCATTTGTTTCATTGCTACTTTGTAATCAGGATGTGATTCAAGTCCATTATAATTTACTTTTTCCACGGTTGGATGCTTTTCAAGAAATTTAGCAACAGCCATTCCATTGCTACAATGTCTTTCCATGCGGAGTTCTAATGTTTTTAATCCCTGTGTTAAAAGAAATGCATCGAATGGGTTGCTGTTGCCGCCGAGTATGCGTTGAGTTTTAGTAACAGGGCCATTCATTTTTTGTAGATCTTTCCCTACAAGAACTCCACCAATAGCAGTACCATGGCCATTTAAAAATTTTGTGGTACTGTGAAAAACAAAATCAACTCCATATTTAAAAGGTTGCTGAAGGAATGGAGTAGCAAATGTGTTATCAACAGAAACCAGGATATTTTTTTCTTTAGCAAGTTTTGTCAACTCAGCAATATCCACGCATTTCAAAGTAGGATTGGCAGGCGTTTCCAGGTGCATCAGTTTTATCTCTGGATTTGCTATGATCGCTTCTTTTGCTTTATCCAGGTCCCGCAGATCAGTAAGGATCGCTTCCACTCCAAAATCAGGAAGAACTTTTGTGATCAATTCCTCCAGGCCACTGTAAAGAGAATAGTGGGAGAGAACCTTATCGCCTTTTTTCAGATTACTCATCATTAAACTGCTCAGGGCTGCCATACCCGAAGAATGTAATAAAGCTTTTAATTGCAGTTCATTTCCGGATCCGTCTTTTAAACCAAATGCTTCTAATGCAGCGATCTTTCTTTCTGCTTCGCTGAAATTGGGATTGCCCCATCGGCTATAGATGTATCCTTCTTCTTCGCCACTGAAGCGGCGCATTCCTTGTTCTGCTTCATCATAAACGAACGTTGATGAGGCATAAATAGGAGTGACGTGTGCATAGAGCGGGTCTTGAGTATGACCGGCATGCAATGCTGCAGAGCCAAAACCGGAAAGTGGAAAACTTTTATCCATATTGAAATTTTTGATCACGATATTTATCGAAAGAAACTAATTATTGTCCCGAGAGTTATCGGGATCAAATGTAAATGATTTCAACTTCAGCTGTAAAAGCCTCACACAATTCACTACCAAGCACACGAACCATGAAAGAAATTCTTTCTCAGTTTGCAGCTTATAATATCTGGGCCAATCAAAAATTATTTGATGTTATTGTTGCATTGCCTGAAGAAAAGCAACTACAGGAATTGCCAAGTAGTTTTAAGAATTTATATACCACGATGCTTCACATGTGGGATGCTGAAAGTGTTTGGTGGCAACGATTGAAATTGCAGGAACGCACCTTAGCGCCAAGTGAAAATTTTAAAGGAACGACAAAGGATATTGCTCAAAGTTTGTTGCAACAAAATCAGCAATGGCAGGAGTGGGTGTCTTCTGCAACTGATCCAATGCTGGATCATGTTTTTCAATATTACAATTCAAAAAAAGAATGTTTTAAACAACCGATCTTTCAGATGATCCTGCATGTTTTTAATCATGGAACTTATCATAGAGGGCAATTAGTAAATATGCTTCGCCAGTTAGGTATTGAAAAAATTCCACCAACAGATTTTAGTGTTTGGAGCAGGAAGAAATAAATAAATCAATCAATTACTTCCAAACCTTAAATGCCATTTCCATAACAGAACATTATCGATCAGATTATTGGAGTTATCTGTGCCAACAGGGTTAAATACAGTTACATTTATACAAGCAAAAGCAATCGTCTTAGTATAAACAATGAAAAAATTGTTGTCATTACCAGCATTTATTTCAGCAAGATCTATTTACTGTGCGACAGTGATCTTTTCTTTTTCTTCTTATACCTGTGCCCAGGAAATGTCTTCCAGAACTTATACGGTTAAGGATGGACTTCCGTCCAGCTATGTTTACGGAACTTACCAGGATAAACTGGGTTATCTATGGATAAGTTCTACCGATGGACTTAGCAGGTTCGATGGAAAATATTTTACAGATTGCGGGCCATCTCAAGGTATGCCCCGCTTAATGGATAGCCATCTAAGATTATGGTCCGCTTCATCAAGAGGTGTAGATGAGTTTAAAGAAAACAAATTTATAAACTATTCTTTCTCTGACTCGGCAAACATACGCTGGGTTTTCCAGGTATTGGAAACCCAGGATGGCAATGTATGGTCGCTGACTTCTGCAGGAGTGTACCAATTTAATTTTAATAAATGGCAGAAAATTAAATTATATCCCGGTTACGAAAACCATGCATGCAGAAATATTATAGAAACAAAGGAAGGCTTATATATTAATTATGGAGATCTATTGGTATTCAGAAATCCAGATGGTACTTACAAGATCATAGGTGATCTGAAAGCCGATGGCTATTATTATAATGTCTTAACATTATCAGGGGTAAATATTTTCATCTCTACTTTGGACGGCATATATGAGATCATAAATAAGCAACTCGTTAAGTTGCCTGGCCCATTAGGCAAGTTAAAAGGCGTGTACACTTATTTTCGCGACAGCAAAAAAAGATGGTGGGTTGCAAGTTTTGAAATGGGATTAAAAAGGATACTGGACGGGGACACGATTAATTTTATTTCAATATATAATTCTAAGGCCGGTAATCTTATAAACTATATAAATGAAGATAACCAGGGAAATATTTGGATAAGTTCGGGAAATGGGTTGATAAAATTTTCTGAAAAAGCGCTTAAAATTTTTGACCTTAGGGTGGTAACGAGGAATAATTTTTTGCGGAATGTGTTCCAACCCCCTGATGGACCACTTTTGATCAATAACGGAAGCATGACTCTCCATACTTTTCAAAATGGAGTATTCGAAAGTAAAAAATTACAGAAAAGTAGCAAAACTGCGCTCCCCAATAATGAATTGATTATTGACAGTTATGCTTTTGACGATAAGGGTCGCTATTGGTATTCCGTCAGGGGTTTTGCGTTGGTGATGCAGGATGGATATAACATATATGAACAAACTAAACAACTAGCTCATTTAGGTAACGAAGTATTTGATGTGGTGTTCGATAGTTGCAGAAAAAAAATACTTGTGGCCGTAAGAACGCAAAATGTTCCATGCCAGTTCAACGATACCTCATATAGTGTGCTTCCGGTAACCAATACTATTGAAGTAAAAGGCAATATTATGCGTTTACATCAATGCACAAACGGCACTATTTTATTTTCGACTGATCAGGGTTTGATTTACTCAATTGATAAACACAATATCTGTACACTGCAGTTAAAAGAATTTGATGCAAAAGGGATAGTACGGAATTTTTTTAATGACCCATCAGGGGATACGTGGATAATATATGTCGACAAAGGACTACGTCGTTATTCGTGGCAAGGAAATACATTGATCTTCAAAGAAGATTTAACTAAAGCCAATGGATTATCCTCTGACAACATTACAGACTTATGTTTTGACAATAAGAAAAATTTATGGGTGTCTACTAATTCAAACGTAACTGTTTTTTCAAAAAAAAGTAATACTTCAAACAACCAAACTTACCAGCTAATTAGTTTTTTTAATGCAGACGATCTTCAAGCGGAAGGCGGCATTGGGGCCCGGCTGACCAAAGACAAAGAAGGAAATATTTGGTATTTCTCTAATAGATTTTTAATATGTTTTTACCCTGATAAAATAATTTATGAATCGCCTGCCCCTTCTATGCAGATTGAAAATGTAGAATTAAACCTCCGGCAAACTAATTGGGCTGATTATTCGGATTCTGTATCTGGTATTTTTCAATTGCCACATGACCTTCGGCTTTCCCATAAAAACAATACGCTTAGCTTTTATTTTAAAGGTATTTTTTCATCAGGTACAGAAGGAATTAAATATTCATACCAGCTTGAGGGATTGAAAAATTTGTGGAGCAACCCATCTTCCAATTATTTTGTTTCATTTGCCAACCTTCGGCCGGGAAAATATCTTTTCAAGGTAAAATCACAATTGCCCAACACAAGCTGGAGCGAAGCTGCGGTATTTTCTTTTACTATTATCTCCCCGTTCTGGATGAGGTGGTGGTTTATCGGGTTATGTTTAATAATGTTGTCAGGAATTATTTACAGTATTTATAAATATCGTATCAACCAGTTAAAAAAGTTATTAGCTATCCGCACAAAAATTTCACAAGATCTGCATGATGAGATCGGCTCGACGCTTACGAGCATCAATATTCTTTCAAAAGTATCGCAGAATAACCTGGAAAAAGATAAATCCAAAGCCTCAGAGTTGTTGCAAAAGATTTCTGAACAATCAGCCGATATGCAACAAAGTATGAGTGATATTGTTTGGTCGATACGACCTGACAATGATAAAATGGAAAACCTTGTGATCCGGATGCGTGAATATCTTGGACAAACTGCCGAGGCAAGAAATATGCGGGTACAATTTTCTGTCGATGAAAAAGTATTGAATGAAACCCTGTCAATGCAGCACCGGCAGCATATTTTTCTCATTTTTAAAGAAGCCATTAACAATGCTGTCAAATATTCCGAAGGAAAGACAGTATCCGTGTTTCTCGGCCGGGAAAATGGTCATATCAGGCTTAGCGTAAAAGATGATGGAAAAGGATTCAATGCAGCAAAGATCACATCATCCAGCGGATTAAAGAATATGCAGGCAAGGGCAAAAGAATTAAATGGGACTTTGCATATCAGGTCAGAGGCAGGAAAGGGAACGGAAGTGGAATTAATATGTACGGCTACATAAATATGTAGTAATAACCGGCCCTGGTTTTGAAGTAAATTACAATACAAATAATTATGGGGGTACAAATACTGGTATATGATGATAGTGATGTGATGAGAGAAAGCCTGCATACTTTATTATTTGAAGAGCCGGGCTTTGAGGTAATAGCCATGCTACCAAATGCTGAAACGGTGGAGACGGATATTAGTGAAATGAAACCGGATGTGATATTGATGGATATAGACATGCCTGATGTAAATGGTGTGGAAGCTGTAAAAAGGATCAGAAAACTTAATCCCCAGTTGCCTATCATTATGCTTACTGTTTTTGACGACAATGAAAATATTTTCAAAGCTATTTATGCAGGAGCTTCAGGTTATATCCTGAAACGTTATGTAACTGTAGAGATAGTTGCTGCAATACACAATGTATTAAGCGGAGGTGCGCCGATGACTGGCTCGGTTGCTAAAAAAGTATTACAGATGTTGCCGGTTGCTGTAAGTGCAGAAGAAGAAAACCAGGTTTTGACAGTAAAAGAAAAAGATATTTTACAGTTACTTGTAAATGGCTACAGTTATAAAATGATAGCTTCAGAAATTAATATCAGTATAGATACTGTTCGCTTTCATATCAAGAAAATATATGATAAACTTCATGTCCACTCATCTACCGGGGCTGTATCAAAAGCAATTAAAGAAAAGTTAGTATAACACCAGCCTTAGCATTTCAACGTAGATTTTCTATTACACCATTTATTACCTGCTACATTGATATGTAGTTGTCTTCTGCTTTTTATACTGATAATTTAGAGAAATTCTATTCAAGCCATTAAAATTTCAATTTCAGTACTGACCTCACATCTCAAAAAGCAAATCATAAAAGCCGAAACGATCAACCACAATTAAATAACCGCAATTCTTTAACTCAAAAATTTATCATCATGAGATCATTAACCAAACTTTCACCTAAAAATTGGATACTGTTTATAGTCTGTACAATTTTTATAGTTTCTGCCTGTCGAAAACAAGTTGACAAACCTGCAATTCAACAACAATCTGAGGAAGTAGGAGCTGCCAATAATAATGGCCATGGCCATTTACAACAAACAAAAACATTTTCTTCAGATGTTGTTGTAAGTTGGATCAACTTGCAACTTCAAATGAACAAAGTGCCGCTGCCAGCGGGTACTACAGGCCAGGGCAGCGATCGATGTATGGCATATTGTGGAATTGCACTTTACGAATCAGTGGTTCCCGGCATGCCGGCTTATCAAACATTGTCTGGCCAGCTTACGGATTTTCCTGCAATGCCATCAACCGAACCGGGCAAAGCTTATCATTGGGCTGCGAGTGCTAATGCTGCGCTTGCAGAAATGAACCGGAGACTTTTTCCGACGACCGCTGATGCAAATAAAACTGCTATGACTAATCTTGAAAATTCATGGAAGGCAACGTATGCTACAGAAGTTGACGCTGCAACTTTACAACGTTCCATTGCATTTGGAAAAGAAGTAGCAACAAGAGTTTTTAATTGGGCTGCTACTGATGGCTCAGCGAATGTAAATCCACCGTATGTGCCTCCTGCAGGGCCGGGTCTTTGGATACCAACATCACCTACTCCAATAGTTAACCCTTACGCATATCAACGCCGATTATTGGTACCGGGTTCTGCAAATGGCACTGCACTGGTACCGCCACCACCTTTCTCCACGGTTCCCGGTTCGCCATTTTATAATATGGTAAAAGAGGTGTATGATGCTTCAGCTACACCAACTACACTAACTGCCGGACAAAAAGCGATGGCCGATTACTTTAAAGATGTGCCTGGCTATTCACCAGGCGGCACTTATGTTGCTCTTATGTCGCAGGCTATAGAAAATACAAAGCTAACGCTGGATATGGGAGCTCTCACCTATGTAAAAGTTGGATTGGCGATACATGAAGCATCCATCGTACTCTTCACCAATAAATACCAGTTCAACCTGATTCGTCCTGTTACTTATATCCGTACTTATATTGACCCTAACTGGTCGACTTATGTTCCTACACCTAATCACCCTGAATTTCCTTCGGGACATTCCACAACGGGTGGTGGTGCTCTCACAATGATGAGCAATATCTTCGGCGAGGATTTCCACATCACGCTGCACACCTACGATTATCTTAATTATCCGGCACGCAGCTATACCAGTTTTACGCAATTGAGTAACGAAATATCCGACAGTCGTTTTTATGGCGGATTGCATTACAGGGCCACATTAGCGAAGAGTACCGAACAAGGTAAAAAAGTAGCAGAGAATATTTTAGCTAATGTAAAATTTTTGAAAGAGTAAAATTTTTCTGCACCATTAATAGTTTGCAGGGTCAGGCCGGGGTATCATTTTACCTATCGACGGCGTTTCGCCGGATGGCAGAAGTTCAAGTGAGCCTGACAGGACATAAGCAAAGTTCATTAAATATGAATTCCTGGCCCTGTTCTTTAATTTGTTTTATGAGAAGAATCTAAACTTTTAAACCAATTGATACAACTCCAAATAAGACCGTAGAACCAGCAGGAACTAATAAAATCAGTCTATCCAAATTACAATTACAACTTTTATTTATGAAACTAAAACTTCAACATACAATATTAATTGCCCTTGTGTCAATTTTCAATTTTGCTTGCCAGAAAGAAACAAGCAAGCACGAACAACCACAGGAAGAAATTGCCACTACAATTGGCACTGCAAACAACCCTACTTTTAATCTCGAAGTGATCCTTCGTGGTGAAAACGGCCGGCTTGGTCACGTCAAATTCCGCCAGGATGTAGATCCTTCGAAAATCATTGTGTTGGACACATGGGTCCGTGATCTTGAACCCCATCACCAGTATTTATTACAAAGAGCAGTTGATGCGGCTAATGTTGTTGATGGCAACTGCACAAGTACAAGTTGGCTGACACTTGGAAAAGGATTGACACCTCAATCAATTCTTACAGATGATAATGGTAATGGAAGCGAAGAATTATGGAGAGATGTATCAGCGGTTGCATCAGGAACTGCTTTTGATATTCACTTCAGGATAGTAGATGGAACAACTATGGCAGTTGTATTAACCAGTGATTGTTACCAGTATGTAGTAAGGTGATATAGAATAATACTACTTCATGGGCTTATTGTTGGTTGTCTATCAAATAAAGAATATATTTAGTAAGGTCTTAAATTTTAATAATGAAACCGGCTCTAAAATTTCTTGCTTTTGCTTTGCTGGCCTGTGCATTCGTTTATCTCTCCTGCAAAAAAGAATATTCATGTGAAGGCTGTGCTGATAAAAACAAACCACCCATCGCTAATGCAGGCGGAGACACTATCATTGTTTTGCCTGTTGATAGTGTGAAGTTAGATGGAAGTCTTTCCAGCGATCCTGATGGAACAATAACCAATTTTCTCTGGACAAAAATTGCAGGCCCTGCTTCTTCTAACATCATTAAACCATCTGATTCAATAACGAAAGTCAAATCCCTGGTTGCTGGCACCTATTTATTTGAATTGAAAGTAACAGATAATGGTGGGCTATCTGCAAAAGATACCATGAGAATAATTGTTGATCCTGTTCTTACAACAAACCATCCGCCAATCGCTAATGCAGGAGCAAATCAAATAATTACTTTACCCACGAATGTTGTTAATCTTGACGGAAGTGCATCTACTGATCCGGAAAATAATATTATAAGCTATGCATGGACAAAAATTTCTGGCCCATCATCATTCAACATTGCAAGTGGTAGTACTGTACAAACACAAGTAACTAATCTTGTACAAGGTATTTATCAATTTGAATTAAAAGTGACTGATGCAGGTGGTTTGTTTTCAAAAAGTACTGTGCAAGTAACAGTAAATGATATCGTGGCTCAATGCAGTTTGACCATGGTTCCCATTGGTGTTCTTTCTATGCCACGTGACCATCTTGCAGCAGTTGCCTCCGGGACCAAGGTTTTATTTGCCGGTGGCTGGAGCTCTGCAAATCAAGATGTGACATCAAGAGTAGATATTTATGATACGGTGTCTCAAACCTGGTCAACAGCAGAGTTGACACAAGCCCGCTACGATATTTCTGTTATTGCAGTTGGCAATAAGATCTTTTTTGCCGGGGGAACTGACGATTGGTTTTTTACCTCAAGAATAGATATTTACGATGTTTCGTCAAATACATGGTCAACAGCGGAATTAAGCAAAGCAAGAGGTCGTATGGCAGTGGCGGCCATTGGGAATAGAGTCTTTTTTGCGGGAGGCGATTGTTTTGATGGAGACGCCGGAGGAACGATGATCAACAGTGTCAGCGATGTTGTGGACATTTATGATATTTCAACTAACACCTGGACAATATCTCACTTAAGCGAACGCCGGGGAAACCTTGAGTTTGCAGGAATGAGCTTAAATAATAAGTTTTATGTTGCCGGAGGATTCTTTCACCAATGGGGGGCTTCTCCTTATATTTCAAATAAAGTGGATGTGTATGACAATGCTTCCGGATCCTGGTCAGCTACAACTTTGGCCAATGCAAGAGCCGATATTGGAACAGCTGTGGCTGACAACAAAATATTCTGGGTTGGTGGTCATGGTCTTTCCAGCTCTTCAGACGAAGTAGAGATACTGGACATAAACTTGCAAACCCGAAATTTTCATCATTTATCGCAGGCCCGTGGGAGAATACAGACAGCAATCAAAGACAATAAAATAATTTTCTTTACTGGCGACTATGGCGACAGGGTCGACATTTATAATATAATTACACAGACATGGTGCTGGACCCAGTCTCCTTTCCAGGTGAATTATTCGGGTTTGGTTGTGTCAGGAAACAATATTTTCGTTGGTGGCGGAACCATAGGCTCTTCTGGAGACGCCAACCAGGTTTGGAAGCTGGAGTTTTAAACCCTGGCGGATCTTAGTTGGAGTAGAAAGAAATGAAAATTCTTCAGTCCGCAATTTCAGGATCTGAGTCAACAAAAATATTATAAAACAACGAAGAGACTGTTGCCAGTATTCCTATTTTAATCAGCAACATGCGAAAATCTTCGATGGGATTTTTATCTATAACGAATATCATTAGGAAAAAAGCCACTGCAAAAACAAAAAAGAAAAAGAAAAAGCGTAGCCAGAAATAGTAGTGTTTTTTGTTCATAGCTTTTGGATTGAAAATAAAATTAAGTTCAATGATTGAATATTGCAATCAAAGATTCCCCGGTAAATCCACTACTGAATGTTACGAATTTATAAAGGCTTTAATTTTTCTCATATGCTTAATCATGGCAAATGTCAACGAAGTGGAAGCGATTGGTAAATATGCTTCGCCAGCTAGGGTTTTAAAAAAATTCCGCCTACGGACTTTAGTGTATGGAGCAGGAAGAAATGTTTTTTTAGAATTTGAAATACATACCCATTAATAATATCCGCCATTACACCCGAACGCGGCCAGTACAGCTTCATGATAAAAATAATGGAGTAATCCCCCCAACGGGGTATTGTTCTGCACTATATAAGTATCGTAGATTCATTTGCAGAATAATTCCCCTCCTGAAAATTAATTTCCGCAATCTATAAGAGCTAAAGGATTTTTAACTCAAAAATTAATTGTATGAAACGGTTTATCAAGTCTTTTTCGTGGCTCACAATGCTGAGCCTGATTATTTTTATTTCCTGTCAAAAGCAAGTTGACAAACCCTATCAACAACAATCGGAAGAAGTAGGGGCTGCCAATAAGGAACATGGCCATTTACAGCAGACCAAAACTTTTTCTTCTGATGTTGTAATCAAATGGCTCAATTTGGACCTGGATCTGCTCAGAACACCATTGCCTAACGGGATAGCTGTACAAGGGGGCGAAAGAATACTTGCTTATTCAGGTATTGCACTTTATGAAGCTGTTGTAAATGGTATGCCTGCATACCAATCTCTGAAAGGTCAGCTTACTGCTTTCCCTGCTATGCCAACTACTGAGCCGGGTAAAGCTTACCACTGGGCTGCTGCTGCCAACGCTGCGTTAGCTCAAGTAACCCGTTATCTTTTCGATACTGCATCACCACCAGCTTCAACCAATCTTATAGCCAGAAAGCAACGATTAGACTCAATAAATGCTCTGGAAAAGAGATTACAAGATGCATATGCCACAGAGGTAGATGCCGCCACTTTGCAAAGATCAATAGCCTTTGGAAAAGATGTGGCATCAAGAGTTAATGCCTGGGCGGATGGAGATGGATATAAATTACAAGGCGCTGCATATACACCTGGGTCAGATCCAAATAAACCCTGGCTTTGGGTGCCGACAGTACCTCTACCTGCCCTGCCAATTAACCCTTATGTTAAGAATAATAGACGTTTGCTAGTTGCCGGTTCTGATAACGGCGCCACGCTTGATCCTTTTCCACCTTTTTCTACAACTCCAGGATCAGAATTTTATGAAATGGCAAATGATGTCTATACTAAATCACTGTCACCAACTGCTGCACAAAAGAACCTGGCCCTGTATTTTCGTGATGCAAATGATCCTGGTTTTCCTGGTTATTACGGCGGATCAGGCCATTATATTGCCATATTGCCTCAGATTATCAGCAAGTCAGGTGTCGCATTGGATATTGCGGCTTTAGCTTTTGCCAAATCAGGTATTGCAGTAAATGATGCCTTTATTGTTGGCTTTATTAGAAAATATGAATTTAATCTATTGCGCCCTATCACTTACCTAAGGAATTTCGCTGGGCACCCTACATGGTCGCCACTTTTTGCAACTCCCAACCATCCCGAATTTCCTTCTGCACACTCTTTCCATGCTGGAGGATTTCTTACTGGTCTTGCTGATGTGTTTGGTGAGAATTTTGAGTTTACCGATAATACTTATGCTAATATGTCCACTTCACTGGGAACTTTACAAGCACTAACTTTTCATTCTTTCACAGAGTTGAAGAAAGCGATTGGTGACAGCCGGGTTTATGCAGGCATTCACTATGCTCCCAGTTGTGCGAAGGGGATACAACTAGGTGAAAAAGTTGGGCAGAATGTTTTGAATACATTGAAGTTTTTGAAAGAGTAAAACATAAGGGCACTTCGCATCATTAGCGAAGTGCCTTTTATCGACGATAAAATGTTCCGCAAACCTTTAGTGTGTTGTATGTCGTGTAATGAATGTGTTTTGTCGAAATTAAAAATTTTGTGCATTAATAATATTTAAGTTCATAGTGCGAATCTTTTGTTTATCCATGGGCATTTCACTACCCTAAATATGGTATTTGTTTAAATGAACTTATTATATATAACTGGTATTGGTTATTGATTAGAGATAAGGTGTAATACATTTTTGTATTGATAATTTCTAAGTACGGAATCAGGAATTCATTAGAACAACAGCTCTTCGACCAAGGGAAATATTAATAGCGGAAAAATTATTAGATCAATTTTTAACCATCATCTCTTTCGCTATGAAAAAAATACTAAACATTACTGCAAGCATAGTTGTAGTAACAGTCTTATTCTCATTCAACAGGAAATCGGTTACTGATCCTGAATTTTTTAAAAATATTCCTGCTTCATACTATTCATCCGAAATATTGGATAAATGGATGGAGATGCAAATAAAATTGATGAGCAGGACACCATCCACTTTCAACGGGCCTTTCGTAAGAATTTATTCCTACAGCGCTATCGCCGCTTACTTCGCTGTTTATCCCGGGATGATTAAAAGCTCGTTTACAAAATTTTCTCCATCGCAGCTAAACAGATTGCAAGCGCTTCCTGAAATTGAAGCAAGGAAAAAATATCACTGGCCCGCTAGCTTAAATGCGGCCCTTGCTTTCATGAACCGTTCCATGTTCCCATCGGCCAATGCAGAAAATAAAATGGCCATTGACTCAATGGAAAATGCACTAAATAAAAGTTTCGATAAAGAGGCAGATGCATCAACTATTGAACGATCAAAACAGTATGGTTTGCAAGTGGCACGTAGTATATACCTATGGGCAGAGTCCGATGGGTATCTTCATGCAAACGATGCATTCACTCCTCCGTCTGGTCCTGGAAAATGGGAACCAACCCCGCCTAATTTTTTGAAGCCATCCACTCCTCATTGGGGCAGTTTGCGTACAATGATCGAAGGCAGTATGGAAAACAGCGAGCCGCCTGCCCCTATTCCGTATTCTGAAGACAGTGCTTCTGCATTTTATAAAGAAGTGAAACTGGTTTATGATATTTCAAAAAACATGAGTGCGGATCAAAAAAATATCGCTTTATTCTGGAAAGAAATTAATCCCGGGATTACCGCCCCCGGTCATTGGCTGAATATTCTGCGGCAAGTGATGAAGAAAGAAAATGCTTCGCTGGAGAAGGCGGCATTTGTGTATGCACTTACAGGGATGGCTTTGAATGACGCATGGATAAGTTCCTGGAAAACCCGCTACACTTATAATGTGCTAAGACCTGTTACTTTTATCCGCCGTGTAATGAAGCATGATGATTGGTTATCGTTTGTTCCAACTCCGCCCCACCCGGAATATACATCGGGATTTGCAGCGATGGGCGGCGCCGTTTGTGAAGCGCTTGCTTATGTGTTTGGAAACGATTACCAGCTTACAGACCATACTTATGATTTCGCAGGCATGGCACCCAGAACCTATTATTCTTTCCGTTCTATGGCAAAAGAAGCCGGTGATTCAAAATTGTTGGGCGGTATTCATTACCGTTTTTCCGTTGATGCCGGTTTGCAACAGGGCAGCGATGTAGCAAAGAACATCGTACGAATTTTATTTCAACAGGAACAACCGTCATTACCCGCCAATTGAGTTAAAGGCCTGATCAATAGCATTACATGATTTAATCCGTCCTCTTCATTATTCATTTTATAAACCGGGGTTATGAAAAAGATTATTACACTTATATTTTGCATCGGGCAGATGTTTTTCGGTATTGCGCAAAGTTGTAGTCCGCTCGATTCAAGTTTTGGTACTAACGGAAGCGCAGTTGGGCTTACTATTTCGAATAACGGGATTAACACCAGTAACATTATCGTTCAGCCCGATAATAAGATTGTACAGGTAGGGGGAAAATCAGGAAATGATTTCACCGTTATTAGGTATAATAGTAATGGGAGTATTGATAACAATTTCGGGCAAAATGGTAAAGCCATTACGTCGGTTGGTGGATATGTGTATAGCCAATACGGAGCTTTACAAAATGATGGAAAGATAGTAGTGGCAGGAGTTGCTTACAATAACAATACTTTTAATATTACCCTCGTCCGGTTTAATAATAATGGGACATTAGACAATAGTTTCGGCACAGGTGGAAAAGTAATCAGCCTTGTGATTCCATACAGCTATATGTCCCTGGGGCTTTCAATTCAACCCGATGGAAAAATACTTGTAGGAGGTTCTTCTACCGGTGGTTGCATTAATGACTGTTTGGGGAGTCCTTATTGTCCTGATCTTTTTACAGTGATAAGATATAACGCTGATGGAAGTATGGATAATTCATTTGGAGTAAACGGGAAGGTTGTTACTCCGGTAGGACCAGAAAACAAGGGGGCAGCCACATGCATTGTTCTTCAGCCTGACGGAAAAATTGTTGTTGGTGGCCACAGTAATTTTAACTATGTATGTGATGATTACTACGGTGGCTTTTATTATTCTACAGGTCTTGCAATAGTTAGGTATAACAGCAATGGAAGTATTGACAACACATTTGGTCAAAATGGAATAATAACGGGTAATTCAGAAATGTGGGGTACCAATGCAATGGCAATGCAGGGTGATGGAAAAGTAGTAGTAACAGGACAAAGACGTTCCGGTGGATGGTTTGCAGCCAGGTATAACGGCGACGGAACTCCCGATAATAGTTTTGGGCAGGGAGGAATTGTGAATGGTAATTCGGGGTATATAAATTCATTAGTGATTGATCCGGATGGAAAGATCGTTCTTGCCGGATCTATTTACAGGTTTAGTGAAAATTTTCTCATTTGTAGGCTTCAAAGTAATGGGGCATTCGATAACAGTTTTAATGGCAATGGAACGGTTTCTTTTCGTCCGGGACAAACAAGCGGAGCAAGGGCATCAGGAGTTGCCATACAGGAAGGGCATATTATAATAGGAGGAAGTGATTATTATAATACTTCTAATTCCTCTACGGGCGATGCTGTGGCGGTAAGATTACGGAATATCATTGATGGATTGGCAGTAACGATCAGTTCATCCGGTTTACTTTATCCCTGCCCGGGAGAACCGGTGAATGTAACATTAAAAATAGATCAAACAGGTACAGTACAATGGTATAAAAATGGAAATGTAATTAGTGGGGCAACAGGTATAGAGTATAATGCAACCGCCAATGGCGACTATTCAGCAACCGTAGTCAATTCGATGGGCTGCGGTGAAACCGAACCGGTTTCAGTCAATATTAATGGCTTGCCTGTAGTTATTACGTCAGCCGGTTCACTCAATGTTTGTGCTGGAGAGAGTATCCGGCTAGTTTCCAGCGAATCCGGTACTATTCAGTGGTATGCGGACAATGGTACAGGCGGTAGTTTGTATCCTATAATTGGTGCTAATGATACGGTGTTCAATTATTCGTTTGGCACGAATTATTCCACTACAACTTATTTCCGTTTCAGTGTAAATGTAAAAAATACAAAAGGTTGCGGCAGTTCTTTTGTAAATGTTACTGTAAATCCTTCCAAGCCTCCAATTCACTGGAATGGTACATTACTTAATACTGTTTCAGGATATTATAATTATCAATGGTATCTAAATAATACGCCAATTACGGGAGCCAATGGTAATAACTTTCAGCCTGCACAAACGGGTTTATATAAGGTTGCGATCGGCGGTTACAATTGCGATACTCTTTCCGATGAATTTGATCTTGAATGCAGCGATGTTAATTTGCTCAAGCCGGTCATTAGCTGGAATGGCACACAGTTAGGTACAACTGCAGGATTGGCTGGCTACCAGTGGTCGTTCAATGGAAATGTTGTATCTGGCGCAACTACTTCCATACTTGTACCAACACAGACTGGTGTTTATAAAGTAACCATAAAAGGAGCGCTGGGTTGTACAAATACCTCAGATGAATTTAACCTCGATTGTAATACAATTATTTCAACTACCCCAACTGTTAGCTGGAATGGCACGCAGTTGAGCACCATTTCAGGATACGCCGGTTATCAATGGTGGTTGGATGGAAATGTTGTCCCAGGTATTAATACTTCTATATTGAAACCTATACAAACAGGTATATACAAAGTAACAGTAACAGGAAACCTTGGTTGCGCTAAAACATCAGGTGATTTTAATCTTAATTGCAGCCTGCTTTGGCAATCCCAGCCTGTTATAGACTGGGATGGTACAAAGTTCAGTACGAGCCCAGGGTTTGCATCCTATCAATGGTACCTGAATGATGTTGCTATAAGTGGGGCCTCCACTAATACATTTATTCCGGGTACTTCGCAATTCGGGATGTATAAAGTAACAGTAGCGGATAATAACAACTGCAGCGGTACTTCTGAACAGAAGCCATATCAGTTTACTGCAGTGAGCGATATTACCATTGGCGATGCCACGCTGCGTTATTATCCCAATCCTGTCCGTACAGTATTATACATTGACGTTCCCCAGATGTCAACAAAAAAGATGACTGCGATATTGTACGACCTCAACGGAAGAAAATCAGTACAACAAGTGTTGAAACGCGGCCAGAACCTGGTGCCGGTACGTCACTTATCTTCCGGGATGTATCAACTGGAGATCCAGTATGGGTTGGAAAAGATTGCCTTGAAAGTGGTAGTAATAAAATAATAAAGCAACGGTAATGAAAACGATCCGAAAAAAGTTCTTCATTTTAAAATCTTAATTTATGCGTACTGTTTCAAAAATATTCCCGGCTATTTGTATATCAATTATATTCTTATCCTTTGTAAGCTGTCATAAAGATCCCAAAGAGGAAGCACTCCGGATTTCGACCGATGCTTCTTCGGTGAATACTACGCCGTCGCCGGATTTTAATTTCAACCTTAAAGTGGAATCAAAGATGCCGTCGGGGGGAGTAAGCATAGACTACATTGTGAAAGGCGAAACCGATAATCATGTTTATTTTCAAAACCAGGCAACAGCAAGCAATTCGCCAACCAGGCTTACGATTTTCAATTTGCCCCGGCAAATAACCTGTATATGTACAATGGTGGTGACATCGAAAACAAAAGCCACGAATACAGCAACAACAAGTTTTAGAGTGGGGTATAAATAAGGCCCCGCGACCCGGGAAATTATTAAGGTGTTTTCACGGAAGTTATTGCAGGTATTAAGACGCTTGTCATGGGCCCGGTGAGCCAGTAGTTTTATACATGATTAAAATAGTATCAGGTATTTGACTTTCAATTATAGGAACGCAATTTCAGAATGGTTTTAGCAAGCTTGATATCTCGCTCTTGAAAACAGTTAAACCATTATCCTATTAGTTAAGTAAAGAAAGACTACATATCGTGCATCTTTTGATAAACATTGATTCTTCTTTCAAAAGACTAAATATTACAACTATGAAAAAAATATATTTTGTCGCAGTAGGATTAGCAATAAGCCTTGTGGCATTTATCACGTGCAAACCTGATCCTGTTGACCCACCTCCATCTCAAACTCCACCTCCGAGTAACAAGCCACCAGTAGCAAAAGCTGGCAAGGATACAACGATAACTCTCGCATCATGTGGTTTCGTTGGTACCATAGAGCTGGATGGAAGTTCTTCATCTGATCCTGACAATTCTCCTCTTACATATTTGTGGAAAGTTGTATTCGCTACAAATAACCGCAACATTACTGCTACCGGTATAAGAACTCCACGCCCGATATTCTCCAATCTTATAGCAGGTGAATATGATATTGAATTAACTGTAATAGATCCAGGTGGGTTATTTTCAAAAGATACCGTAACTATTAATGCTATTCGCTCAACAGTAAATGAGTATGATCTAGATATAACTATTAATGGCAGCTATCATTTCGCTAACAATTACGAAGATTGTTATTATTATTATACCCCTTGCAACTACTATGATCTTAGCTCCATAGACCATGCAACCGGATCTTTTTCCCCAATTGGAACAATGAACTTTTACGGTTATGAGGAAGCGGATACTGCCACAGCAAACTATGCGCATTATACCAGGTTTGGATTGTATACTGGCAATAATAATGTATCTGTGTACGGGACCAGTTCTATAAATCTTAAGAAAATATATCAAAGCGGGGGAGGTTCATTTAACGGGACCTTTACTCCTGACAATGGCTCGGCCATAAACTGTGATCCAAATATCTTTAAGAATCTTGCTCCATTAACTGTAACAGGTACATTGGATACAACAACAAGTATCATCACGTTAAATATCAAAGGAAAAATTTATTTCTGATTTATGTTCTTAAACTTTCAAATGAAAAGATATAACACAATTTCCCGGCAATTGGCTCTGGGTGTCGTTACGGTCATAATAGGAGGAGCGATATATTTAGGGTTTACTCCATCTCGTCATTCCTTGAACAAAACCGCACCTCAATTGCAGAACAGCTTTTCTTTATTATGCAAAAATGTTACTTCCTTACCGGTGCCTTTTCAAAAAGGTTATGTATTAGCTTACCAAAGAGAGGTGCCCGGGATCATCACCCTGGTAGATGTGAATGGAAACGTGGTATGGAGTTATAGATCTGAAAATGCTGGCTTCAAAATGGTAAGCTTTACCAGGAATCATACCCTCCTCTGTATAACTGGAACCAAGGATAATGATATAGGATACGGCAATGCTATTGTGGAACTTTCACTAAGCGGAGATACTTTATTATATCTCAAAAAAGGCCAAAACGATTTCAAACAGTTTATTCACCATGAAATTTTTCTAAACGGAAAAGACCAGATAGTTACTTTAACCAGGGAAGAAAGAATCTTTGATCTGAGCAAGGCAGGAGGTTCAAAAAAAGATACGGTAGTTGGAGATGGGCTTCTCGTTTTGAATAAGAATGGGCAACAATTATGGAAATGGACAGTATTTGATACACTCAATCCATTAAATGATAAAGAAATTTTGAAACATAAAAAGGATTGGATGCATGCAAATAGCATTTCGCTGGATAGAGATGGTAATTACCTTGTTTCATTTTATAACAATGGCCAGGTTTGGAAAATAAATTCTATAACTGGTGGCGTTATCTGGAAATTTGGAAAGGATGGAGATTTTGAGATTCCATATAATACTATTTTTCATCAGGCACACGCTGCGCACATAAACAATAAAGGCTGGTTAATGCTTTTTGATAATGGTGCTGATAAAAAAAGATCAAGGTCACTTGCATTTGCTATAGACACTGTTTCAAAAAGAGCAGAACCAGTAATAGAATCCTGGGTTCCACCATCTATGTATTCAGATCGTATGGGAAGTAGTTACCTGGTTGGCGACACAACTTTGTTGGTTTGCTTGTCAAGGCATAAAACCATCTGCCTTACCAATCTTGCAGGAGATTTTTTGTGGACGCTTAGCAATAAGAACATGATGAGTTACCGTGCCGAGTTTATTCCGGGAGAAATATTAACTCCGTATTTAAATAAATAATAGAATTTATTTGATAAAGTAAATAACAGTTTTATGCAACTATTAAAAATAACAGGAGGATGTCTGACTGTAACAGCAATCAGCTTGTTCGTTCTTTCCTTCGAGGGAAATAAAAATGAAAATCATACAAATATCTTATCTGTTGATTTTTCTAAAATTCCTAAAGACAAATTCGGTGACGAAGTAAAGTATGGAAAGGAGTTAATGACAAACACGGCCTATTACATCGGACCTGACGGAACTAATGGTAGATATCTTGGCAACAAAATGAATTGCAGTAATTGCCATCAGGACGCAGGAACAAAAGCTTTTTCATTTAATTTAATCTCATCTCATGAGAACTATCCGCAGTATAGACCAAGGGAAGGCAGAGTATTGACATTGGCAGAAAGGGTCAACAATTGTATTGAGAGGCCACATAATGGAAAACCATTGCCGCTTGATAGTCGCGAGATGATCGCAATTTTATCATATTTAAAATGGATTAACGGATTCGCTCCCAAAAACACAGCTTTTGCGGGATCAAAGAATTTGCAAATAACTTTTCCTCAAAGAGAGGCCAATTCGGAGAATGGTAGCCGGCTTTATACATTGAATTGCCAACGCTGTCATGGTGCAAATGGTGAAGGACAATTAAACGTAGACAAATCAGGTTTTGTATATCCTCCATTGTGGGGAGACAATTCGTATCAACCGGGTTCAAGCATGCATCGTATCATAAAAATGGCACAATGGTTAAAAGCGAATATGCCCTATGATAAAGCTAACTGGGACAAACCTTTTTTGTCTGATGAAGATGCGTTAGACGTTGCTGCATTTGTAAATGACGATGCTCTTCATAAAAGACCACATGTGAATAATTTCGATTACCCCCGTTCGGAGGAAAAAGCTATTGATTATGCGATCGGTCCCTTCAGCGACACTTTTTCTGTAAAACAACATAGACTTGGGCCCTATCTACCCATAATCAATTATTGGAAAGAGAAAGGGTTGAGGCCCGTATATTAAGAAAGAAGAGTTGATTTTAATGCCCATATTCTTTTTAAGTGTTAAGACTAAATCTTACAAGTATGAAAAAAATGTATATCATCACGATAGGATTAATGACAGGGTTTCTTGTATTTATTACATGTAAACCTGATCCTGTTGACCCTCCACCTCAACCAATTCCAGCACCTAACCGGCCACCAATCGCTATTGCAGGTAAGGACAGTTCAATAACCCTATTATCATGTGGGGCAAGTGGTTCTATTATGTTGGATGCAAGAGCGTCATCCGATCCTGAAAACTCTCCTCTTACATATTTATGGAGAGTCATCTTTGCTCCAAACAATCGTTATAATATTTCCAATAATAGAATTACCCAGCCCATAATATCAAACATGACAGGTGGTGAATACGATATTGAATTGACTGTTGCAGACCTTAGTGGTTTGACAGCACGAGATACTGTGGTTGTTTATATTATTCCATCAATAAGTGTTGCATATGATTTGGATATAACTCTAACCGGTTCCTTTCATTTCGAGGACAATTATGCAGATTGTTATTATTGTTATCCTTGCTGTTATTATGATTTATGTTATGTTGATTATGGAGGCGGGGATTTTGCTCCAATCGGTCATTTTAATTTTTCGGGTTACGAGGATTCAGATACTTCCTCCACCAGCAATTCACATAATACCTATTTTTCATTGTATAATTCCAATAATAATATGTCGGTGTATGGTACGAGTTCTGTGAATCTTAAAAAGGTTTTTCAAAGTGGAGGTGGCTCATTTAACGGAACCTTTACGCCTACAGCTGGATCAGCCTTAAACTGTGATCCAAACATTTATAAAAGTCTTGCACCCTTAGTTGTTACTGGAACTTTAAATGCAACAACGAAGGCCGTTGCAATAAATATTAAGGGAAAAATATTTTTTTAGTTAATCTGAAAGAATAAATTCCGGCACAGGGTTTTTAAAATCTGACGAGAAAAATTGACTGAGTTTACTGTAACAGGAGATTGAGGGACATCAGGTCATTAGCAAATAGTTATGCATTTGCATTCGTGCTGGTAAAAAATTAAAGCAAGGCCTTTCGCGGAGGCCCTGCTTTAATTAAAAATTTTATGAAGGTTGTTTAGTACTCCCACCATTGTAGCTCCCCATGTAAATCCACCACCGAATGCAGCAAGAACGATCAGGTCGCCTTTATTCAATTCTTTTCTATAATCCCAAAGACAAAGTGGAATTGTAGCTGCAGTAGTATTTCTATAACGTTGAATATTCAACATCACTTTATCCTGGCTAATCCCAGGCGGTTTGCAGCGGTATCAATAATTCTTTTATTAGGCTTGTGAGGAACAAGCCATGCAATTAGGATTTGAATAAAATCTCAAGACAGATTTTATTGAGTGGAGCAGGGAAATGGTTTACCACCAATACAATAAATAAAAATCCCTGATTTTATCAATCGTGTTTTCACCATAAGTATTTTATGGATTGTCCAGGGCCTATTCAACTTGCGGCTTACTTGCCGGCATAGTGCAGACTAAAGCATACCAAAGCCGTAGTAAAAGCGTTCAAAAATCTACCCTTAGCTAATGAATTTGGGAAATCAAGGCTATTCTGGTTAAAGTCTTGACGAGAAAAGTTCTATAAAATATTAATACTCCCATTTCACCAATGTAGCTCCCCATGTAAAACCACCACCGAACGCAGCGAGAACTATCAAATCGCCTTTATTTATTTCATGTTTGAAATCCCAAAGACAGAGTGGAATTGTAGCTGCGGTAGTATTGCCATAGCGTTGAATATTCAACATTACTTTATCAGGACTCAGTCCCATGCGATTTGCAGTGGCGTCAATAATTCTTTTATTCGCCTGGTGAGGAACAAGCCATGCAATATCATCGCCTGTTAAATTATTTCTTTCTAAAAGTTCTGCACTTACATCTGCCATTCCTTTTACTGCAAATTTGAAAACCGGCTGACCATCCTGGTAAATAAAATGTTCTTTATTGTTAACTGTTTCATGTGATGCTGGTCTTTGTGAACCACCGGCTTTCTGGTATAAATAATTCCGGCCACTACCGTCACTTTTAAGAATAGTATCAAGTAGACCGTACCCCTCATAGTTTGGCTCAAGCAATACAGCACCGGCCCCATCACCAAAAAGTATACAAGTAGTCCGGTCAGTATAATCAACAATAGCACTCATTTTGTCAGCACCCACTACCACCACTTTTTTATATCGTCCACTTTCAATAAACATGGTTCCCGTAGACAAGCCATACAAAAATCCGGAGCAAGCCGCATTGAGATCAAAACCAAAAGCATTTGTTGCGCCTATTTTATCGCAAATAATATTTGCAGTAGCAGGAAAAAGCATATCCGGAGTGACGGTGCAACAAATAAGACAATCGATTTCTTTAGGATCAATCCCTCTTTTATGACAAAGTTCCAACACTGCAGGGGCGCCAAGATCAGAAGAGGCTTTGCCTTCGCCTTTCAATATTCTTCTTTCAGAAATTCCAGTTCTGGATCTTATCCATTCATCATTTGTCTCTACCATTTTTTCCAGGTCAGCATTGGTAAGTTTATCCGGAGGAACATAGCCGCCAACAGCTGTTATGGCTGCAGTAACTTTCTTAGTCATTAAAAAAAATTAAGTGCACGAAGATAAATGTTTAAAGTTGAAGGCTAAAAGTTGAAGGTTCAAGGTGATCGAATTCCAATTAAACATTTAACTTTCAATCTTTAACCTTCAACCTTTTCTCCTATTTTCGCAACTATGATCGCATATCTTGATGGAAAATTTGTTTACAAGAGTCCGGCAATGGTGCATCTGGAGGTAAATGGAGTGGGCTATGAAGTGCAAATAAGTTTAAACACATATTCAAAGATCCAAAACCTTGAAAAAGGAATTTTACAAACCTGTCTGCTAATTCGTGAGGATGCCCATATTTTGTATGGCTTTTTTGACAAGGCCGAAAAAGAAATATTTCTTAATTTAATTTCTGTTTCAGGTATTGGAGCAACAACTGCACGAATGATGTTGTCCTACATGAAACCCGACGAGCTTACGAGATTAATCGTACTTAATGATATTCATGGGCTTGAAAAGATAAAAGGGATCGGTAAAAAAACAGCTGAACGATTAGTGCTTGAACTAAAAGATAAACTAGCAAAACAATCGTTCGATTTAAATATTTCTCCTTTGAAATACAATACATTGCATACAGATGCGTTAAATGCCCTGATGGCCTTGGGAATAGCCCGTAGTACCGCCGATCAGGCACTCCAAAGAGTCACACAAACAAACCCTTCATTAACCTCCCTTGAGGAAGTTATCAAGAAAGCTTTAAAAACTCTGTAAGCCTATCGATTGAGATTTTTACCTAACTAATTCTGTTGAGAAAGTTTTGAGCCCTAAGTTAACCACCATATCCAAGACGCTGGTAACAGTAGTCATTTTTGCTTTCGTTACTATCAAGGTAAATGCTTCGCCATTTCCATGGGTGAATTACATATATTTTTCCGGAGATACAATTCGTCCTACACAGCCAGATCGTTATGGAGATCCTTATACTTATCCCAATCACAATCCATTTAATTTAAAGGATACTGGTTTTATAAAAAGAAACATTGAATATGATCCAGTAACAAAGCAGTACTACATTATTGAAAAGATCGGCGATCATTATTACAGAACTCCAATGTCCTTTTCCATGAAAGAATTTATGGACCTGAAGGGAAAGGAAGATGAAAACGAGTATTTCAAACAAAGAGCAAGCCTCCTCGCTAACCTTAATCGCAGAACTTATAAACCGAAGCCCAATTTTGTAAATGATTGGGTAAACAGGATTGTTGGTAATGGGAAAATTGAAATTAAACCAACAGGTTTTGTTGCCCTTACCATGGGCTACCAGGGACAAACAATAAATAATCCAACGCTGCCAGAGCGGTCACGTAAAAATGGCGGGTTGGATTTTGATATGAACAGCCAGTTCCAAGTAGATGCGAAGATTGGCGATAAGCTTAGACTTCCGATCAATTATAATACACTTGCCAATTTCAATTTTGAGAATCAATTGAAATTGGATTACCAGGGAAAAGATGATGAAGTATTAAAAGAATTCCAGGCTGGTAATACAAGTTTTACATCCAAAGGAACTTTGATCCCCGGTGCACAATCTTTGTTTGGTTTAAAAACACAATTGCAATTCGGAAAGCTGTTTGTTACTACAGTATTTGCCAATCAACGTTCGCAACGCCAAACATTGGGATTACAGGGAGGTTCTTCAACACAATCCTTTACTTATAAAGCTGATGAATATGAAGAGAATCGTCACTTCCTGATGTCACAATATTTTAAGAGTAATTATAATAATGCAATGAAGGATCTTCCAGTTGTAAATTCTCTTGTACAGATCCTTCGTGTAGAAGTTTGGGTAACAAACAGAACCGGCGCAACAACTGACACAAGAGATATTGTTGCATTAATGGATCTGGGTGAAGGTCAACCTTACGGTCCCTGGGGTGGCTTAGGAAATGTACCTCCAAGAAATGATGCAAACACACTTTACTCAACATTATTAAGTACACCCGGAGCTAGAAGTTCTTCATCTGTTACCAGTGTATTATCAGGAGCGGGTCTTCAACCAGTTCAGGACTTTGAAAAAACTTTTGCCCGAAAACTTTTGCCCCAGGATTATTATTTTAATCCGCAGGTTGGTTTTATTTCATTAAATCAGCAATTACAACCTGATGAGGTATTAGGTGTCGCATTTCAATATACTTATAACGGAAAAGTATACCAGGTTGGTGAATTTTCTACTGATGTTCCACCGGATTCAAGTGGTACAACAAACCCGGTTCTATTTTTAAAACTATTGAAAGCAACGTCACAACGTACTAATCTTCCGATTTGGGAACTGATGATGAAGAACGTTTATTCCGTTGGATTTGGTCAACTTGAACGTTCAGATTTTCATTTGGATGTCTTGTATGAAGAACCAAGCCTTGGTGAGAAAAGGTATTTACCGCCAGCGGATGTAACAGATCCTTACAAAGGACAGCCACTGATCTCTTTATTAAATCTTGATAGGTTAAATAATCAAAATGATCCGCAACCTGATGGAGTATTTGACTATGTAGAAGGCTTTACAGTTATTTCATCACAAAGC
>Ga0207641_10000395_pt1 | contig 51273 bp, 49 predicted proteins | sample KBSSwiS62_FD_184306 | JGI IMG/M metagenome (GOLD analysis project Ga0207641, IMG submission 184306) | Switchgrass rhizosphere microbial communities from Kellogg Biological Station, Michigan, USA - KBS Switchgrass S6-2 (SPAdes) (version 2) | ecosystem: Host-associated > Plants > Roots >...
GCTGAGCGCATTAGCCGGAGCCGTTATTTAGATCAAGCGCAGGGCTGGTTTCGCAGAGGAATGCGCGATCCCACCGGCGTGCTGTTCACTTATGGCCACAGCCTCAGCGACCGTGATGGCCACATCCTACGAGAGATCGGACGGGGTCGTGTGAGCGCGGTCTACATCGGCGCCTACGGAGGCTTGAGTGGCAACCACGAGGCGGTGACTGCTTGGGCTGAGGGCTGGTGGAAGGCCAGGCGAGCGAACCCAAAAGCACCGCCATTGGCGATATACGTCTACGACACCGCCTTGACCTCACCGTGGCGCTGAAGTGGATCGCGGCCGCCGTCCTAGTGAAGGCTGGCGCCGTTGACGGCGGTCCAGCCCTGGCTCGTCAGCCGCAGGCGGGTCGGCAGGCCGAGGTCGGCGGGCGGGCTCGCGCCGCACGTCTCGCGCAGCCAGCAAAGGGCGGCCTGGCGCATCTCCTCGCGCTGCTCCAGAAAATACCCGCGCATCTGGTCGAAGACCTCGCGCCGGCTTTGCGGGGTGCGGCCGCTGACGTTGACGGTTTCGACCCAGCGCCGCCACGCGCTGGCGATGCCTTCGTCAAGGATCACGGCGAGCTTGTCCATCAGGGCCTCTGCGGGGATTTCAGGACCAGCTGCCACGCATCGCCATCGCCGGGTCGTTCGCCTGCGGCGACGGCGCGGGTGGCGATCCAGAGGGAGGACTGGTCGTTGACGACCGCGCCCTGGCCGTAGGCGAGCGCGCGCTGGTGGGTGCCGGCGAAGTGCATCGAGTGCTGCTTCGAGACGTCGGCGTCCAGCACCTCACGCATCACCGTCGCCGTGGAGGTCGCGGCGACTTTTTGGAACTCGGCGAACTTCCGCGACCAGACGACGTCCATGGCGGCCAGGGCGTCGTTGACGCGCCGGACTGCCTGTTCTTCCAGCGTGTCGAACTGGCTCTGCAGCGCGCGCGCCAGGTCGGGGGACGCGTGCAGACCGAAGCCCTCATCGATACCCAAGCTCCGGTTCGCGGCCTTGATTTTTTCGACGCCGAGCTGCGCGTCAATGCCCTGGGCGATCTCGGCCAGGTGCGCCCAGTCGCCGTCACCGCTGGCCTTGGCGGCGTCGATCTGGTTCCAGACCGCGGCGCGCTTGGTCTCCAGCATCGCCAGGGCGCTCGGCGGCGCCGCGGGGCGCTGGATCGGCGGGGCTCGGAATGCAGCCGCCCTTGCCTCGGCGTCAAAGCGCTTCACCACTTCGATCGTGGCGGAGGCGTTCGCCGGACACGAAACCGTCGACAGCTCCAGTATCTCTATGCCCCGGAAATCCACGCCACCGTGCGCGTTGCGTCCGACCGGGCCGGTCGGCCGAAAACCGATCGACACCGCTTTGACCAGGCCATGGCGAATTTCGTCCCAGGCGAGCTGCGTGCGATCGCGCAGCAGGCCGGGCTCCTTCACCACCGGGATGCGGGCGTCGAACCGGATGCCCCTCGACGTCGGGCGATGCAGCGTGGCCGTCCCGATCGGGGCGTCGTGCCGGTGGGCGTGCAGGAGCACGACGGGGTTTCTAAACGTCGCGGCGAGCGGGTCGATCGTGTCGTTTTGGCGATCAAGCTCGGGGGTGCTCGCCACGCCAGTGAAGCTGCGGGTCTCCTCGTCGAGCTTCTTTACCTCGATGAATGAGAAGGCGCGGTTCAAGGTGTCGGTGGAGTGATCCATCCGCCTAGCCTTGGTAAGCCGCGCCGGTGATCCAGCCGCTAGCGCCGCCTCCGGCCGGCTCCCACCGAATTGCACGTGTGATTTTCAGCGCGATCAGATTGTTTTGCCAAAGCGAGACCATGGCGGTGGACGCGGTCGAGGTCTCGTCGGGTGTGGTACTCATCTCCAGCGTGCTGGCCTCGGACGCCGAGATTTCGACGCCGCCATCGGCCAGCAGGATCTTGTCCGCGTCGATGGCCGTGATCCGCTCGCTCGCCGGCGAGCCCCCCTCGCCCTGGTCGGCGATCGTCGTCAGAACTTGGATGTTCAGCAGCGTGCCCCCGTTCGGGCCAATACTGTTGGTCCAGGTTTCGCCCATCAGGCCGATGCTCGTGGCCATCACCTTGCTCATGACCAAGTAGAGGCTCTCCAAGTCGCTGCCGCGGTCGACCATGTCGGCGATCAGCGCCTTCAGGTCGCCGCGCAGGGCGTCGGCTGTGGTGCCGGTCGCCATGATCGGGCTCACTCCCCAGGTAATCGCGGCGGGGCTGTCGCCAGTGGCGGCGAGGTTCGGATCGAGGAAATTGCGGTCTACGGCCATGGCCGTAGTCTTGATGAGGTCGTTGTTGATCAGCTGCTGCGCGTCAGGATTGGCGAGTTTCGCCAATTCTGTAGAAACAACGACAATTCCAGAGGTCTTCGAATGCTCAAGCATTACACTGTCGAACGATAGGCGTCCGACCACCGTCGGCTCGCCTTCGTCGGTCCATTGGACGAGCGCGCCCGAAGTCTGGCGAGGGACCTTGATCCCGAACGGGACCTTCTTGAACCCCGTCATGCGGCCGATCGCAGACCGCGCGCGGGTCAGCTCGATGAAAGCGTCGGGGGCCGGATGAAGCTGAGCGAGTTGGTCACCCCAGGAACCGCCATCCACGCGCCCCTCGACGACTGCCGCCTTGGCCATAAGGTGGGCGCTCTTGGGCCGGGCCTGGGCGAAGACCTCACGCGCCTGGGGGCCGTCGCCGCCGGTGGCCGCAAGCGACCTGATCCAGCAGAGATAGTCGGCAGCCTTCTCCAGCTTGCCGTTGATCGCGTTCAGCTCGGCGACGGACAGGGCCATGCGCATAATCCTCGTTCAGGCGAGGGTCACACGGCTGGCCGCCGCACGCGACGGGAGTGGGAGCGTCACTCCCGCGCCAGCGGCAGGAAGGCCCAGGCGGCGCCCTCGCGGGTCTCGCCGACACGCTTCAGTTGGAAAGCGCCGAGGATGGCGCCCTGCGCCCGGCACAGCGCTTTGCCGAGCCGTCGCGCCTGGCCTTGGCCCGTCCCCGCCACCGCCTCCACGGCCGCGCGCAGGTCCGCATCGACCAGCGCCTGATCACAGACCTCCGCCGCCAGGAACGTTTCGCCGGGGGTGACCGCCCCGCTTAGTTCGTCGAGTAGGGTTTGGTCTGCGGCCGACCTGCCGCCTACCATTTCGCGCAGGTTCTCGATCTCGCGCTGCTGCTGCGCGACGATGGCGGCCAGGGCGTCCAGGGTAAGGTCGCTGGCCATCACGGCGGCGGCCTGATGGGCGTCACGACGCGGCGGATCGACTTGCGGTGAGCGCGGCCGGGGTGGCAGATCAGGCGATCCGGCTCAGTCATGGCCGCCTCCCGGATGGCAGGCGGATTGCGAATGCCGAATGATTGGAAAACTGAACCGAAAACCTGCGGGCGCGCGCGTGTTTGTATGGCGCCGGTCTTCTGTCCGCTGGCTGGAAAGCTTCGGACCACCCCCCAGGGGGCTGATCATTTGTCGCCTCGGGGGACGTGGCAGCAGGCCGCTCGACGGCTGGCGCAGCCTACCACGGCGCGCCTGCGCTGGCGCGGTCACCGATCGAGCCGGGCACGTCGCGGGCAGGATCTCAACTGAAGTTGGGCGCCTTGATTGATCGCGTGTGAAAGGGCTGCACCGGGCTGCGCGCTGAAGGCCGGCGGCGTGCGGGCTCCCCCCGTGTGGCGCCGAGCCGCTGTCGGCAGACGCCTCGCAAGCTTGGGGCGTGACCCCGCCCGAGCGGGGGCGAACGCCCTTGGGGGTTACGGGGGTATGTTGGGCCAGGCGTTGGCATGACGGTTGGAAGGCGTTGGCATGGGCGTCGGAAGGGGGGTTGGAACCCCGTTGGAAGGGCGTTGGTATGCGAGTTGGAAGGGCCGGAAGGCGTTGGAAGCGCATCAGGCCACACCCTCAACGATGATCAGATGTTGCCGCTCGCGGGACGGCGGACCGACAGTCACCACCTCGATCCGCCGCTGATGCAGCAGGCGGTTCATCGCGTCGGCGAAGCCGGCCTTGGTGTACCCCTTCGCCCGGTCGTCCCTGGCGAACACGGTCGGGGCGTAGGTCGGGCAAGGCGTGGGGCTGACGGGGCGCTTCTGGGCGGCATAGGCGGCCAAGAGGTCGATGAAGATCCTGTCCATGCGAGCCTCCGCGGCGGCGGCGCCCGGCGCCGATCCGTGGCCGTCATCGTCCAGCACATAGCCGCCGATCCGCCGACGCAGCTGCAAGGGCTGGAAGCCGCCGCGGGCGTAGTTGGCCTTTTTTCGCGATAGGGTGCGGAGGTCGGGATCTGCCGCACTCCCGGCCTCGGTCTTCAGCTCCTCCATGTACAGCCGGGACCGGACGCTGTTGCTCCAGCCGGTGCTTCCCGAGGTCCCCGAGCCGGTGCTGATGCCGGCCTGGCTCGGGTGGGCGAGCACGAGCACCGCGGCCTCGGTGGCGATCGCCAGCCGGCGCAGCTGGCCGATAAACTGCCGGACCTGCACCCGCTTGATCTCGTCGCCGCCGAACACGTCGGCGAGGCTGTCGAGCACGATCAGAGCGGGGCGCACGTCCAGCGCCAGGGCCTGGACCTTGCTCCAGAGCGGCGTCGCGACGATGCCCTGACCCCGCGCGCCCGGCTCGCCTAAAACCGCGTCATCATCGGCCAGCGGCCAGATATGCAGGTCATGCAGATCCTCCAGGCCGGCGTCATACATGATGCACGTCTCGTTCAGCCGCCGATGCAGCTCGGCGACATCATCCTCGCAGCTCAGATAGATCGCCGGGCCGCGGCGGGGCGTGCGGCCAAGCCAGGGCTTGCCGAGCACGGTGGCGACGCCGAGCTGTAGGGCGGCGGTCGATTTGCCGGTCCCGCCGTCAGCTTGCAGCAGCGTCACGGTTGAGGCCGGGACCAGATCGGCGACGTGCTCGATCCTCGGTGGAACCGGCTTCCCGTCGAGGCTACTGGCGCGGAACGTCGGGCCGGCTTGATCGTCTCCGTCTGGCCCGACCCGCCGAGGCGTCATCGGGCGCGGCCTTACCGAACTTGGCCTCGGCCGTCGACACCGCTCGCGGAATGCCGCCGTAGCGGGAGTGCCATCGCCAATCCCGCTGATCGGCCGGGGCCTGCTCCATCAGCGCGCGGAGGGTGCTCACCGCGGCGCCTGGATACATTCCGCTGCCGACCCACTTCGCCGCCAGCCGCGTAATGCTGTCGTGCAGGCTGCGCCCGGCTAGGATGTTGGCCACCAGCTCGGCGACATCGGCGGCCGCCTCGCTGGCCTTGTCGCGCCCGCCGGCCTCAGCCGCCGGATCATCCCCTACAGCCTCCTGCAGCCGCTCCAGGGCGTCGCCCAGCTCGATCTCGACGTCGGGGTGGAGGCTGACGATCGTCGCGAGCTTGGGGGCGCCCTTGCGGTGCCAGGAGCCCGGCCAGCGCATGGGGTGGACGGCCGACGCAGCGGTCGGGTCCCCGTCCACGAGGAGGGCGGCCAGGCGGCAGGCCTCTTTCAGCCGCGCCAGGTCGGCGCCGGTGGCGGGCTCCGTCGTCCGCCAGTACAGATGCAGCTTGGGCTGAACCTCGCCCGTCTTCGGGTCGATCCACTCGCCGCCGCTTTCGACCACCACCGTCGCCGGCCCTAGGAGGGCCTCCAGGCGCCTGCGTGCTGCGTTAGGGTCCTTGTCGCAGTCGACGCGGACCGCATAAGCCTCGGCCGCGTCGTGCTCCCGCGCCTTGTTTTCCTGCCCCTCCGGGGCTGCGAGACCAGCGATTGGCGGGCAAAAAACTGTGGCCGTCGGATGGTCTGCGGCGTCCTGAGCCATCATGGCCGCGGCCGACACGAGCCCGGCAAGATCCTCGAAACGATGGGCGCGAACCCATGCGTTCGACTGGCCTTCCTCGAACACCCGCAGCGAGATCGTCACGCCCGGCGTGGCGTACCGCAGGACCGCGTCGGCGAAGCTGGCGATGGCGACGCGATCGACGGGCCGATCAGACGGCGGGGCGTCGGCGAACTCGGCCGTGTCGAAATCGTCGGCGCGAGCATTCATCAGAATAGCTCGTCGTCAGGATCGACCAGGGTCGGTTTCGCCGGAGGCTCAGGGTCTGCGCTGCGGAGCGGGTTCGGGCGGCCCTTTTTCTTGATCCACCCCTTCAGCTCGGCCTCGCGCTCAGCGTGCTGCAGCGCTTCGATCAATTGCCCCAGGCGCCCGATGGGCAACACGATGCCTTTGGTCGTCGGCTGCGGGTCAGCGAACCCCGGCTTGCTGGCGAAGGCCCGAACGTCGATCCGGCGGTCGCCGGCATAGGTCGCCAAGGTGACGCGCACCTCCTCGCCGCAAAGTTTGCGCAGGATGGCCACGCAGGTGTTCGGCGGGTCAGCCGCATCGGCGGGGTCGCGGTCGGGGGCGATCATTGGGCGCCCGTTGCCCAAGACCTACAAAACGAGTAGGCTTTCAGCTGCTCTCCGAAATCCATATCCAGCGTGCCGGCGGTCTCAGCCGTCGGCCGCTGCCCCGTTCGACCCGGCGGGGCGCCGATCGTGACGGGCATCTAGGTGTCGTCGCCAAGCAGGCCGCGGACCGCGGCCGCGGGGATCAGGTGTCGGCCGCGGACCCGGACCGTGGGCAGCTCTTTCTGCGCGATCAATCGGTAGGTGGTCGACCGCGACAGCCCGGAGGCTACGCAGAACTCCGCGACGCGGTAAGCGAGCCGTTCGACTGGCGGGTGGTCCATTTGAGCCATCTCCTTGAATGGCCACACGTTGTCCGCCGTTGTCGGTCGTGTCTTCTGACTTCAAATGCTCGAATTAATGTCAGCCTGAGAGGCCCCTCCGCAGGCGCTGTATCGCGGCCTCCAGTGAAGCTCCCGGCATCCTTTGCGCCATGCCGACCAGGACTTCGGTCAGCCGCCCCCCGGCGGCGATGCGGGCCTTGGCCTCGGCCACGAAAGCGGTGTCGTCATACTGGACAGAGCCCTTAGACCGCCCCCGTGCTGGCTTGGGGGATATAGCGTCGTTGTGGAGCTTCCCCTCCGCCGCAAGCTGCCCGGCGAGAACCGCGACAAAGAACAGATCGTCCGGTGTGATCTTCGAGCCAAGATGCGGGAGGTTGCCGGCGAACTCCCAGCTCGCAACCAGCGACGCCACCGCCGCCTTCACCGTCGCGAGTTGCCGGGTCCCAAGTCTAGGTTTCGATCCATCAATAGCCACGATGGCTGTTCCGAGGACATCGCCCAACCACCTATAAAGCCCCTCGAAGTCCGTAATGGCGGCAGCGTCAATCGTCGGTGGCCACGGGGTCGGCGACTGGACGTCGCTGGCGATGATCGCCTGCATCGCCTCCACCGCCCGAACGACAAGGAGATCGATCAGGGGGTCGTCCGGGGATCTGTCGTCAACCACCTTGTTGCCCCCGCCGGCACGCATCGACGCGATCCTCGCACCACGCGAAGGTTGATGCCAAGACTTCGAAATCTGTGTGTAGGTTGAAATGTGGGTTGCGGCGGCGTAAGTATTGTTTTCCCTAGGGGAATGCGCATCGCCACCTGGAACGTGAACTCGGTCAACGCCCGGCTGGAGACTGTCGTACGCTGGTTCGAAGAGGCCCAGCCCGACGTCGCCTGCCTGCAGGAGATCAAGTGCGTCGACGAGAAGTTCCCGGCCGAAGCCTTTGAACGGCTTGGCTATAATCTCGCGGTCCACGGCCAGAAATCCTACAATGGCGTGGCGATCCTGTCGAAGCGCCCGCTGGAGGACGTCCGCCGCGGCCTGCCCGGCGGCGACGGCGACGACCACGCCCGCTACATAGAGGCGGTGGTCTCCGGGCCGCAGCCGGTGCGGGTCGCCTCCATCTACCTGCCCAACGGCAATCCGATCGGCACGGAGAAGTTCGCCTACAAGCTGGCCTGGATGGACCGGCTGCGTCGCCACGCCCAGGACCTGCTGAAATTCGAGGAGCCGCTGGCCCTGGTCGGCGACTACAACGTCATCCCCGAAGATCGCGACGCCGAGTTCCCGAAGAACTGGGTCGAGGACGCGCTGGCCCAGCCGGAAAGCCGCGCGGCGTTCCGCAGCCTGAAGTGGCTGGGCCTGACCGAAGCCTACCTGCAGGCCGACGGAGCGCCCAGCGCCTACACCTTCTGGGACTACCAGGCCGGGGCCTGGCAGCGGAACAACGGCATCCGCATCGACCACGCCCTGCTCTCCCCCCAGGCCGCCGACCGGCTGCGCGGGGTCTCGATCCACCGCGACGTGCGCAGCTGGGACAAGCCCTCCGACCACGTGCCGCTGGTGATCGAGCTGGATCTCTGAGGCGCTCGAAGCCGCCGCGGCGGAAATATAACAGCGTCTTGAAATCCAATTTTCCCGCGGGCCGAAACGGCTTAGCTTCGCGGCGATGACTCAGCTCGGTCCCTTCCTGGTCCTGATCGGCGTCGCCGCGGTCGCCCTGGCCGCGCTCGGCGCAGCTGTCGCCTGGTTCAACCGGGAGGATCGGCGGATCCGCCGCGGCTTGCGCCGGGTGCTGAAGGGCGAGGCCCACGCCTTGATCCTGGCTCCCGGCAAGGGGCGCGGCGCCGGTTTCAACTTCGCCACCAACACCGTGGCGGTGGCCTGGGACTGCGGCGGCTGGTGCCTGATCTACGGCGTCGACGAACTCCTGGGCCTGGAACTGATCGTCGACGGCCAGGTGGCGGGGCGCGCCTTCCGCGGCGAGCCCCGGCGGCCGGTCGATGCGCTCGGCGGGGCCGAGAAGCAGGTGACGCTCAGGCTGGTGTTCGACGACCCGAAGTACGCCGATTTTACGCTCGAACTCTGGAGTGCGGCGCGCGCCGGTCGCCGCGGCGAACCGGATGCGGCGGAGTGCGTCGAGGAGGGCAACCGCTGGCTGGCCCGCATCGAATCGGTGTTCCGCCGCAAGCCGTCGCCCCTGACGTCGCAAGTCGCCCGGCGCATCGCCCCGCGCGCAATGCCCCAGGCGAGCGCCCCCGCCGAGGCGCCGCTCGCCGCTCCGGTCCGTCCCAAGCCGCCGCCTGGCGGTCGTCAGGAGTTGCCGTTCGACGAGGACTCCGCGCCCTGGGACGAGGACGCCGACGACCAGGCGATGCTCTGAAGCATTTTCGGACATAGCCGCGCTCCCCACAGCCGCGCTCGCGCGTTCAGCGGGCATGAACTTGCATTCCCCTGTCGATCGGCGGCCGCCCGGCGCGCGATTCCGCCCGTTCCATCGCGCCGGCCTGGCGCTGGCGATCACCGCCGCCCTGGCGCTCGGCGCCTGCCAGAAGCCCGACGACCTCTCTGGCCCCAACGCCGAGCTTGGTCTGGAGGCGTTGAAGGCCGCCCCCGCCCACGGCTTCGCCGCCGAACGCTTCCACGCCGATCGGATCGAGCGACTGCTCGGATCCGAGAGCGGCCGGGACAAGGCCGAAGGCGCGCGCGAGCTGCGCGCCGCCCTCATCGACTACGCCCGCGCCCAGCACGGCCTGACCATCCCCAAGCGCGCCTTCCCGCAGGACTGGGGCCTGAAGCCCGCCGATTACGACGCCGCGACCAGCCTCGCCCAGGCCCTGCAGGAGGGCAGCCTGCAGGCCTGGCTGGCCGAGCAGCCTCCGGCCACCGAGGACTACCAGGCGCTGCAGAAGGCCTATGTCGCCTATCTGAAGATCCAGGCCGGCGGCGGCTGGCCGACGGTTCCGCCGATGCCGCTGACCCTCGGCGCCCAGGGCCCGCAGGTCGCCGCCTTGCGCCAGAGGCTGGCGTTCGAGGATCCGCTGCTGGCCAACGCCGCGCCCGAGGCGCCGGTCGACGCGGCGCTGGTCGCCGCCGTCCAGCGCTCCCAGGCGGCCCAGGGGCTCAGGCCGACCGGCCAGCTGGACCAAGCGACGCTGGAACAGCTGAACGTGCCCGCACAGGGACGCGCCGCGCAGATCCGCGCCAGCCTCGAGCGGCTGCGCTGGCTTCCCCGCCAGCCGGCGCCGACCCGCATCGAGGTCAACATCCCCGCCGCCGAAATGGATTATTACGTCGACGGCAAGCTGGTCACCCACATGCTGGCCGCCTCGGGCCGCCCGGGAGACGAGACGCCGATGCTGGCCTCGGCCGTCGACGGCATCGTGCTGAACCCGCCGTGGAGCGTCCCCGAGGAGATCGCCCAGGAAGAGATCCTCCCCAAAGGCGAGGCCTATCTGCAGGCCAAGGGGTTCGTCGAAAAGGACGGCCGACTGGTGCAGCTGCCCGGCCCGGAGGCGGCCTTGGGCTTGGTGAAGTTCGAGTTCGACAACCCCTATGCGGTCTACCTGCACGACACGCCCGCCAAAGCGGCCTTCGCCAGCACCCAGCGGGCGGTCAGCCACGGCTGCGTGCGCCTGGCCCAGGCGGTCGATTTCGCCAAGATCCTGCTGGCGAATGAACCGGGCTGGTCGCCGCAGCGGGTCGACGAGACGCTCGCCTCGGGCGAGACCACCCATATCCAGCTCAGCCACAAGACGCCGGTCCGGCTGATCTATCTGACCGCCTTTCCGCAGGGCGGCCGCATCGCCTTCCGCCCCGACGTCTATGGCTGGGACGCCGAACTGCTGCGGATGCTCGACCACCCGCCGCCGGCGCCCAAGCCCGGCAAGCGAATAACCTAGGTCGCCTCGGCCGGCGCACCCTGCCTGGCCGCCTGCTGAACCGCCAGCGCCAGGTCGAGGGCGCGGATGGCCTCGTCGGCGGTGACGACCGGGCGGGGCGCCTCGCCGCGCACGGCCATCAGGAAGCTGGCGACGCTGGCGCCCAGCGGATCCTGGCCGGCCGGGGTGTCGGCGAAGTCCGGGTTGAGGACAAAGGGAGTGGTGTTGCGGAAGGTGCGCGCCAGGAAGTCGATCTCCACCTCGCCGGAGGGGAAGACCACCCGCATGGTCCGCTCGCGCGCCCGCGCATTGCGCGAGACGTCGAACACCGCCGTGAAGCCGTCGTCGAAGCCGACCTCCGCCTGGGTCCGGTCCCAGCTGCCCGCGGCGCTGAAGCGGCCCTGGCCCGGATGCGTCGGCCGCGCGGCGGAGAGCGAAAGCGCCAGGTCGATATCGTGCACCATCAGGTCGAGCACGGCGGAGACGTCCTGGCTGCGCTCCGACGGCGGCCCATGGCGCAGGGCCTCCAGGCGCAAGGGCTGCTCGGGCACGTCCAGCAGGCCCATGGCGCGGAACACCACCCGCTCCTGATGCCCGCAGGCGACGACCAGACTGCGGGCCTCGGCGGCGGCGCGGATCTTCTCGGCGGCGGCGAGGTCGACGGCGATCGGCTTTTCCACATAGACCGGCTTGCCGGCGGCGAGTGCGGCCAGGGCGTGTTCGGCATGGACCGTGCCGGGCGAGGCGACGGTGACCACGTCGACCGCCTCCAGGAAGGCGTCGAGCTCGTGGAAGGCGCGGCCGCCCAGCGGCATCGCCACCTTGGCCGCGCGCTCGGGATGCGGATCGAGCACCGCCGACAACACCACGCCCGGTTGCCGGGCGTACTGGCGCGCATGATAGCCGCCGAATACGCCCGCACCGATGACGCCGCCTCGTAAAGACTCAGCCATGCTGCACTCCGGATCGGTTGGAGCGCCTAGCAGTTCAAAGCGGCCGGCGCCACCCGAAGGCAATTCCCCTGCCCGCGCCCGCGCGGTAGAACCCACCCCCTCACCTCGATCGGGAGCCTGTTGTGCCGCGCCTGTTCAGCGCCTTCATCATCGTCGACTGGAGCGCGGCCTCCAAGCCGACCACGGGCGCAGACTCGATCTGGATCGGCGTTCTGAAGCGCGACGTGCGCTTCCGCATGACCTTCGAGAGCTACAATCCGCCCACCCGCGCCGAGGCCGAGAAGCGCCTGGCGCTGGTTCTCGACGACCTCAAGAAGCGCGGCGAGCGGGCGCTGCTGGGCTTCGACTTCGCCCTGGGTTTCCCGCGCGGTTTCGCCGCGGCGCTGAACCTGACCGGCGATCCGCCCTGGCGGGCGGTCTGGGACCAGATCGACAAGATGGCCAAGGACAAGGCCGACAACACCAACAACCGCTTCGGCGTCGGCGCGGAGATCAACCGGCGCATCACCGGCGGCCCGTTTCCGTTCTGGGGCTGCCCGCCTAAGGACGCCCTGACGACGCTGCAGCCCAAGCGCAGCCGCCCGCACGGGCCCGACGACCTGCCGGAGTTCCGCCACGCCGACCTGGCGGCCAAGGGCGCGGCCTCGATCTGGAAGCTCTATTACAACGGCTCGGTCGGCGGTCAGTCGATCCTCGGCATTCCCGCCGTCCGCCGCCTGAAGATGGCCCGCGGCGAGGCGGTGAAGGCCTGGCCCTTCGAGACCGGCTTCCGGGCGTTGACCGAGGAGGCCCTGGCCGGCGTCGAGGTGGTGGTCGCCGAGGTCTACCCCTCGCTGCTGAAGGCCGCAGCCGGACCCGGCGAGGCCAAGGACCTGGCGCAGGTGCGCGCCGTGGCGGAGCATTTCGCCAAGCTCGACGAGGCCAACCGGCTCGCGCCCCTGTTCGCACCGCCGGCCGGCACGGCGCCGGACGTGGTGGTCGACGCCGAGCGGGAAGAAGGCTGGATCCTGGGCGCCGGAAGCTAGATCCGCCCGGCTCTATTGATAGACCCGGCGGCGGCGCATCTCGGCGGTCACCTGGTCGGCGCGACGAAGGTCGGGATAGACGTACTGCGAACCCCGCCAGGCTCTGCGATGCGCCGCTGCGACCGAGGCGCGGAAGATGCCGATCGATCCAAACCTCAGCTCCAGGAGTCGCGGCGGCTGAGCATCCACAACCTGGCGAGCAGCAGGCTGCAGGACACCAGGCTGGCGACGATCACCGCCCAGACCAGGCCGGCCACGCCCATCTTCAGCGGGATCGCCAGGAACCAGGCCAGCGGCGCCATGATCAGGACGTAGCTGGTCAGGTGCGTGCCGGTGGGAACCCAGACGTCGCCGCGGGCGCGCAGCACCTGGGCGACGACCACCTGCAAGGCGTCCGGCAGCAACATCAGGCAGGCGAGCGCCAGGCCGGCGCCCGCTATGGCCAGGGTCGGGGCGTCGCCGGTGTAGACGCCGACGATCTGCCCGACGAACGGGCGCACCGCGAGCGTCAGCACCAGGCCATAGACGCTGGTCACCGCGACGGCGACGCCGGCGCCGCGCCGCATGCCGGCCGGATCGCGCGCGCCATAGGCGGCGCCGACGCGCACCGCAGCCGCAGTCGCCAGGCCGAGCGGCGCCATGAAGACCACTGCGGTGACATTCAGGACGATCGTCCAGCCGGCCACCGCCAGGGCGCTGATCCAGCCGGCGATGATGTTGAGGCTGTTGAAGGCGGTGACCTCGAAGGCGTTCGACAGGCCGGCGCCGAAGCCGATCCGCCGCTGCTCCGCCTCGGCCGGCCGGTCGCGGGGCGGCCGCGCGAAGACGCCCAGCGCCCGCGCCTCGTCCATCCGCGCGATATAGGCCAGCATGAACAGGCAGAGCGCCGTCCGCGCGCCGAGGGTGGCGAGGGCGCCGCCGACGGCGCCCAGGGCCGGCAGGCCGAAGCTACCTGGAACGAACAACAGGTCGAGGGCGAGATTGACGCCGTTGGCGACCCACATGGCCCAGACCGCCGCGCCCGGGCGCGACAGCCCCTCCAGCCAGAAGCTGGCCGCCACGCTGACGGTATAGGGCATCAGCGACAGGGCGAAGACCAGCAGCGGTCGTGTCGCCCCATCCGCGAGGTCGCGGCTGAGGCCGATCGCATGCAGGAACGCCGGCCCGCCCAGCAGCAGCAGCGCCGTCGAGGCCAGCCCGATCCAGAAGGCGTAGACGATCCCGCGCCGCAACACCGCGCCCGCCTCCTGACGCCGCCCCTCGCCGACGGCGCGCGCGGTCATCACCTGCACGCCGCTCAACAGGCCGACCACCATGGTGATCACCACATTGGTCGGCGCCCAGCCGAGCGCGTGGTAGCCGAGCTGCGCCGCCGAATAGCGGCCGACGACGATGGCGTCGCTCAGCCCCATGGTCATGATGCCGAGCCGGGCCAGCACCACGGGCCCGGCCAGCTTCAGCAGCTGGGCGAGTTCGGAGCGAACGGGATCAGGTCGGCCTCCGGCGACGGAGACCATTTGGGCCGTGGACCGGTCCATGGACACGCTGCCGGATTGTCAAAGAGGCAGGGGAGATTGGGCCTGCCAAGCTTCGCGGCAAGCCCCTGGGTGGAAAACCTGGCGAAACCCTTCGCCCCCTCGCCGGCTTCGCGGGGGCCGCTCGCCGCTATCCCGCCACGGCGCGCCGGGCCGACCGGCCCTGCTCGTCCTTCAACTTTTCGGCGACCAGGAAGGCCAGCTCCAGCGCCTGTTCGCCGTTGAGCCGCGGGTCGCAGTGGGTGTGATAGCGGTCGCCGAGGTCGCCCTCCGCCACGGCGCGCGCGCCGCCCAGGCATTCGGTGACGTTCTGGCCGGTCATCTCCAAGTGCACGCCGCCGGGATGCACGCCCTCGGCCTTGCAGATCTCCACGAAGCTCTTCACCTCGGCGAGGATGCGGTCGAAGGGCCGGGTCTTGTAGCCGTTGGCCGCCGTCAGCGTATTTCCATGCATGGGATCGATCGCCCAGACCAGGCTGCGGCCCTCGGCCTTGGTCGCTCGCAACAGGCGCGGAAGCCGTTCGGCGATCTTGTCCGCGCCGAAGCGGCCGTAGACGGTCAGCCGACCGGGCTCATCCTTCGGGTTGAGCGCCTCCATCAGCCGCAGGATGTCGTCGCCTTCCATGGTCGGCCCGCACTTCACCCCGATCGGGTTGCGGATCCCGCGGAAGAACTCGACGTGGGCGCCATCCAGCTCGCGCGTGCGCTCGCCGATCCACAGCAGGTGGGCGGAGGTGTCGTACCACTCGCCCGAGGTCGAATCGACGCGGGTCATCGCCTCCTCGACCCCGAGGAGCAGGCCCTCGTGGCTGGTGAAGAACTCGACCTGATGCAGGCTGGGATGGCTTTCCGGGGTGACGCCGATCGCCTCCATGAAGGCCAGCGACTCGCTGATCCGCTTCGACAGCTCCTCATAGGCCGCGCCCTGCGGCGAGCCGGCGACGAAGCCCAGCGTCCAGCGGTGGATGTTGTGCAGGTCGGCGTAGCCGCCGGTGGCGAAGGCGCGCAGCAGGTTCAGCGTCGCCGCCGATTGGGCGTAGGCCTGCATCAGCCGATTCGGGTCGGGCGTGCGGGCCTCGGCGCTGAAGTCCATGCCGTTGATGATGTCGCCGCGATAGGACGGCAGGGTGACCTGCCCCTGCGTCTCGATCGGCGCCGAGCGCGGCTTGGCGAACTGCCCCGCCATCCGGCCCACCTTCACCACGGGCTTGCCGCCCGCGAAGGTCAGCACCACCGCCATCTGCAGGATCAGGCGGAAGGTGTCGCGGATATTGTCGGCGTGGAATTCCTTGAAGCTCTCGGCGCAATCGCCGCCCTGCAGCAGGAAGGCGCGGCCTTCGGCGACATCGCCCAGCAGGCTCTTCAGGCGGCGCGCTTCACCGGCGAACACCAGCGGCGGCATGCCTCGGAGCATCTGCTCGACCTTCGCCACCTCGGCCAGGTCGGGATAGTCCGTCGGCACGTGCTTGGCGGGTTTCGCTCTCCAGGAAGCGGGCGTCCAGTGTTCCATCGCTCGTCTCAAATCGCGTCTGTCGCCCGGCGGACGCCGAGGCTGGCCGGGCTTCTAGCCCGATATGGGGGCTCGCGTCGACTTCGCCTTGGCCTCGCGATTCGACAGCATGGCGGCCAGCACGGGTACCAGGACGCCGACGGCCATCCACCACTGCTGCCACAAGCCGTAGTTGATCCAGGCGAACAGGATGAAGGCGGCCGCCGAGCCGGCGACCCCGGCCATCGGCAGGTCCGGCCGCTCGCGCTCCAGGCGGATCAGGATCAGCCCCCAGAACACCGCCGCCGCCACCGCGCCGACCAGACCGAGCTCGAGCCAGATCTGCAAGGCGCCATTGTGCGGATGCAGGGTGATGCCGGGCCCCATGACGCGGCTGGCGTCGAGCCCCCAGCCGCGCACGGGCCGGGCGAGAATCCAGTCGACGGTGTGGCTCCAGTAACTCATTCGCACCGCCCACGAGGCTGGCGCGTGAATCTCCAGCACGCCGTAGTCGCCGCTGGCGCGCACAAGCCAGACCAGCCCCGGCATCACGAAGCACACGGTCGCCGCGCCTCCGGCCATCAGCCGGGGGCCGACCCTCGGCCACATCCAGACCACCAGCATGGCCACAGCGGAGAGCGGAAAGGCGAGCACCGGCGCGTCCGCCCCGAACAGGTGGGCGGCGAGCACCATTCCGGTCACCGCCACCGCCAGCAGGCCCAGCTGCCAGAGGCGGTGCAGGCCGCCGACGAGGACCGCGGGCCAGAGGACGGCGAGCACATAGCTCGAATGACCGACGTTGGTCTGGGCGAGATCGATGCGGATCGGCGCCAGGAAGGTCTGGTGCAGAGACTGGTAGAATCTCGCGCCGGTGAAGGCGTCGGCCAGCTGGACGAGGCCGAACAGCGCCAGGCCCCAGGCCAGCACCTTGAGCGCCAGGTCGTTGAGCCGCGGTTCGGCCCGACGCGCCCCGCAGACCGCGCTCCAGAACAGCGGCAGGCCGAGCGCCAGCTGCAGGATAACGCTGTGGTCAGCCGACTTCGGGCGGAACGGGCTCCAGGTCGTGGAGACCGCGCCCCAGACCAGCGCGCCCAGCAGCACGATCAGCAGCGGCCGATCCTCGTCGGTCATGCGAACGGCCGGCAGGCAGAGGAGCCCGATCAGGGGTAACAGAGGCGCGAAGCCCAGCGGCGAGAGCCAGCCGAGCAGGGGTATGAGGCCGGCAGCCCCCACCATCACCCATCCGCACCAGGCGCCCAGACCGTCGCGCGCCACGCTCTGCGGCTCCGGCCTCACCGCGATCGTCGCCGTCACGCCACCTGGCCCAGGCCTTGCGGCACGTATTTCTCGCGCAGGGTGACGAGTTCCTCGGCCAGCGTCGGGTGCACCGCGCAGGTGGAGTCCCACTGGCCCTTGGTGACGCCCAGCTTCATCGCCACGGCCGCCAGCTGAATGATCTCCGGCGCGTCCGGGCCCACCACGTGGCAGCCGACCACCTTGTCGGTCGCGGCCTCGACCACCAGCTTGACCAGCGACCGCTCGGTGCTCGACGTCAGCGCGTATTTCATCGGCCGGAAGCGGGCGAGGTAGATGTCGAGCTTGCCGAGCTTATGCCGCGCATCGGCCTCCGATAGGCCGACCGAGCCGATCGGCGGCTGCGAGAAGACGGCCGAGGCGACCATCTCGTGGTCGAACCGGGTCGGACGGTCGTAGAAGACGGTCTCGGCGAAGGCGTGGCCCTCGCGGATCGCCACCGGCGTCAGGTTGATGCGGTTGGTGACGTCGCCCACCGCCCAGATGTTTTCGACGTTGGTGCGCGAATAGTCGTCGACCAGCACCGCGCCGTTCTCGGCCAGGGCGACGCCGGCAGCCTCCAGCCCCAGCCCGCCGACATGGGGGACGCGGCCGAGCGCGAACATCACCACGTCGCTCTCGCAGTGGTGGCCATTGGTGAAGCGGCTGACGAAGCCGGTCTCGGTCTTCTCGATCGCGGCGTGCTGGGTCGCCAGGATCACCTTGATCCCGCGCCGCTCCATCTCTTCGGAGATGTGGGCGCGGATGTCGTCGTCGAAGCCGCGCAGCACGTTGGGGCCGCGGTGCACCAGGGTGGTCTCCACGCCCAGGCCGTTGAAGATGCCGGCGAACTCCAGGGCGATATAGCCGCCGCCGGCGATGACGATACGCTTCGGCAGCTCCGGCAGGTGGAAGGCCTCGTTGGAGCTGATGGCGTGTTCGACGCCTGGCAGGCTTGCGGGCATCCACGGCCGCGCGCCGGTGGAGACGAGGATCTTGTCGGCGGTCACGCCGCCATGCCCTTCGACCTCGACGGTGTGGGCGTCGACCAGCCTGGCCTTGCCATGTACCAGCTCGGCGCCGGCGTTCTGCAGGTTGCGGACATAGATCCCCGAGAGCCGGGCGATCTCCTTGTCCTTCTCCGCGATGAACCCCGGCCAGTTGAAGCTGGTCTCGCCGACGCTCCAGCCATAGCCTTGCGCCGTCTTGAAATGGTGAGCAAATTCCGAGGCGTAGACCATGAACTTCTTGGGCACGCAGCCGCGGATCACGCAGGTGCCGCCGACCCGATGCTCCTCGGCCGCCAGCACCCTGGCGCCCGACATCGCAGCCAGCCTGGCCGCACGCACGCCGCCGGACCCCGCGCCGATGACGAACAGGTCGTAGTCGTACTTGGCCAAGTCTGGCTCCTCGGGCGACGCAATAGCCGGGGTTTCTAGACCGCCGCGCCCCTGCGGCCTAGAGCGTGTTCTAGTCGGACTGCGCGCGCCGCCAGGCGGCGTCGCGTTTCAGCCGCCGGCCCACGTCCAGCCGCTTGGCGAGGCTGTCGTAGCCCTTGCGCAGCCGGCGCTCCAGGCGCTGGCCGATGGGGCCTTCGTCGGGGGCGTCGAAGCGCTCGGCGCCGATGCTCGAGGCGAAGGCCGGATTGGGCAGCACCGGCCAGGGCCGCACCCCCAGGATGTCGAGCCCATGGCGCCAGGACCGGTTCATCGCCACGTCCACCGGATAGCGGATCGGCGAGCCGTAGCGCAGGAAACGCTCCGCCCCCTGCCTCGTGATCACATAGGCGAGGTTGGAGCTGACCACATTGTGGTGGCGCACCAGCGCCGAGGTCGCGGTCATCGGCGCGAGCGGGGTGAAGGCCTTGGTCTGCGGCTCGCTGATCCCGAGCTTGACCATGTCGTACGGTGGAGACGGCCGGGTGGTCAGCGCCTGCAGCACCCTTGGCAGCTCGTCGCTGGCCAGCAGGTCGTCCTCCAGCACCAGCGCCTGCGGCAGGTCCTCGGCGACGATCCGCGCCAGCACCGAGCCGTGCGAAAGGTAGCAACCGACCTCGCCGGCGGTCAGCGGCTTGGGGGCGCGGCGCAGGCGGCCGGCCGCGTCGACCCGGGCGGAGATCTCCTCGACCGCCATCTCGCGTCCGTCGACCGCCTCGACGAAGGTCGGCGTCAGCCCCAGCTGCGCCAGCTGGTCGGCGCAGGCCCGGCGGCGCGCCGCATGGCTCTTCAGGTTGATGACGAAGATCGGGTGCGGCCACATGGAAGGTCCGAGCAGCGTGTCAGGGCTCGACGCGGACGACGCCTTCGGGCGCGCCGACCAGCGCCAGGTCCGCCAGGTCCAGGAACAGGCCGTGGTCGACCACGCCGGTGACGCTCTTCAGCGTCACCGCCAGCAGGGCCGGCTCCGGGATCTTGCCGCAGGCCGCGTCATAGATGAGGTTGCCGCCGTCGGTCCGCACCGGCTGGCCGTCCTTCATCCGCAGGCGCGGGGCGGCGCCGATGTCGCACTCGACCAGGGCGTCGCAGATCCGCAGCGCGGTGGTCTTGTGGCCGAAGGCGACCACCTCGATCGGCAGCGGGAACTGGCCCAGCAGCGGCACGCGCTTGGCGGCGTCGGCGATCACCACGCAGCGCTTCGAGGCCTCCCACACCAGTTTCTCGCGCAGCAGGGCCGCGCCGCCGCCCTTGATCAGCGACAGGCCCGGGCCGATCTCGTCGGCGCCGTCGACGGTGAGGTCGATCTCGCGGGTCTCGCCCAGTTCGCCCAGCTTCATGTCGAGGCTGCGGGCGAGTTCGGCGGTGGCTTCCGAGGTGCAGACGCAGGTGACGTCGAGCTTGCGGGCGCCCAGGGCGCGCACGAACCAGGCCGCGGTGGAGCCGGTGCCCAGCCCCACCACCATGCCATCCTCGACCAGCGCCGCGGCGGCCTCGCCCGCGGCGCGCTTCTGATTGTCGGCCTCGCTCACGTCTTTACCCCTATTTCTTCAGCCGGGCGGCTTTTTCGGCCCGTTTACGGTCCCGAAAGCGCGCTGCCCATCCCGGCTTGACCACCTGCTGGCCGCGGGCCAACGCCAGGGCGTCGGCCGGCACGTCCTGGGTGATGACCGAGCCGGTGCCGGTGAAGGCGCCCGCCCCCACCGTGACCGGCGCCACCAGGGCGGTGTCGGAGCCGATGAACGCCCCCTCGCCGACGTGGGTCTCGAACTTGTCGAAACCATCGTAGTTGCAGAAGATCGTCCCGGCGCCGATGTTCGCCCCGGCCCCCACTGTGCCGTCTCCCAGATAGCTCAGGTGGTTGGCCTTGGCGCCCTTGCCGAGCGCGACCTTCTTCACCTCGACGAAGTTGCCGACGTGGGCGTCCTCGCCGATGTCGGCTCCCGGCCGCAGCCGCGCATAGGGCCCGATGACCGCCCCGGCGCGGACGATCGCCCCCTCCAGATGGCTGAAGGCGCGGATCACCGCCCCACTCTCCACCGTCACCCCGGGGGCGAACACCACATAGGGCTCGACGGTGGCGCCAGGGGCGATCTGCGTGTCGAACGAGAAGTGCGCCGTCTCCGGGGCCTGCAGGGCGACGCCCTCGGCCAGGGCCTGGCCCCGCGCCCGCTGCTGGAAGATCGCCTCCGCGGCGGCCAGCTGCATCGGCGTGTCGCAGCCCATCACCGCGCTTTCCGGCGCAATATGCGCCCGCACGCCGCGCCCGTCGCCGACCGCCAGCGAGACGATCTCGGTCAGATAGTACTCGCCCTTGGCGTTGGCGTTGCTCGTGCGCCCGAGCCAGCCCATCAGCGCCGACGCCTCCGCCACCAGCATGCCGGCGTAGCAGGATCTCGCCGCCAGCTCCTGCGGGGTCGCATCCTTTGGCTCGGCGATCTTCAGCACCCCGCCGTCGGGCGCACGGATCAGCCGCCCGTAGAGCAGGGCGTCGGCCGGCTCGAAACCCAGCAGCGCCAGGTCGGCGCCCGCAGCGCGCATGGCGAACAGCGGCTCCAGGTCCGCCGGCGCCAGCAGCGGGCAGTCGGCGTTGGTGACCAGGACGTCGCCCTCGAACCCCTCCAGCGCCGGGGCGGCCGCCATCACCGCATGGCCGGTGCCGAGCGGCGGGTCCTGTACGGCGACCGCGCCGGGGCCGAGCCTGCGTTCGACCAGCTGGCGCACGTCGGGGCTGTGGGCGCCGACCACCACCACCAGGCGTTCGCAGCCGACCTGTTCGACGGTGTCGATCACCCGGTCCAGCAGGGTGCGGCCGCCCACCTTGTGCAGCACCTTGGGGATCGCGGATTTCATGCGCGTCCCCTGGCCGGCGGCGAGGATCACGGCGGCGCGCTTAGTCATGGACAGGAGGCCTCCGGGCGAGTCATGCGCAAGCTCGACCTGCCTTACCAAGCCTTGCGCCCGCGCGCGAGAAGGCTTGCGCCGCCGCTCCGTCGCCGCTAGCGCCAGGGCATGGCGAAAGCATCCTCCGCGCTTCAGGGCGCCACCGTCGCCTTCGATCTCGACGGCACCCTGGTCGACACCGCCCCCGACCTGGTCGGCACGCTGAACGTGCTGCTGGCGCGCGAAGGCCTGGCCCCGTTTCCGCTCAGCGAGGCCCGCCCGTTCATCGGCCGCGGGGCGAAATGGATGCTCGAGCGGGGCTTCCAGGCCGCCGGCGCCAGCCTCGACGAGGCCCGCGCGCCGGAACTGTTCGACAGCTTCATCGCCCACTACCTCGATCATATCGCCGACGAGAGCCGGCCCTACCCCGGCGTCGAGGCCGCGCTCGACCGGCTGAGGGCCGAGGGGGCGCGGCTGGCGGTCTGCACCAACAAGCTCACCGACCTGTCCCGGGCCCTGCTCGACGCGCTCGACCTGACGCGCCGCTTCGACGCGGTGATCGGCGCCGACGCCACCCCGGCCTGCAAGCCCGACCCGCGCCACCTGACCACCGCCGTCGCCGCCGCCGGCGGGACCATGGAAAGGGCGATCCTGGTCGGCGACGCCGGCACCGACGCCGGCGCGGCGCGAGCCGCCGGCGCCCCGCTGATCCTGGTCACCTTCGGCTACACCGAAATCCCCGCCCGGGAGCTCGCCCCCGACCTGCTGATCGACCACTTCGACCAGCTCGTGGCAGGCTGCATGACGCTGCTGGGCGCTTGCAGCGAATAAGTCTCCAGGCTATATGCGCGTCCCTCGCGGACGGCGCAGACGCTGACCGCCGGCGGATGCGTAGCTCAGCGGGAGAGCACCTCGTTCACACCGAGGGGGTCACAGGTTCAATCCCTGTCGCATCCACCATTTTTCCAAATAAAAACAGCGACTTAGCGACCGACCCCCCATTCATCTTCTCCACGCGACCGCAAGGGGGGCAGATTGGGGGCAGATCGTCACACCTGCGTGAGACGGCACTGCAATGGCGTTCGGCACACTTTGCCGGAGCGCGACCACCGCAGAAGCACGAGCTCTGCCACATCTGACGGTCGCGTCGTGGCCCGGATCGGCAGGGCCAGCCCCCGACCGGCCAGACCTGAAGCGTCGTTCGCCTCCGGGTTTCGGTGGGACAGGCCGCCAGGACGAGGCTCGGGCTTTGCCGCCGCCTGCGCCCTTGTTGTGTCTGCGCGCCGCGCCGCCGATCAGGCGAGCGGGGCCTTTGCAGCGCTGATGACCTTGACCTGGGTGAACTCCTTCAAGCCCTCGCGGCCCTGCTCGCGGCCGATGCCCGATTGCTTGGCGCCGCCGAATGGCACATCGAACCGCAGATCGAGATGCTTATTGATCCAGACGGTCCCGGCGTCGATCCGGCGCGCGAGTTCGGCTCCGCGCTCGACGTTGGAGGTCCAGATCGAGCCGGCGAGTCCATATTCGCTATCGTTCGCGCGGCGGACGAGGTCATCGAGATCATCGTAGGCGAGCACCGGGATGACGGGTGCGAACTGCTCCTCCCGAACCAGGCGCGCATCGTCGGGCAGGTCGCGCACCACGGTCGGCGGGATGAAGTAGCCCTCCCGCGCGAGCGGCTCGCCGCCGGCGATCACCCGACCCCTCCGCTTCGCGTCGGTGATGATTTCCAGCACCTTCTCGTATTGCTGCCGGTTCTGGAGCGGCCCGATCTGCGTGCCCTGATTTCGCCCGCTGTCGACCACGGCCTCGCGGGCAAGTCTCGCCAGCTCGTCACAAAGCGCGTCGTAGAGGGCGCGCGGCGCGTAGATCCGCTTGGCCGCCATGCACACCTGCCCGGCATTGATCGTCGCGGCCGCGAAGATTCGCGGCGCCGCCGCGGCCACGTCAGCATCGTCGAGCAGTATGGCGACGTCGTTCCCCCCAAGCTCTAGCGTCAGCCGCTTCAGGGAGCCGGCGGCCCCTGCCATGACCTTTCGCCCGGTGTCCGAGGAGCCGGTGAAGCTGACTTTGGCGATATCCGGGTGCCCTGTGATCAGCGGTCCCAGGTCGTTCGCGTCGACAATGGTGTTGAAGACGCCCGGCGGCAGAATGTCGGCGGCGAGCTCGGCCGCCAGCAGGGTTGTGAGCGGCGTCGTCGGCGCGGGCTTGGCCACCACGGTGTTGCCGGTTCCCAGGGCGGACGCCGCCTTGACCATCAGAAGGATCAGCGGAAAGTTCCACGGCGTGATCGTCGCCACCACCCCAAGCGGCGTGCGTTGCTCGATGATCCTGTCCGTCGCGTCGTCGACGAGCACCTCGTCCGCCAACTCGATCGCCCCGAGGGTCCGCAAGGCGGCGATTGCTGCTCCGACCTCGAAGTTCGCTTCCTGCGAAGGCTTGCCCTGCTCGCTGGTCAACAGCGCCGCCAGATCCGCGAAGCGGGCCTCAAGGGCGTCGGCCCAGCGCGCCAGGAGCTCGGCACGGCGGGCGTGCGGCGTGGCCGCCCAGGCGGGAAACGCCGCCTTCGCCGCGGCGATCGCCAGATTGGCCAGAGCTTCATCCGAGCGCGCGCACCGGGCGAATGGTCGGCCGGTGGCCGGATCGGTCACCTCCAAAGTGGAGGCGCCTTCAACGAGGTCTCCGTTGATCAGAAGGCGATAGTCCATGGTGCTTCCTCCTAGCTGCTGGGTGCGCTGCGCGCCGGAAGCGGACAGTTGGTCCGCGGCCGGCCGCCTGCGAGGCTTCGCCCGCCCACGACGCTCAGCCTCTCGGTCCGAGCGCGGGCGTCACCTGCGCGTAGCCGCCGTTCCAGAACACCAGCGGCGGCGCGTCGCTGGGCGCCGCCATCGCGGTCACGCGGGCAGCGACAAACTGGTGGTCGCCCGCCTCGTGTACGCGGGCGACCTCGCAGTCGATCGACATGACGCCGTCGGCGGGTGTCGTCGCCGGCGCCGGGGCGCTCGACCTTGATGACCTCCGCACCGAGGTCCGCCAACAGCTGGCCCCCCCAAGGGCCAGCGAGGATCCGCGCCAGCTCGAGAACCCGGACGCCCTCGAGCAGAGCGCCTGCCGTCGTGTTCGCCGTGCACCCAACCATCGATCCCTCGCTCAGAAGGCGGCTACGCCGGTGATCGCGCGCCCGAGGATCAGCCCATGAATGTCATGGGTCCCCTCGTAGGTGTTCACGGTCTCGAGGTTGGCGGCATGGCGCATCACGTGGAATTCCGCGCTGATGCCGTTGCCCCCATGCATGTCCCGCGCGGCGCGGGCCACCGCGAGAGCCTTGCCGCAGTTGTTCCGCTTGATCAGCGACACCGCGTCAGGGCGCAGGTCGCCCGCTTCCATGCCGCGGCCGACCGCGAGCGCGGCTTCGAGGCCCAAGGCGATCTCCGTGGCCATGTCGGCGAGCTTTAGCTGCACCAGCTGCTTGGAGGCGAGCGGCGCGCCGAACTGTTGGCGTTCGAGGACATAGCTCCGCGCCGCGGCGTAGCAGGCCTCGGCCGCCCCCATCGCGCCCCAGGCGATGCCGTAGCGCGCGCGGTTGAGGCAACCGAACGGACCCTTCAACCCCTCGATGTGGGGCAGGAGCGCATCCTCGCCCACCTCGCACCCGTCGAGCACGATCTCGCCGGTGATGGAAGCCCGCAGCGACAGCTTGCCCTCGATCTTGGGGGTGGAGAAGCCGTCTGCGCCGCGCTCGACGATGAAGCCTCGGACCGCGCCGCCGTGAGCCTCCGACTTGGCCCAGATCACGGCCAGATCCGCGATCGGCGCATTGGTGATCCACATCTTGGCGCCAGTGAGCCGGTAGCCGCCGGGGATCTTCTCGGCTCGCGTCCGCATGCCGGCCGGGTCAGACCCGGCGTCCGGCTCGGTGAGGCCGAAACAACCCACCCACTCACCCAAAGCCAGGCGCGGGAGAAATCGCCTGCGCTGGTCTTCCGAGCCGTAGGCGTTGATTGGATGCATCACCAGGCTCGACTGCACGCTCATCGCCGAGCGGTAGCCGGAATCCACCCGCTCAATCTCGCGCGCGATCAGGCCATAGGCCACATACCCGAGCCCGGCGCCGCCGAATTCGGGCGAGATCGTCGCGCCGAGCAGGCCCAGCGCGCCCATCTCCGACATGATCTCGCGGTCGAAGTGCTCGTCCAGATAGGCGCGCGTCACCCGCGGCAGCAGCCGGTCCCGAGCGAAGGCGCTGGCGGCTTCGCGGACGAGTCGCTCCTCCTCGGTAAGGCGCCCGTCCAGGGCCAGGGGGTCCGCCCAGTCCAGGCGTTGTGTGGCAGGTTCGGTCATGCCGCCGAGGTAGCGGATTTTCCCCCCGGCAAATGGCGCGAGCCCGCCAGATATTTGACCGCCCCGGCTCTCGCATCAGCAAGAATCTGGCGGACCGCGGCAAGTCCGCCCCCAGCCCGGAGGATAGATGAAGATCGGGATCAGAGTCCCGACCAACAAGTCTCGAGGCACGCGAAATGCGCATCCAACGCATCGGATCCGTCACGACGAAGCTCGGCGAAGGTCCGGTGTGGGATGACGAGGAACAGGCGCTCTATTTCGTCGATGTGCTCGGCCGGAAGATCCATCGCTACGACCACGCCGGGGATTCTTTCCAGTCGTTCGAGACGCCGGCCCTGGTCGGATCGATTGCGCTGCGGAATGACGGCGGCGGCGTCATTGCTGCGTTTGGCGACGGCATCGGGCTTTATGATTTGGCGACTGGCGCAGTCGAGCCGCTTGGCGACCCCGAGGCGGGGAACCCTCTCACCCAATGGAACGACGGCAAGGCCGACGCCCACGGACGCTTCCTGGCCGGAACGGTCGCCACCGACAAGGAGAGCATGGTTTGCGGACTCTACAGCGTCGAGGCAGGGCGTATTACGCAACTCGACAGCGGGTTCGGCATCACCAACGGCCCATGCTGGAGTCCCGACAGCAAGACCTTCTACTACGCCGACAGCGTGCCCTGCGACATCTACGCCTACGACTACGACTTGAGTACGGGGGCGATCTCCAACAGGCGGGTGTTCGCCAACACTCGCGCGCTCGGCGGAATTCCCGACGGCGCGACCGTCGATTCCGAGGGGCGGCTTTGGAGCGCCATCTGCGGCGCCGGCAAGATCGCCTGCTGGCGGCCAGACGGCGTGCTCGAGCGAACCATCGACGTACCGCCCTATCTCGTCTCCAGCGTGATGTTCGGCGGACCTGATCTCGATCGGCTGTTCTTCACCTCGATCACGGGCTCGTCCCTGGGCTTCGCCGACGACGAGACGGGCGGACAGCTGTTCGTCGTCGACGGATTGGGCGCTGTCGGTCTGCCAGAGCATCGGTACCGGGGCTGATCCGTGGCCGAGCACGACTACATCATCGTCGGAGCGGGGTCGTCGGGCGCGGCCCTGGCAGGGCGCCTGACGGACGCCGGCCGGAGCGTGCTGCTGCTGGAGGCCGGAGGCGCCGCGAGCAGCATCCGCTACCGCGTGCCTGCCGCCTTCATGTCGCTCTGGTTCAGCCCGGACTCGAGCTGGATGTACCAGGGCGAGCCGGAGCCGGGCCTCAATGGCCGCTGCATGCCCATTCCCCGGGGCCGGGTCGTGGGCGGCTCCTCGGCGATCAATGGGATGATCTGCAACCGCGGGGCCCCGCAGGACTATGACAACTGGGCCGCGGGCGGCCTCGAAGGCTGGGCGTACGAGGACCTCCTGCCCTACTTCAGGCGATCGGAGACGAACTGGCGGGGCGCAAGCCGCTGGCACGGCGGATCGGGGCCGGTGACGGTCAGCCCCTATCCCAATCCCAGTCCACATGCCCGGCTGGTTTCGGAAGCGGCGCGTGCGATGGGCTTTTCGGAGACCGACGACTTCGCCGGGCCTGCGCCCGAGGGCTTCGGGCTTCCCGACATGAACGTCCGCCGTGGCCGCCGAGTGAGCGCCGCCGACGCCTACCTCGAGGGCCGTCGCCCGACCCTGACCGTCGCCACCCGCGCGCAGGCTCTGCGGATCCTCATCGAGAATGGCTGCGCCGTCGGGGTCGAATATCTTCAGGGCGGAAAGGTTCGCATCGCGCGTACCGCCGGCGAAGTGATCTTGTCGGGCGGCCCGATCAATACGCCGCAACTTCTGATGTGCTCCGGCATCGGACCAGCGGACGAATTGCGCCGCCACGACATAGGCGTTCGCCTCGATCAGCCGCGGATCGGCCGGGACCTGGAGGACCAGCCGGGCGTGCGGTTCACCTTCTCCGCGAAGGAGCCGCTCAGCCTCACGCGTGAACTGCGCGCCGATCGCGCCGCGCGCGCAGCGCTTACGTGGCTGGTGAGCGGGCGCGGGCTGCTCGCCGCGCCCCCGCTCATGGGCTTCTTCATCGTTCGTACCCGCGAGGGTCTCGCGCAGCCCGACATGCGGATGATCGTTTCGGCTCCGATGGAATCCCGCGTCTGGTTCCCAGGCTGGCGCAGACCGGTCGGGCCGGGTCTTAACGTGGGCGTTTCGCTCACCCATCCCCGTAGCCGCGGTTCGGTGTCCCTGGTTTCGGCGGATCCGCTCGCGAAGCCGCTGATCCGCTACAACGTCTACAGCGATCCCCACGATCTCGCCGAGATGCGCCGCGGCTTTCGGCTGGCGCGCGAGCTCGTCCGCCAGCCGTCGCTATCGAGGCTCGTCGGCGACCTCGCCCAACCCGCGACTGAGCCCAAGAGCGACGACGAGGTTGACGCCTACCTGCGCGCCGCGACGATGACGACCTTCCACCCCATAGGCAGCTGCAGGATGGGAGCTGGCGGCGCGGCCCCTGTCGACGGTGAGTTCCGGCTTCGCGGCGTCGATAACCTGAGAGTCGTCGACACCTCGGTCTTCCCAACGCAGATCGGCGGCAATCCCAATCTACCGGCGATGATGCTGGCGGAGAGGGCCGCTGACATGCTCCTCGAGCGCGCGCCGCCCGGGCCGAGCTCTAACGTCAGAGGACCATACTGATGGACAGCTTCCCCTCCGAGCCCCGCGAGCGGGTCAATCCGGTCTACAACGACAACAAGCTCAAGCTCGGCGTGTTCGGCCTGAACGGGCCGGGAACGGTGATGACCACGCACCCGGACCGGTTCCTGCCGACCTGGCAGGCATCCCTGGCCGTCGCCAAGGCCTGCGACGCTGCCGGACTGGAGGCGATCGTCCCGTATTCTCGCTGGAAGCCGTTCGGCGGCGCCGGGCACATCACCGGGGTCACCCTCGACACCTTCGCCTGGGCGGCGGCGGTCAGCGCCTCCACCAGCTACAGCGGCGTATTCGCCACCGTCCACGCCCACGCGGTCCATCCGCTGGTCGCCGCCAAGCAGGGCGCCACGATCGACCAGATCTCGGGCGGGCGCTTCGCCCTGAACCTCGTGGTCGGATTCTATCTTCCGGAAATCGCCACCTTCGGGATCGATCCTGGCAGCAAAGACGATCGCTACGACTTCGGAGAGGAATGGGTTGCGGCCCTCAAGCGACTGTGGACCGAGGACGCCGAGGTCGATGTCGAGGGGCGCTACGTCAGGATCGAAGGCGGAGTCTCCACGCCGAAGCCGGTCCAGAAACCCAGCCCGCCGATCATGAACGCCGGCAGCTCGGACCGGGGCCGGCAGCTCGCCGGGCGCTACTGCGACATCGCCTTCGTAGTCTCCCAGACCGAGGATCCAGCGAAGATCGCCGAACAGGTGGCGTCATACAAAACCTTCGCCCGCGAGACCTACGGCCGGGATCTGCAGGTCTGGGGCTATGGCCTCGTTGTGCAGCGCGCCTCGCGGGAAGAAGCCGAAGCCGACCTTCGGAGCTTCGTCACTGAGTACGCCGACGTCGAGGCCGTGGATGAATTCGCCCGATATATGTTTGGCGCCCAGTTGCCTGAGGAGAAGCTCTCGGCGCTGCGGCCGACCATCGCCAGCGGCGGCTCGATGCAGCTGTGTGGAACGGCGACCGACATCGCCGACAAGCTCGAGATGATGTCGGCCTGCGGCATGGACGGCGTGCTCCTCACCTTCGTCGACTATCAGGCAGGCAGCCGTAGCTTCATAAATGCCGTGCTGCCGCTCCTGGAACAGCGTGGGCTTCGTGCGCCCCACGTGGCGAAGGAGGCTGCGGAATGAGCGCGACGCTGACCATCGTCTATCCGCACGCCCCCGGGGCGACGTTCGACGCCGAATATTACCGAAGCCGGCACCTGCCTCTGGTGCGCGTGGCGTGGGAATCCGTCGGTCTCGAGAGTGCTGAGGCCTACATCGGTGCGGCGGCCCTCGATGGCGGCGCGCCGCCCTACGCCGCCTTGACCCTACTGACCTTTTCGTCTGCGGAGACCCTGCAGTCCGCTCTGAGCGGCCCTCAGGCCGCCGAGGTGATGTCTGACATCTCCAACTTCACAACCATCGCGCCCGTCGCGCAGCTGTCGTCCGCTCTATAGCCTTGATCCGCCGGCCGCCCCACTCGCCGCTGTGGGCCGGCCGGCGGCGTCCCTGGGGTTGCCGCCGCGGGACAAGCCGCTGTGCGGCCCGCGCGCAGCAGCCATCTTCGCCCCGCCTGCGGAGCGGCCATTCACGCTCTTCCCAAAGACGGGCTCTTGCCCGACGGCGAGGTCGGGAAGCCGGAACCAGGATGGCGTAAAGGCCGGCAGCGGCTGGGTAATGGCGAAAACCATCAAGTTTCTGGCCGCCGCGGACCATCCCGACGACGACGACCATGGCGATATCGTGCTCGCCTGCGCCCACAGGGCGCTCAACGAAAAAGGGGGGAATTCGGATGAATGCGCAGATATCCCGGCTTCTGATCAACACGAGCGTCGTGGCGATCGCGGCCAGCTTCCACTCCGTCGCCTTGGCTGAGACTTCTCCGCCGGCTCCGGCCGCGGCGGAGACCCAAGCCGGCGCGAGCGCCGCGCCGGCGGCGCTGGAGGAAGTCGTCGTCACGGCCCAGCGTCGCGAGCAGCGCCTGCAGGACGTGCCGGTCGCCGTCACCGTCGTCTCCGGCAAGGCCCTGGCGCAGCAGAACATCACTTCGCTCGAGGCCGTCTCGGTCCGGTTGCCGGCGGTGAAGATCGTCTCCGGTCCGCTGACCGACTACTTGAATATTCGTGGTGTCGGATCTGGCCAGAACGCCGGATTCGAGCAGTCTGTCGCGACGTTCGTCGATGGTCTCTACCGCGGCCGCTCCAAGGCCACCCGCGCGGCCCTGTTCGACGTCGACCAGGTTGAGGTCCTGAAGGGCCCGCAGACCACCTTTTTCGGCAACAACGCCATCGCCGGCGCGCTCAACATTACAACCCGCAAGCCCGGCAGGGAGTTCGAATCGAACGCTCTGGCCTCCTACGATTTCGCCTATGGGGAGTACACCGTGCAGGGCGGCGTGACCGCGCCGCTTACCGATACGCTCTCCCTGCGTGTCGCGGCGCAGGCGTCGGGGCAGAACGGCTACATCGACGACCGCACGACCGGCAACGACGGCCCACGTCAGCGCGATCTGCTCGGACGGGTGGCCTTGCGCTGGGAGCCGACCGACAATTGGCGGAGCGACCTGCGCATCGATGTCGGCCATCAGCGCTCCCACGACGCGCTCGCCGCCATCGTGCTCAACTGCCCGACCTCGCTGGCCGGGCCGTTTGATCAGTCGTGCCCGCTGTTTCTAAAGGACAATGGCGCAGCGGTCGGAACGACGCCCTACTACCACAGCTACTCGCCGCCAACCTTCGTCGACTACGATTTCCAGGAAGGCGAGCTCACCAACTCGATCGACCTTGGCGGGCCCACGCTGAGCACGATCACCGGTTATTTCCACCACCACTATGACTCCCTGATCCAGCTCATCCCGGTCTCCACCCCCGCTGTCGGCGGCTCCAGCCCGGCCCCGTCGCCCTACGAGGAGACGATCCGGCAGGTCAGCCAGGAGATCCGGCTCCAGTCGCGAGCGGGCGGTGTCTTCGAATGGATGGTCGGCGGCTACTTCGCCCACCTCTCCACCGATCTGAGCTCGAAGTTCGGGGCGTTCTTCCTGCCGTTCGGGGCATTCAATCCCTTGGGCACGACGACCGCGGACACGCCGGTCGCCGGGGTCAACGATCAGGCCTACCGGGACCGGACACTCTCGGCCTTCGCCGCCGCCACCCTGCGTCCGGTCGACCACCTGCGGATTAACTTCGGCCTGCGCTACACCAACGTGCACAAGCACGCCACCCGCGCGGAGAGCTTCGGCGCCGCGCCCGGCGGAGACTTCTCGCTCTACACGCCCTTCGATCCGGTGACCCAAACAGTCTTCGCACAGATCCTTGCCAGCGACATGGGGGATTTCCCCAATCCGGACAGGACCGACCACAAGGTCATGCCGTCTGTCGGGATCCAGTACGACGTCACCCCTGGCGTCATGGCTTACGCCACCTACACGAACGGGTTTAAGGCGGGTGGCTTCAGCGCCGCCAACACGATCAACACGTTCGGGCCCGAGACGGTGAACGCCTACGAGGTTGGCCTCAAGAGCACGATCCTCGGCGGTCGGCTGATGGCGAACCTGGACGTTTTCCGCAGCGACTACTCAAATCTCCAGGAGACGACGATCACCTTCAATCCGCTGCCGGTGAGCGGCGTGGCCAACGCGGCCCGCGCGCGCGCGCAGGGCGTCGAGGCGAGCGCGAGCTTCCGCGCCACGCCGAACCTGACCTTCAGCACCGAACTCACCTACCTCGACTCGAAATACCTCTCCTACCCGAATGGCGTCTGCACAATGGCCGCGTTGGCGGCGACGCCGTCGGGCTGCGCGCAGGACATGTCGGGCAAGCGCCGGCCCTACTCTCCCAAGTTCAGCGGCAACTTCGGCGCGGACCTGACCATCCCGACGGGCGACGAAACCGAAGTCCACGTCAATCCGCTGGTCTATTTCTCGACGTCGTACTTCACCTCGGCCACCGCCGATCCGCTGCTCGCGCAGGACGGCTACGCCAAGGTCGACCTGAGGATCAGCTACGGTCCCTCCAACGATCGCTGGTCCGTGGCCCTGGTCGCCAAGAACCTGGCCGACACGAAAACCGCCTCCTATCGGAACCCGCTCACCGGCGGCAACGGCTCGGTCTACGCCCTGCCGGATCCGCCCCGGTCGGTCGCGCTCCAGTTTTCATTCAAGCACTAGGCGCGCCTGCGCAAGCCAAGCCCGAGGCGATGCGCCTGGACAGGATCTTCCCCATGAACTCACGCCTCGACCATTACCTGCGAGAGGCCATGCAATTGGAGGACGTCGCCAGGCGCATATCGTTTCTGCCCGACAAGGAGGAGCTTCTGGCGGAGGCGCGGCGGCTGCGCCGCCGCGCAGAAGAGCTCGCGCGCGCGCCGGATGCAGTCCTGTCGCCGGGCGGCGCCTGCTGATCCGGACGCCGGTCCGGTCGAACCGATGTGCGCCGCCGCCGGCGGGACCTAAGCCGCCGCCCGGCGCATCCGCCGCGCGGCCAGCCCCTCGAGCACAGTCTCCAGGTCCTCGGCGAAAGCCTGGTCGGTCCCCACCCCCGACGCCTCGGCGATCAAAGACTTCATCCTCTCGTTCTGCTCGTGGATCACCCAGCCGAGGACAAAGGAGGCGACGAGTCCCTCCGCCTGCACGGCTTCGCCTGCCGTGAAGCCAGCCTGCAGCAGGGGCGTATAGATGCCCGGAACGATCTCCATTCGGGTACGCTCGCTCGGGCTTGACGCGGCCAGCATCCGGGCGCCGTCGCGATAACGCAGCATCGCCGCGCGGAACAGCTGGCCGAACTGGCGCAGCCAGTCGCGCCACTCCGACTGGGGCTCCATGTCAGCGAGTCCCTCCAAAAGCATCGCCGCGACCATTTCGCCGAGCAACTCATGCTTGTTGCGCACGTGCTTATAGAGCGCAGGCCCCTGAACTCCGAGTTCCTTAGCCAGGCGGCGCGTCGTAACGCTCTCAAGCCCTTCTGAATCGAGGACGTCGAGGCCAGCACGGACGATGGACTCGATGGACAACGGCATCTGTCTGCTCCTGCGCGACCACTAGTCTCGGCTTGAACGCGGTGTCATCCACCAACTTCTCCGGGCGCCTGTGCGGGTCTTGGCGTTTCCCGCCAATTTGAGGCCAAGCTCGGTCGTTTGCCGCAGCGTCGCCGCAAAAAAAACGCTTGAGAGGTTAGCACTGCTAACCTAGAATTTCATAGATTGACCAAGCGCATAACCAGGTTCCCGAAACCCGGACGCGCCAGACGAGATCGGGCCGGTTGGAGCCGAAGGCTCCCGCCAGCGCCCGTTCTCCGGCTTCATGAAGGTGAGGAAATGACCGAGTACAGGCGTACGCCTTCCCTCTCCCGATCAGCCTATGATCGGTTCGCCAATCCTTCCATCGCTCAGATCAGCTGCGCCCAGCGCGGCGCGGATGATCTTTCGGACCCAGGCGAGGAAGACCCGCAGCGCGCAGCGCTCGACCGGCGGATGGTAGGGCCCTTCGACGCCGTGCGTATCACCTATCACCGGCACATCACCGACGAGGATCTGCCGCCGATCAAGGGCGGTGACGGATTCCTGGTTCTGCTGGTCGCCGGCTCGACCGTTCTTCACCATGAGAGGGCCGAAGCGTCCGTCGGACCTGGCGATATGGTGCTGGCGGATTCGTCGCGCCCGCTGCACGTCCAGCGCTCTGGCCGCGTCGTCCTGATAGCAGTCCGCATTCCGTCAGAGGTCCTGGATGAACGGGTCGCCCGCTGGCGCGACCGCTCCGGTCGGCCCCTTTCTCGCGGCGCCTCGGCCCTGATCGGATCCCTGGTGAGATCCGCATTCGAGCAGGTTGTGAACAGCCCCGTCTCGCAGTCGGAGGCATTGGGCGAGGCGTTGCTCACCCTCATCGCCGCCGCGAGCGTCGAGCGCGAGGAAGCCGAGGTCTCGGCGGCTCACGCGCCGCGGATCGTGCGCACGATCCAGAATTACCTCCTGACGCGGCTCGGCGACACGAGCCTCACCCCGCAGCAGATCGCGCGTAGCCATGGGCTCTCGGAACGCCAGCTTCACCGGGTGTTCCAGAATGCCGGCGTCAGCCTTGGACGTTGGATCCGTCAGACGCGGCTCGACCGGTGCGCAGCGGATCTTGCGAATCCCTCGCTCCGTGATCGCAGCATCACCGACATTGCGTTCGAGTGGGGCTACAACGACGCGGCTCATTTCAGTCGCGCCTTCCGCGCTGAATTCGACCGCACGCCGCGGGAATACCGAGCCTCGGCGCTCTCCGCGCGTTCTGCTGGGGGAAATTGAACCGATGGCCTCCATCCGCCGCCTGATCGAGGACGGCCGTCCGCTCGTGCTCCCAGGGGTGCATGACGCCCTGGGCGCACGCATCGCCGCGCAGAGCGGATTCTCGGCGGTGAGCGTCGGGGGCGCTGCACTCGCCGCCACCCAACTCGGCCTCCCCGACCTCGGATTGCAAAGTTTCGGCGAATACCGCGACGCCGTGGCGCGCATCGTCGGCGCCTGCGACGTGCCGGTCGTGATCGACGGCGAAAACGGTTTCGGCGACGTCAAGGCGGTTACGCGGGCGGTCCGCAGCTTCGAGGCCCTCGGCGTCGCTGCCCTGGCGATCGAGGACCTGAGCTTTCCGCCGGTGATCGGCCGGCCGCCTGCCGTTGTCCCGCTCGCAGAGATCGAGGCGAAGCTCGCGGCCGCGCTGGCGGCTAGAACGGGGCGGGACATGATGTTGATCGGGCGCACCGACGCGGCCTACGCGGCATCGTTCGACGAAGCGGTGCTGAGAGCACAGCGGTTCGCCGAGGTTGGCGCTGACGCTGTGCTGGTCACGGGCCTTCGGAGCCTCGACGAGATGAAGCGCCTTCGCGACGCGGTGGACGTCGTCCTGGTGGCCATCGTCATCGAGGACGGCCCCTGGTTTGCGCCCACAGTGGACGAGGCCGCACAGCAGGGCTTCGCCATGGTGCTTCATCCCGCAGCCCTCATGATCGCCTCGGCCACCGCCTACCGCGATAGCCTTGGTGCTATCGCCCGCGGCGAACGCCGGCTGCCCGCTGGCAGTGCAGGCTATGGCTTCATCGCCGATGCGCTCGGCACGGCGGACTGGGCGGCGATCGACTCCGCCGCCTAGCTCCGCCGGCCGCAACAAATTGGCGGCAGCGGACAAGAGCCCAATAGGGGGCCTGTTACCAATTTCTCCGGAGAGTAACGGAGATCTCAAGTGTCAGCTGCGTCACCGCGTCATGCGAACGTGACCGCGAGGCTGATCGACGGCCGCGCCCTGGCCGCCAGCCTGCGGACCGACCTTGCCCGCCGCGCGGCCGCCCTCGCCGCCGACGGCGTCGTCCCGGGGCTGGCCGTCATTCTGGTCGGCGACGATCCGGCGTCCGCAGTCTATGTGCGCAACAAGATCCGGGCTTGCGAGGCGGTGGGCATACGATCCCAGGCGCAGCGGCTTCCAGCGAACATCAACAACGCCGAACTGCTGGGCCGGATCGTCGAACTCAACGCCGATCCGAGCATCCACGGCATTCTCGTGCAGCTTCCTTTGCCGCCGCACATCGACATGGCCCGGGTGCTGGAGACGATCTCGGTGGACAAGGACGTGGACGGCTTCCACCACTACAACGTCGGCGGCCTCGTCACCGGCAACACCATCTTTTCCCCCTGCACGCCGTTCGGCGTGATCAAGCTCCTCGAAAGCGAAGGCATTGAGCTCGCCGGCCAGAACGTGGTGGTCGTGGGCGCCAGCAACATCGTAGGCAAGCCGATGGCGCTGATGTTCATGAACCGCAACGCCACGGTCGCGATCTGCCATGCGCGGACGCGCGACCTCGCGCAGTTCACCATCCTCGCCGACATCCTTGTGGTCGCGGCTGGCGTGCCTGGGCTGATCCTCCCGCAGATGGTGAAGACCGGGGCCGTCGTCATCGACGTCGGCATCAACCGGCTCCCCGACGGACGGATCACCGGCGATGTCGATCCCCGCGTCGCGGAGAAGGCCTCGGCGATCACCCCTGTCCCCGGCGGGGTCGGTCCGATGACCGTGACCATGCTGCTCGAGAACACCATGCGGTCGGCCGAGCGCGCCGACGTAAAGCTGAAGGAGCCGCCGAGTGACGAAGCGCTTTGACCGGAAAGTCGTGCTGATCACCGGGGCTGCCGGCGGGATCGGCCGGGCCGCAATGCGTGCCTTCGCTGCGGAAGGGGCGCGACTGGTCGCGAGCGACCTCGGCGGGCCGGGGCTGGACGCCATCGTCGCCGAGGTGACCGCGAGCGGCGCCGAGGCCATCGCGACGCCCACCGACGTGACCCGCGAGGACGAGGTCAAGTCGATGATCGAAAGGATCGTCGATCGCTTCGGCCGGCTCGACGTGGCCTTCAACAACGCCGGCGTCCACATCATCGGCACGATGCTTCACGAGACCAGCGAAGCGGACTGGGACCGCGTGAACAACGTCAGTCTCAAAGGGATGTTTTTCTGCATCAAGCACGAGGTGCCGGCGATGCTGGCGTCCGGTGGAGGTGCAATCGTCAACACCTCCTCGATCGGCGGCCTCGTCGCAACGCCGGGCGTCGGCGCCTACATCGCGGCCAAGCATGGGGTCATCGGGCTGACGAAGACCGCCGCGCTGGAATATTCCGCCCAGGGAATTCGCACCAACGCCATCTGCCCCGCCGCTACCGAGACGCCGATGCTAAGCGACTGGCTGAGCAGCCCGCAGGCGGCGGATTCCGTTCGCGCCCAGCATCCGATCGGGCGTTGGGCGCAGCCCGAAGAGATGGCCCAGGCGGTGCTCTTTCTCGCATCCGACGCAGCGTCCTTCGTCACGGGAGCCGTTCTCCCGGTCGATGGCGGCGTCACCGCCCAGTGACCGCAGGCGAAGGGTGCAGGCAGGGCTCGAACCGGCTGGCCGGAGATCCTCGGCTGAGAACGTTGGCGTGCAGATCACCGTGATCCATGAAGCGCCTTGGCGCGAACCGGCCGAGGTTCTCGCCGCCCTCGCTCGCACAGCAGCCTCTTGGCCCGCGCCTAGACCGCGACCTAGCCCAACGACAATCCGTCCGCCTGGCGCAAGCCTGCGGCGCTCCCAGGCAAGCCGGCCAGGCCTCCGTCGTGGTCCCATCCCCGGATCGCAAGACGCCGGTTCGACTTCCTCCCCGTGCTGGCGATGCGCCAGGAGCGCTCTTGGGGGCGCCTCCTGCGTCGGGGCCCGGCCGACCCGCCGGGCCCCACTTTTTGGGCGCGCCTTTGCCGTGCGCGGCTGGTCGTTGAGCTCCAAGTAAAGCGACGCCCGCCCCTCGGAGTCGGTCTCGCCCTCGGCCAAGAGCCGACTGACCAGGCTCTTCGCCGGCTCGATCTCGACCTGAGCACGGTTCGAGAGACAACACCCTGGCGCTTTGAGACAAGCGCTGACGGCGACCAGCGTGGTGCAGTGTGCCGACGGAGCCAAGGCTCCATCCCTTCACATGCGGGCCGTGGACATGGACGTCTTTGAAAAAATCCGGTCGGACATCGACACATCCACCTCGTGGGGCAAGCCAGAATATACTGACTGGCGGGATGAAAACCTTTCATGGAAGCATACATGCTATCTCGGGGACTGGAGCTGGCTGGATGAATTCCAGATCTCCGGGCCGGATGCCTTGCGCTTCCTTTCCGAGCACATGGTCAACAGCGTTGCGAAGTTCGCCATTGGTCAAGCGAAGCACGCCATCTTCTGCAACCTGCGGGGAAAGGTGATCGGTGAAGGCGTGCTGCTTCGCCTGGGAGAGGAGGAGTTCGAGTACAATGCGCGCGGACCCGTCGTCCCCTGGCTCGAGTACCGGCTGGCCAAGGGCGGCTACAAAGCGGTCGCCAAGACCACCATCCGCAAGTTCAAGTTCCAGGTCTCGGGGCCGAATTCCCTGGCTGTCCTGGAGAAGGTGACCGGCCAGAACCTGCGGGACATCAAGTTCATGCACTTCCGGCACACCTTGGTGGAAGGCGTGGAGGCGGCGTTCCTGCGCCAGGGCATGGCGGGCGAGATCGGCTTCGAGGTGCAGGGTCCAGGAGAGCATGCCGAACTCGTGCGGGAGGCCATTCTTGCCGCGGGTCAGGAATACGGGATCCGCCAGCTTGGCTCGCGCACAGCGATGATCAACCACCTGGAAGCCGCCTTCCCGACCATCACGCATGACTACCTCCCCGCGGTCGGCGACCCCGCCGAGCGCGAATTCTTCGAGCTGCACGGCGCCCGCGCCCCCAAACCGGGCTCCCCCGAGTGGTTCAAGAGCTTCGCTCGATCGGTGAAGGTGAAGGGGAGCTTCGAGGGCGACAGCCTCGACGACTGGTCCCGCAGCCCGATCGAGCTCGGCTGGGGCAAGAGCGTGAAGTTCGATCACGACTTCTACGGACGCGGCGCCCTTGAACAGGAAATGGCCGACCCCAAGCGCAAGATCGTGTCTCTGGTCTGGAATAGCGAGGACGTCATCGACGTCTATACGTCGCTCTTCCAGGACGAACTGCCAGCGTACGACTACATGGAGATGCCGCGACATCAGTGGAACTGCATGTACGCGAGCAAGGTCCTCGTAGGCGACCGGACGATCGGCGTCGCAACGTCGCGCGGCTACAGCTATTTCTTCCGCAAGATGCTCTCGCATTGCGTGATCGACATCGAGCACGCTGAACCGGGTACCGAGGTGACCATCGTCTGGGGCGATCCTTCGTCGCGCCAGAAGCTGATCCGGGCGACGGTCGCGTCCTCCCCCTACAAGCCTGACAGGCGGCGCGCCGACCTGGAACAGGCGGCCTGAATTCCACGGAAATTGCTGGAGCGCGCGGAGGCGCGGCGCCGGTCCTGCCCGGTCGCCTGCCCACAGGATTACTCATGAACAACTACATTCTCACGATCTCCTGCGTCGATCATCCTGGCATCGTCGCGGCGGTGACGACGCTGCTCGCCCGCCACGGCTGCAACATCTTCGATGCACAGCAGTTCAACGACGTCGAGACCGGCCGCTTCTTCATGCGGATGGAGTTCGGCTTCGTGGCGAGCGACAATATCGGCGCGCTGCGCGAGGCGATCGGTCCGGTCGCGGCCGACCACGGCCTGGACTACCGGTTGCGTCCCTCGGCCGAGCGCAAGCGGGTGTTGCTGCTGGTCAGCAAGTTCGATCACTGCCTCGTGGACCTGCTGTACCGTTGGCGCATCGGCGAGATGCCGATGGACATCGTCGGCGTTGCGTCCAACCACTCGATCGAGGCGCTCGCCCACGTCGACCTGGGAGATCTGCCGTTCCACCACCTGCCCGTGTCAAAGGAGGACAAGCCGGCCCAGGAGGCGAGAATTCTCGAACTGGTCGCGGCCACGGGCGCGGACCTCGTGGTGCTCGCGCGCTACATGCAGATCCTCTCCGACGACCTAGCCGGCAAGCTCGCGGGCAGGTGCATCAACATCCACCACAGCTTCCTCCCGGGCTTCAAGGGCGCGCGGCCCTATCACCAGGCGCACGCTCGCGGGGTCAAGTTGATCGGCGCCACGGCTCATTTCGTGACGGCAGATCTCGACGAAGGCCCGATCATCGAGCAGGACGTCGAGCGCATCACCCACGCCGACAGCCCTGCGGCCCTGATACAGAAAGGTCGCGACATCGAGCGGCGGGTGCTCGCACGCGCGGTCAGCTACTTCCTCGCAGATCGCGTCCTGCTCAACCGATCCAAGACCATCGTCTTCAAGTAGGAGGCGCGCAGAGGCGCGCTGCAAGGGCGGAAATCATGAAGATCGCGATCGTCGGCGCCGGCGCAATCGGCGGCTGGATTGGGGCGCGGCTGGCCTCCCTAGGCGCGGACACCTCCGCGCTCGCCAGGGGCGCGACTCTCGAAGCGCTCAGGCGGCATGGGTGGAGGCTGCGCTCAGGCGGGACGGAGCTTCAGGCTCCGGTCCGCGCGTCGGATCGGGCAGAGGACCTGGGGCCGCAGGATCTGGTGGTCGTCGCGGTCAAGGGGCAATCCCTGCCCGCTCTCGCGCCCCGCGTCGCACCACTGCTGGGGGAGCGGACCGTCGTGCTTCCCGCCATGAATGGCGTGCCCTGGTGGTTCCTTGACGCCGGGCCGCTGGCGGGGCGCCGGCTGGAGGCTGTCGATCCGGGTGGCGCCATCGCTGCCAGAATTCCCATCTCCCGGGTACTGGGCTGCGTGGTCCATGCGTCGTGTTCGAGCCTGGAGCCCGGCTACGTCCAGCACAAGTTCGGCGAAGGGCTCATTCTCGGGGAGCCGGATCGCACCATGTCCGAGCGCCTCGACCGGGTCGCGACACTGTTGTCGAATGCCGGCTTCGACGTCACGCGCAGCGAGAATATCCAGCAGGCGGTCTGGTACAAGCTCTGGGGCAACATGACGATGAACCCGATCTCGCTCCTGACGCGGGCCGACTGTCAGGCCATCCTCGACGACCCCCGCGTCGCAGCCTTCGTCCTGCAGTTGATGGACGAGGCCCGTGAGGTCGGGCGCCGCATCGGTTGCGACATTACCGAGACGGGCGAGGCCCGCAATGCGGTTACGCGCAAGCTAGGGGCGTTCAAGACCTCGATGTTGCAAGACGCCGAGGCGGGCCGCGAGCTGGAGCTCGATCCTCTGCTCGCCGCGCCGTTGGAGATTGCGCGCATGGTGGGCGTCCCTACGCCCGGCCTGGACGCGCTCTTCGGCCTGGCGCGCGTGCACGCACGGGCTGCCGGGCTCTGCGCGGAAGTTTGATCGCCCGAAGCCAGCCGCTTGGTCGGCCTCAATAGGCAGACGCGCCTGAGCTTGCTTCCGGCTTCCGATCGGGTCGGAACCGGGCGGACAGGTCGCGGACGCCGCGCGCGAACAGGGCGACGTCGGTTCCGACGGCGACGAAGGCGCACCCGGCCGCGATGTATTCGCGTGCGAGCACCTCGTCCGCACACAGCAGGCCCACCGCCTTGCCCCTCTGCTGGACCGTAGCCATGGCTGACAGGATCTCGGCCTTCACCTCGGGATGAGCCGGATTCCCGCGATGGCCGAGACTGGCGCAAAGATCGGCGGGCCCGATGAAGACGCCGTCCACCCCGTCAGTCGAGGCGATCGCGTCCAGGTTCGCCAGGGCGGCGCTGGTCTCCACCTGAACCAGCAGGCAGACCTCCTCGTCGGCCCAGTGGATATAGTCGGCGGCTTCGTTCCAGCGCGACGCCCGGGCGATCCCGGCGCCGACGCCGCGGATCCCCTGGGGCGGATATCGCATGGCCGAAACAAGGGTCGCGGCCTGGGCCGCAGTCTCCACCAGCGGAACCAGCAGGGTGGCGAAGCCGATGTCGAGGTACTGCTTGATAAGCCACGCCTCCCCGGCGGGCGGCCGGGCGACCGCGTGGACCGGATAACCGCTCACCGCCTGCAGCTGGTCGAGCAGGCTGCGGAGATCATTCGGGCCATGCTCTCCGTCGAGCAGCAGCCAGTCGTAACCGGCGCCAGCGCAGAGCTCCGCGGTGTAAGGATTGGCCAGCGCCTGCCACAGACCGATCTGCAGCCTGCCTTCGCGCAGCGCGGCCTTGAAGGTGTTGGTCGAACGGGCCATGGCGTTCACACGAACCGCACGGAGATCGAACCCATCGGCCCGTAGTCGACGTGGAAGGTGTCCCCTGCCCGCGCAGCGACCGGCGCGGTGAACGAACCGCTCAGGATGACCTCGCCCGGCTCCAGCACCACACCGTGCGGATGGAGCTTGTTCGCCAGCCAGGCAGCCCCTTTGGCCGGATGGTTGAGCACGGCCGCCGCGACGCCGGACTCCTCGACGACGCCGTTGCGTTGCAGGATAGCCGAGACCCAGCGGAGATCGACGTCCAGGGGACGTATCGGACGACCTCCCATCACCAAGGCCGCGTTGGCGGCGTTGTCGGAGATGGTGTCGAACACCTTCCGGGTCGCGCCGGTCGCTGGGTCGGCCTGCCGAATGCGGGCATCGATGATCTCGATCGCCGGAATGACATAGTCCGCGGCCGAGAGCACATCGAAGATCGTGCAAGAGGGGCCCTCCAGCCGATCCTTGAGGACGAAGGCGAGTTCGACCTCGACCCGGGGCACGATAAAGCGGCCGATGTCGATGTCCTCCCCGTCCGGCAGGAACATGTCATCTAGCAGCGCGCCATAATCCGGCTCGGTGATATTGGACGAACGTTGCATGGCCCGTGACGTCAGCCCGATCTTGTGGCCGCGGATCGATCGACCGCGCGCGAGCTTGAGGTCGATCCAGGCGCGCTGAATCTCATAGGCGTCGTCGAGATTCATGTCGGGCATCTCCTGGGAGAAATGTCCAATCTGAGTGCGGGTGCGCTCGGCCTCGTCCAATCGGACGGCCAGGTCGCGCACCAAGCTCGCTTCGAGCGGCATGTCTTCAGTCCCCTCTCCGTTCCGCCGGCTCAGACGGCGTTCACGTAGGCTGTTTTGACGTTGGTGTAGAATTCGGCCGCGTAGGCACCCTGCTCGCGTGGGCCTAGGCTCGATGCCTTCCGGCCGCCGAAGGGGACGTGATAGTCGACGCCGGCGGTGGGCAGGTTCACCATCACCATGCCGGCCGCCGCATTGCGCTTGAAATCCTCGGCATATCTGAGCGAGGTCGTGCAGATGCCCGCCGACAGCCCGAAAGGCGTGTCGTTTGCGAGGGCGAGGGCCTCGTCGTAGTCCCGGGCGCGGATCACCGTGGCGACAGGCCCGAAGATCTTGAAGATCTGTCCAGCCCGGCGCACTTCGGCGGCGGCGTCCCTCAACGCCTTGCGCTCCTCACGCGCCAGAAGGTCGGGGAGCTCGTCGGCACGGCCGAGGATCTCGGAGCCGATCCGGTCCAGCAGTTCGCACCGCGCCTGCACGCCACTCCGCGCCCAGCCAGGCGCCGCCTGCCGCGCCGCCTCGACCGCGGCATGGGCTACCAAGGCGTCGGCGACGTCGTACTCGCCGACCACGTCGGCGAGGTCCGACGGGTTGATGTTCGGCGCCGCGGTTCCCCCGATCCACTCGCCGCCGACCAGATTGGGGTGTGATGTCATGTCAGCACCTTTCCAGGATTGAACAGGCCTTCCGGGTCGAGGGCTGTCTTGATCGTCCGCATCAGCTCGATCTCGAGGGGCGGCTTGTAGCGCGCGGCCTCCTCTCGCCTGAGGAGGCCAAGGCCATGTTCGGCCGAGACCGACCCCCCGAACTCGTGGACCATGTCGTGGATCAGGAGATTGAGTTCGGGCTCCCGCGCCACTAGCTGCTCGCCGCCGGCGGCCGTCCGGGCGGACAGGTTGAAGTGGAGGTTGCCGTCGCCGAGGTGGCCGAAGACGATCGGCGTCGCCTCCGGGGCGGCGGCGAGCAGCGCGGTCTCGGCCAGCGTGATGAAGGCCGGAATCTCCGACAGGGGCACCGACACGTCGTGCTTGATATTCTTGCCGTGGCGCGCCTGCGCCTCGGAGATGTTCTCGCGCCAGGCCCACAGGCCTGAACTCTGCGCGTCCGAGGCGGCGACGGTCGCGTCAGCCGCGACCCCCGCCTCGTAGGCCGCCTCAAGCAGAGCCGTGAGGTCGCCCTCGGCGCGCGAAGCCTCAAGGAGATCGGAGCATTCGAGAAGCACGTACCATGGCGTCTCGGTGTCGAGCGGACGTCGGAGCGCGGGAAAGGCCTGCGACACGAGGGCCAGGCAGGCCTCGGAGACGAGTTCGCAGGCGGTGAGCGCAGGTCCAAGACGGCGTTTGGCGAGGCGCAGGAGACCAAGCGCGGCAGTGGGGTCCGCGACCGCAACCAGGGCGGCCGCGCGCGCGCTCGGCCGAGGATAGAGCTTGAGCACCGCGGCGGTGATGATGCCGAGGGTGCCTTCGGCCCCGATGAACAGGTCCTTCAGGTCGTAGCCGGTGTTGTCCTTCCGGAGTCCGCGCAGGCCGTCCCAGATCTCCCCTGAGGCGGTGACCACCTCCAGGCCGAGACACAGCTCCCGCGCGTTCCCGTAGCGAAGCACGGCCGTTCCGCCGGCGTTCGTCGACAGGACGCCGCCAATGGTGCACGAACCTTCCGCGGCCAGGCTGAGCGGGAACAGGCGGTCCGCGTCGGCCGCGGCCTCCTGAACGCGCTGCAGGATGCATCCGGCCTCGGCGACCAGGGTGTCGTTATCGAGATCGAGGCGGCGTATCCCGTTGAGCCGCGCCAGTGAGAGCACCAGGCCGCCTTGGGGCGCCGCACCGCCCGCGAGCCCCGTGTTGCCCCCCTGGGGCGTGATCGGAATTCGCCGCGCGCGGCACCAGCGAACGACAGCGGCGACGTCCTGGGTCGTATTCGGTTGCGCCACCGCTATAGCGTGGCCGCGCCACTTGCCGCGCCAGTCGACGAGGAACGGCGCCAGGTCATCGCGGGACGTCAGCAGCCGGCCCTGGAAGGCGCTCGCCAGCGACTGCAGATCGACCGCCAGGTCGCCGCTAGCCTCTCCGACTGCGACCATCACCGCGGAGATCTGTCGACGGCGGCGGCGCGATAGTTCGCCTTGAGGTCCTCGCGGACGCGCTCGTCAAACCCGAGGGCGACGCGGCGGACCTCGGGCGTGTCCATCGGCGGATGGCCGACGCCCACGACGCGAGGCGCCGGCCCGGCGACGACGGTGTTGCGGAGCCGGCCGATGTTGGTGATCTCTACCTCGATCGTGTCGCCGGGGTCGATGGACCGCGAGTGCGCGGGGGTGCCGGTGCAGATGATGTCGCCGGGCAGCAGGGTGATGTAGCGCGCGATGTCGGCGATCATGTAGTCCGGGCCCCAGACCATCTCCTCGCCGATGTGGGCTTCCTGAACGAGCAGGCCGTTGCGGTAGGTCCGCAAGATCTCGTTTCGCGGGTCGACCCCGGTGACCACGCCCGGGCCGATGGGGCAGAAACCGTCCATGCCCTTCACGCGCAGCATCGAGCCTTGGTCGGTGTCGCGGAAGTCCTGCGCCCCCATGTCGAGAACCGGGGCGAACCCGGCGATGCAGGACCAGGCCTCCTCCGGGGTGACGTTGCGCGTGACCTTGCCGATGATCGCGGCGAACTCGCCCTCGTAGTTGAGGTACCGGACGCCGTCGGGCTTCACGAGCTGGCCATTGTGCCCGTTGAGCGCGGTGAAGGGCTTGGTGAAATAGGTCGGCGTCTCGGTGGGCTTTGGATTGTTGCGGGTCTCGACGCCGCGCGACGAATAGCTGAGGTGGACGGCGATGATCTTGCTGGGCGGCGTCGCGCACGGCGGCAGGTGGACCAGTCGCCGCGGGTCTACGGTGCGACCGTCGTCCAGGCGCAGCGCGTCCTCCGCGGCCATCACACCCCAGTAGGCGCTGCCGTCCACGATCACGCGCCGGCGCTCGACGCGGGGGCCTCCCAGAACGCTCATTGCACAGCCTCGCTCTTGGCCTGGCGGTTCACGTCGAACCAGATGTGGATGTTCCCGGTGCCCCGGGCGTTCTCGTATTCGGACAGGGGCTCGCCCGGAGCGCGGCAGGCGGCTCCGCCGAGCGCGCCGACCATTTGCAGATAATGTCCGCCCAGCCCCTCCCAGGGAATCTTCCGGTAGACCGGGAAGCGCTCCAGGATCTCGTCGTGACGGCCGGCCTTGAACAGCTCGATCGCCTCGAGATCGCTCTGCTGGTTCTCGGCGCTGGAAAGGTTGTCTGTGTGGAAGACCCGCGGGTGCTTTTGCTCCCAGTCGATGTCCGTAAACCTGTGGCTCAGCGCCCCGCTCGCCAGCAGAACCGCGCGATGACCGGAGCGGCGGATCGCTTCGCCGATGACGTTTCCGCTTTCGAGAAAATTGTGGGAGCCACAGTTTTGGCAGTTGCTCACCGTCATGATCCGCTCGCGTGCGGCGAGCTTATTGACGACATTGATCGTCGCGTAATGACGGGGGAGCGTCGGCTCGTGGACGGCCCTCAGGGCGACACCGCGCTCTTTGGCCACGTCCTCGCAGAGGAAGGCAAGATCCGGCGCGCCCAGATAGCGGTACGCCTGGCCGTTCAGGTACCAGGGCATCTCGTCGGAGATGTAGGTTCCTTCGTAACCCGGGCCGGCGTCGACGAGATGGAAGCCGGTCGTGAACCAGTGCGTGTCGAAGATCACCAGGACATCGGGCTGAACCGCATCGATCTTGGCGCGCAGCCGGCTGAAGCCCTCGATCAGGTCTGAGTCGCGGCCGTCGCCGGCCTTTACCCGGAACTCCAGCGTCTGCATCAGGCCGGGATGGTGGGAGACGAGGGCGGCGCCAACAATTTCACCCATGACGGCGTGTCCTCCTTCTAGCGATGGCTGAAGCTGGCCTTGAACGGCTGCTTGGCGGTGATGACGTCCTTGACGTCGCTGAAGAATTCGAAGCTCCAGTCGCCCCCTTCGCGGCCGATCCCCGACCGTCGGCAGCCGCCGAACGGCGCGGCCAGGTCGCGAATGCCGAACGAGTTCACCCAGATGAACCCGGTCCGGACGCGATCGGCGACACCCTGCGCGTGACTGACCTCCCCGTAGCAGACGCCGCCCAGTCCGTAGTCGGTGCCGTTGGCGAGCGTGATCGCCTCGTCGTCGTCCGCGAAGGTCTGCAGGACCAGTACGGGGCCGAAGACCTCCTGCTGGACGATCTCGTCCTTCTGATCCACGTCCGTCAGCATGGTGGGCGCGAAATACAGCGGGCCAAAGTCGTGCCCGCCGCCGCCCCAGAGCACGGTGGCGCCGGCCGCCACGGCGCGATCCACAAAGCCCTGCACCCGCTCGCGCTGGCGCGGGTGGATGATCGGACCGACCTCGGTCGCCTCGTCCCTGGGATCGCCGACGCGCAGAGCCTCCACGTGCCCCTTCATTCGTTCGATGAATTTCTCGGCAACGTCGCGGTGGATCAGGAAGCGGGTTCCGGCCAGGCACACCTGGGTGGCGTTGCGGTACATGAGCGCCCCGGTCGCCGCGGCGGCGTCCAGATCGGCGTCGGCGAGCACGATGAACGGCGACTTGCCGCCGAGCTCGAGACTGCACGGCACGAGATTGGAGCCGGCCCGCGCCGCGATCAGGCGCGCCGTCGGCACGGAGCCCGTGAAGGAGATGCGCGCGAGCCGCGGATCGGCGACAAGGCGCGCGCCGGTGGCGGCGCCGGTCCCCTGGACGATATTGAAGACGCCCGGTGGAATTCCGGCCGCCTGGGCGGCGTCGGCGAGCAGCGAGCAAGTCAGCGGCGCCCATTCCGGCGGCTTGACGACGACGGTGTTGCCGGCCGCAAGCGCTGGTCCGACCTTCCAGGTGGTCAGCATGAGCGGGGCGTTCCAAGGCGTGATGATCGCGCACACCCCAGCGGGGTCGTGTCGGATCTGGTGCAGCGCCTGCTCGGTCTCAAGCCGCTTGTCCTGCAGGCCCAGCGCGTGCTCGGCGAAGTAGGTGATGTTCTGCATCGCCCGCGGAACAACCCCATGCCGCATGCGCGACAGCAGGACGCCGGCGTCGTTGGACTCGACCAGGCAGAAGGCCTCGACGCGCGCGCCGATCTCCTCGGCGAAACGCCGAAGGTAGGGCAGCCGACCGGCTGCGCCGAGGGCGGCCCAGGCCGGGAACGCCGCCGCCGCAGCCTCCACCGCGTCGTCGACGTGCTGGTCGAGGCCGAGATCGACGTCCCCGAGCTTGCGCATGTCGATCGGAGAGAACAGCTCGAAGCTCTCGGGAGCGATCACCCGACGGCCGCCGATGAAATGGTGGGGTGAAACCCTGACGCCGCCGACGTTGAGCGAATGGGTCATGGCGCCTCCGTCCTGGCCGCGAGCCGTTCCCATCGGCTCGTCTTCTTCTAGGCCGCCGCGGGCCGCCTGGACTTGCAGTCTCCCGCCAACACCTTGCCATTGAGCGTCGACGCCGCCGCTGCCGGTCGCTCGACGCGGTAATTGCCGCTCGAGCCGCTCCTCCTTAGCGAGCGGGAGCCCTCCCTACGAGTTGGCGACAACTGGGCGACGAGGGCAGGTCGTCGAGCGCATAAATTCTACGAAGAAATGGCGCGCGCCAACCGCCGCGAAACCCCGGCAGCTTCGGCCGCAGCCTTCACCGACCAGCCCTCGTCGACGATGCGGGAAATCATCAGCGCTCGACTGCGCGGCGTCAGGCGGGCATTCTTGTGGATGTTCATCCGGGGAGTTCCGGTGGAAGTGGAGTGTCGCAACCCCAGCTTCGTTCAGACCCCTCCCCGGGTGAACAACCTTCGTAGCTTCGACAGCTAGGGCGCGTAGGCGCGAACCCAGTTCCGGCTACTGCCAAGCCTCTGAGGCGCTCTGGCAATCCCATCGCGTCCGCCAAACCGCATCCCGGACCCTGGGCGATCGTATAGCCGATCGCCGAATAGCCTGCGGCGCGCTTGGCTCCGCAAATCGATGACTGGCTGAGTGCGCACCCGAGGCGCGACGCGCGCGAGCCATCGGCGACGTCGGTTCGCGGCGGGTGGCCGGGCGACGCCGCCAGGCGATGTTGAGATCGCTAGGCGCTCAGGGCCATATCCTGCTGCGACGGCGGGGATATCGCACGCTGCAGGGCGGCGAAGAGCTTCGGCGCCTCGATCGGCTTGGCGACCCAGCCGTCCATCCCGGCGCGAACATAGTCTTCGAGCTGATGGTGCATGACGTTGGCCGTGAGCGCGATGATCGGGGTTCTCGCAGCGTCGGTGGCCGCTTCGAGCTCGCGGATCTGCGCGGTGGCCTCAAGGCCGTTCATGACCGGCATCTGGGCGTCCATCAGGATCAGGTCGAAGCGTGCATGCCGGACCGCCTCCACCGCCTGCCAGCCGTCCTCCACCAGGCTCAGCTCGGCGCCGAGCGGCTCGAGGAGCGCCGCCAGGATCAGCTGGTTGGTCGGGTTGTCCTCGGCGGCGAGGATCCTGAGCGGGCGCCCGGCCGCGCCTTGCGGGGCCGCCGGCGGGGCGACGGCAGGCGCCTGTGCGGCGGCAAGCGGGATGCTGAACGAGAAGCAGGCTCCGGCGCCCTCGCGGCTGATCACCTCGATCTTGCCGCCCATCAGGCGGACCAGCGAGTCGCAGATCGCCAGGCCGAGGCCGGTGCCGCCGAAGCGGCGGGTGGTGGAGGCGTCGGCCTGGGTGAACTTCTCGAAGATCGCCGTCTGCTTCGCGGCCGGGATGCCGATGCCGGTGTCGGTCACGCTGAAGCAGGCGCCGCCCTCGCCGCGCTCGACGCGGACACAGATCTGGCCGCTGGCGGTGAACTTCACCGCATTCGAGATCAGGTTCGAGAGCACCTGGCGCAGGCGGGTGCTGTCGCCCACCCACCAGCCCAGGGCGTCCGGCGCGATCTCGACCCGGAACGCGAGGTCCTTCTGCGCACACAGGTGGGCATAGGGGGCCGCCGTCGACTCGACGACCTCCGCCAGGTCGAAATGATGCGGCTCGAGCTCGAGCTTCGCGGCCTCGATCTTGGTCAGGTCGAGCACGTCGTTGAGGGTCGCCATCAGGGTGCGGCCCGCCTCGTCGATCACCCGCAGCTGCTCGCGTTGGCTGGGGGTGAGCTTCGAGCGCCCCAGGACCTGGGCCATGCCCAGCACGGCGTTCAGCGGGGTGCGGATCTCGTGGCTCATGTTGGCGAGGAATTCGCTCGTCGCGCGACTGGCGCTCTCCGCCGCCAGGCGCGCTTCGGCTTCGCGGCTGGCGAGTTCGCGGTGCACGGTGACGTCGTTGAGGACGGCGACGAAGCCGCCGTCGCCGGTCGCCGAGAGGTGGAAGTCGAACCAGCGGCCTTGCGGGCTCAGCACCGGCTCGAAGTGCAAGGGCTCGACGGACAGGGCGGCGGCATGCGCGGATTCGATGATGTGGTCACCGCCGGTGATTGCGGCGATCTCGCGCAGATTCAGGCGATGGCGAACCTGCACCCCGTAGGATGCGAGGATGTCGCGGTAGGACCGGTTCCAGAACACCAGCCGCTGCGCCTCGTCGAAAAACCCCAGCGCGGTCGGCGCCTGGTCCAGCACCCGGTGCAAGGCCGTCAGAGCCGTTCGCCGGCTGAAACGGTCGACGGTCAGCATGCCGCCGCCGGCGACCAAGATCAGGGCGACGAGCACGCCGAGCCCGAGCGCAAGGCCGTCGCGGCTGTAGACGGTGGGGCCCGCCACCATCGGCGCGGGATGCAGGGTGATCGCGCCCATGGCGGTAAAGTGGAGGCCGCAGATCGCCAGGGTCAGCAGGATCGGCGCGACCGCCCTGCGCCATGGCTGCGTCAGGTCGCCGGCGGCGAGCAGCGCACCGGCCGCGCCGACCACCCCGATGAGCACGGAGACCAGGGCAAGCCGCGGGTTCCATTCGATGCTCGCCGGAAGCCGCATGGCGGCGACGCCGGTGAAGTGCATCAGGGCGATGGACAGCCCCCAGACTCCGCCGCCGAAAGCGCGGTTGAGAGGCTTCGGGCGCGCCACCGCGATCAGGACGCCGGCGCCTATTCCGCCCACCGCGATCAGCAGGGAGATCGCGGTCCCGCCCAGTTCGAAGCCGATCGCCAGCGCCTGCTGATAGGCGAGGATCGCCACGAAATGCGTCGTCCAGATGCCGCAGCCGAGCAGCAGCGCCACCGCCGCGGCCCAGGCCAGGCGATAGCCGCCCGACGTCTGGGCGGCGCGTCGATAGGCGCCGACGCTCGCGGCTGAGCCGACGAGGCAGATCAATCCCGCAAGCAAGACGAGACGATAATCATGCTGCTGAAGGCAATATATTGTCGCGAACATTCCAGCCCCTCGGGGGAACTATAGGGGCGATATGCTTCGGCCGTATTAATTCTGAACGGGCATAGGACCGACCTGCAACTGCACGTTGGTGTTAAGCCAACCTTCGCGGAGAGCGCGTTCAGCGTTCACGCTCGATTCGAGGCGCCCCGCGCCCCCTCCCCCGACAAGCAAAAGGCGCGCCGCGGGTCGCGGCGCGCCTTCATCTCGAGGGGTCGAGGATTCGCTCAGGTCTCGACGAAGGCCTTTTCCAGCACGAAGTCGCCGGGGTTGGCGATCGAGCCTTCCTGGAAGCCGCGGTCCAGCAGGATCTGCTTGAGGTCGGCCAGCACCGGGGGGCCGCCGCAGAGC
>Ga0207641_10000397_pt1 | contig 51090 bp, 86 predicted proteins | sample KBSSwiS62_FD_184306 | JGI IMG/M metagenome (GOLD analysis project Ga0207641, IMG submission 184306) | Switchgrass rhizosphere microbial communities from Kellogg Biological Station, Michigan, USA - KBS Switchgrass S6-2 (SPAdes) (version 2) | ecosystem: Host-associated > Plants > Roots >...
ATACTTATCGTCGAGGGTGAAATCCTCGAGGGGCTTACGAACCTGAACGAACTCACCTCGGAAGAGGGGACGGTCGAGGTTCCGGAGTTTGGAAAAAAAAGAATCATTTCGAACGGGGTGAAAACCATTCCCCCGATCGAAGGAACGGTCAAGGTTCGCCGAAACTCCAAGACGATGAAACTTCTCGCTGACTGGTACAACCTGGATCAGACGAAAGACTGCATCGTCGTCACCACGGACGCCGACGGCCAAGAAATCAAACGAAACCTTTACCCGGACTGCGAATGCGTCATGGCGACCAAGAGCGGAGCCTACGACGCCGCCAATCCCACCTTCGCGCAAGAAAAGTTTCGCTTACTCCCCTGGGACGTAATCGAAATACCGGTTCAGTAAGAACATGAGACTGGTCATTCCAATCTTCCAGGGTGGAAGTCCGATCTCATCGGTCAACTTTTGCCAGCCCTCACCCGGGGCTTTGGCCGACGTTTCCAACGCCGCAGAGAATGGGAACTACTACGAGGCCGTCCGGAGCTTCGTAGCGGGATCCATTCAGGACGTGGACGATCAGCCCGTCGATCGCCAGCGGGCAAAGGCTGTGGCGGGTGCTATGCCCTTCCAGAGCGCGATGCAAGCCATCATTGAGATTTCCAAGGCTATCAAGGGCGACGACGCCGTCTCAGGGGTCTACGAGTGCCCAGAGTGCGGGGAAAAGAACTACGCCCAGAAAAAAGGGGACATCGACCTCCGCGACCACACCGACGATCTGGAGCGCATTTACATGGAGGGCCAGGAGGAAACGTTCGCCGTTGACCTGGAGACTCCGGCCGAAGTCCAGGACATCAAAGGGGAAATCCTCACAAGTGTGTCAAAATTACACTTTCGTTGGCCCACCCTGAACGACTGCGTGAAGTGCGCCGCGATGTCTCAGCGCGACAAGAACCGCCTCCAGATGGCGATTTTTGCCGAGTGCATCGTGAAGTGCAATAACGATACGCCGGACGCCAAGTGGAAAAACCGATACGGGAAACTCATTTTCGAGCGCATGGACTTGGGCGACTACAAACGGATTACGGCCGCGTTCAACCGCTACCGAATCAATCTGGAGGTCGCAAGAGTGTGTCGGGACTGCGACAGCCCCTTCGAAGAGGAAATCAACGTAAGAAGTTTTTTCGTCTCGGCCCTTCGGACGGGGGCTCCGGAGGGCGCCTCGAATGGCCCGAGCAAATCATCGCCGGAGTCCTCGCCGGACAACTCGACTTCGACGAAAACACGATTCTCGACCGCGCGCTCTTCGTCCAAAGAGTGATCCCAGGATTTCAACACGCCTACCTGATGCACTGCCGATGGAATTATTTTGACAAAATATACCTGAAAGCTGTAACAATAAACCAAGAGAACAAGCCGGATAAAAAATAATGGAACGGGTTCAGTTTCTTTTCGGCACGGAAATGTTCGAACAGAGTGTGAAAAAGGTTTCCAAACTTTTCAACTCGATCGAAAAGGTAGCGGAGAAAACCGCAAAGGGAATCGACAAAGAGTTCAATAAGGCCGCGAAGGACATCACTAAACTGCCCGGGGCGATCGGCAAATCCTTCTCCCTCCTGGGCAAAGGCTTTGGAGACGTCCGAGACAAGATTTTCGGCAAGAGAAAGGCCGCGGCCGCTACGGAGCCTTCCCCAGTAGCGGAGAAAGTGGGCAAGGCCGCATCCGGAGGGGGTGGACTGGGTGAAATGATGGGTGGAGGGCTTACGAAGCTCCTGGGGCCGCTTGCCGCTGTTGGGGCCGGCCTGTTCTCGATCTCGACGATTATGAAAGGCATTCCGGAGATCGGGGAGACTTTCGCCATTGCCGGAAGCATCATCATGCGGAACTTTTTCGAGCCGCTCAGAAAGGAAATCCTCCCCATCCTCCAAAAGATTTTGAACTGGGTAACTGCCCACCGAACCGACTTCGTGAAGTGGGGCTCGGTGCTGGTGAACGTTTTCCGAACTGTCTTGACGGCCGCGAAGGTTCTCTACACCTTCCTTTCCGGGGCCGTGGCGGGACTTTTTCAGGGGCTTTCGAAATACTTCGGGGCTTCGACTAAAAATATCGAGGATCTTTTCAACCTTCTCCTTTTGAAAGTGACCGTAATTCTCCTTTTTCTCGAGCCCTACATAAAAAAAATCGGTGAGGTGATCGGCTCCCTCCTGGAAGCGCTGGTCGGCTTTTACAAAAACTATATCGAAGCCTACCTCGGTGGGCGATTTTTTAAACTGATCAAAGAGATCGTCGGCGCCCTGGGCGAACTCTGGACGGCGATCACGAATATCAATGTCTTGGGCGTGACCTTGGGCGACGTTTTCAATAAGGTCGGACTTATAATCGGGAGTGTTGTCGGTGTGGCTTTCGAGAATCTTTTGATCACCCTTAAAACGGTTTTGAAAGTGGCGACCGATCTCATCAACCTGGATTTTAAAAAACTGGGTTCGGATATCGTGGGGGCTGGGAAGGACATCGCCGGGAACTACCTCGGCCGCGGAAAAACCATTTTCAACGCCGTGACCCAAAAACAAAGCAAGGTCGAGGACGCGATCGTGAAATCCGATGGCTCGATCATCCATACGAGCCCGAGCGACACTATCATTGCGACGAAAAATACTCCGATGGTCAATCCTGGGATGGGCGGGGCGGGCGGCGCTCCGGTGAGTATCGGTTCGATCGTGGGACAAATTATTCTGAGTGTGACCGAAGGGAACGCCAAGAACGCCGGCCAAAACTTCGCTGATGGTCTTTCGGACAAAATCCGTGCTATCCTCCGAAAAGAAATGGCTGTCTCAGGGGCTTACTGATGGGCGCAACGATCACCCGCGGCGACGTGGGCCACTACAACTTCGCCCTCCCCTTCATGCTGGTGGATATTTCGAACGGAATTGTGATCATGTCGAAGCCGATCCCTAGCGACATTGCCGACAACAAAAACATTGTCATTACCGAAACGCCGATCCCTGGTCTTGATTTTTCACCGATCAATCAGAGTGGGCAGGGGAACCGAAAAATCTCCTTCACCCTCCCGATCATTAAGCGAAACAACACGATCGGAAATACGCTCCAGCTAAAACAGTTTGAAAACCTCCGGCAAAAAGCCTTCGGCCTGGCCTCGATCTTCCTTCGCCAAGGACAATTTACTCCAGGCCCGAAGGTTCTTTTTAACTGGGGGATCGGAAGCATCCCGCTTATCTGGTACGTTTCGAAATGCGACTTCAACCACAAAGCGGAGTTCGTGAATCAGCTCGGCAATCCGCAATGGACGGACGTTTCCCTGGAGCTGATTCTCGACGAGGAAAACCCTTTGAATATCGGAGAGGGGATTTTCAGAAAACTTTCCTCGATGCTCGGCACGGCCCTTGGTTTTGCCGATGCCTTCCAGCCGGACAAACGGACTTACTAAATGCGGAACATTTCGACGGAAATTATCGTTTTTACGAACGCGGCCGGGCAGGTTCTCCCTGTTCGGGAAATGGTGGAAATCCCCGAGTATCTCACGGCCGTAAAACTGAAAAATCAAAAAGGTTTTATGCCGGACGAGATCATTACTCGGCAGGATGTGGCCGGCCCCAAGGCAGAGTTTCAAACGTACCAAATTATCGAAGCGAACATCGTCGAGATCGTGGATAGTGATTTCGATTTTGAACGGCTCGACGTGATCCGGATACCTGTCAGAACGTAAATGGATTTCAAAGCCGACAATGCTTTTTTCAAGGTAACGCTCGACGGTTCCGATTACCACGTCCTTTCCCCGAACGTAAAAAGCCTCACGCTCACGGAAGAGCTGAACAAAGGAATCATAGGTTCGCTTTCCCTGAACGATCCGAACTACGTCGCTCATTCCAAAATCCGGACTGGGACTCAAATCCTGATCACCTGGGGGTACGGGCTTTCATTTCCGACTTCTATTTTCCCGCGGTCGATCGGGGAGATCACCGGGCTTCCCCAGAGAACGATCAAGGCCATCGTCCAGGCGCCGGCTGGGAATGGTCAAGAGAACGGGGACGTGGGCTACGACATCAATTTTTACGAACGGGAAATGAGGGACGACCGGCTCACCCGCGTCTTTACGAACGGGGACAATTCCAACCTCGTCCGGCAAGTCATGGGGGAAATGGGCGTCTCGGATATGGAAATCAATTTTGAAAAGGGAAGCGAGGCGATCACCGATCAAACCCCTGTCCGGCAACACGGAACGAATCACAATTTCCTGGTTGAACTCGCGGAGCGTTTCCACGCCGCCTACCGGGTGACGACGATCGGAAGCCACAAGCTAGGCATTTTCGTTGACTTTAAAAAACTTGGGACGAGTACCTTCGCTAAAAAATTGAGCGGAGCCTTCGGAACCAAGCGCACGCTGTCCTGGCGAACCGATGTCGCAAACGTGACGAAGTGGAACTTTAACGAAAACTTTGGAGAGGGTGGGACGGGTGACTCGGTGACAATCCGAGTGGACGCCCAGGGAAACAGGACTTTCGATCGAAAGGTTATCGAGGGCGGGAGCATTGTCACCTGGCGCCTGGAGCCGGATCGGGTAAAGGCCGAACTCATAAAAAATAAAGACCTGGGAACGCAAGTCGAGTTTGTTGCGCGGATCGCCGAGACGAAAACCTTTGAAGAGGTCAAGAGATTTTTTTCCAGGGTGGAAGAGCGCACCGCGCCGCAGGGGCCGGGATATGAGATCGGGCTCTCGATGTTCGGCGACCCTTTCCTCACGCCGCCCATGGAGGTTGTTTTCGACAAAAGCTTCCCTTCTCAGCTCTACGCGCCGGAGCTTTTTTACTTCGTCCGAAAAATTACCCACACGATTGATTCAAAATACTCGATGGAAGTAAGCGTCGAGGGCGTTTACAGCGATCAGGCTTTCTTGAAGATCGCTCCGGTTCGATAATGGCTAGAAGTCTCTACGATCAGATCAGGGACATCGTTCTCCAAGAGACGATGTATCTCCGGATTTACTCCGCAAAGGTCGTAGACATAGACGACCCGCAAAGTCGAGGCCGCATCCAGGTTCGCGTTCTCGACTTGACGTGGGGCCAAGAGGGGGACAACAATGCAGAGTTTATCGACTGGGCTGTTCCCCGAAATGTGAATGGGCTCCTCACCCCAAAAGTCGGTGACTCCGTGGACGTTTATTTTGTCGGCGGGAGAAAAGAAAATCTTGCCTACCTGGGAACCAATCACGAAGTCGAATCGAATCGCCCGACCTCCTACGAGGAAAACACCGATCAAGTTATTTTTGAAAGCCGGGCGGTCGAAGGGAAATCTATTGTTTACGACGAGGCCGAAGAGATTTTAAAACTCATCGGTGACGCCGAGTCATACGTCAAGGGCGATACTTTCAAAACTGAGCTGGACAAAATAATTGCCCTTCTTGGACAAGTAAAAACGAGCCTCACTTCGTTTGTTCCGACCGGAACGCCGGCCGACGCCGCCACCTGGGCCTCGGTCGTGACGACTCCGCTCACCCCTCTACAAAATGGCTCTTCGTCGGATATACTTTCAGAAGAAATAAAAGGGGTCTGAAATGAACTTCGATGATCTCCAAGACGTAGGGATTTTTTTCAACTGGGGCCAGGACGTGGCCGCGGAGATCGAACACTCCGTCGCGGCCGCTATACTCCAGCCAAAAAGAAGCCTATACTACGACAGGGAAGAGGGAGCGGGAATTGCGAACCGCGAGAACTATCCGAACGCCGTTTATCTCCGAATCATGGGGGCTTTCGACATCGTGAACGCAATTACTTTTTTGAATACCCAAGTGACGGACGGACGAGACGCAAACCCCGATCGAAGAGTGGCGATCAGCCAGACCTCAATCAATTTCCGGCAGAAGGGCGGGGACTTGGACATTGAAGCGCTTTACATTCCCTACAAAGATTTTACGAATCCAAATACTGTGAGTGTGACCGTATGACCGGGCCAATTCAAAGTCAGTCGAACGACTACACCCAAATCCTGAATGACTTAAACTCCGACGCGGAGCTGATCGACAAACCGAATTGGTTCAAGCGAATGATCGCCGGGATCGGTGACACGATTTCGACCTGGCTCAATGCGGCCGCAAACAACAACCTTCTCCGAACCGCTTTCACTCGCCGGGCCGTCCAAGACCTTCTGGAGCTGATCGACTACTTTTTGGCTCCGGCTTCCACTTCGAGTGGCACCCTTCTTTTTTATGTGAACCCGGCCGCGTCCTTGCCGATCACTTTCAACCCGTCGGACATGATCGCGCTCTTCCCGGGGTCTTCGGATAAAACCCAAAAGAGATTCGAGGCTCGGGTCAGCGTGACGATGAACGCTTTCTCGGAAACTTTCACCGCGAACGCTGGAACTGATCTTTTGACGGTGGCTCGGGATTATTTGACCGGGGAGCGGGTGCGAGTGAGTTCGGCCGGAACCCTGCCGGCGCCTTTGACCGCGGCGACGAATTATTACGCCATCCGAGTTTCGGCGACCACGATTCGGCTTGCAACGACCGTGGCGAATGCTTTCTCAAACACTTTTATCGACATCACCACGGCTGGAACCGGGATTCATACGATCACCCTCCATTCGTTCCGCGCCTCCGCTTTTCAGCAAACCTCCAAGGCCAATTTCATTACGGTCGGGACTTCAAACGGAACAGATATTTTTCAGCGCTACGAACTGCCCGATCTTTCGATCATCCAAGAGACTGTCGAGGTTGTGATCAATGGGGTGGGTTGGACAAGAGTCTCTTCGTTGATTAGTTCGATTTCGACGGACAAGCATTATCTTCTTCGCTACCGAACGAACGGGATCGCCTACGTCGAGTTTGGAAATGGAATCTACGGACAAATCCCGGGAGCCTTTGACGTGACCGCGAAATACGCGACCGGAGGCGGGAGTATTTCAAATATCTCCGGGCTCAATTCGATCACTTCCTACCTGGCCGCGCACGTCTCAATTCAGGGTGTGACGAACGCCACGAAAATGACCGGGGGCGGGGAAGCGGAAAGTATCGACAGTGGAAAGGTCGTCGGCCCGCTTCTCCTTAAATCAAAAGATCGTTTCGTTACTACGGAGGACGGCCGCGCCCTGGCGCTTAACTTCGGAGGGCTTACTCTGGTGAAGGTCAATCGGAACGCCTACGGTGCGGGGACGTGCCAAGTGCTTGCTGTTCCAAAGGGTGGCGGGTTCATGTCCACGCCGTTCAAAGGTTTGCTTGACACCTTTCTCACCGATCGAACGATTTTGGAATCAATCGACGTTCGGGTAGAGGATCACACCCTCCTGACGCAAAACCTGAATATCACCGTCACGCTCCAAACAGGTTTCATCCTGGCGAACGTTTCCCCTTTCGTGAGCCTCGCGGCCCGGCTTTCGACGACGGATGTCGGACAAGAGGTGAAAGATATTTTTTCCGAGAACGGGATTCTCGAAGCAATTTCTTTCATCAACGACAAATGGGGGTACAGTTTCACCTCCGCGAACTCCGTTGAAATTACGAATATCATCAACCGCTTCAAGGCCACCGACTTCGGACTGGACATCCAGCTTTCCGACATTCTTTCCGTGATCGACCAAATCACGGGCGTGGATTTTGTGACAATTAACTCCCCAAGTTTTCCTATCGTGGTGGGCGACAACGAACTCACGGTCGATGGGACTATGACGGTCGTCTAAATGCTTCCAGTACCGGCGAGGGATTTCACACCAAAGATTTTTAAGTCCACTCCGGACTTGCTGGCGCTCCAGGCCAAACTCGACAAGTTCAATCTCGGATGGAAAAAAGACGTCCTAACCTTCCTCCAGTTTTTCGATCCGGTGAAGGCTCCTTCGGTTATTCTGGACGAGCTGGGTTATTATTTCAACGCGGGAATTAAAGCAAGCGACAACGAGGACACCAAAAGGAAAAAGATCGCGCGGGCCGTGGCGACCCACAAAAAACTCGGAGAATGGGCGAACGATATAAAAATCCGGATCGACGACATCACCGGGCTGAACACGCTCCTTTTTAATGATATTGGCGGGGATCATTTCATTATTTGCGATGGTGGAACGACTCCACCCTTTGCCGCTTACTACTGGTCGGCAATCGGAAACGACGAGATCGACACGAACCTGGGGCCGACAATCGACGGTGGGGAGTCGGCCGGAAACGCCTGGAATGTTTTTATTGACTTCACGGCAAACATTTCCGCTCCCCAGCTTGCGGCTGTGATCGCAATTTTCGAAGAGGATTTCATTCCGGCTTACTTGGTGATACACTTGGGCTACGTCACGGGAATTGTTTTCAACGAACTGGCGGTGATTTAAAATGGAAATTGATAGACACCACAACTGGGCTTACGACGGCGGCGCTCCCGATATTCCTCATTTCGTCGGCGATAGATGGTACGGCCAGGACATCGTCCGAGACTTGCAATGGCTTGAGAACGAGACGCGTAGAATCACCGATATTTTAACGGCCGTCCCTGTTCTGTTTTCCGGTGGCCGCTTCGTCCAGGGAGTCGGCGACACTTTGGACACGGTTCAGACGATTGGCTATCACTACGCCGATATAAAAATCCCAGCTTCCTACGCATCTCTTCCACCGACAGTGACGACGGTTCAAAAACTTGTTCGCGTCCTGATGCCACCTCAGACCAATTTCCCGATCGCCTCCGCAACACTGGATGGTTCGACGGTCAATTATGTAAAACTTCTCTATGCCGAAACTTCGAGCCCGACCCGGGGACGAGCAAAAAAAGCTGGCACATACGTCTTCGCTGTTTTCCCTTCTTTCAGTTTGACCGTGGACGCCGTGGCGCCGGCCGGCCAAGAGATTCTTCTCGGAACGCTGATAGGAAATACTGGCGGGCCTTACACGATCACCTATGCGAATCCGCATGGAGATTCAACGGGAATCGTTTTTCATAACAATCAGATTTCAAACGACTCCGCGCACCATGCTAGACGCATGGCGCTACCCGGAAACTAAGAGAGGAAAAAATGGTATCACAGGCCAAGATTTTATTTGCAAATGATTCTCAAGGAACCGGGACTCCCGCGATTGTATCGCTTGGAACAAATTACCTTCTCTATACCTGTCCACCGGGGAAAGAGGTTCAAATGAGAATCAAAGCCGTAAACCGGAACTCATTTGTTTCGGCGAACGTTGCGGCTTTCATGTGGCTGTTTCAGGTGCGGGCCGGGTTCTCTCCGCCAAACTCTGACTCGATGATCTTCAACGATTTCATTCAACCGGATGGAAAGCCAATCGTCACTGACTGGCTTTATCTTGGGCCTGGTGATGAGATATGGACGAGGTTCGATTCGGCTTTTGCAATCGTTGGGATTATTGGCGACGGTTTTGAAATCACTCCGTAAGGAAACACCATGCAGATCCCATTAAAACAGCTCTTTGTTCAAAACTTCGCTTCGAGCGCATCGTTCACTGTTCCGCCCGGAGTTCGCACTCTCTATATTTCGGGAAGTGGCGGCGATGCAAACGAAAACGCATCCAATAACAATAGGGGTGGAAACTCAACCGTCGATACGAACGAATGGGTCGCGTTCGGCGCCGCTGTTCTTGATCAGAATAATAGGAAAGCGGCTTTCGCGGCCCAGGTTTCCAGTATGGTTCCATTTGACACTCAGGGAGCTGGATCGCTTGCTGTCGTCGTTGGCGCTGGCGTTGTCGGTGCGGCAAATGGCTGGGTCACAATCGCTTGGTACGCTTAAAGAGGTAGAAAATGGCTGAATCAAATATCAAGATTTACGGACTTGTGAAAGGCGGGAAAATGGAAAACAAGATCGTCGCTGATAAAAAGTTTTGCGACGAAAACCTTGTGGACAAGTACGACTACATCGTCGACATGACGAGCAAGACCGGCGAGATCGGCTGGACGTACAATCCTCAAACGAAAGAGTTTACCGCTCCGGCCTAATGGGAATCTCTGAACTCAGGTCAAAAGCCGTTGAAATCGTCGATGAAAAAACAAGACAAATTATCGCCCGCGGCTTTTCGTTCGATGGGAACCAGTTCAGCCTTTCGATCGAAGCTCAGAAAAACTTTCTCTGGATGTACGTTCTTTTTCTGCGCGGCGCTCTCTTGGACGGAACGAGCATAACAACCATGGACGACAATGCGTACCCTCTCCGGACTGCAAAGATGCTGGGATTTTTCGACTCGGCAAACAACGCAGTGGCGTTCGCCCTTTCATCCGGACGTGACCTGAAAGACAAAATCGTGAACTCAAACGACGAAAAGTTTCTCGAAACCTTTTACGATCCGAGGGAATAAAATATGGCAAGTCCTAGTCCCATTTTTTCAGCGGCCACTCTTGGGGCCATTCCTTCATCAGAGAAAGGCGCCGCCAGTGGCGTAGCAACTCTCGATCCTTCCGCGAAACTTCCGCTTGCCCAACTCCCGGCCCACAAGTCGTCTCACGCGAATGGTGGAAGTGATCCGCTGACGCCGGCTGACATCCTGGCGATCCCTGCCGCGGAAAAAGCGGCCGCGAACGGTGTCGCAACCCTGGGGGCTGATTCGAAAATCCCTTCGGCGCAAATACCGGCTATCGCAATCACGGATGTTTTCCCCGTGGCTTCCCAGGCCGCGATGCTTGCGCTCACCGCCCAGCGCGGCGATGTGGCCGTCCGGAGCGATATTTCCAAAACTTTTATTCTTTCGACGGATAGCCCGACGGTTCTCGCTGACTGGCTTGAAATCACGACGCCATTTCAGTTTGGCTACACCGCTGGAACGATCCCCATCGGAACAGGCCCAAATACTTTGTCGCCCCTCGCAGTGGGAGTTGCCGGCCAAACTCTCAAGTTTTTAGAAAGTGGTCTCCCTGGATGGGAAGACAAAGTCAATCTTGCAAGAGAGCTTATTCTCGACGAGGACTGGCTCGGTGACGCCGTTAGTAAATTGCGATGGCTGGATGCTGACTCGGGCACCGGTGTTTCCGATACCGAAGGAACTCTTGTCGATGCGAACCATCCAGGTGTTCTCCAGTTGGCTACCGGAACGACAAACGGTGGCGTGGCCGCCCGGACACTCATCGGTGTGACCTCCGGATCAGCGACAACCGGATTGAAGCTCGGCGGCGGGCGCCTTCTTTTCCGCTGGCGTGTTTACATCCCTTCCCTTGCGACGGTCACGAACGACTATCGGATTGATCTCGGGCTTGTGGCGAGTACGAACCTCACTCCTGATCAAGTCAAAATCCAGTACAGCCGCGCCACAAGTTTGAACTGGCTCCTGATCACCCAGGCCGCTGGAGTGGGAACGACGGTCGATACCGGAATCCCGGTCACGGCTGGAGGATGGATCACCGTCGGTGTTGAAGTGAATGCGGCCGGGACTTCGGTTCAAGCCTATGTGAACAATGTCGCCGTTGGTTCTCCTTCGACGACAAATATCCCGACGGCTTTTATCGCTCCGCACTGCCGGATCATCAAGGCTTCGGCCGCGGTCGTGAGCCACCTCTGCTACATCGACACCTTTTTTCTCTATCAACGATTTACAACGGCGAGGTAAAAAATGAACTACGCTGTCAGATTTTTAAGCCCGCATCCCGTCGAGGGACATAACTCCGACTGGCCCTGCGAACTCCAACCGCTCGGGGAAGGTACTACACTTCCAGAGGGGGAAGGATGGCAACTCATGACCCAAGCGGCCTACGAGTCGTATCTCGGAAGCCATTCCCGGTACGACACGGCTTTCCTTGTCGAGAGAAAACGCGACTTGGTCATGGTCGAAATCGACGCCAAGACTCGGGAAATGATTTCGCGCGGTTTTATTTTCGAGGAAAAAACGTTCTCTCTTTCGATCCAGGCCCAGCAAAATCTCCAAAACATCCAACTCACAATGATGGCGGGCTCGATCGGAGACGTCCCTTATCCCACCCTGGACAACCGGGACTATTTGCTGGAGCGGTCAAAGATGCCGGCTTTCGTCGCGGAGGCTTTTTATCAGCTGAACGCCGCGCTCCTTTCCGGAACCGCTCTCAAAGCCCAGGTGAACGCAATGACTCAACTATCCCAGCTCAACGCCTTCGTTGACCCAAGGACTTAAAAAATGGACAGCGTAAAAGTAAATCGCCCCTACACCTTCCAACTTTTCCTGGCCGATGCCTCGGGAGCCAAGTTCGGACAAACGGCGCCATTCCCCAAGATCACGATTCGCCGAGTCTCCGGAACGCCGGCCGTGATCGTGAACGCCGCAACCATGACGCAGGATGTCGTGGGCCGCTATATCTACGCCTGGACGCCTCCGGCGATCGGCCAGTACAGCGCGGAGTACGAATACGAATATCTGAGCGTTTCCCGTTTCGCCAATGACGAGATCGACGTTCAATCGGATGTCGTGGTCGAGGCTTCGGAACTCGTTGGAACGGTGGAGGAAAACTAAAATGTCGTGTGACGAAAACTGTTCCTGCGAAGTCGACTACTTGACGATCATCCAGGGCGAGGATCGAGTCCTGGCGCTCCGGGTGAAGCGGGCCAATGGCGCGAGTTTTGATTTAACCGGAGTCACGGAAATCACCGCCCGCTTTCTCAAAACGGACGCAACTACCCTGGAGATCAAACTTTCAGACGTGGGGGCTCCGATCGTGGTCACGGATGCGCCGGCCGGCCGGTTCACGGTGAGTATCACCGACGCGCAAAGCGCCCTGATCAATCGGAAGAGCGAGCCGGTAGACTTCACGGTCATTTTTGATTTCGGGACGACGCGCCGAATTGTCAATTATGTGAAAGGGCTCCTTGTAAAAAAACCCAGCATTGCGTAGGCACAAAATGAGCAAAGATGAAATCCCCGAGCATGAACTCACCCCACATTTTTTTCATAAAAGGCTGAAAGACCACGACGGTCAACTTGAAAGAGTGGAAAAAAAAGTCGGAATCAATGTCGATGGCGAGGAAAAAGGCGAGTTCGTGACGAAAGCCTATTTCCGCGAGTTCGTTCTTCCCGACATCAAAATTATTAAGGACGGGAACAACCGAACTCAACTCATGATCGGTGGAACAATTATCGCCGGGGCGCTTCTCCTCTGGCTCATGCACATGGGTATAATTCGAATAGGCTGAAAATGTTACTTGGTTTAAAAAAGTTTGTAGGGGAACCAAAAATGAAAACTTCTCAGAAGGGCCAAGGGCTCATCCACTCTTTCGAATCGTGCGCCGAGAAACGAGACGGGCTGATCTACCCCTACCGCGACATGGTGGGCGTGTGGACGATTGGCTGGGGCAATACCTGGTATCCGGACGGCCGGCGCGTTAGCCAAAACGATTCGCCGATCACCCAGGCCGAAGCCGATAAACTTTTCGAGCAAATCCTCTTGAAGTTCGAAGACGGGGTCAACTTCCTGGTGAAGTCTCCGATCAACCAAAACCAATTCGACGCCCTGGTGAGCTTCGCCTACAATGTGGGCCTGGACTTGAACCACAACGGAATCGCCGAAGGGCTCGGGGAGAGTACCCTTCTCCGGAAGGTGAACGAAAATCCCAGCGACGCCTCGATCCGTGTCGAGTTTATGAAATGGGACATGGGAATGGTGGACGGCCGGCTCGCGGAAATCGCTGGCTTGAGCCGGCGTCGCTCCATGGAAGCCGATCTTTATTTCTCGTAAGGAAAAATGATGGACACAAATACCCTGGTAAACACCACTCTCGATTCGATTCAGTCGGAATTATTGGCGACAATTTGGATGGCGATTAAGCCGCACATCCTTCCTGTCACTCTTCCGACGGTGACGATTATGATCATGGTCAGGGGTATCAAGATTTTTCTCGACCCTTACCTGAAATCTATCGGGGAGCGGAGAACAAAAACCATCTACCGATCTTCGGCGATTGTCTTCGGATGGCTTTGGCTTTGGGTGTGGCCCATGGTTCAAAATTATTTGGCTACGCTTGGAACCGGGTCGCCGTCCTGGAAGGTGACTCCATACCCGCTTCCAATTATCCTGGCCGGTGGGGTCTTCCTTGGGATTTTAAACATCCTGGCTTACGACTTTATAGTTCGTCCTTTTTATAATCGGTTCATCAAACGGGAGAAAAAATAATGGAAACGCTAAAAACTTTCCTCGGAGACTTGATCTTCACCAGCCCGCTCGTTGGCTCCTGGTGGATGGTTCTCCTTTCGTTCGTGGTTTCGAGCCTCATCATTTTCAATGCGTGGTTTCGGAAATATCCGATCGCCTGGGTCGAGCCGAAAGTCATGGCGCTGGAGCTTTGGGAGAAAACGAAAAAGTATTTCCCAAACGCCCTTTGGCAACAAGCTATTTTCGTGACGGTTTTCTTCTGGTCAAAAGAAGTTTGGGGCTGGGAGATTGCCACCGTCGTTTCCGCAATCGCCTTCGGCCTGGTCGGACACATGGGCGTTCCGCTTCTCATGGGCTGGTGCGCGGCGATGGGGTGCGTCTACGGGATTTTTTACAACCACTATCCGAACATTTGGATTTTGATCGTCACGCATGGATACCTGGCAACGATCCTTTTTTCTTTTACTCCGGAATCACTAACTCAGGGTGGGCGCGTTTGGCGTAGGGAATGAATTACGCGCTCGACTTCCCAAAAACAAAAAGACTTTTCGACATCTACCTCACCTTCCTTTTGAAGACGGGGAGCCTGACGAAAATCGAGGCGATGGAAACCTATGGAATCTCCGACAAAACCTTCGAACGAGACATCGCCGATCTCAAGCAATACCTCGGCGACCGGGTCAGGATCGACGCCGAACCGGACAGGATCGTCCTCGAGAGAAAAACTTGAAATCTTTCAAGGTTGGTTACTTGCGAATCAGGGGCGGTTCCTTCGATACGCGATCTATTTCATTATTCTTCTCCTTCTTGGGCATGGCGCTTGGAGCTTTGTTTTTTATCGGAATGCGAAAAAATCCGAAGCATATCAAAAAGAGACGGCGCGTCTGGCGGGAGTTCTGCAAGAGCGTGACGTTCTGGAAGCGAACTTCAAAAAAGAAAGGGCCGAATTGAAATCTGAACTGGCCGCGGCGAACAAAAAGAGGGTGGAAAGTGAAAAGCAATTTACGGAAGTCCTTTCTCATTATCAGTCTTCTAATCGGCTGGACGTTTTGCGAGGATACCAACAACGCCCAATCGGAAACGAAGTCCCCTTCACCCTCATCGAATAGGAAAGGGATTTTATTTTCCCCTCCCTACGACGTGATCGCCGCCTACCGCGTCGAGGCGTTTCCGAAACTGGAAAAGGCTTTTAATGAATTGACCTCGGAAAGCGCTGTCAAAGATAAGACGATTTTAAATCTCGAACTGAGCCTTTCGAACTCGGAAGGGAAAACGGAAGTGTGGAAAACCCTCCGCGCGGAGGACTTGAAAGAGTCGGCCAGGAGAGAGACGAAAGCGGCCTTCGTGTTCGGCTTGAGCGCCCTCGGGATAGGTGGCGGCGCGGCCCTCCTGATTGACGGATTGATCCGCAACGAGCCCGGAGTCGCCGTCCTGGGCGGCGTCCTTGCCCTGGGGAGCCTTGGGGCGGGCATAGTGATTCATTTGGACTTGTTCAAACCCCGTTTAATTAAATAGAGGGAAAGCCCCTCCCGCGGCCCGGATAGGACGGGTTTCACTTTTTTTCCCCAGCCCTTGCCATGTAGGTAAATAAAGACTAATATAGATATATAAAGAAAAGTAAAGAACCGGGGGATAAAATGAATAATGCCAAAGTGAGTATCGGTGATGAAATTGCGAAGTTTAATACGAGTAACGCCCTCCGTGTTATTCGTCAAATCGAAGATCAAATCAAAGTTTATCGCGCAGATATTGAAAGAGAAAACGGCACCTGGTTCATGGTTGTCGAACACGCTTCCGCTGAAATTGAAGTCGAACTATCAGAAGAAATGATCGCGGCCGTGGCTTCGATCTTCGAGGGAGTTTGAAAATGAAAGCAAAGACAAGCGTCTACAAAGTGCGATCCTTTTTCATTGAAAGACTTATTATTGCCAATTCCGAAACTGAGGCAAGAAAGATTTTTAAAAGTATGTTCGGGATTTCGCCGATTGCAGTCAAGTTCTATAAGGAGAAACGAAAATGAATTTTTACAAAATCCTTTCCGAGTCCGAAACGCCGGTGAAAAAATACCGGGAGCTTTGCCTCGTCCATCATCCGGACAAGGGAGGGAAAGCCGACGACTTTCGCGCCCTCCGAGACGCCTTCGAGAAAATTATTGAAGAGACGGCCGGCCGGGAAAAAGACAATGAGGAAACCAAATCGGCCGGATTCAAAACCCACACCCGCACGCACCGTGGCTGGAACTGGATGTTCGGTGAAGAGTTCGACACCGGCATTCCGGTCTTCCAGAATTACTTCACGAACCGGGAGTATCAAGGCTCGAACATTTTCCGCTTGTGGGCCTACCGCGAACACGACAAGGACGTTTTCTTCGCCACCTATAAACAGTGCCAGGACTACGGCGTCCAAATCCGCAAGGGCGCAAAAGGTATCCCGGTCTTTTACTTCGATCGAAAAAAGGTGAAGGACAAAAAGACCGGCGAGGACAAAATGATCTTCATCGCGAAGTGCTACTTCGTGTTCGGAGCCTCGCAAATGATTTACGAAACTGTCCCGGCCGTGATCCAAAAACGAATCGAATACTGCCGGCCGCTAATCGCGGCGGCTTGAGGGGAAAAATGAAACTGCTCACAACGACTGGAGAGATCAGGAAAATCGAAATGACATTCGCGGAGATTCAAAAAGCCGTGGGAGGTTATGTCCAGACCTTGAAGACGAACGGCGGGGGAATGCTTTTGATGAACGAGGATGGCCTTCCCCTGAGACTTCCGAAAAATCCTGCCAGCAATCTTTTTGGAGTTCTCCTGGTCGGCGATCTGGTTCTGCTGGAGGGGCCGGCCGAAGTTAAAAAAGTTATGGGGGGCTCGAAATGAAACATACACCCGGCCCTTGGCGTCTCGCTGGATACGACGGCGACCCGCGCCGCTATGTGATCGGCCCGGAAAACGAGCTTGTGGCCGACTGCTACGCCGCGACTCCGGAGGACTACGACCTTCCCAGGAACTACAAAGCGAACGCCCTCCTAATCTCCCAGGCGCCCGCGCTTCTGAATCTGGCCGGGATGGTTGCGGCCGGGAATACGGAAATCGCTTTCCTTGAAGGGATAGCGAAGTCGATTTTAAAAAAACTTGAGGTGAAAAAATGAAATCACAACACACGCCCGGGCCTTGGGAATGTTCTCATACGAGCAATTACGCGCACGACTACCGACTGCACCTTTCAAAAAGCAATATGCCGTTTGAAGGGAACGACACGGCTAGGGCGAACGCCCGGCTTATCGCCGCGGCTCCTGATCTGCTGGATACTTTGGAGAGGGCCATCGCCCGTTGGCCGGAGTTCGATTCGGACGCGGAGATCAGCGGGGCCGAACTGGTGGACTGGTTCGGAGCCTTCCGGGAGAATTGCAAAACGGCCGTGAATAAAGCACGGGGGCGATTATGAAAAGGGAAACGAAAGAACTCGTCGCCGTGATCGTTGGCTCGATCGCCTATGTCCTATCGCAAGCATTGCCCCTGATTTCTTACTACACAGGCTGGTTCAAATGAAAGACGAAACGGTCGATAAAATTATCAAGTACATCGCCGATCGAATCGAGCGCCACGGAAAGGACGAGTGCCGGAACACGCCGACCTACAACGGCGCTTTCCTGGCCGGGGAACGGCAAGTGATCGAGGACATCCTCGAAATTATGGGAGACGAAAACAAACGCCTGATGGAAAAACTAGGAGTGAAAAAATGAAAGCCCAAATCGAAATTGATCTGGAGAACGAAGCGTTTTGCGGCCCGAAGTGCGGCCAAGAGGTTGCGCGGATTCTCCGGGAACTGGCGAATTATCTCGCGGATGATCCTCGCTTTGTTTTCAATGGGGCGAAGGTACTGCGAGACGTGAACGGAAACAAAGTCGGATTTTATCGAGCCCAAGAATACCAGGGGAGGTAGCAAATGGCTAAATGGGAAACAGTCGGACAAATCGGAGTGGACGCGGGTCTTTGCTGGCTGGGCGATCCCTGTTACATCATGGGAAAGGACGCCGGAGAACAGCCCGCGAAAACCTGGTCGGAGTTTTGCGACGATCTGCACAAGAGAGAGAATCGCGGCGCGGCGCAGTGGAACTATAAGCATGGTCACGCCGGCCTGGGTGTGACGGTTACAACCGGATTCGGTGACGGTACTTACCCCGTCCAGGTGAAGCGAACCTCGGAAGGTCGAATCTCGGAAGTTAGAATCAAGTTTATTTAAAGGGGAAATCATGAAAACAGAAATTGCTCTTGATCCATTTTACGTCGATGGCGGGAACGGGAAATACTACCGGATCGAAAATGGAGTCCTGACTATCGACATCCCTCCGGCCTTTAAGCCCGGGAGGACGTATGTGCGGGAGTGGGGCGGGTCTGACTGGTCGCAGGTGATCATCCAGGACGAGGTCTTGGAGTTTCGCCTATTGCACGGGGCCATGAATGAGTACAGCTCGAAACGAGACTGGTACGATCACCCCGAGTCGAAGGGAGTCGAATCGTGAGTAGTACGCCCTTTCCTGAAATAGAAATCAGGATCGCGGAGAAAGCCCGCGAGATTCGACGAATCTACGAAAAAAAGAATATCGAGGCGGCTTTTATCCAGGCCGCGAGGGAAATCGTAGAACTCCAAATCATTATTCAGGACGCAAAAATTGCCCTTGGAGACTTGGAAAATATAGAAAAATCAAGTAAAATAAAGATGGAGGTTCAACATGGCTGAAAACGCAAAACGATCGCAAAAAATGGCCCTGAACTGCGAGATCGACAAAAAACTTCACGAGGCTATGGTGCTGGCAAAAGAACAGAAAAACGCACCCGGGCTCGGGAAGCAAGTCGAGTTCGCCGTCCGCGAATACCTTTTGAAGTATTTCGCAATCAAGGTCTAGGGGGAAGGAATGACAACCAACAATCCTTTCGGTGAAATGATCTCTTCGTACTCCCGCGCCCAGGCCATCGAGGATGGGGTGCTAGTGGACTTGACGGAGCGATCCAAAAAATACGGTTTCAAGTTTCCGATCGTTTGCACTGACACCCTGGCCGAAGGCGTTATGGGTAACGGAACAGATGAAGAGCGAAACAGGAGGCTTGAACATTTTCTCTTTCACGTCGCCGAAGTCATGAAGGCGAATAAAAATCTCCGGAGCGATCGGCTTTCCGGAACAGCGGAGGGGGTGAACTGGTGGATACACTGCGGCCCGGGTGACACGCCTGATCCGGTGCTGACGATTATGCTTCAAGGCGAGGACTAAAAAACAGGAGACAACCAATGCTTTATTTTATCGACATCGAAACGATCCCGAATCAAACGATCGACCCGGCGCTCGAGCCCGTGTTCGACCCTTCCGAAGTGAAGGTCGGGAATATCAAAGACCCGGAAAAGATCAATGCCAAAATCGCGGACGAAAAATGGAAGTTCGAAAAGGAACTCGACAAGGAAATGTCGCTCGATGGCGCTCTCTTCCAGGTCGTGGCTTTCGGCTACGCCATCGTCAATCCCCGAACACTTGAAGTTGAAAGGGAGGACGTAGTCTACGGCGCCAAGAGCGACGCGGCAATCCTCGCTTTCGTGGAAAATCTTTTCGGTGGGGAGAGTGACGGGGAAGACAAGATCGTCACCTGGAATGGGAAACGGTTCGATCTCCCGCAACTCCAGCGCCGGGGCTGGGTGAAAGGGAAACGAATTTTCCCCAGGTTCTACTACCCGGAAATCGTGAACCCGTATCAGGACAAAAAAAGTCTTGATCTCAAATACGTTTGGCACCCGGAGGGGAAAGACAGCCTGGAAAAATGCGCCCTCGCCCTGGGCATTCCGAGTCCGAAAACCACGCTCGACGGATCAAAAGTCTTCACCGCCTGGAAAGAGGGAAAGGAACGGGAAATCTGCGACTACTGCCAAGGCGACGTGCGAACCATGATCGAAGTCTACCGGAGGATCGTCCATGTTTAAACCCGCAACCAAAGAAAAACAAAAACTCCGTTTGGCGATCTCCGGCCCGCCTGGGACTGGGAAAACCTTTTCGGCGCTCCGAATCGCAACCGGCATGGGTGGAAAAATTGCCCTGGCCGACAGTGAGCATGAGAGCGCTTCGCTCTACGCCGACAAGTTCAAGTTCTATACGGCCTCGATCGACGCGCCCCATGCCATTTCAAGTTACATCGACGCGATCCGTGACGCGGAAAAGGCCGGGTACTCCGTCCTGATCATCGACAGCCTTTCCCATGCCTGGGAGTTCGTCCTCGGTGAAGTGGAAAAACTGGCGAAGGCGAAATACTCCGGCAACACCTACCGGGCCTGGGCCGAAGGGAACGCCCTCCAGGGAGAGTTATTCGAAGCGATCCTCGCCTCGAAACTTCATGTGATCTGTACGATGCGCTCCAAAATGGAATACTCCATGGAGGACGGCGCGAACGGAAAAAAGACCGTGAAGAAACTCGGAATGGCTCCGGTTCAAAGGAACGGCGCGGAGTACGAGTTCACAATGCAAATGGAGGGTATGCCCGGGCCTACCCACATTTTCACCATGACCAAAGACAGGACGGGAAAGTTTCAGGACAAGGAAATCGAATCGCCCGGCGAGGCTTTCGGAAAAGAGCTGATCGACTGGCTCAATGACGGGATCGATCCGGAAGAGAGGATGGAACAAGAGGCCGTCCCTCTCCGAAAGGACATTCTCGCTGAATACAAAAAGCTTGAAGCGCCCAGCGACGATCTGAAAATCTTTATCGACAATCTGAACGCCGAGCGAAACGGACAACTTCTGAAAGCGGCCTTAGTGAAAGTGAGGGCGCTCATCAAACGGCAAGAGGACAACAAGCCTATTTGATTCGGTCGAGGGAATACGAGGCTCCGGCCCGCCTGGAAGTGGCCGGGATTTTTCTTTAAGGGGGAAAAATATGGTTGAAATGTTTTACGTCGAAGAGAACAAAGAGCTGATTCACGATCAGGAGCAAATCGACAAGTGGAAAGAGCTTGTCCAAAATCTCGGGCTGGAGGGCCAAGCCGATCTTTCCAGGGAAGGACGGAACCCTATCCCGTTCATGAATATGGACACGATCACGGAAAGGGTTTATTCCGTCCTCTGTCCGATGAAAGTCGAGATCGAAAAATACGGAAAGACAGCCATCCCGGTTCAAGTCCTGGGCGCCGTGGCTCTCTGCAAGAAAGAGAGGTACTTCGAGAAAATCCAGATATGGTACGACGACAAAAGCCCTGATCCGGTTTGCGTCGGGCTCCTGGGAACGGAAAAGTTTTTGATCGGCAAATGGGGTGAAGAGGCCCTAGAGTTTTCCGTGCTGAAAGAGCGGGCCAAAAAATTAAAAAGGGAGCGCGACTTGATCGGATACCGGAACACACTCCGTCACTACCAGGGCTACATCGAAAACATCGACGCGGAAATCGAATCTCATTTCGGCTAGGGGGAAAAATATGTACACGCGACACTGGACGAAGGACGGAAACGAAATGATGGTCTGCCAGATGGACGACTTCCACCTGATGAACACGGTCAAAATGATTCTCCGAGAAATCGAAAAGGCAAAGGCCGTGACTGGAATGTCGGTCAAACTCAATTCGTTCGAACGAATCCTTTTCGATCTCGACGAAGAGAATCTCGCCGAGACGGCCGCGGAGGCGATAAAGGAACTCACGGAAAAACTTTATCCCTACCTGGCCGAGTGCGCCCTGCGTGGCTTGAGTATCGAAAAGGAACTCCAGGCGACTTTCGAGCGAACGGGAAAAGTCCGGATGCTGGAAATCGGATACCGGCGCGAGGCCATCCTCGACTGGAACGAAAAAATCGTCGAGAAGTTTTAAAATGAAAATTGAAGACTTCGAGCCCGGCGACGCTGTTCGGTACATTCCCGGTCACGCCAAAGGAAATCCTTCGCACCCTGATTGTGAGAATGGAATCGTGAGTTCTAAAAACGACGTGAATGTTTTCGTTCGCTACTTTGGGAAGTACGGACTGCGGCCGACGGGACAGGCGACGAGTCCAGGGGATCTGATCCTGACAGGAAAGGCCAAAAAAGATCCGGCCGCTTGAAGGCGTGGCGTTCAAATGCAACGGATCGAATGGGTGCCTTCAACACGGCCGAGTGCGAACCACGTTTCCCTATTTAAAAGGGGGTCGTCACTTGGGGGTTCTAAAATCGTGTTCACCGAGCGATCCCATGAATCGGTGACTGAAAGTTCAGACGGCGCGGCTCCGCTCTCTCAGGTAGGCCGCGCCGTCCATTAAAGGGGGAAATTATGTTTGATCGAATCACTAAAAATGAGATAACCGAAGTCACAAGGGAAGTGACGAAAAATGTTTCGATTGTCGAGAAGCGGGCACCAACCGATGAATCCGTTCGACTGCTCCAGGAAATGCAAGAGAAGGCGAAGGAATCAATCCTCGGCCACTGGGTGCTGGAGGACAACGTCTTCAAAGCGGAATGGTTCCGGATGGCTGATCCTCACGGTCTGGACGAGATACTTTCAATCCGTTATTTTCTAAACGGCATTGAGAGAAAAATTAAAGTTCGGCTCTGCTTGTACTCGGGAATGAATCATAACGAACTGCTCCGGATAACAACGGAAAAAGTTCGCATGGCAATTTGCGATGACATCGCCCGGCTTATTACCTATCAACTTTTTACAGAAAAAGGAAAAGAGATTCGAACTCTTTTAAATAGGGGGACTCATGCCTGAAAAATCTTATCTCGGTGACGGTGTTTACTGCCAGATAGATCACGGGAGAATTATTCTGACGACAGAAAATGGAATTGAGGTTCAAAACTCAATCGTTCTGGAGCCTGAAGTCTGTATTCGTTTGGCGAAAGAAATTGAAAAGTTCATGGGGGCAAAGTGAGTAGCGAAAAAGAGATTTTGTCACGCCTGGGCGATTGCGAGAAAAAAATCGCCTACCTGGAAGGAATCATCGAAGGGATGCGGAACCGGGCTCCGGCGAATCCGGTCGGGATGCTTTTCGGAATGATGTCCTCGGCTATGGTTCGCCGCGCGGAGATTGACCGGCACCGCTACGAGCTGTTTAAAATAAACCCGATCACCGCGTCCTTCGTGGACACCGATCCGAACACGCCCGCATTTTTTGACGAGACGCGCCTCACGGAGCAATTCAAAGGCATGGAGGGCTTCAAAGAGACACGCGACGGGGAAGAGATCGTCGTTTGGACAAAGGTCGTGAATGCCTTGATTTACGACGCCGTGGAAAAGGGACGATTTACGGAGGACAGCCCGGAAGTTAAATCTCTTCGGGAAGCGGTCAAGGGCGCTGGATAAATTAAAAAGTTTTTTTCATAGGAGGAAAAAATTATGGCTAGATTCGATCTGAACGAGTTTCAACTTTGCGGACACCTGACGCGCGATCCGGAGCTTTCTTATACGCCGAACAATGTGGCGGTTTGCAAGTTCTCGATCGCCTCGAATCGAGGGGAAGAGGTTTCCTATTTCGACGTGGTTTGCTGGGGGAAGGTTGCGGAGGCAATTTCTCAGTACGCCAAAAAGGGAAAGCAAGTGATCTGCACCGGGAACATGAAGCAAGAACGCTGGCTGGACAAGGACACCCAAAAAAACCGCTCCAAGGTCGTCATGAACGCCCGGGGAGTCCAGCTCATGGGCGGGCCGCGCGAGGATGGGGAGACGACGAACGGTAGCGCCCCAGGAGCGCGTCCGGCCGGCCGAAATACAGAAGTACCCCACCCGGGCCGAACAAACCCCGCCCCGCAAGCCCAGGCCGCAGGGAATCGGGCTCCGACGACTTCCCAGGGCGAACCTATTGAGTTTGACGGAATGGAAGACGACGAGTTGCCTTTCTAGGTTCCGGCCATGCTTTTCGATAGCAACGGCCATGTTCTGGTGCCGACGGACGAGAGCGCGGAAAAATATGTCGAGCGGCGAAAAGGAAAAGTTCTCCGGATGGTCGAGAAAGACCATTCGGAGCAACAACACCGAACGCTGTTCGATTATTTGAACTGGCTCTGGAAGTGGGGATTCATTTACGAATACCCCGATCCGGACACCTTCCGTGATCAAGTTTCCCTGGACATGGGCCATGTGAAGTACGGCCGCATTTACGTCGGGGTGAAGTACCTCGAAGAGCTTCTCGAAGAGGCAAAGACGGACGGAGGCTGGATCGAAAAGATCGAGGCGGCGTCCTGGTCGTTCCGGAAGTGCGACCACGAAAAGTTCAACGCGCTTTGCAAGCGGATCAACGACTGGGGCTGGGAACTCACCGGCGTGGACATCGACACCTTCCTGAAAAATAAGGACAAATACCTTGCCCACTACTGATCGTTTTGAAATCTTTCGACGTATCCGGAACTCGCTCACGCTGGAGGAAAAATATATCTATCCAGTGATCGACTGCCCGGATTTTTTAAGGAGGAAAGATGGTTCAGATTTTCTTTTACGAGGAGACACGGCTCCAGTCCTACCTCCGGAAAACAATTTATACGGAAGTGAGCATGGACAGCTTCCGGCCGGCGAAGGTCAAGAACTACGTTCGGGTGTCGTGCCTGATCCCGAATGAAAACCCGAAGCGTCTTCCGTATCAGGGCTATTCCTTGGAGCATAAAGAGGGCGGGGAAGTGATGGGCTTCGTCTTGACCGTGAACGAAAAGGACGCGGAACAGTACGACGCCTGGGAGGATGGCTACGAGCGCCGAGAGATTGCGAAGGGACTCCAGGCTTTTATTTTTAAGGGAGGACAAAAATGGAATGTGCCGAACCAAAAGAAAGTTATTCGGTGACAATGGGATTCATGGACAAGGGGGAGCTAGTGAACAAGAGAATGGCGATCGACGGACAGCTCATGTTCGGCCATGTCCCGCTTGATTTCGAGATTCAAAAGGCCGAAAAAAAACGAGACGATGGGATCAAACGGGCCGCTGATCACGCCGGAAAAGAATGGACGGAAGGGGCTTTCGAGATATTGAAACAATTTCTCCGTGGCTGGCCCGCCGACAATCTCTTCATGGGCGAGGACGTTCGGTTCTATGCGGATCGGCTCGGATATTCGAAGCCTCCGCACCTCCGGGCCTGGGGCGCTGTCCTGGTACGCGCGGCCCGGGAAGGTTTTATTCTGAACGCCGGATCTGACAAGGTGAAAGACCCGAACGGGCACAGGGGTTTTGCAACACGCTGGAGGAAAAATAATGGGTGACGTTGGCGAAGATTATCGGGCGCTCGATCAATTTAAAAAGGATCGACACGCCCAGTGGAAAGAACTCAATATGAAGGCGATCGAGAAGAGCGGGCTCAAATACGAGGTGAAAAATCTCGGTGAGTCGGTTCTCTTTCGCCTGGAAGGAAAGCCCAAGGCCGATTTCTTTCCAAGCACTGGACGATGGCGGGTCGCCGGCCGGGCTAAAACCTACCGGGGCGGGGCGATCTCATTTCTGACTTGGTACGCAAATCAAAAAGTTTCTTAAAAACAAAGGGGGAAAAATGGCCGACACGGTGCAAGTAGTTACGCTTATCAAGACTGAGCTTTCGAGAAGAGGAAAGGGAGAGCCGAACGACCCGGTGAGAATTGTCACCGAATACTGGACGATGGAAGGTGAAAAGGTTACCGAGATCGATCCGTGCCCGAAAGAACCGATCAAGCAAAATAACAGGGGAGAACTCTACGCTTCGATGACGAAAAACTTTTTCAATGAGTTTGTCCAAGAATACCTGGAAGAGCATCGAAAAACTTTCAATGAAAAAGACTTGCACGATTTAGATCGGGGGATCAAAGAACAGAACGGAGTTCTGTCTTTTCAAAAGCATTTCAATGAAATGTACTTCCCTGGTTAGATGTTCCACGGAAAACGGTGCCGTATGAAACAAGCCCCTAGACCAACCAAACGCGATCCCTTCCCCGAAGAAAACGCCTTCGCCTCCGGAGTCCTGGCCGGCTTCCTTGTGGCGCGTGGTTCCTGGACTGGAGATTCGGAGAAAGGAATCTTCGCCGTGAAGGTTTCGGAAGAGGACATCGGATGGGTGAAAGCGGCCGAAGAAAGATTCGGCGGGGATACCTACGGCCCTTACTTCCACCGTGGGAAAAAATACTTTTACTGGAAGGTGCAGGGCTGGGTGCTGGCCTCGAACATCCATTATTTCAATGTCACCCTTCCACCGTTCGGAGTGGCCCGCCGTCGCTTCGGTGAATGGCGAAAAAAGTATTCGGGAAAGAATCTCGGAATCAAAAAAGGAAAAAATGTCTTGTGAGTGCATCAAGAAAATCGAGGGAGAGTTTTATAAAAAAGGCTTTCCCGGGGAACTCCACGTCGCTATGACTGGAGACAAAATCTATCCGGCGATCGAGTTCTTGAAGCGAGTCAAGAGAAAGCCCAGGCCGGTCTACATTCTTCCCACTTACTGCCCATTTTGCGGAAAACCATACGAGGAAACAAATGACACTGGAAAACCCGAAGCGACTTGATTTTTCTTTTAACTGGAATAACAAACTCGACTGTTCCTGCTTCACTACGATACGGCGACATAACCCGGAAAAATATAAACCGGATGTGGTTTTTGAAATCTTCCTGAAAGAGCAAATGAAGGGAAGGGGATACGTTGTCCGGGTGAAAACATTTCGCCTTGAACTGCTGGATGATTTCGAGGCGTTCCTCGATACGGGGTACTCCTCGGAGGAAACCTTGGGGATCATCCATAAAATGTATCCGGACGCTACGCTCGAAACTCTTTTTGATCTGGTTTTAATTAAGAGGCTGAAAGAATGGAAACCGTAAAGCCCTTTTATCTCCAGGGTACGGACGGCCCAATGACACCGGAGACGATTACGGCGCTCAAGGCCGTGGCCTGGGTAGACTGTTTCCTGATCCTGGCCATCGTTTTTATTTTCGTTTTCAAGAGGGAGCTTTTTAAATGAATCAGATTTACTTGGATCAAGACCAAATGATTTTCAAGTTTCGCTACGATCCGCAAATCGTAGAGGATATAAAAATCTCGATCCGTGGGCGAAGGTGGGATCCGGCTTTGAAAGTTTGGACGGCGCCGGCCGCAAAGGTCGACGACAAAATCCTTGAGCGTTTCCGGAAAGCCTATGGGTTCATGGTGGATAAGAAAATCGGGCTCCCACCCGCTGTCCTGCCCAAAGTACCTCCGCAAATTAAAACCGATTATAAGCTACCGCCCGGAGTGGTGAAGGGGACTCTACGCGAATACCAGCTCGCCGGAGTCGAGTACGCCCTCAACCATCCCAAGTGCTTGATCGCTGACGAAATGGGAACGGGAAAGACCCTGCAAAGTCTCGCGGCCGTAACCGCCTCCGATTCTTTTCCGGCCCTGGTGATCTGTCCGGCGAGCCTCAAATACAACTGGCAACGAGAAATAAATAAATGGATCGAAGGAAAATCGGTTCGGATTCTTTCGTCGGGTGACTCAATATGGGAGCTGGTTCCGTTTGATTTTCACGTCGTGAACTACGACATCCTGGGAAAAATAAACTTTGCGAACATTCAATTTAAATCGGTGATCTGTGACGAAAGCCATTATTTGAAATCAGCTTCCACCCTCCGAAGTGACAACGTTCAAAAGATTTTGAAGGGGGTCGAGCGGGCGATTTTCCTTTCGGGAACTCCGATCCTGAATCGTCCTTCGGAGCTGGTGAACCAATTAAAACTTCTCGGAGTGCTGGACAAGTTCGGCGGCTACTGGAAGTTCGTTCGGAGGTATTGCCGGGCCTACCATTCGAACTACGGGATCAACACGGACGGGGCCGCAAACCTGGACGAGCTATCCATCCGTCTCAAAACCATCGTAATGATCCGAAGAGAAAAATCCGAAGTGGTGAAAGAACTCCCCGAGAAAATCCGAAGCGACATCGAAGTCGAGATCGACAATATGAGGGAGTATAAATCGGCAGAGGACGACATTGTCGAGTTCATCCGAAGAGAGAAAGGCGACGCCGCCAGCGCCCGGGCCGCGGCCGCTGAAACACTTGTCCGGATTGAAAAACTCAAACAGCTTTCGACAAAGGGAAAGATGAAAGCGGCCGTGACCTGGCTCGAAGATTTTATCGAGACTGGGAAAAAGATCGTGGTCTTCGTGACGCATACCGACGCCGCCCGGGAGCTTGCGGCCAAGTTCAACTGGCCGAAAATCATCGGAGAGACGCCGGCCGAAGAAAGACAACGCGCCGTCGATCGCTTCCAGGATGATCCGGATTTAAAAGGGATCGTTCTCAATATCAAGGCCGGAGGCGTGGGGCTAACCCTTACGGCCGCAAGTGACACGCTCTTCCTCGAGCTGGGATGGAGCGCCGGAGAAATGGATCAAGCGGAGGATCGAACGCACCGCATCGGTCAAATTAACAGTGTGACGTGCCATTATTTTTTAGGGAAAGGAACCATCGACGAAACGATCTACGCCTTGATTGAAAGCAAGCGTGGGGTTTATCGTGAGGCGATGGGAGAGAAAATCACGGTCAAGACTTCGAAAAGTATCTTTTCGGACTTGGTTCGTGGAATGGGGGGAAAGGATGATTTTGACGGACTGGACGAAGTCGATTACAATTAAAATCGGTTGTCACTTTTTTCCTCCTTGATGCCCTGGGACTGATCCTCCCAGGGCGTTTTTTTTAAATAAGAGAGAGGGAAAAAATGACGAGAATCAACAAAGAGATCACGCGGGAAGCCTTCCTTCCCAACACAACCCAAGTACCAAACGTCATTCTTGACTGGATGATGGCAGAGCTTTCCGGAGCTGAATTCAAAGTCCTGATGTTTTTTGTCAGGCAACGATACGGATTTAATTTCTTCACGGGAAGTTTTCAATACTCGATCGGTGAGATCATGGAGGGAGTCACGAGACAGTTCGTGAACGAATCCGGAGAGAAGGAAATCAAAAAGGTATGCGCTGGAACGGGTCTTAAAAAGGACGCCGTGCTGGGCGCCCTGGAGTCCTTGGCGGGCGACGGAGCAATCAAAATTGTCGCCAGAGGGAACCGAAAACAGGTGAACACCTACCAGCTTGGGATGTTCGACCTAGTCGGAAAAAACGACAAGGGCTTGTCGGAAAAACCGCATAGCCCTAGTCGGAAAAATCGACAAGAGCTTGTCGGAAAAAACGACAACCCCTTGTCGGAAAAACCGACACTCTTAGGAAACCAAGGGGAAACCAATAGAAACCAAGAGGAAATAGGATGCGCCCAGGAGAGCGCACACCCGACTTCCCCTGAACCGCCTTTCGAGGATCAGGCCAGCTTTCCAGGCTTCGAAGAGAGAGAAGCGCCCCCCCCTGTTTCGGACAGCCCCCCCCCGAACAAAAAGACGCCGGGCCAGCAAGTGGTTTCTTTTTACTGGGATCGTCACGTTTCCGAAACGACCCGAAAGCCATTGATAGATTTCTCGGCCGAAGTCAGAATAGCCGAGCGCGTGATGAAAAAATACTCGCTGTCGGCTGAGGACTTGTTTTCAATGCTCGATCTTTTTTTCAAGGACGCCTATCAAGCCAAGCGGGGTTATAAGCTAAACTATTTTTATTCCTCGCTGAACGAATATAATTTGAAACGGGAAGGCGTTAGCTACGCCGCGACCTCCGGAAAAGATATTGCTCGGCGCGTGGCTGAGAAGCGGCGCCAGGCTCGGGAAACTCAAAATGGATAAAGACGAACTCATTTCTGAATCTGTCCGGAGACTCTTCGCCTCCCGTGACAAAGTGCCTTCGGAAGAGGTGCTAGAAGTTTTTTGCGAAGAGCTGGACGGGTACGACCCGCGCGACATCGTGAAGGCGATCAAGAGGGCCATCCGTTCGGGTGGGCCTTTCATTGCCGATGTCGAAAAAATAATTGATTTTATCGAAGAGGAAAGGGGCCGGCCCAGGACACCCCAGGAGGTCTTTCAAGAAAAGAAAATGTTTTTGGCGAGAATGGCTATCGAGAATGGAGTCGAGATTCAAGGACTCGAATCCGAAATAAAAAAACTTAAAGGGGAAAACAATGTCAGGAAACTTACTCAATCAGACGCTGGGCAAAATACTTCCAAAGGGGAATGAAGGCGAGGACGCAATGGCGATCCTCGGACGAATTATTAAGGAACGATTTAAGCCGGCCGGGGTGAACTGCGATCGTTGCGGTTCGGAACATTTCCTCTGGATCGGTGAAGACAAAGAAGAATACGACAATGAAACCAATCGCCACATCCAATATGTGAAAGGGAAGCCGGTTAAATGCCTGGTCTGCTCCTCCAGAATGACCGATCTCCTTTGCGAATACGATCGGCTGATGATGCTCGACCGGATCGCCCGCCGACCGCAGGGGAAAAAAGAACTGGAGGAGAATTATAAATACGTCATTGAGAAAGCCAAAACCCAGTACGACAAGCACCGGAAGTTTTTCGACGGGCTCCTGGAGAAATACAAGTTCAGCCTGAGTGATTTTTATCGAAGCATGGAGCAACGCGAACGCGCGTATTGACAGTACAGGAAATTGTAGTAAAATAAAGGGAATGAATCTTTATCTCGGGATCGACAACGGTGTGACCGGGAGCTACGCGCTCTTGGATGAAAAGGGTATCGTCCTCTTCCACGGAAAGATGCCAACCAAATCCGAGCTGAGTTACACCAAGGCCAAGCAAAATATCACCCGGCTCGATTATCCGAAATGGTTAATTTTGCTTCATCGTTTCGAGAATGAAACGGAGGCGGGTTCTAGGATCGTTGCGACGATTGAAAGGCCGATGGTGAATCCGATGCGCTTCAAAGCGAGTGTGTCGGCTGTTCGCTGTCTTGAGGCTGTTCTCATTGGCTTGGAATGTATCCGGGCCACGATCATTTATCTGGACTCGAAAGCCTGGCAACGCGATATGCTCCCGAAGGGGATCGAAAAAGACGAACTCAAGGTGGCGTCCTTCCAGGTTGCCAGCCGGCTTTTTCCGAAACAGGAAACCATAACAAAAGATATTTCAGACTCAATTTTGATGGCCGAATGGTCTAGGAGAAAAAATCTATGAACGACAAAGAGCGCTTAGAAGTTGCCGGCAAACTTGTCCAGAAATCCCATCTCTTGAAGGATCAAAAGAAATCTATTTCGGAGGACATCAAGGGAACCGAAACTCAAATGGAGACGGCAATAATCGATCAGGACGAAAATGTCGACCTGCGAAAGCTCCTGTCGAAAGCCAAAAAGAAAATGGGGGAGCGTTCCGAATTGAGTAAGGAACTCATCCTTGTGAATCAGGCGCTTGAACAGGTGATCCTTGGGAAAGGCGACTTCGATAAAAGCCAGATCGACTTCTCCGATCTTGAGGACGAGATCGAAGACATGGACGAAGAGGACGAAGTCCTGAATGCAAAGGCGTAAACCGGGAATCCCAAACCGTGAAGTCAAACTAGAATACCTTCTCAGAAAACAAAAAGGACTCTGCGCTATAAATCTCCGGCAAGGTATTTATTTCAAGCTTTCTAACTCGACCAAGATTGATCTTCACCACGCCCGGATGCACAATACAGACGTGAATAATTTCAAGTATCCGGACGTTGTCCATAGCCCTTTTGTTCTTGAGGCCGTGGATCACGACGCGCACATGAACCCGAGAGGAAAGGTTCGGACGTTCGGGGACTACCGGGCACACCGTCTCCAAGTTTTCCTTACGCGCCCGCACCACTCAAAGATTTTGGAATGGACTCGAAACCCCGTGGGGAATATGCTCGGATGAAAAACTTCATGCCCGATCCGCTCTTCCAGCGGAGCCGCATACTTTACGCAATGCAGAACACTGAACGCAATAAGAAAAAACGAAAAGAGCATCGGTGCTTCCTTTTCATGGTCGTGTTCTTTTTCGTGCTGTTATTCGCGGGGAGCCTTTTCCCGATTACGAAAAAGGAACTTGGAAACGTTGTCTCGGACTCCGACCTGGCCTACAAAGAAATGTCCGACGCCCAGGTCATGCGCTTCTTGAAACAATTTCCCAGGAACCGAATGACGGAGGCTCAAGCCTCCTTTATCAATTCGACTTGCCGAAAGGAAAATGTCGGGGTGATATGGGCCTTCTCGCGGGTTCAGAATGAGCAAGGGCTCGTAGTCAATTTTGAAAACTTCAAGTACGAGTGGAAGATCGAAAGACTTTTTTCCTACGGCCTGGATATTTACGACAAGACGACCGGGACTTATCCCTATGTGGGATTCTCGAATCAGGTCACGGCCGCGGTTCACCGCATGAGAGAGTTCGCCGACGAATGGCGATCGGGGACGGCCGCTTACGTCGAGGGCTGGGGCGATGTCGTTTGCGCGAACGCCGCCACCTATTCCCTCCACCGCTACAACTGCGTGTGGGGTGCGGCAAGTAACTGGGGAGTTTATAATATCGGCAATGAGCTTTTCGTCATTATCCTCCGTGATTTTCAAAAACGCTGGCTTTCAATCACGGAAGCAAAATCAAGACTTCTAGGAGGTTTTTCATGAAGTCATTTTTAATTGCTCTCGTCACTCTTTTCGCGGCTCTCTCCGCACAAGGCTTGACGAGATTCGCTGGGCCGCAAGGTTCGACGATTCAGATCGACCGCCCGGCTTACGCCTATGGTGCGATCAATCCGTCCAACTCCGAATGGAGCGGCGGGGCCGTATGGGTCAAGGCTGGGAACTACAAAGTTACTCACGTCTATTCCCCTTACGTCCAACATTCCAAAGGCTGGTCTTGGATCGAAGGATTCAAGAAAAACGCTGACGGCACCTGGTCGACCGATCAGGACTCAATCGGTTATCAGGGAATGGCTTCCCTGGCTGAACCCAACAAGCGGGAAACCGTTATCACGGGCGCGGCGATCTTTCCGAACGAAAAAGTTACATTCACGGGCTTCTGGCCTCAGTGGGTGGGAATTGAAATCGACGGCAAGACCTACGAGTTCTTTTACGGAAACGGAACCGCTGGAGCCAAGCTACAATAATCCCCGAACGAGAGAGAGTTCGAGAGTACAGAAAGGGGCGCATGAGCGCCCTTTTTTGTTTTATGGGATATTGAAGTTTCCACAGAAATCTTGTAAAATAAAGGAAATCAAAAATGCTTTCTTGTACGAAAAAATACTCCGACATTCCCTTTGCCCACCGACAGCCGAAGCATGACGGCCATTGTCGTTTGATCCACGGGCACAACTGGGCGTTTGAGTTTGAGTTCACGGCCGAAGTGACGGACGAAAATGGTTTCGTCGCTGACTTCGGAAAACTTAAAGACCTGAAAGAGTGGGTGAACCGTTTCGATCACGCGCTTGCCCTGAATGAAAACGACCCGCTCGTCGACTTTCTTCAAAAATTAGATAGGCCCATCGGTGTGATTGCGAAAATCATTACTGTTCCGGATGCCTCTTGCGAGGGGCTCGCCCAGCTTGCTTACGCCGTCGCCTCCGGAATTGTCGAGAGTGTGACTCAGAAGCGGGCGAAAGTTTCCAGGGTGACGATTTACGAAGACTCCAAGAACTCGGCAACTTATATTCCATGACGCCAACCTATCCGATTTACGAACATTTCAAATCCTTTCAGGGTGAAGGCGTCTATATGGGCCAGCCTTCTTTTTTTATTCGGACGATGGGCTGTCCGGTCGGGTGCGAGTGGTGCGACTCGGCCGGAACCTGGAAACCGGAACACGCTCCAAAAGATTTACAGCGCATGACGACCGCGGAGCTTGTGAGCCTGATCGAGCAAAGCGAATGTCGCCGGGTGATCGTGACGGGCGGGGAGCCGGCCATCCATGACTGGCGTCCTCTCCTTGAGGCTTCCCGGGCCGCGCTTCCCAGTGTTCTTTTCCACATGGAGACATCCGGAGCTTTCCAGATCAAGGGGGAGTTCGACTGGATCACCCTTTCGCCGAAATGGAAAAAGACTCCGATCGTCGAGACTTGGAATCAGGCAAGCGAAATAAAAATCATCGTGGACAAAGTCGGGGCCGTGAAAGAGTGGCTAGATTTTATTGCCGACAATTTCGCTCTACCGATCCATTCCAATCATCCCGATCTTCCGATATGGCTTCACCCTGAATGGACTCAGCGGGCCAACTGGGAAATCCTGGAAGAGATCGTCACGGCGATCAAGACATCCGATCAAAACATTTACGATCTCCGGGCCGGCTACCAGCTTCACAAACTTTTCCAGGCCGACAATCTCGACCCGAACGCTCGTCCCGTGGTGCCGGTGTATGGCTGAAAAGATTTTCCTTTCCTGGGAAGAGGTTCGGACTCTCATCAAGCGCCGGATACCCCAAGGGCTTCGCGTCCATGGTGTTCCGCGTGGCGGGGCGATCGTAGCGGAGATTTACGGCGGGAACGTTCCGGTGCATGAGGCGCAAGCCCTGGTCGACGATCTTGTGGACTCGGGAGTAACCCGCGACCGATGGTCTAAAAAATATCCAAATAAGCCCATGCACGTTCTGATTGATAAACAAGAGGACGAGGCCTTCAAAAACAAGTGGGTCGTCTTCCCCTGGGAAGTAACCGAAGAGGGTGACAAATCCATTTCGGAAAACGTCGTTAGGGTGCTTGAATACTTGGGAGAGGATGCGGGCCGGGAAGGTCTTCAAGAGACACCGGCCCGCTATATAAAGTTTTTGGAAGAGTTCACTTCGCCGGAAGATTTCAAAATGACAACCTTCGACGGAGAGAGTTACGACGAAATGGTCGTTCAGTCCGGCATCCCGTTCTTTTCCCTTTGCGAACACCACATGGTTCCGTTCTTCGGGACGGCCGCTGTCGCCTACATCCCAGGGAAAAAGATTGTCGGGCTTTCCAAACTGGCGCGGACGGTGGAATGGTTCTCGCGCCGCCTCCAGAATCAGGAGCGCATCACCCAACAGATCGCCCATAAAATCCAAGAGACGCTTTCGCCCCTGGGTGTGGCCGTGGTGATCCGGGCTCGGCACCTCTGCATGGAAATGAGAGGCGTCAAGAAACACGACACCTGGACAACGACTTCAAAACTGATGGGCCGATTCAAAGAGAGCGCCGAGGCCCGGGCCGAGTTCTTCAAAATCATAGAAGGGGATATGCGATGAGCGCTTTAATTATTCTTTCGGGTGGAATGGATTCGGTGACGTGCCTGCACCATCACAAGCAAGCGGGGATCACCCACGCCCTCAATTTCGACTACGGCTCGAAGCACAACGCCATGGAGCAAGAAAAGGCCCGGGTGAACTGCGACAAGCTGGGGATCGACTTCAAAATCATTTCACTGGATTTCATCGGTAAGTATTTCAAATCCGATCTCCTGAAAAGCGGCGACGATGTTCCGGAAGGACACTACGCCGAAGAAAGCATGAAGCGCACCGTCGTCCCTTTCCGAAACGCCATCATGCTTTCGATCGCCACCGGCTACGCCGAGAGCTTGAAACTCGATCGGGTCTACATTGCCAACCACGCTGGCGACCACACGATCTATCCGGACTGCCGGCTGGACTTCGTGAAGGCGTTCGGCGATTCGATGAAGCTCGGAACCTGGGCAGGGGTGAGCTTGATCGCCCCGTATACCCTTTTGACCAAGCGGCAGATCGCCGAGATCGGAAAACAAATCGGAGTGGACTACGCCGAGACTTACACCTGCTACCGGGGCGGCTTGAAGCACTGCGGGAAGTGCGGATCCTGTACGGAGAGGAAAGAGGCACTTTTCGGATTCGATCCCACCCAATACGAAGCCTGAACGGATGGGCTTGCGGAGTGAAACTTTATTTTGCCGGCCTTACCCTCCCAACCTGGGAACGAAATAAAAGGCTTTCGCCGAGTATTCTTTTAAGCTATGTCGAAAAAAACAAAATCCTCCGGTTCTTCGAAAAGACCAAAGAGAAAATCTTTCTCGACTCCGGAGCGTTCACCGCGTTTAACTCGGGCAAGGAAATCAATATCGACGAGTACGCCGATTTCATTAAGAAGCACCGAGCCCGCCTCGATGTCGCCGCGACGCTTGACTCAATCGGAGATTACCAAAAAACTGCTGAGAATACTTCGTCCCTTGAAAAAAAAGGATGCGAGGTTCTTCCAGTCTTTCATTTCGGCTCTCCGCTATCTGAACTCGAAAGGCTTGTTAGAAAATACGATTACATCGCTCTCGGAGGACTCGTCCCGCTTGCGCTCCGCGTTAAGCGCCTTCGAGGTTGGCTCGATCTCTGTTTTTCAAAGATCGGAGGAAAAGTCCGAGTCCACGGGTTCGGGATCAATGCCTTCTGGGCGTGGCGCCGATACCCCTTCTACTCCGTGGACGCCACGTCCTGGGTACAGTGGGGGGCTTTCAAACGCGCCGTTGTCTTCGAGGGACTTCTCAGGGGCTTCCGCATCGTGAGTAAAGCCGACCGAGAACTCAAGTCCATGATCTGTTACGACGACTCCGGGGAATCGCTGGAGGATTTCAATATCGCCTCCTACCACAAAGCGGCCGGCGCAATCACTGAACTGTGGGAAAAAAAGGGGATCAAATGGCCGTAGTCTTCGACCCGAAAAAACTCAAAGTCGTCCCGATCGGGGAAGTCCTTCCCAACCCCTGGAACCCGAAGCCAGGCGCCCGGAAGTCCAAAGAGTTCCAAGAGGTCAAGAAATCCATCAAGGACAAGGGCCTTCGCCTTCCGATCATCGTTCGGGAAAAAGGAAATGGCTACGAGATCGTGGACGGGGAACAGCGCTTCACCGCGGCCCAGGACTTGGGATTCAAAGAGGTCGTCGTCTACAACGAGGGAAAGCTCTCCGATCAGCAAGCGAAAGAACTCACGATCGCTTTCCAGACTCAGGTGCCGTTTTCCGAGTACGACCTCGGTCGCTTGGTCAAAGAACTGTCCACGAAGTACGAGCACTACCAGCTTCCATATTCCAAAGAAAAGGTTGCGGAGCTGGTGGGACTGGTGGACTTCTCCTGGAACGAATACGTCACAAACTTCCTCGAGATCGACGACAAGAACGCCAAGGCCCACGAAACCGTCTTCCGCGCCACCAAAGAGGAAATCGAAAAGATCAGGGACACAATCGGGATCAAGGCTGAGAAAAAGGGGGAGATCGTGAAGATCAACCGCATCCTCCGATTCCGGCTGGAGCGAACTACTCAGGAGCGCTTGGAAAAGGTTCTCAAAGGAATTATGCTTAAAAAGGGTACGAGAGATCCGAATGCGGCTTTCCTCGCCCTGCTGGACGGTGTGAAATGAAAACTCGAAGACTTGGAAAAATTATTATCTCCGACGCCTTCTGGAGAGATGGCTATCAAGACCTGGCCTACGTCACCAAGGGGTGTGCGATTCTCCGGGCCGAACACCGGCTCGACCTGGGCGCAATCGAGTACATCGCCTACCATCCGGACTTCGACGAAATCACGATAGGGGAGATCGTTCCGGAGTACGTCGCTCAGTTCACGGCCCAGGAATCGGGGAACCCGACGATCAAATGGATTCGGCAATGAAAACAGAAAGCGAAATCTACCTCGAAATCGAAAAATGTCCTGGCCTACTTGGAGGGCCGGAGACATGGTTCGTTACCTTCCGCGGGGCCTGGGCTACTTCCCGCTTCCTCCTGGTGGCGCTGGTGAAGGGCTGGCTCTCTTGGAGGCGATGCGTTCGGGAAATTGAAAGGGAGAGAGTCGGGCGGCTTAAACGGATTCTTTCAAGCTGGGTAAAGACAATGCCCGCTTCTGGACGGCCACAATGAAATACTCCCCGGAAACCGTCAAAACGATCTGCGATCACATCCTGATCGGCCTGTCTCAGAAGGACGCCGCGCTCATGGCCGGCATTTCGGAATCAGTTTTCTACCTGTGGAAATCCCAAGCGGAGGCCGGCGACCCTGAAAAATTGGAGTTTTTGGAGTCTCTAAAAAAGGCCGAGGCTCAATTAAAAGCCTCCTCACTCATGGAGATCACCAAACAGGGGAAAGAGAACAAGAGCTGGCAAGCGATCGCCTGGATTTTAGAGCGCAAGTTTCCCAAAGAGTTTGGCCGCTGGGATCGCACAAGTCTTGAAATCGTGGACAATGCTACTTTGAGCGAAACCGATGAATACACGAAAGAAGAACTCTCGGAGCTTTGGGCCATCGACAAGGCAAGGCGAAACCGGGAAAAAACTCCCGCGTAAACCCACATCGGAGTGGCTTGCAAAATGGGCTTGTGAACAGAGCTACTACGAGTTCTTCCTCCAGGCCTGGGTAATTCTTGAGCCAGAAACAAAGTTCGTCGATAACTGGCACGTCAAATACCTTTGCGATGAACTGCAAGAGATCGTCGAGCGCATAGGCGCCGGCGAGCCTCGCCTCCACAATTTAATCGTCAACGTCCCTCCCCGATCGGTGAAATCCACCGTGACGACGATCGCGCTCAATGCCTGGGCGTGGATCAAGTTTCCCTGGATGAAGTTCATCACCATTTCCTACGGGGGGGACTTGGCCGTCGGACATTCGGTCGCCACCCGGGACTTGATCGTTTCAACCTGGTATCAAAAAAACTGGGGAGGACGTTTCCGGCTCAAGGGAGATCAGAACGTCAAATCCTGGTTCGGAAACAACAAGGGCGGTTTCCGGAAATCCGCTGGGGTCGGCGGGCCGATTCACGGGAAGGGCGGGGACATCATAATCATGGACGACGGACTCGACCCGAAGCGGGCGAACTCCGAAGTCGAACGGGAAGGGGTGGCGAGGTTTTGGGACGGAACGGTTTCGACCCGGCTCAACAACTTGAAGACGGGAACGCGGATCGTGATCGAGCAAAGGCTTCACGAGAGCGATCTCACCGGCCACATCCTGGAAACGAATCCGAGTAAGTACAAACACATCCGCATACCGGCCGAGGACAAGTTCGACATCAATCCTCCGGAGCTGAAAAAGTTTTACAAGGCTGGGCTTTTCTTCCCGGCCCGGTTCGGTCGAAAGGAACTCGACGACATCCTGGCCGATCTCAAGCCGACCGGATACGCCAACCAGTTTGGACAAAGCCCTTCGCCCGCTGACGGGATTATTTTCAAGGCTCCCTGGATGGTCAAGCGCTGGACGAAAGCGACACTTCCGGAGTTTGAAAAGATCGTTTGCTCCTGGGACTTGACCTTCGGCTCAGACGACGAAGAGTCCGGCGAAAGCCTCAATGCCGGGGGAGTGTGGGGAATCGCCCGCCCGGACATTTATCTGCTTTGGGCTGAGGCTTCCAAAATGGAGTTCACGGAACAGGTGAAGGCGATTCTCAGGCTCCGGGGAATGTACGCGAACACCGACTTGATCCTGATCGAGAACAAGGCCGCGGGCGCCCCTGCGATCTCAACGCTCCGGAAAACAATTCCCGGTGTCATGGCCTGGCCACCCAAGGGCTCAACGACGATGGGATCGAAAATCGTTCGCGCGTCCAGTGTGACCGGATACTTCGAAGGCGGGAACGTTTATCTTCCGGACGAGAACGAGCCCGGCATGGCTTGGGTAGTCGAGTACGTCAAACAGCTCCTTTCCTTCCCGAAGGGAAAGCTAAACGATTTCGTGGACATGACCAGTCAATTCCTGAACTGGTTCCGGATGGCGAACGTCGTTCGTGATAGACGGCCGCGCGAACGGTATGTAGAAACGACAAACGTTTAGTGCTACAATTCCCCTATGCCAAAAACGATTTCACCAAGAAAACCCGCTGGCGCTCCGTCGCCGGTGAATAAATCTTCCGTCTACGATCTCATGGAGCCGCAGGACGCCGGTGTAACTGCCTCGAAGGGTTCTCGCGGGATTCAAGTCGTTCATTTTTCACAAATCATGCCGGTGTCCGCGAAGGACAAAACGGGAATGGAAGTTCGCGGTTCAATCGAGTACCCGTATTTTTATTTGACGCCCGACGAGCGCGTCGAACTCTTTCGGCTTTGCTCTCCGGTTTTCTCTTTGGTCACTGGCCGGATGAACCGAGTCTCGGCGATGGACTGGGACGTCGTGAGCGAAGAAAAGGCCGAAGAGGAAATCGCTTTCCACATCAAAAATCTTTTCGACCGCTGGAAGGAACTCAGAGGGCAAACCACTCTCGCCATGAGAATAGCCCGCGCCCGCATCCTGGCGAAAATAATGACGGAGTTACCGGAGTTACTTCCCGACGGATCAAACTTCGAGGCCGTCCTTCTCCGCTGGAAGCGCCGACAGCAATTCAAGTCGAAGGGCGAATGCGAGAACGTCGAACAGTGGCTTGAACAGCCGAACGTCCACATGAACTTCCAGGAGTTCAGAAAGGTCTACGTCATGGACGCCCTAGTTCACGGGAACGCCTCCGTCTTCAAACAAGTGAATCCGGATTCGACCCTGCTCGAAAACTTCTACCTCTTCCCGGGTGGAACTGTTTTCCCGCTCCGGACGAAATATATCGGGGGCTACGAAGTTTTTATTCAGCAAATCCTCGGTGCTTCTCCCCAGGCGTTCTACGAGGACGAGTGCGCGTTCTGTCCTTACGCTCCGTCGAGTGTTCGGGCTTACGGATTCGTCCCGCTGGAAAGCCTGATCAACAAAACCGCCGAAACTCTTTTCTTCGACAAGCTCATGGCCGAGCAAGCCGACGGCACCAAGCCTCCGGAAAAGGTCGTGATCTTCGGGGAGAAAGATTCGCTCGACCCGACGAACACGGCCGTCGGCGGGCTACCGATGCCGAAAGAGGAACAGCGCCGAATCGAAGTCGCTCTCACGGAATCGAAAAAAGCCGCGATCCGAACTCTCTCCGGAGTCGGCCAGCCGATCGTTCTCGACTTGTCCAAAGAAAATACGATGGATGTCCAGATGCGCCGGCAGGATCAACTCGACAAGGCAATCGCGATGGTCTTCAATGCCTCGAACAACGAGATCAACCAAACCGGAAGCGATGGCACCAGCGGCCGCGCGACGAGTGAGACGAACGCCGACATCGACCAAGGCAAGGGAATTATGCCCATGGTGACGATGCTCGAAAACTTTTTGAATCAGGACATCATTCCCTACCGCTTCGGCTCGGGATACCGTTTCAAGTTTCGGCATGAGAAAAGCGAGACAGAAGAGATCGCCAAGCTCACCGCCAAGGTTCAGAGCGGGCTCTACTCCGTGAACGAACTCCGCGTGTCGGAGCTGAACGAATCCCCATTCGAGGGAGAGCAATACGACTTCCCCCAGGGCTCCCAGGTGCCGACGCCCGGAGCGAATCCTCAAAATCCCGTGTTCACAAAAACTCTTAAATAATAAAAATGAAAATAGCTGAAATCGAAAATCCTGATCTGGTGATTGCTAAAGATCAAAAGGAATACTTGCCAATCCCATGCCATCGCTTTGATGGTGAGGACGGAAGGATTGCTTTCTCTTGGAAGCTTTCTTTTTTGGAAAGATTGATAGTTCTTTTTACAGGAACTATATGGCATCAGGTTTTGACTTTTAAAGCAAAGTTTCAGCCTCAGCTTTTAACTGTTAAAAAGCCAGAGGGATTATGAATCACTTGGAACTCGCCGAACTGGAAAATGAGCCGATGGCCCTTGACCCGGCCGCACTCAAACGAAACGCCACCCGTCAAGAACTCGCGGAGGCGATTTTAAACAGCCCTGCAAAGCGCATGGACGGGGAGCTCTTCGAGACTTACAAAATCAGGATGCGGATTCGGAACACCCTGATCAAAGCCCACCGCAGGGGAATCTTCTGCGCCACGACCCATGCCACTTGAGCAAGCCGACAAGAAAATCTCGCAGGACGAGTTTTCAGAAATGACCGGGCCGCTTGCGCTTGACCTCCAGGCGATGTTTCAAATTGGAATGGAAAAGATGATCGACGACTTGAAGGCGGGCGCCCTGGACGGCCAGGACGTTGAAAAGATTTTTGACGGCATCCTTAAAAATATCTAAATGGCGAAGGTTCACCTCGATCGGCTGAAATCCCGCTTCGGTTACGAAGGGGAAAAACTCCGTCTCCTATCCGCGAAAATCATTGCTCAGAACGCCGAGAACATCAGCAATAACCTGGCCCGCCGCACCAAGTCCCAATGGGAAAAGAGCGTGAAGAAAATCACCGGGGCCAAGCGGGTGATCGTTCCGGATGTCGCCGACGTTCTCCCGAAGAGCGCCGTCTTCATGGTCAAGGCCGCGGAGAAAGGAAAACTCATCACGGACACCCTTCGGGACGACTTGACCGCGAAGCTCCGGGCGACCCTGGAGAAAATCAAATCCGCGAAAGACCCGCTCTACCTCCAGCGCCCAGGGCAGAAGGGGAGACTCAACCCCAAGCACGTTTCCGCTTTCGAGGACGCGATCACTGAGGTCTACGCCGGATATGTGAAGCGCGACCCGGCCTACGGGATGCCGTCGAACATCCATTCCATCGCCGTGACTGAAATGCGGAGTTCAACCAACCTTGTGAAGTATTCCTACGGGAAGGCGATCCAAGATAAAAACCCGCACGTCGAAGTTTTCAAGCGCTGGATTCACAATAAAAACCTTTCCAAAAACCCGCGCCGCGGCCATCAAATGACCCACCTCCAGACCGTTCCGTTCAATGGTTCCTTCGAGGTTCCGAATTATGTGAGCGGGAAAGGACACGCTCTTGTCTTCAAGGGTGTCACCCGAATGGCGATGCCGCACGACCCGTCGGCTCCTCCCGAACAGACGATCGGGTGCAACTGCGAAATCCAACTTTTGGCAAAAGAACGAAAGCAATAGACAATCCCTACAAAAAACTTTACACTTGGAGTAATTCAATGGTTCCTAAAATCCAAAAGATCAGATTCGACTTTCAGCCCCGCGACATTGAAAAGGGGCTTCACGTCATTGAGAAGGACGAGGACGGAAAGAAAAAACGTTATCTCGTCGGGATTTCATCCGGCCTGGAGATCGACCACCACGGCGAACGGATGTCTAAAAACGCCATCCAAAGTTTTCACAAGCAAGCTCAATCCGGAGAGGTTCTCCTTTTTCCCGATGTACACGGAATCAAATCGACCGAGGACATCGGCCGACTTGAAAAAAGTGAAATCGACGAAAACGGAAACTGGATCACAACGTACCGCCTTTACGATGGCTCGGAGGGAGCGCAATCCTTCCAGGTCGAAAAAGCGAACGCGATGTGGAATCAGATTACCGGAAAAGCACAGTACGCAAAGCCCATCCTCAAGGGCTTTTCCATCGAAGGGATCGTACCGGAAGGCGCGATCAAAGAACAGAACGATGACAAGGGCTTTATGCGCCGAGTCATTGACGATGTTCAACTCGACGGTGTTGTAGTCGTTCCGCGGCCCGCTTACAAAACGAGCGTGGCCGCGGCCGTCTATAAAGCGCTCGGCGAAAAGTCGCTGGCGACCGTCACCAAAATTGCACGCAAATCTCTCATGGACTCGATCCAAGAGGAACAGATGAAGGGGAAGTTCTACGATCTGTCGTGGAAGCTCGATTCTGCTCTCAGGGATCAAATCGGTGAAATCATGAAGGACTCTCAGATCGCTGAAAAGCAATCAGCGCTCGAGGCCGTATTCGACGAATACAAGTCCATCATGGTCAACCTGGTCTTAGAATCGGCGGCTCTTTTTCAAGATGATGAAAAAGGCGATGCGACAAAAAGCCAAGGACAGCTCAGGAGAACGGTTCTCTTGAAAAGTCTTGAGGGTGAGTTACGGAGATTGCGAAACTCAATCCTAACGGAAAAGGAATAAATCATGAAAGGAAAGACCCAAACGCAAGTCGTGAAAAAGGAACTCTCGCCCGACGAGAAAACCCTTCTCAACAACTGCATGACCATGCTCCAGGAAATCGCCCAGATGAACGCCGGAGACACCTCCGGTGAAGCTGACGCGAACGCGGCGAAGGACGACGAAAGCGACGAAGTGACGAACAAGGAATCGAATCCTGGCGACACCGACGCGGCCGGCCGTGATCCCGAAGACAAGAAAAAGAAATCGGAAAACAAGGTCGACGAAAACGCCGGCACTGCTTCCGACGACGCCGAAGAGCGCATCGAAGGTGTCCAAGCCGACACTTCCATTGCCGGTGCCAACGAAGCCAAAAAAGCGCTCGCCGCTCTCCTGGCCCTTGTCGGCAAATCGGCCGCTCCCGTTCAAACCGTTGGCAAGCAAGCCATCGACCCCAACCTCGTACTCATGAAAGGAATGCTCGAAGAAATCAAGGCGATGAAGTCGCAAAATGAAGCTTTGGCAAACACCATGGGCGCCCTGCTGGAAGGAATCGGGATCAGCGAAAAATCGTTTGAAGACTTGGAGAAAGCCAAGTCCAGCGAGAAAGTCGCGAAGTCCAAAGGCTCTGTCCCTGCGGAATCGGCAAAGGCTCTCGAAGAGCTGATCGAAGGAATGGTCGCGAAAGCCGCTGGTGCTGGAAAAGCTCCGACGACTCCGGCCGACTCCAAAACTCTTACGAAGGGACTCATGCGAACCCTTCGCGGGATTTAATTTACAGCCCAAAAGACTGTAAGCAACTCGCACGACAAAATCTATTAGGAGACTAACAATGAACAGAACGTTCAAAATGTTCAATCAATTCGCTGGGGACGATACCGCGAAGAGCTTGATCCAAAAAGCCCTCACCACGGCTTCCGGTTCTGGCGGGGCTCTCATCCGTCAAAACCTCGAAGCGCTCATCACCTCCCTGGTCGTGAAACTTTCCCCCGAGCTTGCGCTCGTGGTCGGCAAGTCCATCACCGGAAACGTGCATGAGTTCAACCGCTTGACTGCTCTCCCCACTCCGGGTGGCGCTGTCGGCGAAGGTTCCACCACTCCCCGCAAACAGGCTTCCTATGTGCGCGACAGCGTGACTCTGAAAGTCGTTCGCCGGATCGGTGAGATCACCAACTTCCTCGTTGACTCTGTCGAAGAGGATGTCGCCGCGCAGGACTTGGAAAACCACGTCCTCGCCCAAATCTACGACCTCGTTTATTACATCGTGTACGGCAACGCCGACGCGAACACTTACGAGTTCTCGGGTCTGGATCATTTCATTAAGACGAACCGCGTTAACTCCGCGGCCGCTGGTACTGTCTTCGCCCTGACTGATCTTGACGACGCAATCGCCAAGAGCAATCGCAAAGGCGGGGCCAAGCACCGAAGGGCGTTCATTATGTCGCCGGAACTACTTTCCAAGGCAAACAGCCTTGTGACTTATTTCCGCTTGACCCAACCGAACACCCCTGGAATCGAAGCGATCGAAATCAACGGCGGCTGGAAACTCCAGGCTTACCGCGGAATCCCGATCATCGAATCCACCTACACCCGGCCCTTGGGCACGATGGGAACTGTTACTCCTTCCGCTGTTGTCGGTGGTGGCTCCTTGGCCGCTACGACCTACTTCGGACGTGTGGCTCCTGTCACCCTCGATGGCGAACAACAAGCCTCGGCTCAGTTTACGCAAATCATTGCGTCCGCTGAAACCCTCCGCTTGACGTTTACCGCTTTCACGGGCGCTCTCAGTTACAAAGTCTACCTCGGCACCACGACCGGCACGGCGAACACGAAGTTCTGGAAACAGGTTTCGGCTTTCACCTACGACGGCACGGGCGCTGTGACTGGCAACGTGACTGTGATCGACCTCACCGCCGCGGCTCCTGCCGCTGACGTTCCTACGGAAATGCAACTTGATCTTCCCTTCGTGAATGGCACAACCAATCCCGAAGAGATTTTCTATCTCTGGGACTTGGACGAAATCCAAGGCCTCGGCAAGTTTCCGTACACCAACAAGGCGGGCGACCGGATGAACGGAATTATCTCCGTGAAACCCCTCGCCGAAACCGACGACAACATTCCCTGGCTGATTCGTACCTACGGGGCTTTGACTCCGTCTTACGAAGCGACCTCGGTTCTGTATCGCGGCCGGAAGGTGGCGTAACATGAGACTCCAACATCCCAACTTTTCCGGCACGTCGACGATGTTCTTCCACGATGGACAAGGGAAGGAAACTTCCCTCGCCATCAAGGACGGCGTCGTGAGCGTGGACGATTCGGACGTGAACACACTCCGAAAACTTAAAGACGAGGGTTTCACCCAAGTCGGAGAGTCGAAAAAAGCGAAAGCAAAAGACGAAAAAGACGGCGAGTAATCGCCGGTCATAGGCATGGGCATCCCGACTCCAGAAGAAGTGGTCGAGTTTTTAGCCGACTTCGGCGTAACTTGTAAGCAAGAGGATTCGGGATGCTCTACCTTTGTTTCTAAAAAACAAATCCAAGCAATTATTTCCAACCGAGTGATCCCTTTTATCGAGGGGAAAGTCGGTTTCAAAATCGGCGAGGTTCTCCAGTACGTCGAATACTACGACGGGAACGGCTCCGATGTTCTGACTTTAAACAGACGCCCGATCGTGGCGCTGATCGATCTTTCCTTTGTTGCCGGCTCCGAGTACCCGATCAATGTCGGGTCTATTGTCGTGAACGCCGCCGAGGGCCTTCTCAAATCTCGCGCTTCCATTTCCGAGGGAATCGAACGCCGCTATTTTTCCAAGGGACGCCGAAACATCAAAATCACCTACACGGCCGGCTACGCTGAGACGCCCGCCGACCTTTGCTCGGCCATCCTGCTCCTGGCCGCAAACCACGTTCTCCAGCAAATCGCAAACCGAACCGGAGGCGGGAACATCCAGACCCAGGCTTTCACCCGCGACTTCGGGCCGCGTGGAAAATGGGGAATCGTCCGAACGGAATATGTGGCGGAAGCTACGGAAATCATCCGGGGCTACTGCACGGGTGTCGTCGGGTGAGTAGCAAGGCCGTTTCCTTTGAGGCTTGCCAGGCCATGAAGGAAATCCAACAACTCGCGTGCGAGAACGGCGCCTCGATCGAAATCAATCTCCGCGAGGAGCCGGACATCGCCCGGGACAAATACCAGAGTATCAACCGGCGCGACGAGGGAAAAAAGTTCTCTGCTCACGCAAACCCACTGAATTACAGCCCGAGCTTTTACGATCTCCAGCGGGCCGGCCTGAAAGAAAATAGTCGGGTGATCGCTGTCGTCCCGCATCAGGATTTCATAAACAACGACGCCGGCTTCAACGATATTGAGATCAAGCGCTCCACGGTGCAGACCGCGACGGGCCGCTATGAGATCGTGGACAAATCCCTCACGGGGCAATACGGGGACACCTACCTCTACATCAACCTGGGGCTTTCCAAGTTATGAGTTCGAAAATAACTTTCTCAGGGGATTTTAAAAAGAGGCTTGCGAAACTTCCGGCCCTGATGAATGGGCTCATCCGCGCGAAGCTCAAAAAAGATGCCGTCGAACTGGTAAAAATCTTCCACGACGGAATTAAGCGCAATACACTTTCCTTGCAGAAGCTCTCCAGGGTCAGTATAGATGCCAAAGGCCGGATGAACTTCCCTGCTCCGGAAACCCCGCTCTACGGCCGCGGCGACGAGAAAAAAGAAAAATCCTACATGAACCTCCTCCGGATCAAGGAAACGAAAGCCGGGTACACCGTCCAGCCTTCGATCGGCCGGCACTGGAAAAGCAATCTCCGGCTCAAGGACTTATTTCACGTCCATGAGTACGGCGCTCTGATCGCCCAGGGCGAGGGCGCGACGGCCCGCATGATCCGCATTCCCCCGCGGCCCGCCTTCCTGAAATCCTACCAGCTTTGGGGAAAAAAACGGATCAAAGATGAAACCTCGAAGACGGTGAAAAACGCCATTCAGAAATACCTGGCCGACGGCAAGGCGAATCATATCGCCGAATCGAAAGCGGCCCTCGATCGTGGGATTGATTCTTATTTCCGGAGGCTGACAGAGTGAACACCGTCGTCGACCTCCTTTCCGATCCGACGGGCTGGACTGCTTCGGTCGGGGCTTCGATCGAGCCCGTAAACCAACACGCCCAGCTTATCGCCGGGAACAATTCGGCAAGCCTGGTTTTCAAGTTTACCGAAGAGGACGCCTACGTCGAAAAGACTTTCTCGACTCCGATCGACATAACGGGTTTTCCCCAGATCGTTCTCCATGCCTGGAGCCGGTTTTTCAAAACTCACTCCTACGAAAAACCCGCTGATTTTTATTACGACATCGACTTCGGGGATTCGGTGAAACGACTACTCCAGGTGCGGCCGACCTGGGAATACTCGGAGATCGACGTCGGCGCTCTGGTCTCCATTACGAAAATCCGGATCACCTCCCGGCAAAACATTTCTGATTACTTGGTAGTTTCCAACTGCCTCGCGTGCGTGGACGAACTCCCGATTGATATTTTCCGGGGAGTGAAAGAGCAAATCGAGTGGGAGATCAATCAGAACCTGGGAGACGGAATCCTGGTCGGAACGTGTGACACCGATCAAGGGCAGAAAACCCTTTCCCTGAAAACCACGGACGAAACGAAGGAACTCAATTTCGTCGAGAAACACGCCGTCGTGAAACTGAAAAAGAACTCGACCTCCGAACGTCACCAGCTTTGGGATTTTCTCGATCGGAAATGGTCAATGACTTCACTTTACGACGGGAAGGAAATCCTCAATTCGATGAACGGGGCCAGTGTTTATCTGACGCTCCCGGTCGAGTTCGGACAAAACGAAAAGGAAATCCTTTCCCCTGGGATCGTGATCTGGGGGCTTATCGGTGAGCCGTTCGAACGGACAAGCAAGCTCGACGAGCAAGTCGATTCTTTCCAAGAGGATCAGGCCAGCATCCGGAGAGACGGCCAGCCGATCCGCTGGACGATTCAAATTGACGTGAACAGCCGGAGCGCCGAACTCGCCGCGATCATGTCGCACCACGTCCGGAGAGTCCTTTCCAAGAACAAAATCTGGGTGAACGGAAAGAAAGTGACGATCAATTTCCTCGGAGCGCCGACCGACGAGGCTCCAAGCCAGGCTTACGGCCAGGAAATAAAATTGACTTATCAGGCTTCCGTTGAAATAATTGAGGATGTGTACAATCGCTCAGTCGCTTTCTTGGCGAATCAGGCCGCTTTAACTGTGAACATTTCAAAGAATCTCATCAACCATTTAGGGGACTAAACTATGGGCGACGAAAAGATCGGACAAGACGAAAAGAAAAAGACCTCCAACGTCGAGGGCAATTACAAGGGCGGTTCAACTGTCCGGATTGTCTTCAAAGAAAACCGCACAATCGACATCCGGCTCAACGGCGAATGGCTTCGCTTTGGGCCTTACGAAGAAAAAGAAATCCAAAAATCATTACTCACCGACAAAAACTGGCCTCACGAGAGCCGATACTTTACGGTGAAGGAGTAAAGCACCATGTCACAAGCAAGACGACTTCTCGGAGTATTCGGCGCCAACAATCCGACCAAGAGCGCCGCGTCGGTTACGCCGGCCGACTTCCTGATCGGTGGGATCATTGGTCAATTCGAGCGAAAGTTCGACAAGGCGATCGAGATCAACAACACGCGCCAGGCTGAAATTATTTTCGGCCTTCACAACAACGCGGCCTACTACGGCTGGGACGCCCTCAATTCCTTTTTCCAAAACCTCGCCGGAGTCTCCGCGAAACTGTTCGTGAAATCCCATGTGGGCTACACGGGCTCCGCAATCGACGCCGTCCAGGGTTTTGCAAACTTGCTCGATGGTTCCTCCGCAAATACCCTGAAACTTAAAGCCGCTTGGCAGGACGTGACGGAGTACGGGGCGAACACCAACCGCACCGGGTACACGATCACGAACGGCTTCCGCTTCGAAACCCTCCTTGCGGCGACTGTCGCGGCCGCGGCGACGAGCGCCCAGCTTGATTCGATCATCGGCGTTCGCGTTGGCGACCTTCTCCGGTTCAATGTGACGAGCGGGCCGGTCTACAAAAAAATCACCGCGATCAATGAAAGCACCCGCTTTGTTTCCTGGACGGGGGCCTTCGATGGTTCCTTGACCGGAGCGATCGGCGACGCCGTGAAGGTTCTCGGCTTCCAACTTAAAACCTACCGGAAAACTATCGGCGGGATCGTTTCCGAAGTCGATGTCGAACTCGGAAAAATCTGGTGTACGATGGAACCGGAAGTCACCGAGTTCTACGTCACGAACATTTTCAAATCCTCCAACTACCTCGCCGCCGAAGACCTGGCAAGCGTTTCCGTTCTCAACCTGAGCTTCCCGGTCGATGTCGCATCGGTGGCTTACTTGACGAGCGGAGCCGATGGAACCGCCCCGACGACCGCCGCGCACTGGTCGCGCGATCTTGTGGCCTTCGACACCCTGCCTGTCCGGTTCATGGGGAATCCGGAGACGACCAACCAAACGATTCAATCGGCTGGGGAAACCTACTGCCAGAGCCGAACGGACAATCCGAAGTGGCTCTTCACGATCACGGCCGACAGGACAAAGGCCCAGCTCATCACGATCGGCCAAAGTCTCCAGCGAAGCGACGCCCACCTGGGAATCCTGGTCGCTCACTGGATGCAAATCGCCGATCCCTTCTCGACCTCCCCGATCGCGCCGCCCCGCTCCGTTCCGAATCTCGGCTTCGTCATGGCCGACTGGATGCGGAGTATCGGACTCGACGGGATTCACTACATCCCGGCCCGGAAAGAGCGCCCGCTCTTCGGTGCTGTTGGAATCGTCGGGGATCAATTCCTTAATGACCAAGACCGAACGGACTTGTCCAATGCCGGCGTGAACGTGATTCAGTTCTCCGCTGGAAGCGGCTTTGTGATCCGAAACTTCTTCACCCTTTCGACGGCCGAAGAGTTTCAGTTCGCAAATGGGCTTCTCATGCGCGACTTCATCAAAGTTTCCGCTGTGGACAGCCTCCAGACCTCCGAGAACAAGCCGAACAACTTCAAGCGGATCACCGCCGACCGCATGGCGATCCTCAATTTCCTTCACCGGCTTTGGAGATCGGGCTCGACCGGAACTGTTCCCGAGGGCGAAACCTTCGGTCAAAGTTTTGGAACCGATGGCGCCCCGACTCAGCCCGCCGATCACTTCGAGGTTCAGGCCGACGAAATCAACAACCCTCAGACCTCGATCAACAACGGAGAACGCAATCTCGATGTTTGGTTCACTTTCCCCGCGCCGGCCGGAAGCATCCGAATTGGCGTCGGAATCTTACTCAGGAGTTAAGCCATGCAAAACAACGATCAAGCCGAGAAACAGATACTTATCGTCGAGGGTGAAATCCTCGAGGGGCTTACGAACCTGAACGAACTCACCTCGGAAGAGGGGACGGTCGAGGTTCCGGAGTTTGGAAAAAAAAGAATCATTTCGAACGGGGTGAAAACCA